>Ga0209270_1000481_pt1 | contig 84045 bp, 74 predicted proteins | sample MTBAKSrepl1MetaG_FD_187456 | JGI IMG/M metagenome (GOLD analysis project Ga0209270, IMG submission 187456) | Enrichment culture microbial communities from Arthur Kill intertidal strait, New Jersey, USA, that are MTBE-degrading - MTBE-AKS1... | ecosystem: Environmental > Aquatic > Marine >...
ACTCCTTGAATATCCCCATCTCAAGTGTTGATAAGTCAGTTCACTTTTGAAGTTTCGTCCAGCTTCGGAAAATTTCACAGTTCACTTTTAAAGTTTTTATGTGTCCACTTTTGAAGTTTTCCCAACAGTCCGGCATCGTGTTTATGGCGTCGTGTTTATTAAACGTTTATACTTCTATAACTCCAAATTTTTACAGATCAGTCTGAAGATTTTCCATTGAATCAATATTCCATTTATCCGATCATATGAGTAAGCACCAGACGGGTACCGATGATGATCAAGATCAAACCCCCTAGAATTTCAATTCTCCTGCCAAATCGCCGGTTGAGTTTTTTTCCGAATTTCAAACCAAGGACAGTGAAAATGGTTGAAACAATTCCGATCATCAACCCGGCTAATAGAACATCACTTTCAACCATCGACAAACTCAATCCCACTCCCAAAGCATCAATACTGGTCGCGACGGATAACATGATTAAAGTCCCGCCCCGTGTAGGATCCCCGGTAATCTCTTCTGGTTTACTTGATAAGCCTTCTTTTATCATTCGGATCCCTATCCACACTAGTAAGAAAAACGCAATCCAGTGGTCATAGGCTTCGATGTATGGCAAGATCGTATTACCAATAAACCATCCCAGCCATGCCATCCCACCTTGGAAAAGTCCAAAATGAAATGCCAGTCTGAAAATGGATCGGGCATTACATGGTACTGAAGTACATCCTATGCCTAAGGAAACTGCAAAGCAATCCATTGCCAGACTGATAGCAATGATAAAAATGATGATTATATCTTCCATGAATCTCCAAGAGCCAAAAATTGTATCAGAAGTAAGATGAGAATTGCAAGCGCCCAGAAAATCAAAAAGCAGCTGGAGGGTGATCCGTCCCCAGCTGCTTGCTTGGTGATCCGCGCAGTGCTGACCGATTTTCAGGTGCGCGGATCAAGTATTATGAAAGAGAGAACTCTCTTTCATCCAATAATCGACTAGTCTTTCGATAGAGGGTAGTACCACTTGTTGGAGTATGCAGCGTTTTGGTACCAACCGTTCACATATGGTTGCAAATATGCGCGATTCTTCAAATGGTAGAGCAAAATAGCCGGCGCAGTCTCATAGTATTTCTCATTGAAAACTTCTTTATAGAATGCATCGCGCTCTTCCGGATCAGAGATCTGTACACCTTCAACTGCAATGGTGTTGAACTCTTGCCGCAGTTCATCTGGGAAGGATTGCTTGAAGGTATAGTAGCCAACCGTAAAGGTATTAACCCAGTTATGAGAATCATAGTAGTCGCTGATCCAGCCGATGATGAAGATCGGGACCTTCTTGGCATTGATCGAACGCAAGAAACTTGGCCATGGTAATCCAACCACCTCCACCACAAATTGGGTACCGGCTTCTTGCATACCAGCCTGGATGATCTCCGCAATAGTTTGGCGCTGGGTGTTGCCGACGTTGTAAATTGCTGAGAAACGGAACCCGAGGTCATATAGCTGCGTACCATCTTCAGAAACCCAGCTCGATGCTTTCAGTTCCTCACGGCATTTCTCGATATCGTAAGTGTATTGCGGTGCGTTTTCATCATAGCCAGCCATGCCAGGTAGCATCAGTGTTGGGGCGCGCACACCTTCACCCTGCAGAACATCGTTCAAATAGGTGTCGTAATCGAAACAGTATGCAAATGCACGACGTACATGCACATCAGAGAAGAAATCCGCTGGAATTCCATCACCGTCCAATTTTCCACTGCCGATGAACGAGTTCCCACCTTCCGTATTGACTTGGAATGAAAACCCGATATCGGTGCGGTTATTGACTGCCAAGATATCAGAGATCTTAATGAATGGTTGTTCAGGGTCAACTACTACTGCAGGTTCTCCTGCCATGTACTCTTCATAAGTTTCCTCGGCACCCACAAAACCATCTAAAATAGGCCAATCTTCAGTAGAACCGACCAGCAAGTTATCGGCATCTCCAGCTTGTGCCATAGCCAGGCGAGTGCTGAATTCGGTAACCTGTTTGATGACGACGGTCTTCAGTTGTGCAGGTCCGGTGGGCATGTCATCCCATGCGGGATCAGTCAACCAAAAATCTTCATTGGCGGTCAAAACAACTTCTTCGCCGGGGGTCCAGTGATCGAGTTTGTAAGGTCCGGTTCCCATAGCTGAATTACCAATGGGATATTGGTTCAATTCTTCCGCCGACCAGGCATAGTAATCAGTCCAGGTAGCGCAATCGCCATCCCAACCACCATTTGTCCCTACCCATGCTTGGCTCTGAATACTGCCCCAGTAGCCCAGGAAAGTGGATAGGAAAGGTGCCCAAGGTTGTGCCAGACTGTAAGATACAGTATTGGCTTCAGGATCTGCCACAACTTTGGATTTTACAAATTCACAAACTGCTGCCAGTGTTTCTGGGGAATACGTTTTTAATGCATCCCGGTCATCATAGGGAATATCTGCCTCGGCACTGATGGTGTAATCATAGATTGCCTGAGGGTCATCCAATGCCACACCGGCATCATAAGCAGCCACCAGTTCGGTCACATCCAATAAACCGGCGCCAAAGAAAGGTTCCACCCACATCCATTGGGGTGAATCAGTACCCCCAGCCATGATCCCACGTACCATACTGTAAGCAACATCCTCCACACTCATATCGCTTCCATCGTGGAATTTAACACCACTGCGAATCTTGAAGGTATAGGTCATACCATCTTCAGAAATACCACCATTCTCAAGCGATGGAACTTCTGTGGCAAGCCATGGAACAAATTCTGTGACAGAATCTTTTTTATACCATAACAAACGATCATATACATTTTCGATGATCTCGCCACCTGCTGATTCATAGGCGTGGGTGATATCAAACGTATCCGGTTCACCGAATGTTGCTTCCAGCCATACTGTGGGATCTTTAGATTTGGCACTGATCATCTCTTCACCGGTCTCTTCGTCAGAGCCTGTTGAAGTAGTTGATTCTGATGCTGGCGCTGCCGGTCCACAGGATACCAGCAAAGTGGACAGGATCACAAGGATCGTTAACAACAGATACCATTTTGACTTCATTTATCTTCTCCTCTTTTTTTATTCATTAGCTGAAATTTGTCAAACTTAAAATTTGCGTCACACCTCCTTATAGTTTTTGACCTATACAATTTAAAATAAAAAACCCCTGCTGCCATTATCCGCAGGGGTAATATTCATATTATACAGTTGGACTATTTCACCAAACGTTTACGAAGCGCTAATGCTACCGCTTCAGCCCGATTTGACACTTCTAATTTTGCCAAAATATTGCTCACGTGTGCCCGTGCAGTTGACCGGCTGATCACCAAGCGGTCAGCTATTTCAGGGTTGCTTAATCCCTCCACTAACAATTTCAATACCTCCATCTCACGTTCCGTCAGATCATCACCGGTACGGGGTTTTTGAATTCCCATCACAAAATCCCTGGTGATCTCTGGTGCCAGGGCGGGTTCCCCCCGATAGACCGAACGAACTGCATTTGCCAGTTCCTTACCACTGACATTTTTGAGCAGGTACCCCAGAGCTCCTTCATGCATCACATCCTGTACCATGTCAGCTTCTTTGAAGCTGGTCAATGCAATGATCTTTGTTTCTGGAAATTGTGCCAAAATTTCTTTGGTGGCTTCAATACCGTCTTTCACGGGCATTACCAGATCCATCAGCACAACATCCGGTTTTACTTTTTCGCACACCTCGATAGCTTCCTGTCCGTTGCTGGCCTCTCCAACAACAATAATGTCATTGGTTATATTAAGGTAAGATGACAATCCCCTGCGCACAACTTCATGGTCGTCCACCAGCACAACTTTGATCTTATTTTCCATTCCCGGTTGTATCCTCACTTTCCTGCCAGATTACCTGTATGGTCGTTCCTGATCCTTCGTCAGTATGAATGATCAGATCCGCTCCAATTGCCGTCGCCCGTTGGCGCATATTACTCAAACCAAATCGCCCACCAGATAACAGCTCAGGATTGAACCCCCTGCCATTATCCTCAATTTGCAATTCGATCCTTCTACGAAGGTGTGTGCCTCTTTTATTTTTGGTTTTGTTACAGCTTAATTGTATACGCACATGGGTGGCATTGGCGTGTTTCATTATATTCGTTATCGTCTCCTGCGCGATACGATATATCCCCACGTGAACAGCATCTGGTACCTCACACACTTCTCCAGCCGTCAACTCAACCTGGCAGCCCGCCCGCCCCCTCAGTACATTTGCAAGTTGATCTAGCAAATCCAGCATGTTGGTTTCAATGACCGATGAGGGACGTAATTCCAAAAGTAATGTTCTCATCTCTGCTAGAGCGCTCTGGTTGAGCTGGCGCATTTCTTTTATCAAATGCATGGCTTTATCACGATCTTGGCTCCATACCTCGGCGATCGTTTCAGCGATTAGATTGGCTGAAAATAGGGTCTGTGTAATGGCATCGTGCAGATCGCGCGCAATGCGGTTCCGTTCGGTGACCACCGCCATCTCTTCCGCTTTAGTACGTAACAATTCATTACCGATCGCTAGACCGACCTGATCTGCGAAAGATTTCAACAACTCCAATTCTTCGTGGCGTATTTCCAGATTGCCATGCTGAATGATCAACCCGCCAAATATCTCGCCTCCCAGGTAGATCGGCACGCCCGTATACATGGTCGATTGAAATGAAACATCTCCTCTTCTAATTGAAAAATCTTTATGAATTTTTATCTGGCGTGTGATTTGTTCGACCACATCATCAGGAATGCCGATTGGAAAATCTGAGGGAATATTCTCTTCTTCATTGCATTTATCTTTCCGATAAATGATCTGTGGTCTAATTCTCCTTTCACTTTTTATTTCGATGATTACCACACTCCGGGCAGATAGCAGTGCTCCGATCTGGCAGGCAATAAAATCGATGCTCTCCCTGACCGGCAGGTCAGAATTCAATCGTATCAATATCTCTCTTAATCCATCTGCCACTCTGCGACGTCTTTCGATATCACTGGTGCGGTCCTGTACTTCCTTGGTAAGTTTGCGGTTATAACGCTCCACACTACCAACCTGAAGCCTGAAAATCGCGATCACAGCCAGCGTCACCAGCATTGCAGCTGAAATACGAAACCACTGTGATTGCCACCAAGCTGGGATAACATGAACATTAATGACCTTCCCATTGGTATTCCAGATTCCGTCATTATTGGATGCAATTAAACGTAATTTATAGTTTCCCTGGGTCAGATTAGTATAACGTCCATACGAACGCGTACCAACGTAATTCCATTCATTGTCAAATCCCTCCAGGATATAAGCATATTCATTCTTTTCGGGTTGTATGAAACTAAGCGCTGAAAATTCGAATTCAAAATAATTTTCCGGCCATTTCAGGGTTATTTCTTCCACTTCTTCCAATCCGTAATCACGAGCAATACTTTCTCCGCTCCGTGTCAGCGAAACCAGTACAATTTGTGGGATATATGAATTACCGATTAACTGAGTGGGATAAAAATAGTTATAACCATCCATCCCTCCAAAATAAATGACCCCATCGCTTCCTTTACCACACGAACCACTGGCGAATTCACTACCCTGCAACCCATCCCGATAAGTGAAATTCAAAAAACGTTCACTTTTGGGATCCAATTGAGACAATCCATTTCCATTGCTGATCCAAATGAATCCTGCATCATCGATTACAATACCCAAGATGGTATCGCTGATCAACCCATCTCGAATCGTGAATGATTTGAATATTCCGGTCGAAGGATCATAACGGTTCAGTCCGTTGTAAGTGCCGATCCATAGCACGCCATTTTTATCAAAAACAAGTGAGGTAATGTTATCGTCACTGATACTGTCAATATTTTCAGGATCATTTTGAAAGCTCATGAAACGATCACCTATTGGATCAAGGACATTAAGACCGCCCCCGATCGTTCCGACCCATAATTTTCCGCTATTGTCTTTGATCATTGTATTGATGATATTGGAGCTTATACTGTATTCGTCATCCGGATCATATTGTAGCGTTGTGATTGCTCCGGTAGAGGGGCTTAATTTCATGATTCCATCGCCATAGGTTCCGATCCAAATATTGCCAACTCGATCTTCTTGCAAATCAGTAACCATAACATCATCTAAGCTTTCTACACCCGATTCATTCAAGAAAAAATACGAACTGACGGTTACAAATTTATTCTCTATATAATTGAAACGGCTTAACCCGTGCGCAGTGCCTATCCACATCATACCGGTCGAATCGCGCAGAATAGTGTAAACTGCATCATTTTCGTTGCGCAGGTCTTCTGGATGCGGGTCAAAATGGATAAAATAACCTGCATCCTTGCGCTTCATATCCACACCGGCATCATTCGCAACCCATAATGTGCCGTCATAATCTTGCTGAAAAGCCCAGACCATATCACTGCTCAACGATGAAGGTCGCGAAGGGTCGTTTTTAACATGTTGAAAACGATTCATAGTCGGGCTAAAAACGTTCAGTCCACCGCCTGATGTGCTGATCCAATACATCCCCGCATAATCTTCAAAAATGCCGTTCACATTGCTGTTTGAAAGATTATTCGAATCTTCCTGATTTGCTGGATCGGACATAAAACGCACAAAGCGATCATTGCCGCGATTATAAATATTCAATCCATCGTTCGTGCTAAACCAAAAATTATCTTGTGAATCACGATAGATATCCAGTACATTATTATTACTCAGGCTGGTTTCTTGCGTATATATATTTAAAAAGGTCTCAAATGTTCCATTATATGGATCAAATCTTTTTAACCCGCCCCCATAAGTAGCTAACCAAAGACTCCCATCGATATCTTCTTCAATGTCCATTATATGGTTTCCTGGTTGTTGGGTGGATGGGCTGAACTGTGCTTCTGTTGTGATGAACACATCAGCCAGAGCATCCCTTCCACGCATGCTTCTGCCAAATGACCCAATAGTCGGGATAGAATTCTCGTCCAAATCTTGATTGAAGTGAAAGAACCGTTCAGACTCGTAATCAAAACGATCAAGCCCATTCCATGTGCCGATCCATAAATAACCACGTGAATCTTCATAGATCGTCCGCACAATATTATTGACCAAACTATGAGGATTGCCATCTTCATGAACATAAGTGGTGAATTTTTCTGTATCAACATCAAATTTACTCAAACCACCACCCGATGTCCCAATCCATAAATTTCCCCGAGAGTCTTCAAAAATTGTACGCACAAAATTGTTCGGCAAACTGCTGCTATCCACTTCATTATGCTGGTAATGTGTAAAGGAATCATCAGCACGATTGAATTTTTCCAATCCGCCATCTGTTCCAATCCACAAATTACCATTACTGTCCTCAAACACATCCCGGATCGTGTTATTGATCAAGCTGTTCATTTCAGATGCATTTCTTTTATAAATTATGAATTTCTTTCCATCATATTTGTTTAATCCATCAACGGTTGCGATCCATATCAAACCGTATTGATCTTGGATGACCTTGTTGATCACATTGGATGAAAGTCCGGTATAGACATCCAGAGTTTCAAATTTTACAGAACGATGGATAAAATCGAATGAATGACCTTCTTCATTGATCGTAGCTGGTTCAATGAAAATCATGGGAGGGATCTTCTCTTCCTCTCGCTGTTCTGGTGAAATACAGGCAGATAATATCGATAAAGAAAGAAAAAGAAGTGCTAATGATCTAAATAACTGCGGTTTTTTTTTATGAGAACACAGCATCATAACCCAACCAATAAGAAACACCTATCTCAGGACTCTAATTGAACGCTGGTAATCTCTGGAAAAAATTGCTTGATGGTCCCTTCTACCCAGCCTTTTAATGTGGCGGTTTTCAAGGAACATCCTTCACAAGCTCCGCCCAACCGAACGGTCAAGATATTGTCTTTCAATGATATGAATTGAACTGAACCTCCGTGATAGTGATCGATGTATGCATCCAATTGGTCGATCAAACCACGCAAACGATCTTCTTCCGTATATTCTTTTTTCACTGGGTTCATTTTTTTATCCCTTTGTCCGTATCATTCTCTTCGATTTGATGGATAAAGAAAGGCGTATTGAACGCTCTTTCATTGATATATGTTAAATGATACAGCATTATGCTGTCCATTTCCCCTTTTACTGCTTGAGAAATCTGCGCCTTCCCCAATTCTTGATAAGTGCTACGTTGGATAAAACGTAAATATTTTAATGCCATCATACTGATTTTTCTCGCATTAGGGGAACTCACGCCACAACGAGGGCATAGAATTCCACCTTGCTCCGCTGAAAAATACTGATCTTCCCGCATTATCGTTTCACCACACTGGATACAGGTCGTCAGGTTGGGCATATATCCGGTGATCTTTAACAATCGAAGTTCAAAGAATTTTTTGACCATGAAGGGATCTTCTTCAACACGAATACGAGTCATGGTATCTTTGACCAGGTTGAAAAGGGGCTGCACTGCTTCATCTTCGGGGGCAAAGCGATTGACCAATTCTAAAATATAAAAAGCGTTGGCAGTTTTGAATAGATCACTTTTGATTGTCTCATATGGTTCGACAGTATCAGCCTGGGTGATAGTCCAAAATGATTTCCCTTTTGCCAGCATGAGATTAATCAATGAGATCGGCTGTAAATGCCCAGCTTTTCGAGATTTTGTTTTTCGCACTCCGCGTGCGAAAGCCTTGATTTTTCCTTTTGAGCGTGTGAATATGGTATATAAACGATCGGCTTCTCCGTAATCTACTTGGGTGATTACAAAAGCTTCTGAATGGATTAATCGATCGCTGTCATCCATTTCTTTCCATTGCTACTTTGCCAAACTTGCCGGACCAAAAAATCCGGGCAAAATTTCTTTGAGCGTTGTTTCTTGTTTGACTTCCCCTTCTTCATCTGCAATGATGACAATCAGTTCCGGGTTGAATTCTGCCATTACCTGGCGACAAGAACCGCAGGGACTCCCCCCATTTTTCGTCACTACTGCAATTGCATCCAGGTCCATATTTCCTTCCGAAACAGCCTTAAAAATGGCAACTCGCTCTGCACATACTGTTACTGGAAAAGCTGCATTTTCAATATTAGCCCCTGTATATACTTTGCCCGACTTACATAGCAAAGCAGCGCCGACCGGGTATGTAGAATAAGGCACATAAGCATTCCTGCGCGCTTCTATTGCTTCCTGGATCAATTGTTTTTTTGTATTTTCATCCATCGTTACGAATGATCCTCTTCTTTTTTATTTTCGATGACATGCGCCGGCACGCCAACCACCTTTTCCCCATCACCCACATCTTTTGTCACCACAGCACCCGCTCCGGTGACTGCGTTTTTGCCAATCGTGAGCGGTGCCACCAGCATGGTATCACTCCCGATGAAGGTACCGTCTCCGATCACGGTCTTATTCTTTTTTTGTCCATCATAATTACAGGTGATGGTTCCGGCACCTATGTTCACATTGTTACCAATTTGAGCATCCCCAATATAAGAAAAATGCCCCATCTTGGTACCTTCACCCAGATAGGATTTCTTTACTTCTCCAAAATTGCCCATATGGACGTGGCTGGCTAAATACGCACCGCTACGCAGATGGCAGAAAGGGCCCATTTCCACATGGTCTTCCAATTCTGCCCTTTCCATCACACTCTTGAGAATGCGGCAGTCATCCCCAACGATCGAATCATCAATGATAGTGCCGGGACCGATTTCACAATTCTTCCCGATCTTGCTCTTTCCTCGGATATAAGTTTCTGGATAAATTACAGTATCCTGTCCGATCTCTACACTTGCTTCGATGTAAACTCGTTCGGGATCGATCATAGAAACCCCGTCTAGCATGAAAGCCTCATTGATTCGTCTGCGCATGATCTTTTCGACTTCAGCCAGATGAACACGATTGTTGATGCCAATCGCCTCTTCCGCATCTGGTAGAGTGATCACTTTTACAGGTTGATGTGCTTCGACTGCAATTTGCAGCAGATCGGTCAGATAATATTCGCCGACCGCTGATTTCTTGACTGTTTCCAGAGCATTCCACAACCAATCTGATTTGAAACAATAGATACCGGCATTGTATTCTTTGATCATAAGTTGTTGTGCATCAGCAACCTTCTCTTCTATAATCGCGAGGGCATCACCAGCTTCATTGCGGATGATTCGCCCAAATCCGCGAGATTCATCATCTACAATACTTACCATGCTCATTGGTCCATCATTGCTTAACTGGCTATCGATCAGCATTTCCAGCGTTTCTTTACGAATCAGTGGCATATCAGCAGAGATCACCATTACCTGATCAACTTTCCCTTTTAGACAATCCTTTGCCATCATAACAGCATGGGCAGTTCCTAATTGTTCTTTTTGAAATGCATATTCCACTCCAGCATTGATATTTTGCATCACCAACTCGCTGGCATGCCCTACTACCACTACCGGTGGTAAAGATGACACTGCCTGAGCTGTTGCGATTGCATATGCGAGAATGGGTTTTCCAAGGATGGGATGAATTACCTTCGGAACTGCCGATTTCATCCTCTTGCTCATACCCGCTGCCAGGATTACAGATCCAATTTGCATGATACACTCCATCCGTCAGTAATAAAAGAGCGAGCTCATTGATGTTCCTTTAGCTCGCTTTTTGATTTCATTCCATTGTTTTCTCAAGCTGGGGCGCTCGGATTCGAACCAAGATCCACAGATTCAAAGTCTGGTGTGCTGCCGTTGCACCACGCCCCATTAGGGTAAATATCGTCAAGAGGTAGATATTTTAACATATTTTTTCATTTAAGAAAAACCAGGGTTCCGTGAATGACGGAACCCTGGTTTTTTGTTCTCTTCCGATTATCGATTTCGCATGCGTGGATCCATGATATCGCGCAGAGCATCACCAACTAGGTTCCAGCCTAGCACAAACAACACCAACGCCATTCCGGGGTAGATCAAGATCCACCAGTATGTGGCAAGCTGCGGAATCCAGTTGCGGGCAAAACTGACCAGTTGCCCCCAATCGGCATAACCGACTTCGGTGCCGATACCCAAAAAGCTCAAAGCCGCAAAGGCTACCACGATAGAACCAATATCCAGGGTCGCTACCACCAGTGTTGGGTAAATGGCATTGGGTACGATGTGCTTGAACATGATGCGGCTGTCTTTTGCTCCGATCACCCGCGCTGCCAGTACATAATCGCGCTCGCGTACAGAAAGGATATCACCACGGATCAACCTGGCATAGCTCATCCAACCGAACGCAATCAACGCAATTGTGGCAGGCCAGATGCCCTTTCCAATGATCGGCGTCAGGATAGCAGACAATGTCATCGCTGCCATGATGAACGGAAACGTCTGGAAAATCTCTACGATTCTCATGATGATCGTATCTAAAAAACCGCCATAGAATCCTGCCACACAACCAATGATAATGCCAACCAGCAAGGTGATTCCTTCAATGATCACGCCAACTTTGATCGCTGTCCTGGTTCCCCAGATCACACCATAAAAGATATCCCATCCGCCACTGGCAGTTCCGAAAAGATGGATCCACTCATCACCGACGAAAGTTTTGTACCACCACGTGACAGTAGGTGGGTTCTTTACCCATAATTCACCAGGGACTTTCGGAATAGATCCGAAGCCATCACGCATGATCTTGTAAGGATCCAATGTGTTTTCTTTTGGCGGAATGATTTGTGGTGCAAAAATAGCTACGAGAACGAACGTCAAAATAAGTGCAAAACCAATCACCGATGAAGGGGTCGTAAAGATCCCTTTTATAATTCGATATAATTCGGGTCCAAGAATCTTTTCCGCACGGGAAACTGTTCGTTCGGTGTATTCACCGATCAGACCCTCAAGCTTTTTATCTAAAACTTGCTGTGCTTCAGCCATTTTCTAACTCCTCTATACCGAACTTAAGATAACCGTACCCGCGGATCCAGAAATGCATAGGTGATATCTACAATCAGGTTGGCAATCAACAAGATGAACCCGGTTAGTAAAACCAATGAAAGTACGGTGACCACATCCAGTTGAGAAGAGGCTGCCGCAGCCGCAGATCCAATTCCGGGATAGATGAAGATCGTTTCGGTAATGGTCACACCACTCAACAGACCTGCGATCGTCATACCGCTCATGGTTACGATTGGGATCAATGCATTTGGTCTGGCGTGTTTGTTTAGCACATCTTTTTCTCTCACACCCTTTGCACGCGCGGTAACTACATAATCTTGATTCATGGCTTCCAGCATGGAAGAACGCATGATACGTAGATAAAGCGCCCAGTTGATATAAGACAGAGTAATAATAGGTAGAACCATATGGCGCAACGCATCCAAAAAGATATCAAAGCGACCATTGATCAAAGCGTCAATGGTAACCAGACTGGTGTACTTTACGAACTCTTCACCATTAACTGCCAGCATCGCCCAGTTCGAAAGTCGATCGGGGGGGAAGAACTGGTGCTTCGCATAAAAGAACATCAACATCAACAAACCAAACACAAATGAAGGAAATGAATAACCCAAGATACCAAATAATCTGGATATTTGGTCAATAATATTATTGTGATTTTTCGCCGCCACGATCCCCAACCACGTCCCCACTCCGATCAGGGGAACAATGGAATATAATGCCAATTCGACGGTTGCCGGGAAGCGGCGTTTGATCAGATCCTTAATATTTTGATTCGCAGATCTGGAATATCCCAATTCTCCTCTTAACATTCCTCCTTCGATCTCTCCCGTAACAGCATCCTTATGACCGACCAACCAGTGATAATATTGCACAAAGAAGGGGTCATCCAGCCCATAACGCTTGATTAAAGAATCCATCATGATGTCATTTTTCGGGATATCTCTCACATATAGGGAAACACGTTCTGCTGGAGATAAGAATGAAAGCATACCAAAGATCAGAAGACTTACACCTAGCAGGATGAGGGGGATAAGCAGTAATCTGCGAATTATATATTGGGTCATTTTTCCTTCTCGATTCCTTAGATTTTAGCTGGGGGCATTAACTGCCCCCAGCTAATATTTCTTACGTACCTGACCTAATCTTTAGAGAGTGAGTAGTACCACTTGTTGGAGTAGATCGGGTTTGAATACCAGCCATTTTCCCATGGCTGTGCATAGTGACGGCCCTTGAGCGTGAACAGCAACATTGCCGGGGCGTTTTCATGATACAGTGTGTTGAATTCTTCTTTGTAGATCTTCTCGCGTTCGGCGGGATCAGTTTCCGTTACGGCGCGGGAGTTGATCTCGGAGAATTGCGCACGCAATTCATCGGGGAAGTTCTGCTTGAAAGCATAGTAACCAGAGGTAAATGTACCAGTCCAGTTGTGGGTATCGAAGTAGTCAGACAACCAACCAATGATGAAGATCGGAACTTTCTTGGCATTGATGTTGGCTAAGAAGGTTGGCCACGGTAAACCAACAACTTCAACCACAAATTGGGAGCCGGCTTCCTGCAAACCAGCCTGCAGCAATTCGGCAATGGTCTGGCGCAGGGTGTTGCCCACATTGTAAACTGCAGACATACGGAAACCGAGGTCGAACAGTTGTGTGCCATCTTCGGAAGTCCAGGTTGAAGCTTGCAATTCTTCCTGGCATTTTTCGATGTCATAAGTGTATTGTGGTGCATCTGCATCGTAACCAACCATACCGGGCAGCATGAGAACTGGGGCACGGTTCGCTTCACCTTGCATTACTTCATTCGCCAGGGTGTCATAATCGAAGCAGTAGCTGAATGCACGGCGCACATGTACATCTGAGAAGAAGTCGGCGGGAATGCCATCGCCATCCAATACGCCACTACCGATGAAGGAGTTCCCACCCTCGGTGTTGACGGTGAAGGCGAAACCGATATCGGTGCGGGTGTTGGCGAAGAGAATATCAGAGACTTTATAGAATGGTTTGGAAGGATCGGTGATCACAACCGGTTCGCCAGCCATATATTCATCATAGGTGATCTCGCCACCGATCATGTCATCCAAGATCGGCCAGTCTTCGGTTGAACCAACCAGAATATTATCGGCATCTCCAGCCTGTGCCATGGCAAGGCGGGTGCTGAATTCGGCAACCTGTTTGATGACAACGGTCTTTATTGCTGCAGGACCAGTTGGGGCGCCTTCCCACATGGGCTCGCTCATCCAGTAATCCTCGTTGGCGACCATTACGATTTCCTCGCCGGGGGTCCAGTGATCAAGTTTGTATGGACCGGTGCCCATAGCGCTGTTGCCAATGCCTAATTGGTTCAATTCCTCGGTGGGAACTGCATAGTAATCAGCCCATGTCGCGCAGTCGCCATCCCAACCACCATTGGCGCCAACCCATGCTTTGCTTTCGATAGCTGCCCAACCACCATTGGCTAAGGTAGCGATGAAAGGAGCCCACGGCTGTGCCAAGTTGAAGGTCACGGTGCCAGCAGCGGCGTCAGCGACTACCGCAGATTTCACGGTTTCGCAAACAGCAGCCAGAGTTTCGGCATCATAGGTCTTCAAAGTAGCTTGATCATCATAGGGGGGATTCTCGGGATCGACCAGCTCTGCAACATCCACAAGTCCTGCACCGAACAGCGGTTCCACAATCATCCACTGAGGGGAGATGGTGCTACCGGCTAACACACGGCGCTGGAAACTGAAGGCGACATCCTCGACGGTTAAATCGGAACCATCGTGGAATTTTACGCCCTCGCGGATCTTGAAGGTCACGGTCAGACCATCTTCAGAAATACCACCATTCTCAACTGAAGGGACTTCCGTCGCCAGCATGGGAACAAAGGTTGAAGCCTGATCTTTTTCCATGAAAACAAGGGTGTCATACACATTTGCGATAATCTCGCCACCCGCGGTTTCGTAATCGCGTGATGTGTCGAGAGTCTCGGGATCACCAAAAGTTGTTTCTACCCATGTCGTAGGATCCTTGGACGTTCGCCAGAATGACGCTGCATCTGCCGCTTCCTCAACAGCTCCCGCAGCCGGTGCAGCTTCTTCTGCTGCAGTGCCGGCTGGTTGGCAAGCCACGAGGAGTGTCGCAAGGACTACTAATGAGGTTAATAGTACATACCATTTTGAACGCATCTTGCTCCTCCATATATATTTTTACTTTTTTCTTTGTTATTTACGAACAACCACGCCTCTTTCTCCCTTGACATCACCTCCTTTGTAAAGTTTTTGTATTGTACCAAAAGTGGCAAGCCACAAAATGCCCTGGCTCCACTTCCTTCCATTCAGGACGTTCTTCCGCACAAATAGGCTGCGCCAGTGGGCAGCGCGTGCGGAAACGACATCCTGAAGGAGGATTAATGGGTGAAGGTACATCTCCTTCCAAAATGATCCGTTTGCGTTTCTCCTCTATCTTTGGATCCGGGATCGGAACCGCTGATAACAACGCAATGGAATATGGATGTAAAGGGTTTTCATACAGCGTATTCCGATCCGCCATTTCAACGAACACACCCAAATACATCACGATCACCCGATTACTGATATGGCGCACCATAGAAAGATCATGCGCGATGAAGAGATAAGTCAACCCAAATTCCTTCTGTAAATCTTCTAGTAGGTTAACCACTTGAGCTTGAATGGATACATCCAGTGCTGAGATCGGTTCATCACAGACGATCAAGTCCGGGTTGAGTGCCAGTGATCTGGCAACACCAATGCGCTGCCGCTGCCCGCCGGAGAATTCATGGGGATAACGATCGACATAAGCCGGGTTCAATCCCACCAGTTCCAACAGGTCTTTGACCCGTTTTCTTATTTCTTTTCCGTGTGCAACATTATGAACCAGCAAAGGTTCCCCGATGATTTGTTCCACCGTCATACGTGGATTTAGACTGGCATAAGGATCTTGAAAGATCATCTGGATTTTTCGACGCATCAGGCGTAATTCTTCTGCCTTCAGACTTACCAGATCTTTCCCTTCAAAAAGAACTTTCCCTTCGCTTGCTTTATAGAGTTGTACAATTGTCCTTCCCGTAGTGGTTTTACCACAACCCGATTCCCCCACTAGACCCAGGGTCTCACCTTTATATACATCGAAGGTTACTCCATCGACCGCATGAACATAACCAACGGTTCTCTGGATTACACCCCGTTTGATCGGGAAGTGCATCTTAAGATCTTCAACACGCAGGATTACTTCTTTCTCTGCCATTAGCGCTCCTTCTCAGTGTATGTATCAACCCAACAAGCCACTCTGTGATTTTCTCCCACCATCATTAATGGAGGATTTTCTTCAAGACATTTGCTGACTCTGAAAGGACACCGGGATGCAAAGGGGCAGAAAGTTGGTTTTTTGAATAATACTGGGGGAACACCTTCAATTGATACCAGACGTTTCTTTTCATCCATATCCAAACGTGGAAGACTGCGCAGCAGACCCAATGTATATGGATGCTCGGGTCGAGCGTACAGGTCCTTCACATTCGCCTCTTCCACAATATATCCAGCATACATCACCACCACCCGATCTGCCAACCCGGCAACCACTCCCAGGTCATGTGTGATCCAGATAATGGACATACCCAATTCTTCGCGCAAACTGAGCACCAAGTCCATAATCTGCGCCTGGATGGTCACATCCAGAGCTGTGGTGGGTTCATCGGCAATCAAAACCTGCGGAGAACAGGAAAGCGCCATGGCGATCATGGCACGCTGCCGCATACCACCTGAGAATTGGTGCGGGTAATCTTTCATGCGATCTTCCGGATTGGGAATGCGCACCAGATTCAGCATCTCAACCGCACGATCCCAGGCTTGCTTTTTATTCATGCCCAGATGAATTTCCAGCGGTTCCATTAATTGTTTTCCGATTGTCTGAACGGGATTAAATGAGGTCATCGGGTCCTGAAAGACAAAACCGATCTGCCCTCCGCGTACATGGCGTAATTCTTCACGTGATAACTTTAGTAGATCTCTTCCTTGGAAGATCGCTTCTCCTGAAACGATTTCCCCTGGAGGTTGAGGAATGAGTCGCAGGGTTGAAAGCATTGATACGCTTTTTCCACATCCACTTTCCCCCACGATCCCCAGTGTTTCACCTTCTTTCAGGGAGAATGAAACCCCGTTGACAGCGTGAACTGTCCCTTCCCTTGTGTGAAATTGTGTCTCCAGGTCTTTTACACTATATAATTCTGCCATTGAATAATGCCCTTTACTGTGGGATTTTGTCAGCAAATACAATTATCTGCCATACCTGGTTAAAAGTTCGGATTATTTTACAATACTTAAAAATGCATGTCAACTATTCACTAATCCAGTGTATAAGCGCTATATGACCAATATTCAAATATTGTAACTGCTTTTCCATTATACATCTAATTACATGTGTCACTGAAATCCCAATACTCCATCGAGGAATATGGATATCCCTCATCGTGTTTTTCACTTGAAATACATAATGGATTTTTCGTTATAACAACTCTTGGAGCAAAGAACAGCGATACAAATGGACTCTCTTGATCCAAGATGGTCGCCGCTGCCACCTGGTTGGCAAGGGCACTTGCCGGGTCAGCGCTGCTATTCTGTGCCATTTCACATAACCGGTCAAAATCTGCATTTTGATAACCACTGATATTGCCACCCCCGGCATCGCCACCGATCCAATAATTATCAACAGAAGGGATCTCCTCGCTTTCGAATAATTGACAGGGTAGTGTGTCACTCACATGCCATGTTATCAATGCCAGATCAAAATTCCTGCCAAATAAAACTCCCTCCGGTCCTGCGGCATAGAGTTCATCCGGAGACATACTGAAAACATTCACCTGCATACCACACTGCGCCAGCGAATCCTTGATCGAGTCGGCAATGTGTGTGTGCCGGTCACTCTGCGAGGTGAACAGGTTCAGGATAAACGTCGTGCCATCAGGAACATTGTTCACTCCGGCTGCTGTGCGTGGGGTCTCCGCATTGGCATCCAGGTCTTTCCATCCCAGATTGGTCAATGCGGCTTGGGCACTGGTCGGGTCATATTGTAAGGCATTTTCAACCGTGAATTCTTCGGGAAGATATGGGAAATAGGCAAATTGCGCCTGTTCACCATCAATACCAGCCGCTCGCCTGATCGCCGTTACGTCAATGCACTGGCGGATAGCATTACGCACGGCTGCATCCCCCAGAATATCAGGGCGGTCAGAACCATAGGGATAATATCCATCATCATAAGAAGCAGGTTTTATTCCGAACAATAGTACTTCCCAATTCTCGCCCGTCAGAACTTCTACACGATAGTCGGAATCAGCTTGTAGTGCGGTTGTCTCGTCAGCCATTCGTTCATTGATAAGAGAACTATCGATCACATCACAACCTTCGTTCTCGAGCAAGTCGTTGAGAGTCCTACCCTCTTTTATAAACTTTATGTTGATCTTATCAACAGCAGGATACCCTTCACCTGCACGAAAATAGGAATCGTTCTTTTCTAATGTAATGCTCCTTCCCGCTTGCCAGTCTGTAATTTGGAAAGCTCCCCATGCAAGCGGTAATTTTGCTGCCACATCTGCTGTTAGCAAATCAGCAGGAGCATAAGAACTCCAGACATGCTGCGGCAGAGGAGTAAAAAAATACGAGGCGTAATCTGAGGTGATAAACCCGGGCAATATCGTCACCAATACACTGTGCTCATCTAAAACTTGATAATCAACAATTCGATCAATAATATTTTGGTACGCTGTATTCTGAAGATCTTCTGCAATTCGAAAAGAATATTGTGAATCACTGGCGGTCACAGCGGTTCCATCTGACCATCGTATTCCATCTTTCATTTCAAAAACCAATGTCAATTGATCCATCTGTATCTGGCTTGCTCCGTCCCATGTTATTGCACAATCACCTGATTGGCATCCGCGTGGATATAGGGTCACTCCACTTGCCAGATTGACAGTATTGCCTTCCACATCGCTGATCAGATCACCCGCATTCACGCCGACTGGTAAATAACTGGCACTCCCATCACTCAAATTAGGAAGTTTTTCCACGATCACCGGGACTGCCTGGTAAGCGACCCGGTCGAAAGGGCCATCATAGATCGCTTTATGGATCAGGTCAGCCGTCTTGTTCGATTTTCCATACAGAAACAGGCTTTCCGGTTCATCTGCAACACATACCACTGCTTCTTTTAAAGGAACTTCTGTGGGAGTAGGTTCAAAAACTGTGGGGGTTGCCCTACTCGCATTGGTACCGTTGCAGGCAGAAAGGATGAGTATTGTTCCTAAAATGCCAACTGTGAATATATGGGGGATCTTAATTTTCATGAAATATCTCTTTCATCGCACTTTTTAATATTTTTGGGAATTTTCGATCTCTTTTCTCAATCGTAAATACGAATCATATCGCGCCGCGCTGATCTCTCCATCATGTACAGCTTGTTTGATGGCACAGCCGGGTTCCATTTCATGCCGGCAGTCACTGAACTGGCACGCTGCCACATGATTTTTGAATTCGCAAAAATATGCATCCAGTTCTTCAGGTTCGATATCCCAAACCGAAAGTTGGCGAATGCCCGGCAGATCAGCTACCCAGCTTTTTTCATCCAGTTCGAATAATTGACGCACCGTGGTGGTATGTCTGCCTTTGGTTGAACTTTCTTTGACGGAACGTACTTCCAGTCCCAATCCGGGGCGCAGTGCATTCAATAGACTGGTTTTTCCTACTCCCGAAGGCCCTGCAAAAGCTGATATTTTTTTCAATAATTGCCCGCGTAGCTCTTCGATCCCGATCTTCTCTTTGGCAGAACTGTATACCACCTTATATCCCAGAGCGGTATAAGGAGAAAACATGGCTTCGGCTTTCTGCCTGCCGGTCAATTCCACTTTGTTTGCTACAATCAGAACTTGGATCTTTTGTTTTTCCGCGATCACCACAAAACGATCCAGCATGCGCAAGCTCGGACTGGGTTCAGCACAGGCGAACACAAAAACTGCTTGATCCGGATTTGCCAGCAAGATCTGTTTATAAACACCGCGTGCAGTGGGTGCAGTGCGCACCAGTGTGCGTTCACGCTCTTCGATTTCTTCTATGGTACCTTTATTTTCATTTTCAAGGCTCACCAACACTCTATCACCCACCGCCACCAGATCCTCCATCTTGTGATACTGCTTCAGACGACCTCGCAATTGGCAGGTGATCATCTCTTCACCACATTTGACGGTAAAAAAACCCGCCTGCAGGCGAACCACCATACCGGGAACTTGGAATTCTGTCATCCAGCAGGAGTTGCCGTTGGTTGTATTTCCACCGGTTCACGCGTAGGTGATTGGGTAGGGGTGAGCGTGAATTGCAGGGTTGGAGTACGGGTTACATTGAACTCTGCTTCCCATGGATATAGTTTCTGCGGCTCGCCGAAATAATACGTTTCAACGATACGCCGGAAAATAGGAGCTGCCATTTCCGATCCTTCTCCGGCATTCTCAACCAGCACCACCACAGCAATATCCGGTTTGTCTTCGCGATTGGTATTGGTGTATCCCGCAAACCAGGCATGTGGATCACCCGTAGAGTTAGTTGCAGTTCCAGTCTTTCCATACATGGTAATATTCAACCCACTCAATTCATCATGCGCAGTACCACGTCGTGAGCTCACCACCAATCCCATTCCCTCACGGATGGCATCCATGGTGGATTGGCTGATTGGCAATGTTCCCTGCGCTTCGGGAGCAAAGGTAAAGGTAGTGACACCGGTTGAACTGACCATGCTTTCGATCAACTGCGGTCGGTAGAGTGTTCCGCCATTGGCAATCGCTGCGATGAAACGCACTACCTGCAGCGGAGTGACCAGCATTTCACCCTGTCCAATACCTTGCTGCACTGCATCACCATCAGTCTTCGGATCAGGGATAGAACCACCGCTTTCAGCCACTTGTTCAATACCGGTAGCACTCCCCAGACCAAAACCACGTGCCATATCTGCCAGATAGGTAGCGCCCATCTGCCGGAACAGGTCCAAGCCCAGATGATAGAACCATGGATTGCAGGAACGCATCAACCCTTCCACCAGGGTCAGGTCACCACTAGCATCATATCCTTTTGCCAGTGTCCAGTCTTCGAATTTCTCCCCGGGTAGTTCTTCGAAATAATATCCACAATAATACGAAGAATCAGGAGTATATAAATTGCTCTCCAGCGCTGCTGCCATGGTGATGATCTTGAACACCGAACCCAGCGGATAGGTTCCCTGCGTGGCACGGTTCAACAGGGGTAGATTTTTATTGTTCAACATCTTGGTCAATAGTTGGTCGCTATTGATATCATCCGGGTTGAACAGATTGGGGTCAAAGCCCGGAGAAGACGCCATCGCTAGAATACGTCCGGTTTCCACTTCCATCACGATCGCTGCTCCGGTAAAACCTTGAATGGCATTTTGCGTTTCCAATTGCAAGTTCTTCTCAAGCGTGGTAGTGATGGATTGTGCCGGTTGTGGGTCAGCTTGCGAGATGCGTGTGACTACCTGACCATCCGGATTCACTACATACAGCGAAGCGGATGGCTTTCCAGCCAGAGCTTCTTCAGCATACTTTTCCAACCCAGATTGTCCAATGCTTTCATCCCCCACATAACCTTTTTGAACATATTCCGTTTGTTGTTCTTCAGACATGCCCAATACATACCCAACTGCCTGGGGAGCAATACCACCGTTGTAGTAATAGCGCGAATCATATTCTGTCATGACCAGCCCGCCCAGATTGGAAATGGCATTCCAGCGTTGAGTAACCTCTTCAGCAGATGCTTCTCCGATTGGCACATACCAGGTCGGTCCGGCATCTTCATATGCCTCATAGATAGATTGGGTGGTCTTTCCGGTCAATTCGGACAGATTGTAAACCAGTTGACCCTCTTTCCCATCTTCGATCTCACCGGGGGTGATGCCTAACGCATAAGCAGTGGTTTCTGCCACGATCGGCTCACCGTTGATATCAAAAATATCACCGCGTTCTTGTTTGCTCACTTGCAATGCCAGTGTGTTGCCGCCGCTTAACTCGGGCAGATAGGCACCGTTATCCCATGTCAGCTTCCACCCACCCGCTTCCAGCACCCAATTGGTCTCCGGCTGGCGGTTGAACTCACCAAAAAGAGATGTGATAAATTGAACATCAAATTTGGCATATGCTGTGCTAGGATTGGTGGTGCTTGCCGCTAACTGTGCAGTCATGGATTGTAAGGTTAAGTTCTTTGAAAACTGTGTGAGCAGGGTGGTGAAATCATCCGGTGTTATGGTTGCTTGGCTGGATTGTGATAGAAATCCATACATGCCCGTATAATCAGAGTTCTGCCAGGCATTCAGATAAGCCTGTGCGATTTCATCCACCTCCGGAACCGCTGTCTTGGCGATCACTGGGGTTGGTAGCATTTCAGGTTCTTTAGATCCGCATCCAGCGACCAAAAAGGACATGATCGCGATGATCGAAAATATTTTAGTGAGTTTTTTCATTTTCTATCCTATATCCTCGCCGTCCAACACTCGCGTAAAAATCGGACATGAGTAGTGGAGGTTTTTCTGGCATATATCTGCCACTGGTACACAATTATACCCATCTATCCTGCGCAGATTCCTTTCAATATGACAGAAAGGAAATCCCATCACACTGGCAAAACAACCGTTCAAGACCGGAACCGGATGGAAGGATTGGCTTTGAATGGCATACGCGCCGGCTTTATCCAACGCATCCCCCGATGCTACATACGCCTTTATCTCTTCCGTGCTATAGGCGCGCATCTCTACATTGGAAACGCACAGGTCTGTTAAGTTTTCTCCCACCCCACTGATAATATGGATCGCGGTCGCTACCTGGTGAACTTTCCCGCATAGCGCCAGCAGCATTTCTTCTGCCTGGGTCGCATCTTTCGGTTTACCAAGAATGGTTCCATTATGGATGACAATGGTATCAGCTGCTAGGACGATCTCTGTCTTCCCACAACATTCATACACTTTTTCCGCCTTTTGACGTGCCAGGCGTTTCACATGTTGCAATGGTAGTTCGTCCCGCTGGAAGCTCTCATCGATATCGGCAGGGATGCACTCGAATGGAATCTTCAACCATGCCATCAATTCCTTCCGACGTGGCGAGGATGATGCCAGGATCATATTGGATTGTCGCATATCGCACAGATTTTATCACGTTGTAACCGTTATAATATCTTCACAATATTTCACGCGCAACAGGTGCTCATGCAACTTAAGGTCTTAAATTCATTTCCCGATGAACTTCAAGCTGATTGGGATGCGCTGCTGCAAACCAGCACAACCAATGTTCCATTCCTCCGCTTCGGTTTCCTTAAAAGCTGGTGGCAAAATCTGGGTGGGGGTGAATGGGAGCAAGGCAAACTTCACATCATCCTGGGTTATGATGTAGAACGCCTGCTGGGTATTGCGCCGTTCTTCCTCACTTCTCATGAAGGAAAGAAATTATTGACCCTGCTCGGTAGTGTCGAAATCTCTGATTATCTTGACCTGATCACTGCTCCTGCTGATTATCTTGCTTTCTTGGATGCTGTATTGCATTTCACGCAGCAAGCAGATTCGCTCACTTGGGACATCTTATGTTTTTCCAACATTCCCCAGAACTCCCCGCTGCTGTCGCTCTTTCCGCAGATTGCACTCCCTGCTTCATATTCACGTACTTTGACCAAAGAACTGCCCGCACCTATGCTGGCACTGCCCGACACCTGGGAGGGCTATCTCGCAAGCCTTGATAAAAAACAGCGTCACGAGATCCGCCGTAAATTGCGCCGCCTGGAGCAGGAAGCACCCGCTGCGCAGTTCTACTTTGCCGAAGATGCGTCTGCCTTTCATTCGCTCGCTCCTCAATTTCTGGACTTGATGCGTCATGATGAAGCTAAACGCGTTTTCCTCACGCCTGCCATGCAACAGCAAATGATCGATTTGATGCAGTGGGCTTTTACCGAGCACATCCTGCGCCTGTGCTTCCTGGATATCAATGGCAGCCATGCTGCGGCTTATCTTTGCTTTGATGATGGAGAAACCATCTACATCTACAATTCCGGATTCGATCCAGATCTGCAGTATTTCTCTCCTGGCTGGGTATTATTGAGCGAACTCATCCAGTGGTCTATAGAAAATTCCCGTGCCAGGCTGGATTTTATGCGCGGGAATGAAGCGTACAAATATAAATTTGGAGCGCTCGATAACTTTGTCTATCAAGCTGTGATCGAGAGAACTACAAGGTCTTAGAACTCTGCTTCCCCCCATACTTTGATCAGTCGCCAGTAGAATTTGACCATCCCACCCAACGCAGCCACACTGATGCGCTCGTCGATGCCGTGCATGCGGGCAATATCGGCACTTTCCAATACCAGTGGTGAGAAATGATAGAGCTGTTCGCTCACATCCTGGTAGTGGCGTGCATCGGTCGCGAACATCAACAGATAAGGTGCCACGGGCATGTTCCCGAACACCTGGCGGATCACCAGTTCCAGCGTCTTGTAAGCTGCTGTGTCTGTGGTGGATACTTTGCTCGGACCCCAGGCGTCTGCCATATCGATTTCCGCCTCCACACGTGGGTCTCTCACCACCTTTTGGATATGCTCGATGACCGATTCCTGTGAATCGCCGGGGAGCAGGCGGAAGTTGATCTTGGCACGTGCTTCTGCCGGCAGAATGTTGTCTTTGATTCCACCCTTGATAAGAGTAGCAGCGTGCGTAGTGCGGATCAGTGCGTTGGTTTGCACTGCCTTTTCAAGTTGGCTGATCAGCACTGATTTCAGCAACCAGGTATTTGCCAGTACAAAACGCACTTTCAAGGGGAACAGAAAAGCGACTTTTTTCAAGGTGGTAATCGCCAGTTCCGGTCGCGCCGGGAAAGGGTTATCATCCATTAATGCAATGGCTCTTGCCAGCACACCAATCGCTGTCTGGCGCGGTGGATTTGAGGAATGACCTGGTGTTCCCTTGGCAGTCAGATTGACCGTGACATATTCTTTTTCTCCCACCCCGATCAACCCCACCGGCATCTCCACGCCTGGAACCAGCCCATGGCTGATCATGCCGCCTTCGTCTAGCACAACTGCCAGTTTGACGCCTTTTCCTTTGAGAGCAGCCGCAATGCTCTTGGCGCCGCTCTTCCCGGAGATCTCTTCATCGTGCCCCAGCCCCAGGTAGATATCGCGTTTGGGCTGGAATCCATCTGCCAGCATTTTTTCGACCGCTTCGAACATCCCAATAGTGTGGTTTTTCATGTCCAGCGTACCACGCCCCCATACAAAGCCCTGCTTGATCTCACCTTTGAATGGATCAGCATGCCAGGCAAGTAAGGTCGCATCGTCCACCGGTACTACATCCAAATGGCTTGCCAGCAGGATCGGCTTTAATGATGGGTCAGATCCCTTCCAGTAATATAACAGGCTGTATTGGTTGATGATCTCTTTTCTTAGATTCTTATGAATGGTTGGATAGGTTTTCTCCAACCATTTGTGATACTCCTTGAAAGAATCATAATCCCCCACCCCCATTTCTTCTTTGGAGATGGTTTTGATTCTGATGGCTTGCGCCAGGTGTTCGGCAGCTTGGTTGGCATCCATTTCTTGCAATTCCACATTGGCATTTTGATATTGAGGTTCTCCCAGTTGCAGCGTGCGAAAAAACATAACCAGGAATAACAACAGGGTGATTCCAACGATGATGAGTAAGATAGCCATATTTCAACCTCACTTTTCAAATTATGAGGATTATAAATTCCTTTAAATAGAAAAGCCAACTCTTGTTCAAATTGGCTTTTCAAAAAACTACTTGCTTGCCAAACCGGAGAGCATTTGTAGCACAGTATTGGCTACTAATTCACTGGATTGGCTTCGGTAGGTTTTTTCGCCACTCTGTGTACTGTTGACCAATGCCTTGGTGATTGCTTCGATGTCAGAGCTACCCGATTGCTTGGACTGCATATAAGAGAGTCCCGCTCCAAGCAAATCACCAAGATCTAGACCCTGGTCGTTGCTGGCAGCAGAGGTAGAAGCCGTGCTGCCACCCAGCAATGAACCGAGCAGATCGCCCAACCCGGCACCGCTTTGTGTCTGGCTGCTGGTTTTGGTCTCCCCACCGCTCATCAGCGTTTGCAATAGCGGCAGAATGGTGCTCATATCAACGGATTTTCCGCTGATCTCTTTCGAGGCTTCGGTCAACCCTTTGGCATATACCTTTGCCGATCCGCTGCTGGATTTTTGGCGTAATAATTGCGCTGCATATTCCAATTGGGCAGCCGGGTCAGCGCTTTTCTTTTCTTTCATGGCAGTGGTGATCACTTCGAAGATCTCAACCATATGATCGCCGTGGTCATGATTATATTCATCTGCCTCGTTCAACGAATCTTGGTTGGTTTTGATCGTCTTTGATACTTGTTTGAAGATGTCTAATAAATTCAATTGCGCAGTACTCATCTCTTATCCTGTTCTCTATTGTTTTCTATATTGTACAGTTTTTTTTGTTTATAAATCAATGGAAGCGCAATTCTTATATTTTTCTTAAGCATTCTTTTCACCTCAAAGCTCTCAGATTTTCTTGATACTAAGATTATTATTCAAGGTAGGGATAGAATAAATAAAAAAGCAATGATATTTCATTGAAAAAAATGTAATTTTTAAGGACAAACTCATGGGCAAAAATATCCATCTCATTTTTAAAACGCATTTGGATGTCGGTTTTACTGATTACGCCTCAGCAGTTCTCCAGAACTATTATTCAAAATATATCCCTGCTGCACTAGCTACAGCTCGAGAAATGCGTACCATGGAACAACCCGAAAGATTCATCTGGACCACCGGTTCCTGGCTCATCTATGAATATCTCGAACAAGCCACATCTGCACAACGCAAGGAAATGGAAAACGCCATCCTGGCAGGGGAGCTTACCTGGCACGCCTTGCCATTTACAACACATACTGAATTAATGGATGTCGAACTTTTCCGCTTTGGTCTATCTCTTTCTCAAGAACTCGATCAGCGCTTTGGAAAACACACCATCGCTGCCAAATTAACCGATGTGCCTGGTCACACGCGGGGAATTGTCCCGTTAATGGCTGAAGCAGACATTAAGTTCCTGCACATCGGTATAAATCCTGGTTCCGCCATTCCCTGTGTCCCTCCACTTTTTCGCTGGCAAGATCCTTCGGGAAAAGAGCTCATCGTGATGGTGGAAAGCGGTTATGGAAATATTTTCACGATCGATGGTATGGAAGATTCACTGGCATTCGCCCATACCATTGATAATCTTGGACCACAATCAACCCAGCAGGTGCTTGATATCTACCATTCGATACGAAAGTCTTTTCCTGATGCGCATATTTTTGCTTCATCACTCAATGATTTTGCCAGTAAACTAGAACAAATCCGCCAGCAACTTCCCCTGGTCACTGAAGAAATAGGCGATACCTGGATACATGGCGTCGGCAGTGATCCTCTCAAGGTAGGTCAGTTCCGCGAACTGCTGCGTTTGCACAGGAACTGGCTTGCAGACGATCCTGCTATTCGCGATGAATCATGGTTTAGAAATTTTCAACGGTGCTTGTTGCTTGTACCCGAACATACCTGGGGCATGGACGAGAAAACATTCTTGCAAGACCATGAAAATTATACGGCTGAGAAGTTCAGCGCTGCTCGCAGTAAACCTAACTTCAAGAAATTCGAATCCTCCTGGGTGGAGAAGCGTGCTTACATTCAATCAGCAATAAAAGAATTGGATGACACACCATTCGCCAGTTCTGCCAGAAATCATCTTGATGCCATTCGCCCTTCTCATCCCGATCTCTCCAATTGGCTCCCAGTGATTGACACGGAGCAGTCAGTTGAATTGGCACATTGCACTATTCAATTTGATATCTCCACCGGTGCGCTGATCTCACTGATCTCCCATAACAACGCCAGAGAGTGGGCCGGGGAAGATCATCCGTTGGGCTTGCTGCGTTACCAAACTTTTTCGGCGGAGGATTATGAACGTTTCTTCCACCAATATATTCGCCCGGCTGAACAAAAAAATAGCTGGAGCCGCGAAGATTTCACCAAGCCGGGCATGGAATCAGCCGCCTCCCCCAGTCGTTTCTGGCAGCCCTCGGTAAAAGATCAGTACATAAAAGACTCAAAGGGAGAAACGCAATATTTGTTTCACCTGATCGCCGAACCTCCCAGCAGCCAGGCATATGGCTGCCCGCAGGATTTCTACCTGCAATATACCTTCCATAAGAATATGTCTGCCATTGATATCGATCTGCAATGGTTCAACAAACCTGCTTGCCGGCTTCCGGAAGCGTTGTGGTTCACCTTCCACCCCCACCTGTCTAAAAGCGCGGAATGGAAAATCGAAAAACTTGGTGAATATATCTCTCCTCTTAATGTTGTAGAAAACGGCAACCGCCATCTGCACGCCTCCGGAAAAGACGTGGTATGTGAGGATGGAATGGAAGGGCTGAAAATGATCGCGCTGGATTCTCCACTGGTCGTGCCCGGACAACCAGCTTTATTAAATTTTTCTAATGAGCAACCTGATATGGCAAGAGGCATTCACTTCAATTTGTACAATAACGTGTGGGGAACTAATTTCCCAATGTGGTTTGAAGAAGATTGTCGTTTTCGTTTTGAATTGCAATTCTATCAACGTTGAAAATAAATGGGGTTGGAGATTAAAACCGGCAGCCTTGGTATACCGGGTAACAAAACGCGCAATATCTCGATTCTGGCAAATCCAGGGGATTCCTTGGTATACGATAATTTGCACTTTCCGTCACTGGGAGCTTCCAGGAGAATTTTGCTTTCTGTCTCTGTGACCATGCGCAGAACGTCCCCTTTCAATAAATGATCTGCCTCAATGCACAGCTCTTTTTCTTTTGTCCAATCCACGCTATCCCCTAATATGGCTTCTCCGGCGGTCATCTCCACTAGAGGTCCGTGCGGTGCATAGCTGATAAAAGCATGCCCCGCTCGGATGGCAGCCAGAACATCCTTCCGGCTGGGAGACATGGCATACACCCAAGTGGTGGGGCCGCCCATAAAAATAAAGGGGATGTCATCCCGGTGAAAATCACTCCCGCCGCAAATCGAAATTTTCTTCCCTGCTGTTAATAATTGCTGCCATAGACCGATCGCTTTAAGATTCGATTCGCGCATCGGACCGTTCCATACTTCCAGATAATGAAAAGGGATTTTATTTAGATCAAACTTAAATTCACAACCCTCTTGAAACGGATGGTTGATCCCGATCAGTGCTCCCCGCTCATGCGCCGAATTAAAACGCGTTCGTACTTCCTCTAAAGTATTTGCGATAAAGGGATCATCATAAGGTTTTTCCACCCCTAAAAAATTGGAGTGCCCCAGATAATGGGTATATTCTATTCCCGGGATCACGCTGATATCGCGTGCCTGGGGGAAGCTATCAGATGAAACCATCTGGTTATGGTCGGTGATGGCAATGAAATCCAATCCCAGCTTGCGCGCCCTCTCCATCAGTTCTTCAACTGTAAAAACTCCATCGGATGCCAGTGTGTGCACGTGCAGGTCGCCTTTGTAAAGACGCCTATGTTTCTTGGAGAGATTTATTTCGAAATTTACCTCCACTCCTCCTTGGGCGACCTTATACGCTCCGACAATGATCTGCCATTCACCCGGCAACAGGGCACAGGTTTTGTAACCGGGTGTAGCATAAACTTCACTGATGGTAATCTCCTTTTTATTGGAACCTGAGGCTCCCACCTGGCTGCCATCCGGGGCGATCAACCCCAGATCGATGATATTGATCTGCTGTCGAGCCACAAAACTGCCATTCTCTAATGCAGTTTCTTTCTCGTCGAAGCCGGCATAGTTGTAAGTCAATGTGATCCATTCAATATCATCTGGCATAGAAAAAGGAAGGGTAAGATATGTCCCTTCCTTTTCATGTTCGATGAAAACCTGCTTTTTTAAGGTGGTAAGGGTTGAGTTCTCCATTTTTAATCAATTCTTCCCAAAACAGCCTCAAGAAATCTCTGGATCTGTGTATTCCAGAAAAACCAGTTATGCTTTCCATCCTCTTCATGGTAGTTCACATCGACTCCCAGGGATGTGCATGCTTTTGCATATAGCTGGCTCAATGGATAAAGATCATCTTGCCGTCCACACACAATGTGCAATGTGGGTAAAACAGACGGGTTCGTTGATGCTCGCTGTAACCACACTGCTGGATCATGTTCGCTGCCATTGAGCTTCTCCAGATCGCCGAAAAGATAGGTGAATTCCTCATAGCGGGGATCTTGGGGATTCATTTTCAGAATATCCAGTGATAACACCCCCGAAAAACTGGCTGCAACCGAAAAGCGCTCCGGGTGTGAAAAAGCAGCCTTGAAAGCCCCGTATCCGCCCATGGAAATACCTGCGATCAACGTATCTTCCCGTTTGGGGGTTAGGTTAAATACGTCTGCCAGATACTGCGGTAATTCATCTATTAAATACGCATAATAGTTCTGTCCATTGGGTTGGTCGGTATAGAAGCTGCGCCCGGCGGATGGCATGACCACCACCAATCCATATATATTGGCAAGCGTTTCAATAAAAGTGTAGCGCTGCCAGGCGCTGGCGTCATCGCTGAGACCGTGCAGCAAGTAAAGGACTTTGCGGTTTCTTACTGGAATATCTTCCATACGTCCCGGGTCAGGGATGATCATATTTAAAGGCATGTTCACTTTAACAGCTTCAGATAGATGATCGATATGAATCAATGCCATATCTATCCCTCCGCTTTTACAGGCTTCGCGCTGGCATTATTCCGGTTGAAATTAATGAAGAATGAGAAAATGAAACTGATGACCATTAATACCAGCGGGAAGACGGTTAATAAGAAACGAGCCGCGTTATCAGGTTGCACTCCGGGTTTATTGCCGCTCTCGAATCCGAATATGGCAAACACCAGATAAAATGCAAAACTGGTGAACAACCCATTCAATCGATTCATGAATCCTAAAGCGTTGGAGATGATCCCTTCACGCCGCACTTTGTATTTCATTCTATCTTCATCAATGATCTTAGCTCCGATCAAATCCATGGTAACAATGACACCGGAAATGCCAAAACCAACAAAGGCTCCGCTGATGATTGCAAAGATCAATGAGTTTGCAAAATACATTGGGATAAAAGCCAGCGCCAGTGCCAGCAAAGCAGACCGCCATACATTGATTAGGTGATATTTCCTGACCATGGCTGCCCAGAAAGCCACACAACCAATGGCAACTATCAATACCGAACCGAACAGCAATGTTTGCTGGCTATCCGAAATACCCAGTGTATATTTGGCGAAAAATGGAACTGCTGCCAGAACCAGAGATACAGCAGCACTGTAAAATGCATTCGCAAACCCGGCTATCCAGAATTTCTTGTTCAGAAAAATCTCTTTTAGACTATTCCATAATTTGGGTTTTTCTTCCTCTGATTGGATCCCTGCATCTTTACAGCGAAGCGTCATATACATGATAACAGCTCCTCCCAGCAATCCATAGATAATGGAAGTTTTTGAGTAGCCAATAGCACTGGTAACTACAGGGGTCAGAGCAATACTGATGATCATTGCCACTAATTGAAACGCCTGCCGCATTGCATTGGTTTTTGCGCGGATCTCATCGGTAGGAAAAAGCTCTGGAAAAAGCGCGGCATAATTCGCGTTGATCACCGAATCAACAGTTCCAGTAAGGATATAGAAGATCATACAGTAAAGGAATAATGCCTGCCCTGCTAATTGAAGGGGGGTATTATAGAACGCGATCAAACATAACGCCAGCAGGGGTGTGCTGACTAACAACCAGGGACGCCTTCTTCCCCATTTTGTTTTGGTGCGGTCTGATAAAAATCCATATACCGGATTGTCAAGTGCATCGATGAACGTATAGATGAACAGCACCAGGGAAAACTGTACAGTGGTTAATCCCAAACGATCCACATAGAAGACCGCTGCATAGGTTTTAAGCATATTGATGGGGATTGAAGTGCCAAACATTCCAATGGCATAGTCAAAGGTTAGTGATCGTTTCTTACTCATCGCGAATTTCCTCCTCTTTATTGAGAGTACCTGCAGAAATTGATACCGACAATTAATTAATCATATACCGGATTTTATTAAACTTGATGGTCTTTAATTGACCCTTAATAAAAACTCTTATTTCTCAACGCAGGGGTTAGATTTCTTTTTCCACACTTGATACAACCCCACATTCCCCTCTTTTCCATCCGAATAAAAACTATTGCTTATAGAAAAACCGGTTTCCGCAGCCAGTCCCTTCAATTCTTGTTCATTGAAGATATGGACATAACGAAACCCAATTTTGTTATTGCTGGATTGTTCTGCTCTCCAATCGAGCAGATAATCGCCTTCCTCCACATCTATTTCTTGCAGTCCCATCTGATCCCAAACCAGGAAGCGTTTTGTCAGACGGCTGCTGTTTTGAGGCTGCCATACGCTGAATACGAATTCCGCTTCGGGTTTTAACATGGAGCGAATTTGGCGGAAAATCGCACTGCGCGTGTGCTTCCCGGGGATGTGATGGAATACGGCAAATGCGCAAATCACATCCCAATCCATTTTTATGGGAAATATATTCCAGTCTGACAGCGCCAGGTCAAAAACATCAAATTTCGTTTGAAAAGCTAATTGGTTGTTTGAAGTTTGAGATATCCTTTGGCATTCTCTGATCAAATTTTCACTGAAGTCCACCCCTGCATAAGTCCCCCTGAAATCATTCTTTTGCAAAACCTGCATTAGATTTCCATTGCCACATCCCACATCCAGGATATTACTATCCTTAGGAAAATGCGCTGCGATCTTTTTTACACCCGGTTGCACTTGAGAACGTGTGGCAGAAAAGGAGGATGTAAAAGTCTGATAAAATTCGCGATTGAGAGCAACTAGTTTTTCAATGACTGAGTTTTTCACAAACCCATTATAGTGTACGCTCAGATAGTAGAGAAGCAATGAATACAACCAAAAAACGCTGGCGCGCTGCCAAGCATTACTCTGCCGAAGAAAAAACCATCGCGCGCACAGTATTAAATGAGATCATCGCTGGAGAAGCGGTGATGAAAGCCGTCCGTAATCATCCTCTTTCCGAAGGTGGCTATATTGCCAAACATACGCTGGTAGCAACCTATCAGGAATTGGTCAACGAAGGCAATTTGCAGCGCGATGCGCAGTTGTTGGCAAAGATCCGTATGAAACCCATCCGCTCTCTTTCGGGGGTCACCACCGTGACTGTGCTGACCAAGCCTTTCCCCTGCCCTGGTGACTGCATCTTTTGCCCGGATGATGCCGAACTACCCAAGAGCTATCTCAAGCTGGAACCGGGTGCTGCGCGTGCCTATGAAAATCAATTTGATCCATTCCTGCAGGTGTCTTCCCGCTTAGCTTCCTATGATGCCATCGGGCATCCTACCAGCAAGATCGAGCTGCTCATACTGGGCGGCTCCTGGACTGCCTATCCGCAGGATTACCAGGAAAAATTCATCCAGCGCTGTCTGGATGCCATGAACGGCATTCCCTCCACCTCCCTGGCAGAAGCTCAGTCCATCAATGAAACCGCCTGCCGCCGCAATGTTGGCTTGGTAGTCGAAACTCGCCCGGATGCCATTACTCCGCAAGTGCTGGCAGCCATGCGCCGCATGGGTGTGACAAAAGTTCAGATTGGGGCGCAGAGCTTCGATGATCACATCCTTGCACTGAATAAGCGTGGTCATTCCACTGCAGATACGTTGCACGCCACCGCTCTACTGCGAGCAGCCGGGTTCAAGATCGTCATGCACTGGATGCCCAACTTGCTGGGTACAACCCTGGCATCTGACCGAGACGACTTTCAAAAGATGTGGCAATCTGGCTACTGCCCCGATGAACTGAAGATATACCCTACCCAATTGGTTGAGAACAGCCAGCTATATCAATATTGGCTGGCTGGAACCTACCAACCCTACAGCACGCAGGAACTCATCAACCTGATCGCGGATATCAAACCGACCATCCCCGCATACAGCCGCGTCAATCGCGTCATCCGCGATATCCCCGCTTCCTATATTGTGGCGGGCAGCAAGCGTTCCAGCTTGCGCCAGGACGTGCATCAAGAAATGCGGCGGCGCGGCACCCAATGCCGCTGTATCCGCTGCCGTGAGATCCGTGGCGATTCCATTGCAGAACAAGATCTGGTACTGGCAGACCTGGTCTATCATCCCCACTATACTGAAGAACACTTCTTGAATTACAGCTCACCCAACGATCGCCTTGCCGGGTACCTGCGTCTTTCTTTCCCCAGTGACAAAAACGAGCCAGCTCGCCAGATCCAAAACCAGGTGCAGACAGCCATCCCTGAGTTGCAAGGCTGCGCCATCATTCGTGAAGTGCATATCTACGGGCAATCCCTGCAGTTTGGAGTTGAAAAGAACGGAGCCGCCCAGCATGTTGGCTTGGGCAGTCATCTCATCGAGCAAGCCGTGCAGCTCGCCCACGCCAGAGGATTCAAAAAGATCGCAGTCATCGCCGCCATTGGCACCCGTCGCTACTACCGCGACCGCGGATTCGATGGGGGTGAGCTGTATATGATCCGGGATATCTGAACCTTTCATGGCACTGCAATTTCGCTCCGGCATCGCTTACCAGGAAAATTATGTAGATAGTACTGCAGCTACCACCCCGCTGGTGTTCATCCATGGGGCAGGCAGTTCCCACCTAGGATTTCCTGCCACTTTCCGTTATGACACTGCCTTTCATACTCTTACCCTGGATCTCCCCGATCATGGGCAATCTGAACACAAAGGTCTATCCTCTATCGCTGATTACGCTGATGAATTGGGGCAGTTCCTGACCGCCCTGGGGTTACAGCATGTTGTGCTGGTCGGTCATTCCATGGGTGCTGCCATCGCTCTTCAGCTTGCCTTATGCCAACCTCATTCGTGCGCGGGTCTGGTGTTGCTGGCTTATGCCCCTCCGCCATTTCTAGATCAAAATAACCTTTTTGACACGAACTCTGACGAACCTTTAGAGATCACACTACCCATGTTCAAGGAAAAGTTGTTCAGTTCGATCACAGATCCGCTTTTGCGAGCACACCTCAGCCAGCCGCTCGATCAACTGGATCAGACGGTTTTACGCAACGACCTGCATATCACCCGCCGTTACCAGCCCACCTTCCCCGAAACAAAGATCGCCATCCCCTTGCTCTATCTGGTCGGGCAGCATGATCCATTCTTGGATCCGCATGCGCAGAAAGCACTGCTGGCACACTTCGCCAACCCGCTCGTAAGCAAGCTGCCACAAGCCGGGCACCTCTTGATGTGGGAATATCCCGTGTTGGTTTGGGGCTATGTACAGGGTTTTCTGGAATCCATCCGGTAGATCACTGCCGGTAATCGCGTAACTGCTGTGATTTCTGTGGTTGGCGTAGACGGCGCAGTGCCTTGGTCTCCAGCTGCCGGATACGTTCACGTGTCAAACCGAATTTCTGTCCCACTTCTTCCAAAGTGTAATACTTGCCGTCTTCCAGACCAAAACGCAGTTTCAAAATGCGCGCTTCACGGCAGGGCAGCGTATCCAGCACATCATTCACTTTTTCTTTCAGCAGTTTGGAATACACCGTTTGAATGGGGGTGGGCGTTTCTTTGTCCTCTACGAAATGACCCAATTCTGATTCATCTTCATCGTCGTTGATAGGGCTCTCCAGCGAGAGCGGCAGCCACGACACACGCAGCATCCAGGATACCTTTTGTTTATCGGTGCCCATGGCTACCGCCAGTTCATCGATAGTGGGACTTCTGCCCAGGTTTTGTTCCAGTTCGTGAACACGTTTGTAGAGCTGCCGGATGCGATCCACCATGTGCACCGGCACCCGGATGGTGCGTCCCTGGTCGGCGATGGCGCGCGTGATGGTTTGCCTGATCCACCAGGTGGCATAGGTAGAAAAACGAAAACCTTTGGTGTAATCGAATTTCTCTACCGCTTTCATCAATCCCAGGTTGCCCTCCTGGATCAGATCCAGAAAAGGCACACCGCGGTTAGTATAACGTTTGGCAATGCTCACCACCAGGCGAGTATTGGCTTTGATGAGATGGGTTCGTGCTTCTTGCCCGCCATCCACTAACTTTTGCAGTTCCTCTTTTTGCAGCAGGGTGGCGTTGCCATCCAGTTTGCGCAACTGGATCTGGGCATCATCACCTTTTTCGATGGCAATAGCAAGTTCGCGTTCCTCTTCGCTATCCAGTAGTGGGACACGCGACATTTCACGTAAATATAAAGAAATAGTGTCATCGCTCGAAATATGCCCAATACCGGCGTAGGGATCCATATCTGTCAGAGGTGATGGGTCTGCCTCATCCGCTGCGAATTCACCTTCTTCATCCATGATCTCGACCCCCTGGCGGCGCAACGAATTTACCACATCATAAATAAAATCCTGATCGATTTCTTCCGAATCAGGCAGCGCGTTGTATATATCCTCCATGGAAAGTTCGTCATGGGTTTCTGATTGCTCTAATAGGATCTCAATGATGTCATCTTTGATCTTATCTTCGCTGTAAGACAATGATTACCTCCCACACCAGATTGGTTCCCTTTTTACAAAGAGCTCCTTGTTGTCAACCCCGTGCTACATGCTCACAGGCTGACTCATTTAAATTCTGACCGCATACCGCACACAATCCTTTGCAGTCGCGACTGCATAAAGGTTTGATCGGCAGCTCAAGAAAGATATAATCACCAATCGATTCCTCAAAATCGATGAATCCATCTTCAGGGACGGATTCTTCATCCTCTGAGAGAGGCTCGCGGGCAAAAGTATATAATTCTTGAAAACTGGTGGTTAACTCTTCCTTGAAATCATCCAGGCAGCGTACACACTGGGCATCCACCTGTGCGGAACAATCGATCAGCGCTTGAACACCCGAACGCGTTCTGATCAACCTGATCGTTCCCTTGAGGTTCTCGGTTTTCTCGTCATTCCCGAATTGAAAAGTTTCATATTCAAATGGGAATTCGCGCATGTATCCGATGGGCTGGTTGATGAGAAAACCAACATTGATACGGAAGGGTTTGCGGGGTTGATTCACAATAAATCCATTAAAATATAGGTACTTGGTCGATTATAGCACGCCAGTTCTACACGGTCAAGTTTTTATGATATTATTCATATTTATTAAAGTGTAAAACCATGCAATTACTCATCGCAACCACCAATCACGGCAAGATCACCGAGATCAGCAGCCTTTTACATGAGCTTGACCTGGAGTTACTGACCCCCCAGGCAATCCACCTGGATCTGCAAGTAGAAGAAACTGGCACTACCTATCTGGAAAATGCGCGTCTGAAGGTACTAGCTTATAGTCAGGCTACCGGGCTGCCCACTCTGGCAGAGGATACCGGGCTGGAAGTGGCAGCGCTTGATGGGCAGCCCGGGTTGCATTCTGCGCGTTTCATCCCTGATCCACTCGCTACTGACCGTGACCGCCGTGCACTACTGCTCGAGAAATTAGCTCCCTTCCCCCATCCCTGGCAGGCTCGTTTTGTCTGTGTGGCCGTCTTGGCATTGCCCGGTCAGGATCTCATTTTTAAGGAAGGGGTTTGTCCGGGCGAGATCATCCCGCAGGAGCATGGTCTGCACGGTTTTGGCTATGATGCCATTTTCATGGTGGCAGGCACCCATCACACTATGGCAGAATTGGATCTATCACAGAAGGATCATATCAGTCATCGCGCACAGGCTATCCGCGCGCTCTATCCATATTTGCAACCATCCGGATGATTGGATTATTTCTCTGAGAATTGGTCTTTGAGGGTCTGCGCCTGGATCTCGCGCCAGTGCGCCACTTTTTCTGCGGTCTGTTTTTCCCTGCCCTGTTCGGATGGACGGTAAAAGGTCTTCCCGATCAAAGCAGTAGGTAGATACTGTTGCCCGATGAAATGCTCGGGGAATTCATGCGGATATTGGTAACCTTTGCCATGCCCGAAAGCTTTGCTGTCGCGGCTGGCATCCATCAGGTGGGTCGGCACCGGCTGCGCGCCGTTCTGTTCAATTTCTTTTAAAGCCGAAAAGTAAGCGCCCGCCGAGTTCGATTTCGGGGCGGTCGCCAGATACAGTGTGGCTTCCACAATGGGATAGACGCCTTCCGGCAGCCCCACATATTCAAAGGCATAGGCAGCCGAAGCAGCCACCTGCAGCGCCTGCGGGTCAGCCAGACCGATATCTTCACCCGCCAGTATCAGCAGCCGGCGCAGGATGAAACGCGGGTCTTCCCCCGCATACAACATCTTTGCCAGCCAGTACAGCGCCGCATCCGGGTCACAGCCGCGCACCGATTTGATGAACGCCGAAATGGTGTCGTAGTGTTCATCCGCGTTCTTGTCATAGCGTACCGCGCGTTTTTGAATGGATTCTTGCGCATCTTGCAGAGAAATGTGGATACGCCCCCCCTCCTCTTGCCGGGGAGTGCTTTCCACTGCCAGTTCCAGCGCGTTCAGCAGGTTGCGTGCATCTCCTCCGCAAATTCGGATCAGGTGCTGGCGCGCCTCTTCATCCATATCGATGGGTAAGTTCCCGTATCCGCGTTCCTTATCTTGCAGTGCGTTCTGCAAGATCTTGCCCAGTGCCTCTTCATCCAATGGTTTCAAAGAAAAGACCCGTGAGCGTGATACCAGCGCCGGGATCACATCGAAATAGGGATTTTGGGTGGTTGCTCCGATCAGGATCACCAGTCCGTTTTCAATATTGGGCAGCAGTGCATCCTGCTGTGCACGGTTCCAGCGATGCACTTCATCTACGAACAGGATGGTGCGTTTGTTGTAAAGACGCCGTCTTTCCATCGCTTCGTCCATGATGGTCTTCAATTCATTTTTTCCAGCCATCACTGCCGAAATGGTCACAAAAAAAGATTTGCTGTAGTTGGCGATCATCTGTGCCAGGGTTGTCTTTCCTGTTCCGGGTGGACCCCACAGGATGATGGAAGAGAAGAGCCGGTCTGCCATCACTGCCCGCTGCAGCATTTTGCCTTCCCCTACGATCTCAGCCTGCCCAAAGAATTCATCGAACGTGCGCGGGCGCATACGAGCTGCCAGAGGCGCTTGATTGCTTAAATTGACATTGAGCTGATAATCGAACAGATCCATAGTTCGTTTTCCTGTTTTACTTATTATAGAACATATTTCCGATTATTGGGAACAGAAAAGCAATTTGCTCCGGTTCAGTAAACTTTTCTAATAGATAAAAAAATTCTACTGCCCGTAAATATTCTGCTGACGATAATACAACGTTTGTATTTCTTCTGGGTTGAATCCTTCGGGATTCCCCATCTGCAACGCATGCCAGGCGATAAAAGCAGAATTTTCCACCAGGATTGCCAGATCCACCGCCCTGCGCGCAGAAGCAGCAAAAGTGAAAACGCCGTGCTTTTTCAGCAAAACCGCATTATAGCCTTTTCCATATTTCACAACCTGTTTGCCAATCTCGCTATCGCCGATCAGGACGAAATCCGAGCAGGGAATTTCTCCACCAAATTCTTCGGCTGTCTCCGTGAATACAACCGGGATATTTTTCCCAAGCGAGGCAAATACCGCCGCATAACGCGAATGGGTATGCACAATTCCATTCACATCTGAATAGTGCTGGTAAATATACAGGTGGCTAGCGGTATCGGAAGAAGGCTTGTACGTTCCTTCAACAATATTTCCGTCGATATCAATTACAACAATTTTCGATATATCTATCTGGTCATAAGGAACACCACTGGGTTTAATAAGGATAAGCCCTGATCGTGTATCACGTATGCTTACATTGCCACTCGTCAAGCAAACCAGATCATTTTCTGGAAGCTCCTGTAACAAATCCACCAGTTCTTCCTTTAACTCCTCGAGCATTGTTCACTCCTAAAATATTCTTCCTAACTCCAATTGTGAAAAAAGTTTTAGCATTTCATACAACTGCCGTTGTGTAATAATGCCGCTTATCGCTCATTATTACACATATTTTTGTTATATTATGTATTTTATACCACACATCATATCAAGTGATACATTATCAAAAGATAGGGTAAAAATAAGCGGTCGTTCCCATTATCCTTAAACATAATGGCGCCTTCCAGAATGCGGTGGATGTAAAGCGGGTAAAAGCTTCTCTGAGCAAAACAAAAGCTTTTCGAGAAAATCTCCAATTCCTTGCTGTTTTCATTTTTCCTGAAAAGAAATAGCCTTGCAAAATACACTGATATGTTTTCTGCGTTGATTCCTAAAGAAAATTTCCTATACGCAGGCAGCTTTCATCTTGCGAATATTTTCTTCGATACCGCCATTCATAAAGATTCCCCGCCCCGCCACCACAATATCTGCCCCACTCAAGACCGCGCCATCCACATTTTCAGGTGTGAAGCCGCCATCCACTTCACACAACAGATCTTTCATTTCTTTTTTCTCTTTTATCTGCCTAATCTTCTCAAGCACCTGCGGTAGATAGGTGCAGTCGTCCACTTCTGGCTCGGTGGTCAGGATGTTCACAAAATGTAAATAAGGGAAATAAATGGAGAGATCGCCGATAGGGGTTTTGGGATTGAACGCCAAGCCAGCGCGCATACCCGCTTTGTTGATCATGCCCAACACCCGGCGGGGATACTCCGTTGCCTCATAATGAATCGAAAGCATTTTTATGCCTATTTTGGAAAGCACAGGAACGATCCATTCAGGATCTACCATCATGAGATGCACATCGAAGGGAAGTTTTGTGATTGTCCGTAAATCCTGTATGACCTTTATACCGAGACGCATTTCTTTTACAAAACTGCCATCTTCAATATCGAAGTGGAGAAAATCTGCTCCCGCGTTTTCCAATCGCTTAACAACTTTAACTAAATCTAAAAATGAAGCGGAAGCAATAGATGGTGAAATTTTAATCATGGAATACCTTTATTTTGCCAGTATTAATTTTGTTGAAAATTCTTTGCTCTTTGACTTTATATCAGAGGGACAGTTCGCATCAGTAATCAAAAAATCGACTTCTTTCAGCGTTCCAACTTCGGCGAAACCCTTTACGGCAAACTTTGAGGAATCTGCCAATAAGATCACAGAAGAAGCTGCTTTGATCATGGCTTGCTTGATCGCCACCTCTTCGATATTCACATTTCCAATAGAGCCATCCGCATGAATGGCATCTGCCCCAAGAAATGTCTTATCCACTCTCAGTGTTTTAATAAAATCCACCACTTCTGTACCCTGCAGTGTAAACACATGCGGGCGCGCAATGCCACCAGTGCAAATGAGATGAATATTGGGATGATTTGCCAGCAGGATCGCTATCTGTAGATCATTGGTCACCACAGTCAGGCGCTGTTTTTCAGTCAACAATCTTGCAAGCGCATAGATGGTGGAGCCAGAATCCATGATCAAAGTATCACCATTTTCGATCAATTTGACCGCTTCGCGGGCGATCGCATCTTTCTCGGTGATAAATTTCTGTTTCTTTAACTCATAAGGTAATTCCAGCGTGGTGCCCTGCGATGATCGCACCGCTCCCCCGCGTGTGCGCATGCAGTATCCCTCTTTTTCGAGAACCGTCAGGTCGCGCCGGATGGTAGCAGAAGAGATATCCAGTTCTTTCGCTAGCCCGGTCACCTGAATATATCCATCTTGTCTTAATTTGTTGATTAGAATTGCTCTTCGTTCATCACCGATCACAGCTGCCTTCTTCGATCATTTCTGTTTTTACATTTTCTTGCATTAATTTCGTTTATAAATGTTCGTTTGAGAACATTATAGCATCACAATACAGGATATCGATTTTTACCACGGATGTTTTTCTGAATCACTTACAGGTGTTTTTCGTAATACAATTAACCCTTATGTTATCCAGACCTGTGATCATCTCGATGATCATCGCTATCGCGCTCATCATCTTTTCAGAGCTGCTCATCTTTTGGATCGCGAGGAAGTCCAAAATGGTGGACATGCACACCGTTAATCCCTGGAAGAATAAGGATCCCCGCAAAAAGAGCTCCAAAGTGATTTGCAGATCCTGCGGAGCGAAGAATCCGCCTGAAAACAATTACTGCCGCTCCTGTAAGAAACCTTTGTAGCACAAAGTCACACAACCAAATTTCGTCCGTTTCGTATTTAATTTAAATAGTTTTGTTCATTTGGAGGTTGAATCATGAATAAGAATTGGCTGTATCCTGCTTTTCTTGCAACCATTTTGCTTGCGTTCACCGCAGGTTGTGCGGTGGGGGTCAACCGCACCGAAACCCGTGCTATTCAGGATGTTTCTGCTATTTCCATCAACACTGTTGGCGATTTCATTATCAAACAGGGGGATCAGGAATCTCTGACCATCGAAGCTCCCAACAACTACCTGAGATACATCTCCACGGATGTGATCGGTGGTACCCTCTATATTGATTCCGAACGTGGCATCTTTGGCAGTTCGGTCCAGCGCATCGTCTATACCATCACGGTGAAGAACTTGAATGAGCTCTCTCTTTCCGGTGCAGGGTCGGTTTCTATGCATTCCCTGAATGCTGAGAATTTATCGGTCAATCTCACCGGCGCGGGCAGTATCGATCTCTACAACCTCAATGCGCAGTCTTTGTCGGTGCTGTTAAATTCAGCCGGATCGATCCATGTTTCCGGCACGGTCGATTCTCAGATAATCGAGCTCAACGGGTTGGGCAGTTACGAAGCTGCCGATCTGCAGTCACGCTCAGCCACCATTTCGTTGGCAGGAGCCGGCAGCGCTGACCTGTGGGTCACCGACAATCTCGATATCTCCGTATCAGGGGTCGGTTCGGTTTCGTATTATGGATTCCCCACCGTCCAGCAGAATATCAGCGGGGTCGGTTCTGTCAACAACAAGGGCAACAAATAGTTTTTCTTAATCATTTTCTCAAACAAACCACCTAACAACCCTTTGCATGTTCGCAAAGGGTTGTTTCTTTTTTTCCTTGACAAATTAGATTAACTTATATAGAATACTCTGCAATACAGAGTACTTTATAAGGAGGAAAAATGAACATCTCCCCTAATGAAGCGGAGGAATCACTGCAAGCCATTCGCAGGGTAACCCACAAGACCCGCCGTTCGATCGCCAACAGTGGCACCTATATCTTTTTGATCATCACAGGTGCTATCTGGATGATCGGTTTTCTTTCCACACAATTTCTGAGCGGTCCCATGCTTGTTTCTATTTGGGTTGGTACAAGCATCGTAGGCAGCATCCTTGCTGTGCTGATCGGTTCCCGTAATGGAAAACGTGTCCGCAGCACTGCCACATCGATTTACGTGAAACGCATCATCATCTTTTGGATATTCCTGGTCTTCTTCTGCATTGCCGCCATCGCCATAGCCCATCCCATCGATGGAAAACAGAACACCATGTTTATTATCCTCTTTACCATGCTCGGGCAATTTGCCATGGGTATGCCGCTCTCTTACACCTCCTCCTGGTGGGCAGTGCCGATCGCCGCGTTAGCCATCATCGGTTACTTCTTCTTCCCGTCCATCTTTTATTTGTGGATGGGAGTCCTGGTGGGGGGCAGCATGATCGTGCTCGGTCTTTATATCCGTTTCAGGTGGTAGGTCATGGCTGAATTGAATGAAATCATCCATCAACCGGTGCGGCTGCAGATCATGGCAACCTTGGTTACTTTGGAAGACGGTAATGAAGTGGAATTTACCTATCTGCGCAATCTACTGGATGTTACCGACGGCAACCTGGGCGCACATCTGCGCAAGCTGGAAGAAGCTGGTTATGTCACCATTAATAAGGCATTTATTGAGCGCAAGCCCCGCACGTTCATTTCCGCCACCGCTACCGGGCGCAAAATTTTTCAAGAACACGTTGCTGCATTGCAAGCGATCTTGAAGAGAAAATAGGGTAATGATGGACACAATTATTCAGGTCGAAGGATTGCGAAAAGTATACGGGGAAACCATCGCTGTAGATGGCATCTCATTCCACGTACAAGAAGGAGAGATATTTGGGATGGTCGGACCCAATGGGGCTGGCAAGACCACCACCATCGAATGCCTGGAAGGACTGCGCAAACCGGATCAGGGCAAGATCCGTGTACTGGATATGAATCCGGCGCGGGATGGGAAAGCCCTGCGAAAACAGGTAGGGATGCAGCTCCAGCAATCGAACCTTCCCGACCGTATGAAGGTCTGGGAGGCACTCGATCTGTATGCATCGTTCTATCCTCAAAGCACAGCTTGGCAAGAATTGATGGCACAGTTGGGTCTGCAAGAAAAACGGAATGCGCCCTTCTCAAAACTTTCCGGAGGACAGAAACAGCGCTTGTTCATCGCGCTCGCCTTGCTGCCCCAGCCACAGTTGGTGTTTTTGGACGAGTTAACCACCGGGCTGGACCCGCAAGCCCGCCATATCATTTGGGATCTGGTGCGTGAGGTGCAGGCCAGGGGGAAGACGGTTGTTCTCACCACCCATTTCATGGAAGAGGCAGAGCGGCTGTGTGATCGCATCGCCATCCTTGATCACGGAAAAATTGTGGCGCTGGATACACCAGCCAACTTGATCCGCGATCTTGGGGTGGAGGAACAGGTCGTCTTTGCTTTGGATGGAATGTTACCTCCCGGTTTTGAAAAAGCCCTTTCTGGTGAATCGCATATCGAGCAGCAGGGTGAGCGGGTGGTCATCCATGCCGCCAACGGGCGCAAGGTCCCATTGGTAAGTGAAGTGGTCAATCTCTTAACCCAGTACCAGGTGAAATTTCGAGATCTGCATACCGAGCAGCCCAACCTGGAAGATGTGTTCCTGAATTTGACCGGACGCCAGATGAGAGAGTGAGGAAAGAAATGAAAAGCTTTTGGAAAATGACCTGGATGGAGGCGAAATTATTCCTGCGTGAACCGGTGGGGGCGTTCTTCACCCTGGTGTTCCCTTTAATGATGTTGCTCATCTTTGGCAGCATCTATGGAAATCAAGCAGCAGCGTCCATTCCGGAAGCCAGCATGCAGGGAACGGTTGAAACATTGGTCCCTGCCCTGGTCGCGATGGTGATCGGGATGACCGGACTAATGTCGATCACCATGACCATGGCATCCTATCGGGAAAATGGAATATTGCGCCGCCTCAGTACCACCCCGGTCAATCCACTGGTTGTGTTGATTGCACAGGTCGTGGTGGTTTTCAGTATGACCGCTCTGGGTATGGTCTTATTGGTTGTAGCAGGAAAACTGATCTACCATGTGCGCATCATGGGAAACTTGTTCAGCATGGTAGGTGGTTTTATGCTGTGCAGCCTGAGCTTTTTCAGCATCGGGTTTATTCTGGCTGGCACCATGCCCACCACTCGTACCGCGCAAACCGTAGCCATGCTGCTGCTCTATCCCATGCTCATCTTATCCGGGGCTGCCTGGCCACGCGAATTGATGCCTGCCGCCGTGAATAAGCTCTCATCCTTCATCCCCTTAACCTATGTAGTAAACCTGCTGCGGGGACTGTGGTTCGGGGAGTCCTGGAACAACCATTTGTTGGATGTGGGCATCCTGTGTGGGCTGTTGCTCATTGGCATCATCGTCTCAGTCAGGACCTTCCGCTGGGAATAGAGATGTGTGGTTGAGTACAAGAAGCCGTGGGAAAATCCACGGCTTCTTGTTTACTCTTTCCAGCTCAATCCGGCGTAATGGAAGTACCCGTCCAGGATCTGGTATACCTCACCGCTGGCGATCTTGATCATATTGATACCACTATGCCCCTTGCTGGTGTCGGTGATGAATGCCAGCTCGCTGTTGTCAGTGGACCATTCCGGTGAATGGTTGGTGAAACCGTTCTGCACCAGCACAGTTTCTTCACTCCCGTCCACGTTCATCATGTAGACGTTGAATGTTCCATCCCGCTTGGAGAGAAAAGCGATCTTTTCTCCACTTGGTGAACAGACCGGCGAAGCTTCATAATAATCATTTGCCGATAACTGGGTGACCATTCCGCTTTCCAGGGATAACTTATAAATATCAAAATCTCCATCCCGGTCAGAGACGAATAACAGGTCTTTTCCATCTGCCGTCCAGTTTGCCTGACTATCCTGGGAATCTTCCTCGGTCAATCGTTGCACCGTGCCGTCTGCTATTGTGATGATATTGATATCGTTATCACCATACCCGTTCGATTGGAATGCGATTGTTTTTCCATCCGGCGACCAGACCGGTTCCGATTTATCCGCCCCATCGGTCAATAAGGAACTTACTTCCAGTGAATTCACGTCCAGTAAATAAAGATCATAAATTCCGTTGGGGTTTGCCGCGTAAACGATCTTGGTCCCATCCGGTGAAAGATCCGGTGAAATGTCTGCGAAGTTATTGTCGGTCAATTGTTTGATATCACCGTTTTGTACGTCCAGCAAAAACAGCTCGTAATCTTCTTTTTCAGATGGTTTTGCTGCAAAAACGATCTGTCCTCTCAACTCTGCCGTGGGAGCTGGTTGGGGCAATTCGGTTTCCAATGCCTTGGAAGTACTGTTGCATCCCATCAAAAACCCCACGCATAATAAGAGTGCCATCCCCTTATTTTTTAATCCATTCCACATGAAAATACTCCTTGCATATTCCTTTACAAAACTTTCCGCCTTATTCTAAGCCATTTCAGCCAAAATGTCTTAACTATTTTAATTCCTCTCATGATAAAAAACCGCCAATACGGTATTATTAATAGAGAGAATTATTGAGGAAACTATGTCTATCTCATTGCTGGATGGAAGCTTGCAACTGAGTATTTTCTTCGACAAAGGTGATCAGGAATTCGACGACAATATTTGCCTGTGTTTCAAAGAAGATTGCCCCGAAGAAGAAAAGATCCTATATGCAGGCGAGACCAATATTTATATCACGTCCGAGCAGGCGCGTGAATTGGCAGCCCAATTGTTGGATGCTGCTGAAAAAAGCAGTCACAGCTCGCGCTGATGGGCTGGCTTGACCCTGCTCACTTGACCTTCACCTCGCTCTCGGCTCTTTCTCAGTCGGAATGGAGTGCGTTGTGCGATGGTTGTGGTATTTGTTGTTTGTACAAGGTGCGTACTGCAGAACATCCTGCTAGTCAGCTTACCCGCGTAGCCTGCCGCTACCTTGATTTGGAAACCTGCACTTGCCAGGTATATGACCAGCGTCACGACCTGATGCCAACCTGTCTTCAGCTCACTCCTGAAAACGTGTCCGAACTGGCTTGGCTACCGGAAACTTGCGCATACCGTCGCCTGGCAGAGGGCAAACCCCTGCCCTGGTGGCACTACCTGCGTAGTGGCAAGCGTGACCTGGTGCACAGATTGGGTATTTCAGTGCGCGGCATCGCCATACGGGAAGATCATATCGATCTGAACGATTTAACCAGATATATCATCGATAACTGGTAGCAGGTAGAAGAAGGAAGAAATAATGAAAAAGATCGCTGGCAAGGTCAATGGGTGGGATGGGGCATACAAAAAGAACCCACAGCAGTTCACGGAACCGGAAAAGATCTGCTCCCTGTTGGATAGCATGTTCCCCAAGTACGGTATTAACCGAATTTTGGACCTGGGTTGCGGTAATGGTAGGCATCTGGTTTATTTCGAAAAAGCTGGTTACCACATTTACGGCACTGATCTCTCCGGCTGGGGGTTGCTGGCTGCCCGCCGATGGCTCTCGCAAGAGCAGCTTCCCGCCCGCCTTGCCCTGGCAGATATGCAGGTGCTGCCCTTTGAAGCACATAGCTTCGACGCCATCATTTCGTTCAAGGTCATTCAGCATAACCTGTTCGTGGATATCCAGGCTACTTTCAAAGAACTCGCGCGTGTCATCCGCCCCGGTGGGTTGCTGGTGATGGACCTGCTATGCTACGACCCCGAATCGGAACGCTTCAAGACCGCCACCATCCTGGAACCGCACACCTATGCTCCAAAAACCGGCACCGAAAAGGGCATGCCACATCATGCCTTCACCAAAACCGAAGTGTTTCACTTGCTTCACAACTGGAAGATCAAGTTCTTCAACACCCAGGCGGATAAAAAACATTACACCGTCATCGCGCAGAAGTAATGAGTGTTACCGAAGGAGGATCGTTTTAGTAAGGATAAGAGCATGCCCACATTGACCGATCACGCTCACACCGTTCAATCCTGGTACGAGGCTGGCAAACGTGCTGCCCTGGCGGTCTTGGTGCGCTCTTCCGGTGCTACCCCTTTGCCGTTGGGGGAAACGATGGTCGTCTCATCTGCCATGGATATGCAGGGCGCAGTCAGCCGCGGTTGTGTGGAGAGCGCCGTGCTGGAAGCCGCCACTTCTGTGATCGCTGAAGATCACGCCCTTCTTTGCCATTTTGGCTATTCTGATGAAAGTGCCTGGCAGGTGGGGTTGACCTGCGGTGGTGAGATCGACGTGCTGGTTTCTCCACTGCCGCCAACGTCATCCGGTAACCGGTTCCTGCGCACCCTGCTCGATCTTTCTCAACGTAGTCAACCCTTCTTCCTTCTGTATATTCTGGATGAAAATCTCCTGGGAAAAAAGCTCGTCTGTGACCAGGCAGCGCTGCTGTACAGTGATCTCCCGTCTGACCTGCAATTCACCCCTTCATGGCTTGAGACGGTACCTCCTCTTTCATCTCCTGCTATCCGACCTCTCACTCTCGCTTCCGGAGCAACACTGTCTGCCTTTATCCAACCCATCCTGCCCCCGCCCCGGCTCTTCATCGTGGGTGCCGCAGAGATCGCCATTCACCTTACCCGGCTGGCAAAATTACTGGGTTTTTCAGTCATCATCATCGACCCGCGCTCCATGTTTGCCACCCCCACCCGCTTTCCGCAGGCGGATGTCATCCTGTCAACATGGCCGCAGGATTGCCCACAACTGCACGCGTTGACTGCACGTGATGCACTGGCGGTCATCAGCCATGACCACAAGATCGATATCCCCGCCTTGCAGCTGGGATTGGAAAGTGATGTCGCTTATCTGGGCTTATTGGGCTCCATGAAAACCCGCCAGGAACGCTTTGACACGCTGCTGGCATCCGGCTGGCGGCCCACTGATCTGGATCGCATCCATGCACCCATCGGATTGAACTTGCATACCAAAAAGGCGGATGAGATTGCCCTGGCTATCCTGGCTCAGATCGTCCAGGAAAAGAATCAGGTCTGATCAATCCACATAGATCCCGGTCGGGTCCAGTTCCTCATGTAAAATACGCAGTTCCTCGTCCGAAGGGGCAGCAGTTCTTTCCAGTTTTTCCGAAATCTTGATCTCCCACCCGGTGTTCTGGCGTACTTCTTCCAGGTCCACACCCGGGTGCAGGGCGGTCACCTGCAATTCCCCATGCTCATCCGGCATCATCAGTGCCAGGTCGGTCACCACCGCTTGCGGTCCTTTGCCACGCACTCCGCTCTTTTCTCTTTCTGTCCCCCCTGAAAGGAACCCGGCAGAAGTGCAGAAATCTACTTTTTCCGGGAAGCGCCGTTTGTTGTGGGGGGTCATGATGTAACAGCGGTTCGCCCAGGCGGCGATCTCCATCGATCCACCCGAACCCGGTAATCGCACCTTGGGGTGCTGGTAATCGCCGATCACCGTAGCGTTGATGTTGCAATAGCGGTCGATCTGCGCCCCACCCAGAAAACCCACATCCACATTGCCACGCTGCAGGTACAGGCTGAAGATCTCATACATGCTGCACACCGCGGTAGCGCCGCTCACCAGGGTTGGATCGCCGATCGAAAGCGGCAGCCGCGCCGGTTGGGCACCGATCACTCCTGCCTCGTAAACCATCATTAAATTGGGCGCATGCGTACGCCGCGCCAGATTGCACGCCAGGTTCGGCACGCCCACCCCCACAAATACCAGATCCCCATCCTGCAGCAGCCGGGCGGCGTTTACGATCATCAATTCCGTTTTGGAGTATGTTCTCTCGCTCATATTTGCCTCCGCCTGCTTAGAATTCACCATAGTTGATGAGAGTGCTGAATTTTTCCTTCACCTTGAGCCGCTGGTGGGTCGCTTCGCCCAGCTTCTGCCAGTATTCTGTGTGATCTTTTGCCTGGTAAACGTGGGCATCCAGCCATTCCAGCACACCCTCTCTGGTCTTGCTGACCTCATCCCATTGCAGGTAGAACTCATTATCCCGATCATAATAGCCTTGGGTGTAAGAAGGATGCGCACAGTATGGCACATGACATACCGCATCCACGATCAAACCCGGGATCAGGGTGCGGTTGGGGTCAGAGCGGATGATCGCTTCATCCACGATCTCCTCCACTGTCAGGATGACCTTCTTGGCGGCGAAAGCAGCCTCTTTTTGCTCCCCCAGAATACCCCAAATCTGCGCGTTACCATCCTTATCTGCCCGCTGCACATGCACGACCGCCACATCCGGGTTCAAAGGCGGCACCACCATCACTTCTTTTCCACTGAAAGGGTCGCTCACTCTGCGAAAGTTGGGATTGACCTTCTCCAGGTCCGGTGCTGCCGTCAGATTCATGGGCATGAAAGGCAATCCCGCTGCACCCGCCGTCAGGCGCGTGATCATGCTGTAGTGCGAATATTCTTCCCATTCCAGTTCCCCTTTTTCAATGGCTTCGCGCACGATGCGTAGCGAGCCCACCCCGGGGTTTCCCAGATACGAAAAAATGATCTTGCGCGCACAACCCGCCGCCACCATCTGGTCATACAGCAGGTCGGGGGTAGCGCGTGCCAGGGTCAGATCGCGCCTTCCCTGCCGGATGATCTCATGCCCTACGGCAAAAGGAATCAGATGCGTGAACCCCGCCGCATAGATCACATCCCCATCATGGACATGGCTTGCAACCGCATCTTTCAATTCACACAATTTACTCATACTCTACCACCTGATAAAAGAAGCGGCTCCCATCTCCTCAGGTGTATGAGAACCGCTTCATGGATGTATGCTGCTTTAGGCTTTCTTGATCAGGGTTCTGATCTGTTCGTGCATATATATCTGTAAATAGTATAAACCACCCGCATTCTTTCCGCTAGAACCTGATCCCTTCCATCCGCCAAATGGTTGGAAACCCGGCCAGGCGCCGGTGGTGGCACCCTGTGGGCGGTTGGCGTAGGTCACCCCAGCCTGAATGTTCTCAAAGAACCATTCCGTCTCTTCTGGGGAACCATAGAAACCTGCTGTCAATCCGTAGCTGATATTATTGGCATGCTGCATAGCTTCTTCTAGTGAATCCACATAGGCGATGGTCGTGATGGGCACGAACATCTCGGTTTTCCATAAGCTGTTCTTGATCGGCAGGTCTGCCACCAGCGTCGGCGTGCAGTAATAACCTTTGGCATAATCTCCCTCGGTCAGGATCTTGCCACCGGTCAGGAAGCGCCCTCCGGAATGGTAGATCTTGTCGATAAAATCCTGATAATCCTGATAGGAACGGTTGTTGATTACCGGTCCGAGGAATGTGGTTCTTTCTGTCGGATCACCGATGCTGATCTTTTTGGTGATCTCGATCATGCGCTCCATCAATGCCTGGTACACCGGCTTTTCTACGTAAACCCGTGAACAGGCGGAACATTTTTGTCCCTGTAATCCGAATGCCGAGCGCACGATGCCGGCAGCGGCTTCTTCGATATCGGCATTGCGCGAAACGATGGCGGGGTTCTTCCCGCCCAATTCCAAGATGGTGGGGCGCACATATCCGCCCTGCGCAAAATCGCGGTAGATGCCCATGCCTACATCGTAGGAACCGGTGAAGGTGATACCTGCCACTGCCGGGTTTTCGATCAGCGCCTGCCCCATAGAGCGACCCGGGCCGGAGACAAAGTTGAACACGCCATCCGGAAGACCCGCATCGCGCATACATTCTGCCAGTTTGCGAGAGGTCCAGGTCGTATCGGTCGCCGGTTTGAATACCAGGGTATTGCCACTCACCAGCGCCGCTCCGCACGGACCGCCTGTCAGGGCAGCCGGGAAGTTGAAGGGGCTGATCACCAGCCACACCCCATAAGGTCTCAGTACTGAGTAATTGGTGGCGCTGTAACCGCTCAAGGGATCGCTGCCCATCTGCTTGATGAAGCCATCATTGGCTTCCATCTGATCGCAGGCATAACGGATCAGGTCGGCGGTTTCCGCCACATCTCCCAACGCTTCCATGCGGTTCTTACCCACTTCCAACGCAACAATGGCACCGATTTCATAGATGCGTTCATCGATCAGATCTGCCACCCGTCGCATTAAATGTACCCGTTCCTGCCAGGGGGTTTTCTCCCACATCGGAAAAGCCTTTTGCGCCGCTTCGATGGCTCGCGCAGCATCTTTCTCATCCCCTTTTTGGAAAACCGCCAGCACCTCATCAGTGTTCGCAGGGTTTATATCTTCATATTTTTCATCGTTAAAAAAATCTTTGCCATTGATGATCATGCCATATTCTTTTCCCATATTAGCACGCACCTGCCGCAAGGCTTCTTCAAAGCGACTGTGCAGTTCCTCGGGGGGATTGAACATGGTTGCGTAAGTTAATTTGAAAGCCATAGAAAAAACCTCCACAAAAATTAATTCGATTTAAGTATAGCCGCCGGAGCAGTACAAGTCAAAAACCTTCATTCAGGAAAGGGGTGACAATCTTCCGCACCTTTTAGATTTTCTTTTTTAACAATCTTTTAACTCTTAAATTTTGTACTGTTTTTGTTTGTCCGTTACAATAGAACGCTATGACGACACACACCATCTTTATAGTACGCCACGGCACCACGGAATGGATCGAACAGGGGCGCATTCATGGGGCTCTCGATAGCCCACTCAGTACTTTCGGACAATGGGAAGCCCACCAGGTAGCTACCGCCCTGGCAGATCAGCATATCGCCCACATATATTCCAGTCCGCAGGGCAGAGCCATGCAGACCGCTGCAATTATCGCACAAAAATTTCCTTCCATCCCAATTACAAAATTGGATGGCTTACGCGAAATGGGGTTTGGAAGAATGGAAGGCAAACGCGATAGTTTCAAGAAAATCAAACACAATCCCACAGCGATGTTCTTCGCCGCTCCGCTGTGGTCAATACTGCTCGGGCTGACCGGAGAAAGCAAAACTACCCTGCGCAATCGAGTGCTGAAAGCCTGGCGGCAAATCCTTTCGGAACATCCTTTTGGAAATATTGTGGCCGTTTCGCATGCCGGTGCCATCAATACTCTTCTAACTGCCCTGCCCTGTGCCAAGGGGATAAAGAAGAGAAAACGGTACCACCTTAGCACCTGCAGCATTTCCCGCGTAACAGTAAATGAAAACGGGCTTCCACTTATCGTCGCCATCAACGACATTTCCCATCTGGAAGGCGTGTACCCTCCTCATGACCATTAAAGCCATTCTCTGGGATTTCAGCGGCGTGCTTCTGGTCCCCAAAAAAGACTTGGGGCACGCATACATCGCTCATATGCTCGGTCTTTCTACCCAAACCTTGATCCGCTACTTCGATGGAGAAATGAATAGCCAGGTCGATCTGGGTGAGATCACCTCAGAAGATTTCTACCGCACACTTTTCAAGGAACAGGATCTTGATCAAACAACGTTTTCCTGTTTCTACGACCTCTATGAACAAGCTTTTGAACTCAATGCCCCTATTTTGTCTATGATCCGCTCGCTGCGTAAAAACTTCAAGATCGGTTTGTTGAGCAACTATTCCGATCGCTTGCGTCCGCTGCTTGAGGAACATTTTCGTATCGCTGATCTTTTCGACGATATCGTCATTTCCTGTGAAGTGCAACTGCTGAAACCGGATGCACGTATTTATCATACTGCGCTCGAACGCCTGGGCATTCAGCCGCAGGAATCCATCTTTGTGGATGATCGTATCGAAAATATCACCAGTGCACGCCAAGTTGGCATACATGCGGTGCACTACCAGACCAGCCAGCAGGTCATTTCAGAGGTAATTCAGTTATTGGTGGAAAATAAATAGGTTTCTAATTAGCAGCTACCTTCTTGTAAAAAGCCATCACCTTCGCGCGCACCTTTTTTCGGTCCGCTTTTTCTTCCAGCATCATCCAGTTTAATGCCTTGGCGTTCTCCCGCAGGGTCTTGTCGCGTAGCGCACTGACCACCGCCTTGCTTGCCTGCTCCACATCCAATGGGTCTATCAACTTGCCGGTCTTGCCATCCTCGATCCATTCCCGCAGCGAAACAATATCCCCCACCACCGGGAAACAACCGCATGCCAGCGCTTCCAGAAAGGTGTTGGGGGTACCATCATGGCTGGAAAGCGAGATATATACGTCGGAGCTGTTGTATAGATACCATAATTCACTCTGTGGTAAATAGGGCAGCAGCACCACCTGCTGTTCGATGCCCAACTCTCGTACCCAGCGTTCCGCTACTTTCTGCCCTTGCATTGCCGGGCACAGAAATTGAATCTCCGGGATCTCTTTCAACATGGCAGGGACAGCCTTGAAAAATACCTCCTGGTGCACGCTGCCCGGGCGGAATCCACGCGGATTGACCACCTGGTATTTATGCGGGTTGAAGCACTGCGTCCCGCAACTTAACTCTTCTTTCATTTGCTGAAAATATGCCAAATCTAACCCGCCGTTTCCCGGCACCACCAGGGTAGGCACTCCCGTTCTGATACCCCACTCCTTCGCCAGGTTCAGATCACGACTGGCATCTGCCATCACCCCATCTGCTCGCTGCAGTGCCTTGCGCGTCCAGCTTGCCATACGGCATGACCCGCGTGCGTGTAAGGTCAGATCGTTACCCCAGGTCGAAATGACCAGTGGAAATGCCGCAGGGGTGAAAGACGCCAACATGCCCTCGAAGGGGATGCGCAAAGCATGCACCACATCCGGCCGCACGGTTTTTACAAATTTCATGTATTGGCTGCGATAAAGGGGTATGGTAAATGGTCCCAACCGATAGCGCGTGTTCAACAGCATGCCACGTATTCTTGCCATGATCTTGCGCAATCCTTTTCTTGAGGTCCTGTTCCCATTCAAGCTAACTTGCCCGCCGGCAAATCTGGAAAATGCCACCGCCAGCACCACCATCTCACGAACTTTCTCGGGTTTCTCGCAGGGAAAGGTCGAAACCAGGTTGATCTCCACATCCTTCCCGGAGATGCATTCTATCCAGTTGCGCGTGATGTTGCTGCGCCCATCTGCCACCAGTACGATCTTCATTTACCTGTCCTTCATAACAGTAATGATTGCTTGCTCGAATGCTCTGACCATTGCTTCCAGGTTCACTTCATCCCGCACGATGGCATAAGATGCGGAGCCTTTCTTCCGCAGATTGGCTATGTCGCGCAGTGCTTCTCGCAGGATATCCGCCAGTTCTTCTGCATTGCCATGCTGCATCACCCAGCCATTGTCAGATCGCACCAGGTTGCTTTGCGTACCGTCGGCTTCTCCCACTATCACCGGCAGCGCATAACTCATGGCTTCCTGCACTGCCAGTCCTCCCGTGCCAGGTAGCACGAACAGGTCGGCTTTTTTAAACAACGTTTCCAGATCCTTACCGTGCATGGCTCCGTAAAAGGTGGTTTCCAGGTAACACTGCTGCGCCAGTTCTTGTAGTGCGCTGCGAGCAGGACCGTCACCCACCACATGCAAATGCGGCTGGATTTCCTCGTTCAATTGCGCACAGGCATTGATCAGTATGTCCACTCGTTTGCGTTCTTGTAATCTACCCACAAAAAGGACGTGGGGACGATTGAACTCATATTGCATGGTTCGCCGGGGTGCTGGGTGGTTTGGGCTGGCTGCTACCGCATTGGGTGCCACAAAGATGCGTTCCCGGGCATAATCCAGCGCCTGGTATTCTTCTGCGCCTTGTTGGCTGTAGGTGATCAATGCATCGAACTTGCTGATGAACCTTCTCCGTTGTTGGGTTCTCATCCTTCCCAACCAACCACTGGAATTGGGTGATCCCAATCCCCATCCGATCACCTTGCGGTGGTGGGCTTTCATCCAGCCTATTGCCCTACGCGAATTAAGGTAGCGTGGGTTAGCTTCCATGATCAGCACATCCGGGTTCCATGCCTGCAGCCATGGCAGCAATCCAACCTGCCAGCACAGATAGAACTTCCCACTAAAAAGGTGGATGTTCTTCCCGCGCTGGTGCAACGCCACTTCCGGTACCGCATTGGTTTGCAGCATTTCATGGCTGCGCGCATTCCCGTAGAAGATGCTCACTTTCCCGCGGTAAAGTTCCGCCAGCATATCAAAGAAAGGGATGCGATAAGCGGGCAGCACCCGCTGTTGAATGCCGATATGCAGGGGTTGTTCTGTCATTGTTCGATCACCTCGACCACCGATCCTTTCTTGGTCTTCCTTACTTCGATGCGCGCCTGGAAGGCATCCTTCAATTCCTCCAAGTGGGTAATGACAAGGATCTTTTTGAAATCGGGCCGGATCATGTTGATGGCTTCGATCAGTTTTTGCCGTCCTTCCGCGTCCTGACTACCGAAACCCTCATCGATCACCAGCATCTGCAATCTGGCACCGGCACGCTGTGCCAATACCTTGGAGAGTGCCAATCGGATGGCAAAATTGATGCGAAAAGCTTCCCCACCCGAAAAAAGGTCATACGGGCGCTGTACTCCTTCAGCATCGTTGATCAGGATGTCCAGTACCTGCATTTTATCATCGCGCTTTTTATCTTTATATTCCCGTTCGGTCTCAAAGCGCACGCTCATGCTGCCCGAAGATAATCGTCCAAGAATATCGTTGGCTTGCATTTGCATCTGAGGTAATGCTTCTTCCATCAATAATGCCTGCACACCATCCCGTCCGAATGCTTTTTCCAGCAGCAGAAAATTCGTTTTCTCTTTGTTCAGTTCTCTCAGATCCGCCTGAATATCTTGTTTGCGCTTTTTCTGTTGGTCGATCACCACCAGCAATTGCTGCGCCCCTCCCACCTCTGTGCGCTGCTGGTTTTCCGCCTCGATCAGGGCATCAAGCCGTTCCTTGATCTCGTCCACATTCGGGCTGTTACCAGCCTCCTGCTGGTATTTGGCTTCGGCAGTTTCTCTTTTCTTATGCAGAGTTTTTAATTCTTGTTCAATACCCAGCAATTGGGTCTGCAGGGTCTTCATCTCGCGTTGCAGTGGCACCAGTCGATTGTCAGCGATTAACAACTCTTGCTGCTTTTTTTCCACTGTCCGGCTGGCTTGTTCTTCCTTACGATAGGTTTCATGCAATGCTGCATCGTATCCCAGTTTTTCCATTTCATGGGTAATGCCAGTTATCTGTTTACGTAAATCCCTCGCAAAATGCTCGTTTTGCAGATCGCTGGTGATGGTCTCTCTTTTCTTAGCACCTTCTTTTTGCCAGGTATCAATCTCCTGGTTGAAGCGGGCGATCTCGCTCTCCAACACACCCAGTTCGCGTTCCAGCGCCCTTGCGCGTGTGGTATGTTCCTGGATGTCTGTCATCTCCTTGTTCAGATCGTCTATCTGATTTCCAAGTGTCTTCAGCATCTTCTCATTCGCGCGATGTCTGTCACCTGCCTGGCTGCCTTCTTGCAAAATGTCCGCCAGCACTTGCTGACGATGGTCGACGCTTAACCTCTGTCCGCACAACGGGCAGGTGGAACCCTTTTCCTGTTCGAGCTTTTCCTGGCGCTCTTTAAGTTTCGCCATCTGGTCGCGTAAAGTATTATTTTCCGCTTGCAGCGCACTCTTCTGCTCATTGAGCATCGCAGCCTTTTTATTTAATGCAGCCAACTGTTCTGCAGCCTGTTGGAACTGCACCAGTTCTTCTGCTAGTTTATTACGCTTCTTCTCCATCGCCGGCAGAGTGGTGTTCATTTGCTCTATCTTGTTTTTCTCTTTATCCAGCGAACGCAACTCTTGCGAGAGGCGGCTTTCCTCCACCGCGACAGATTGCTCGACACCGGCTTTTTTTTGTTGCAACTCGTAATAATGGCTCGCTAGCGCATCCATCTTCTGCAACTGTTCTTTGAGCTTCATCCTGGCTGAAAAAGCCTGCTTAACCTGCTCCGCTTCGTGCAGCATAGCTATCAGTTCTTTTTCTTCCGCCTGGCGCTCCTCCATCTGCAGGCTGATCTGTGCCTCCCTGGCTTTCAGTTCTACTTCGCTATTTTCCAGTTCATCCAGCGCATTGCGTTGTTCTTGTATCAGTTCCACCAATTTATGCGCACGATCGTAATTCTTTTGTTGATCCTGGCGCTGCTGTTCGAGTGTCTTCAATGCGTCCCTGGCTTCTGCCAGTGCTGCTTTGCGTTGCTCTTCCAGCGCCAATTCTGCTTCGATCTCAAACAGTGATCCTTCGATGACCCGCATACGGTTTTCCAGCGCCCGCCGGGCTTCCCGTGTAAGATCGCGGTAACGCTCCCATACATCCATTCCCAGAATACCCGCCAGGATCTCCTTGCGCTGGGTTGAGTTCTTTTGTGTGAATTCATCCGCTTTACCCTGCAGGAAGAAGGAGGCATTGATGAAAGTGTCATAATCCAGATGCAAAGTTTCGTTGATCCGCCCCTGCGTTTCTATCATGTTGTGTTCGGTCAGGATCTTCCACATTTCGTCTTGTCCCCGCATTTGGAATTCCAGCACCATCGAACGGTTGCGCGGCTTGATTCGTTGCACCCGGTAAAGATCATTCTCATATTCGAACAGGTAGATCACTTCCGCCATGTCGCAGGTGTTATTGATCACGCCATCGTCGTTGCGACGTGCCTTGCCGAACAGTACCCAGGTGATGGCATCCAGCAGGGAAGATTTCCCCGCCCCGTTGTCGCCCGAAATGCACGCCAGGTCGAAGCCTTCAAATGAGAGTTCCACCGGCTCTTTATATGAGAGAAATCCGCGCAGTTGCAGTTTAACCGGGATCACGTTTTGTCCCTCTTCCGATGAATGCCTTCCAGCAGCGCATCGGCGGATTCGCCGCGTTCGTAGCTGTGCATGATGGTTGTCGCCATGCGCTGCAGTTCTTCGACCTGTGCATCATCATCCATATGCACGGATTCCCAATACAGGTCAAGCAATTGTCTTGAAGATATCTGTGTTAAGGAGGAGCTCCCCTCCGGCAGCTTGACCCGCACCCCATCGTGCGTATTGCGCACCAGATAAAATTCGAATGCTTCTTCCGCATATGCGCGGATGCGACGTTCATCGATCAGGGCTTCCCATTTACGCGGATAATGCAATATCAATCGAAAAATAGCATCCTGCAATGTTTCGCGTGCCGGCATCTGTGCCAGGATGGTTTCCGTGATATCCTCCCGTTCATCGATCTTCACCTCACAGGATAAGAACTTTCTGCCCTGCAATTTGCTGAAAGCGAAGTGCGTGCTTTTACGCTCCACTTCCGCTATGATGTAACCCTTCTGATCGCGTATCTCTCCAAAATCCATTTTTTCAATGGAACCGGAATAGATGATGGGAGGATAGCCCTTCTCGTTGAGGTTCTGGTGCTGGTGGATATGTCCCAGCGCCACATAATCCAATCGTTCATCCTTCAGCAGTCCCGGCGGAATGACCAGGTCGCGTCCCAGCATCACACTGCGTTCGTTACCATATACCGCTCCCTGCACGGTGACATGTGCGGTCAGCACCGTTGGCAATGCCGGGTCCACTTCATCCAGCAGATTTTTCAACAGGTCCGTGAGCACCGTTTCCATATCTTCATGCACATCTTTCAGTGATTTGCCTTGTGTTTCCATGAATGCCATCAAACCCGAACGTGATACCCATGGCAGTCCAATCACCTGTAGTGGCAACCCGTTCAGGTCTACCGGTTTGAGCAGGCACGGTTCGCTGATGACATGCGTGTTGGGAATTTGCAGCGTCTCGAATTCCTGCAGTGCGTGTGCCCGCCCGCTGGCGGGCGAGATATCATGATTGCCCACCACCAAGATGGTGAAGATGCCCGCCTGTGATAAGCGCAGGATGCGTTTGCCCCATTCTCGTTGAAAGGTGGGAGCTGGTAGCTGGTTGCGGTAAGCGTCTCCCGCAAAGATCACCAGTTGCACTTTCTCGCTGACAGCGCTCTCTGTGATGGTATCCAGTGCCTGTAAAAAGTCCAGCGTGCGAATCGGCAGTCCGCTCTGCGGGTCTCTGCGACCCTGGCGCAGCATGTCAATGTGGGCATCCGAGAAGTGCAGTATCTTTACCATGGTTTTCACTCTTCATCTAATTGTACTTGTTTGAAAAAAAGACTGATAGTCGTGCTCACAAATTCCTTTTGTAATCGTTCCAACAGAAATGTTGTTTCCGTCGTTCCGATGGAACAATATGCCCGAGAAATCTCATCATTTCCCCACTGATTACCTTGTCGATCGCAGAGTAAATCCTTTCCCTAGCGTCATTCCGAAGGAATGAAATGACTGAGGAATTTCCCCATTTCATATCAATTTCAAAACCGGCGCAACACCATTTCTTTTCTTCAAGTCATCCAGGGAGATTTCACAACAAATGAGACGCAATCTATACAGCATTTTCTCGCTTCCTTGGATTTACAGCAGTACGATCTCGATCAGCAGGCGCAGGTTGGCATAATATAACCGCTCCAGCGCTTGCTGGTGGGTCTTCACTTTACGCCGTGCACCACGCACCCCAAGCTGCTCCGCCAGGACGCCGGTCTGTTCGATATAATCAAGATTAGCCAGCGGCACATGGGCGCCGCTGGCAATCAGCAACACATCGCGCCAGAATGACAGCCAAGTCTCCAGCATGGCGCGCAGATCTTCTTTGGTCTCCCTGCGTTCTCCACTTTTATATTTGCTGACCCGCTCGGCAAAAGCAAAACGGTCGCGCAAAGGGCTTTGCATCAGATCTAGCAGTTCGTTCAGATACTGCGCGCGGGTTTCGAGCAACTGTGGGTCATCTACCATGCGCAGGGCTGCCCCCGGTCGCCCGCCACTGACATGAGCCAGCAGCTCCGCCTGCTCCGCCGCAACACCACGCTGCTGCAGAGCACTGCTGAGTTCATCTAGAGGTGCGGGGCGCAAATGCAGGATCTCACACCGTGATACGATGGTGGGCAATAATTTCTCTTCATTTTCGGCGGTTGCTAAGATAATCACCCTCGAATTGGGTTCCTCCAGTGTCTTCAGCAGAGCATTCTGGGTGGAATCATTGGCTTCTTCAAAGCGCAGCAGCAGCGCCACGCGGTAGTTGCTTTCATAGGGGGTCAGAGTTAGGGCATGCTGCAAGTCACGGATGTTCTCGACTTTCAACACTCCGCCCTCAATCTCCGCTTGCACCACATGCAGGTCTGCCTGTTGCATGGCTTCGATCTGGCGGCAGGTGCGACACTCTCCGCAAGGTACACCCGCTTCCAAAGGCTGCGGGCAGTTGAGTGCCTGGGCATACCGCAAAGCCAAACTGCGTCGCCCCACCCCTTGCGGACCACACAGCAGGTAAGCATGCCGCACCTGTCCGCTGCGGATGTGCTGTTGCAACATTTCTACCGCCCAATGCTGCCCGATCATGTGCCAGTTTTCCATGCCGTGATTGTAGCGTAAAGGGGGTTGAATGGCAAATGGCAGCACTGAAAAGGAACCCCCGCGCTTGATTTTTTATTTTTTAAAGGATAAGATACCTCCAGCAATTATTTCCAAACCACAAGGAGAATCCCATGAGCTTGCAAGAACGATTTTTACGGTATGTCGCTGTCAACACCCGCTCGAATGATGAGATCACCGATAAAACCCCCTCCACCGAAAACCAGTGGGACCTGGCACGTTTATTGGAAAAAGAACTGAAAGAAATGGGCTTGCAGGATGTGACATTGAACGAGAAATGCTTCGTGACCGCCACTCTGCCAGCCAACACCGATAAGGAAATTCCCGTCATTGGTTTCCTGGCACATATGGATACCAGCCCCGATTTTAACGGGGAGGGCGTGAAGCCCCAGATCATCGAGAACTATGATGGCAACGATATCAAGCTTGGTAAAACATTGATGTTATCCCCCGCTGAATTTCCAGATCTCAAAAAATATGTGGGGCAGACGCTCATCACCACCGATGGCACCACCCTGCTGGGTGCAGATGACAAAGCCGGTGTGACCGAAATCATGGACGCCCTGCAATACCTGTTGGCACATCCCGAGGTCAAACACGGCACCATCAAAGTCGCTTTCACCCCCGATGAGGAGATCGGATTGGGCATCCGCCAGTTCGACGTCAAGAGCTTTGGCGCCGATTTTGCCTACACCCTGGATGGCGGTCCGGTGGGTGAAATCGAGTACGAAAACTTCAACGCAGCTCGGGCATACATCACCGTGCACGGCAAATCGGTGCACCCCGGAGATGCCAAAGATGTCATGCTGAACGCTCAGCGTGTCTTCTTCGAATTTGATCGTATGCTGCCCGAAGATCAACGCCCGGAGCATACCGAAAAACGCGAAGGTTTCTTCCATTTGTGGAAGATGCCTGCTGGTTCAGTAGAAGAAACACAAGCAGCATACCTGGTGCGCGACCACGATCCACGCAAGTTCGATGAGAAGAAAGCCCTGCTGCAATCAATCACGGATTTTCTCAACAAGAAATATGGTGCGGGCACAGTGGAACTGGATCTGCTGGAGCAGTACCGCAATATGCGTGAGGTGCTGGAACCGGTCATGCATATCGTGGATATCGCCAAACAAGCCATGCAGGAACTCGGCATCACTCCCATTGACCAGCCCATCCGCGGCGGTACCGATGGCGCCCAGCTCTCTTACATGGGTCTGCCAACCCCCAACCTGTTCGCGGGGGGGCACAACTTCCATGGACCCTACGAGTATGTGGTGCTGGAATCCATGCAAAAAGCGGTGGATGTGGTACTCAGGATCATCACTCTCTATGCTGAAAAGTAAGTTCCAGGCGCCGCATTCGCGGCGCCTGTTCTTTTTTTAAGAATGTGTCCGTTTTCCGGTAATTTAATCCGTTAAAATCAACAGTCAGCATGAATGACCTTTTAGCCAATCTCAATCCTCAACAGCAAGCCGCCGTCAGCGCACCGGATGGACAGATCCTGGTGCTCGCTGGGCCCGGTTCGGGTAAGACACGCGTGCTCACCCAGCGCGCCGCCTTTCTGATCCGCGAGCGCCAGGTCGACCCTTATCGCCTGCTGGCGGTGACCTTCACCAACAAAGCAGCCCGTGCGATGCAGGAGCGCCTGCAGCACTCCCTCGGAAGCACCCTGGATGGCTTGTGGTTGGGCACCTTCCATTCCATCTGTGCCCGTATCCTGCGGCGGGAGGCGGATGTGATGCCCTTCACGCGCGATTTTGTCATCATGGATGCTGATGACCAGAAGTCATTGGTGAAGATGGCGCTCAAGGAATTCAATATCGACGACAAGATCTTCCCGCCTGCCAGCCTGCACTCCGCCATCTCGAATGCCAAAAATAACCTCACTCAAGCCAAAGATTTCGTAGCCGGCAACTACCGTGAAGAGATCGTGCGCCGGGTGTTCGAACGTTATGAGCAAATGCTGCGTACCAGCAATGCGCTGGATTTCGACGATCTGCTGCTGTATGCGGTGCGCTTGCTGCAGGAGAATGACGCGGTACGTGAAAAATACGCCCGCCGCTTCTATCACGTGCTGGTGGACGAATTCCAGGATACCAACATGGCGCAGTACGAACTGCTGCAATTGCTTTCTTCCCATTACCAGAACATCTTTGTAGTGGGGGATGAAGACCAATCCATCTACCGCTGGCGCGGGGCAGATTACCGCAACGTGCTGCGTTTTCAAAAAGATTACCCCGCTCATGAGACCTTCCTGTTGGAGCAGAACTACCGCTCCACTCAAAATGTGCTGGATGCGGCGCGCGCGGTGATTGACCGCAACACCCAGCGTACTCCCAAAAGTTTGTTTTCGGAGCGCGGGCGTGGCGAAAAGATCATACTATTCGAAGCCATGGACGACCACGCTGAAGCCATGTTCGCGGTGGAAACTACCCGTACTATGATGGAGAGCAAAAAAGCCGGCGGAGGTGAGATCGCCATCATGTACCGCACCAACGCGCAGTCGCGTCTGCTGGAAGAAGCCTTCTTCCAGAGCCGCATGCCCTACCGCCTGGTGGGAGCACAGCGCTTCTACGGACGCCAGGAGGTCAAGGATATGATCGCCTACCTGCGCACGGTGCAAAATCCCGCCGATGAAGTGAGCTTGCTACGTGTTATCAACCTGCCCCCGCGTGGTATTGGCGATAAGACACTGGAAGACCTGCGCAATATTGCCGATAATGCGCAGTTGAGCATGGGCAGCGTACTGCTCGACTTGGGTAATAAACAGGGAGAATCTCAATTCTGGCATACCTTCAGTGGCAGAGCCGCTGCTGCGCTGGCAGGCTTTGGAGCATTGCTGGTGAACTGGCGTAACCTGAATCAAAACATTCTGCTGCCCGAACTGTTCGAACACATTTTAAAAGACACCAACTACCAGGAATACATCATGGATGCCAGTGATGTGGGTTACAGTCGTTGGGAAAACGTGCAGGAATTGCTGCGCATGGCATACGAATACAGCAATTCAGGTCTGGTGGAATTCCTGGAAAACCTGGCCCTGGTCTCGGATCAGGATACACTGCCAGAGAAGAGCGACACACCCACCTTGTTGACTTTGCACGCCGCCAAAGGCTTGGAATTCAAGGTGGTATTCATCGTCGGATTGGATGAAGGGCTGCTACCACATCGCCGTTCGATGGATGACCCGGAGGAAATGGCGGAGGAGCGCCGTTTATTTTATGTGGGCATCACACGCGCCAAGGACCATCTCTATCTGGTGCGCGCTGACCAGCGCCGCAATTACGGTAGTTTCGATTACAGCACACCTTCTCGTTTTCTGGAAGATATCCCTGAAAAGGTGCTGTTGCGTGCAGGGGTGCAGTATCACCGCAGGTCAACCCCCTCCCTCCAGAGTGCTATTCCACGCTGGACCTCAGTCCCGGAGAAAAAGAGCAGCCTCAGAGAAAGTGCCCGTTATTCTGCCGGTATGCACGTGCACCACACCGTGCTGGGCTCTGGCATCGTGATCCAAAGCAAATTGCAGGGAGACGATGAGATCGTTACGGTGGCTTTTGATAAAGCAGGCTTGAAGAAACTCTCTGCCACCATCGCCAAGCTGGAGATCTTATAGGTCTCTATAGTTTTATGTCATCCCTGGCGAGAAAGCGCGACTGAGGAATCTCTTTAAATACCAATTGATTTCCTGGTTTGTCGCACAACTACTTTTCCCTCCTTACGTCATTCCGAGGGAGCAAATGCAAGCGAGGAATTTCTCCAGATCTATGTCAATTCATGAATAGATCGCAACGTGCATTGTCTCAATCTTAACTGCCGTGGAGCGGCATTCCATTCTCGCCGCTAAAGCTCAATCCTCCGGATAGATCCCCAGCGCGTTCAATTCATCCACACACGGTTGAAAATCGGGATGATACGTCAAACACATCATGAAATCCTCTATTGCCCCGCTTTGGTCACCCACTGCCACCTTGGCTCTCCCCCGCCAGTAGTAGCTCTCTTCCAGCGCCGGTTCATCATCCCGTACCATGTCAATCGAGTTGTTGGTCGCCAGATTGATCACATCCGTATAACGCCCCATGAAATAATAAGCATAATATGGTCCGGTTTCATACCACAAGATGCGGTACGGTCGCAACGTGTTATCTTCCGGCAGGTTGTTGTACAGCGTAAAAGCCTGGTCATACGCTTTGGCTGCACCATTGTAATCGCGCAGATATACCAGGTTGGTGCCATAGTTGTACCAGGCAAAGAACTGCGCCAATCCGCTTTCTGAATAGATCTCCTCTGCCGCTTTTTGCAGTGCCAGGTGATAGTTCTGGTCCACATCCGCGTTTTCACCCAACAGGTTCAAAACATCGTTGCGCTCGTTCTTTGGGAACACCACCACATAGGTGTAGTTGAATGAACGCCACTCGTCCACCAGATCTGCATAGGGTTGCTCGTAATCTGCGTTGATGTAGGAATCTTGCGCGATGAACATACTGGTGGCATCGTTGTAGCCGGATAGCAGTTGATAGTGCCCCATCCAGGTGATACGGTAGGTGATATCACGGAAATACGGGCCCTTCTCCACGATCACCGGATACCCATTGGCAATCAGCCGTTTCAACATACTCAGGTCACCGCCCACGCGTGTCAAAGCGTCCAGGTCAGTTTGGGTTTGCACATAATCCACCAGTTCGTATGGCATCACCGATTTGTCTTTTTGATAAGGTTTCGCCACCCGCGCCACATCATCGTGTGTGCCCTCCCAGCCCCAGTAGGATAGCGCCATTGCCAGGTTCGCCGGTCCGCAGTAATTCCAGCGGTTATGTTGTGAAAAATAGGTGATCCCTTCCAGCTCCACAAAGTTCGGCAGGGGTGCCGCTGTAGTAGTGGGGGCGGACGAGGTACTTTCTTGTGAGTCATCTGCCGCTTGAGGGGTTGTGGCAGCCAGATGGGTGACAGAAGGTGCTTCCAAACTCTGAGTGCTTAGTCCCTCTGCCGTGAATTCCACCGCTTCTGGGGGATCTAGCTTCACTCTCAACCAGCTCAGGAACTGTGCGGCATGCCACCCCACTGATTCCTGTACACGTGCATTGAACGCCAGTGCATACCCTGCAGTTAGCACTACCAGCAGGGCTGCCACGGCGATATAGAGTTTCTTTTTCTTTTTAAACATGCCGGCATTATAACCTACCTGCCCCAGCCCTAATCTTTGATTTTTGCAAGAATCCTGTTATTTCCCCATTACCTGTTTTTGTAATGATTGGGGGCTGAACTGACTGATCTCATAGCACTGGCAGCCCTGGAAGCGGGTGAAAGCGCCTAATTTTTCTTTTAAAGCTGCTGTAAAATGCATATCCGGTTGAAAATCTTCTTCCAGTTGCAGATGGTGGATCAACAGTTTCTTTTCTTTGCGCTCTGACTTCACATCCATCTTGCCCACGAATTGATCTTTCCAGAAGATGGGTTGTGCAAAATAACCAAACTTGCGCTGCTCCGGTTTCAAATAACATTCCAGCGCATAATCGAAGCCGAACAGAGCTTTCATACGTGCCCGTTGGATGCAGAAATTGTCGAATGGGGAAAGAATGAACACTTCATCCGTCATGCCCGGCAGTTTATCCATCTGTTCCAGCACTTCCGCCAGTGCATAATAATTGATCGTTCTATCTTCGCTCATCACTGTCACCCGCAACACTTCCCGGTTGGCGATCATTTCTTGTAATGCGCTGACGATGGTTTTTTTGGATGCGGTGCGCAGATGATCCACGATCTCTTTTTCATTCGCCAGTCCATAAGCCCCCAGTGCCCGCCGCACCAGAAACCTTCCCAGTTCTTCATCCGTGGGTTCGTGAGTATCCACCCAGTCCGGCAGTACTCGCTCCGTCAGATCGAATACTTTTTGAAACCGTTTGCGCTCTGCTACCATCAGCTTTCCCTGCCAGAACAGCAGCTCCAGCGCCACCTTGACCGGGCGCCAGTCCCACCAGGTGCCCCTGTTTCCGTCGGCTTCGATCTCAAAATCGCGGGTAGACATGGCTCCTTCCTCACGGATGCGCTGGAGTGTAGGTTCCATCACATGCCCATATTTCTCCAGTCGTTCTTTTTCCCACTTGCCATAGGGGTCATTGAAGCGATGTTTATATGGCAGGGTGTAGCGAAAATCCTTCATTGGCAGATACGACATGGCATGTCCCCAGTATTCGAAAATCGTCTTGTCCTGCGCCTGCGCAGCGTAGATATCTTCCAACTGATAGGCGGGCATGCGCGCCCACACCGTGTGGTGGTGCGCCCGGTTGAGCACGTTGATGGTATCGATTTGCACATAGCCCAATTTTTCCACCACCGCGGCAGCTCCTTGCTTGCCTTTCAGCAAGGGGTCGATTGTTCCGGCTAGCTGCGCCTGGATCACGATCGCGCGTGCTGTTGCAAGGGGGATCTTTACTTCATCCATAGTTCATTTCCTGATTTGTTCTCGCTGTAATCATCTACCACAGAATTATAGATGAAGCATGCTGAAAATGGAATATTAATTGTAAATTTGTTCTAATTATTTTCTGTGGAAAGAAATTAACAATAACCCCTCGTCTTGAGGGGCTATTGTTTACGCGTCGTGGAACTCGCCTTCCACCACATCTTCACCGTTGTGATCATCGTGGTTTGCCGGTTTGTGTTCCTGCGCAGTTTGCTGTGCTGAGTTTGCCATGAGTTGTTGCAGTTCATCCATCAGGCGCTGGATGTGTTCCCTGTCATCGCCTTGCACCGCTTGTTGCAGTTCGCCGATCTTGGCATTCACCGCTTGCGGCATTGCGTCGCCACTTTGTTGATAAGCCTTTTGTGCCTGATAAATGGCTGCATCGGCGTTGTTGCGCGCTTCTGCCAGCTCTTTGTAGCGCTGGTCATCCATCTCGTGCTGGCGTGCTTCGTTCACCAGCTTCTCGATCTCCTTTTTATCCAGGTTGGTCGATGCGGTGATCGTGATCTTCTGCTCGCGTCCGGTTGCCGAATCTTTGGCGGTCACGTTCAATATACCATTCGCGTCGATATCAAAGGTCACCTCCACCTGTGGGATGCCGCGCGGGGCGGGGGCGATCCCTTCCAGTCTGAAGCGTCCCAGCGAATTGTTGTCATCTGCCCTGGAGCGTTCGCCCTGCAGCACATGGATATCGACCGAGGTCTGGTTGTCCTCTGCGGTCGAGAATACTTCGCTCTTCTTCACCGGCACGGTGGTGTTGCGTGAGATCAGGGTGGTCATCACCCCGCCCAGTGTCTCCACACCTAGCGATAGCGGTGTCACATCCAACAGCAGCACATCTTGTACATCACCTGCCAACACACCTGCCTGGATAGCCGCCCCCACAGCCACCACTTCATCCGGGTTCACGCTCTTGTTACCTTCTTTTCCGGTCAGTTCTTTCACCAGTGCTTGTACCATCGGCATACGGCTGGCGCCGCCAACCAGAATGACTTCGTTCAGATCAGATGCTTTCATTCCGGCATCTTTCAATGCCGCATTGAAAGGATCGCGCAATCGTGCAATCAGTTTCTCACTGACCTGCTCGAATTTACTGCGCGTCAGTTTCACCAGCAGGTGCTTCGGTCCGTTCATATCCGCTGTGATATAGGGCAGGTTGATCTCTGTTTCCATCACACTGGAGAGTTCCACCTTGGCACGTTCGGCTGCCTCACGCAGTCGTTGCAGTGCTTGCCGGTCACTGCGCAGATCGATACCCTGTTCCCTTTGGAACTCGTCCGCTGCCCAGTTCACGATCAACTGGTCCCAATCATCACCACCCAGGTGAGTGTCACCGTGGGTCGATTTCACTTCGAACACCCCGTCTCCGACTTCCAGTACCGATACATCAAAGGTGCCGCCGCCCAAATCGAACACCAGGATCTTTTCGTTGGTTTTTTTGTCCAATCCATACGCCAGTGCCGATGCGGTTGGCTCGTTGATGATGCGCAGCACTTCCAATCCGGCGATCTTGCCGGCATCTTTGGTTGCCTGCCGTTGGCTGTCATTGAAATAAGCCGGGACGGTGATCACGGCTTTGCTGACCGGTTCGCCCAGATACGCTTCTGCGTCCGCTTTCAGCTTCGCCAGGATCATGGCAGAGATTTCCTGTGGGGTGTAGGTCTTGCCCGTCTGCGGGATCTTGACCCGGGCGTCGCCGCTTGCACCCTTCACCACTTCATATGGCACCATCTTCCGTTCTGTTTCCACTTCGTCATAATGACGACCCATGAAACGTTTGATCGAATAAATGGTATTTTCCGGGTTCACGATCGCTTGCCGTTTGGCAGTCTGCCCGACCAGGCGTTCATTGTTCTTATTAAAAGCAACTACCGATGGGCACAGATGGGATCCTTCCGCCGTGCTGATCACGACCGGCGATCCACCTTCCATCACTGCCACTACACTGTTGGTAGTTCCTAGATCAATTCCTACAATTTTGTTCATCTTGTTCACCTCTTAAACCAATAATCATGATTGCATGATAAGAATGAAATACAAGATTAGGGTTAATAAAGCATAGGAGAAATGTCAAAAAAAAGAGCTTCCTTTTTTCAGAAAGCTCTCATCAATTAGCTTTTTTGGCTGCCCCAGTAGCCGCGGTGGATCGGTTCGATATCCCTGGAGGTAATGAACGCCACCGGGTCGATGCCGGTGATCATCGCCTGCACCTTTGGCATATCCTTGCGCTCCACTCCCAGTTCCAGCATGGAAACCGTCCCATCCTTCCCGCGCGCCGGGATCTCCGTCACTGCATATCCTGCATTACGCAGGGCGTCTGCGATTGCCGAGCCCCGTGAAGAACTGATGACCGTCAGGAACATATGCCCCATTGCCAGTCGTTTTTCCAGGTTCATCCCCGCCACTGAACCGGTTGCAAAACCTACGCTGTAAGCAATGATCTTTAAAGGGTTCGAAAGGTCTGCCATCACCCACCCGATGGAAAGCACGAATAACATGGAAGTAGCTACTCCCAGCACCCATGCCATGGTTTTCTTTCCTCTCAGTACCGAGATCATGCGCACCGTGTCCAGCGCAATGCTCAATACTCGTAAGAGAAAGATACCAATGGACGCTAACCACGTCTGGGGATCTAACAAAATTTCCATCAAATTCTCCTGATTTTCTATCTTACTTGGATTGCATGGCAGGCAGGTACATTTCTTTTACATACTGCCGCAGCATCCGGCGCGTGCTGAATTGCGGTGCGCAGGAGCGGATGCTTTCTTTGATCTTGGCAACCCACTGTTCAGAAAAGTCACCTGCGGTGCGGGTCTGGTAATACAGGGGAATCACTTCATTTTCCAGAGTGTTGTAGATGTTCTCGGCATCCAGTTTGTCTTGCTCATTCGGATCGCTGTACTCCTTGTCATCACCGATCACCCAGCCGTTCTTCCCGTTGTAACCCTCACACCACCAGCCGTCTAGTACCGAGAAATTCAAAGTTCCATTCAGAGCTGCTTTCATCCCTGAGGTGCCGGATGCCTCGTTGGGGCGCCGTGGGGTGTTCATCCATACATCCACACCCTGCACCATCAGATGCGCAATGTTCAGGTCGTAATCTTCCAGGAACACGATGCGTCCCTGGGAGCGCGGATCTTTGGCAGCACGGTATACCTGCTGGATCAGCAATTTGCCCGGTTCATCCGCCGGATGGGCTTTGCCGGCGAAGATCAGCTGCACCGGCATATCTTCGCGGGTGATGAGCCTGATCAGTCGCTCATAATCCGAAAGGATCAGATTGGCACGTTTATAGGTAGCAAAACGTCGTGCGAACCCGATGGTCAGTGAATACTGGTCCAGCAGCACCCCTTCCGCAATCACCTGTGAGGGCTGGTGCTTTCCGCTCGACCAGTGCATGCGCGCCGAGTCGATGGTGTAGTTGATCAATTTTCGTTTCAGGTGCCGCCGGATATCCCAGATCTCGATCTCCGGGATCAAATCAATGCGCTTCCAGATTTCTTCCTCATCGATATGGTCATACCAGTTCGCGCCCAGGTAGCGGTCGAATAACAAGCGCATACGGCGCGCCAGCCATGAATTGACGTGGATACCGTTGGTGATTGATCCGATCGGTACATCCTCCACTTTGCGGTCCGGCCATAGGAAATTCCACATTTCCCGTGCCACTTCGCCGTGCAGTTTCGATACGCCATTTACTTTTTGCGATAGTTTGATCGCCAGCACCGGCATACTGAAAGTATCTCCCCACGATTGCACCTGTTTGCCGAGATCCACGAATTGGTCGCGGGTCAACCCCAGTTCTTTCCAGGTGATGGGAAAATATTTATCGATCAGCCATAACGGAAACTGGTCATTGCCAGCCGGCACCGGGGTGTGCGTGGTGAAAACATTGCTTTTCTTCACTTCCGCTGCTGCATCTGCAAAGTGCATGCCTTTCTTCACCAGCCCGTGCACCCGTTCTAGGGTCAGGAAAGCAGAATGTCCTTCATTCATGTGCCACACGGTTGGTTTTTCTCCCAGCTTTTCCAGCAAGCGCACGCCGCCACATCCCAGCAAGATTTCTTGCGAGATACGGATCTCCAGGTCGTTGCTGTACAGGCGCGCGGTGAGTTGTTTGTCATGGGCAGAATTATCTTCCACGTTGGAATCCAGCAGGTATAGCGGCACTCGCCCTACCTGGATCATCCAGGTGCGCGCGTACACTGTGCGTTCCGGCAATTCCACCGCTATGGTCAACGGTTTGCCTTTTTCATCCATCAAGGCGATGATTGGCATTTCCTCGAAATTGAAATGGTAATAAGAAGTTTCCTGCCAGCCATCTTCGGTCAGTTTTTGTACGAAATAACCCTGATGGTAGATGAATCCCACTCCCATCAGGGAGATGCCCATATCGGAGGCTTCTTTCAGATGGTCACCTGACAAGATACCCAATCCGCCGGCATAGAAAGGCATGCTTTCATGTAGTCCAAATTCAAAAGAAAAATATGCTACCTTCCCGTTCAGCGTTTCTGGGCATTCACGCGTGCACCAGGTATCCTGGGCAGCCATGTAAGCATCAAATTTTTCCATCACCGCATCATATTCATCCAGGTAGTAGATGTCTCGGGCAACTGCTTTCAGTTTCTCATGATCAAGTTGGTGTAGAAACGCGATCGGGTTGTGATTCAATGAATCCCATAATGGGCGATCCAGCTCCGAGAACAGACGCAGTGCGGAGGGATTCCATGCCCACCACAGGTTATAAGCCAATTCACCCAGCCGGCTGATGCGCTTGGGAAAATTATAATGGTTGGGAAATACTTTTGTATAAGCCATATTTTTCATGTCCTGGTTGATTTGTTCCTGCCCTGAAAAAAGCAAGGCGGGATTATAACACATTTGCAGTCTTATTCTATCTTAAGTAATACATAATCAAATACCTGCCTCCATGCATATTCGGCTGTGATTTCTTCTATAATTAGCAAAAATAACTTTGAAAATTTCTTCACAGGAGACCGGCATGTATCAAGAAGAACTTTCATTCCCGCATGGATTCTTATGGGGCTCGGCTACCGCCGCTCACCAGGTGGAAGGCGGCAATACTAACAACAACTGGCATGTATGGGAGCACACCTCCGGCAAGATCGCCGGCGCTGCCATCGCCGGGCTGGCTTGCGATTGGTGGAACGGGCGCTGGCAAGAAGATCTGGCGCACGCCGCGCAGGATGGGCAGAACACCCACCGCCTTTCCGTTGAATGGAGCCGCATCGAGCCCCAGCCCGGTGCGTGGGATGAAGCAGCCCTGCAACACTACCGCACCATGCTGCAGGGTATCATCCGTCTGGGGCTGAAACCCTTCATCACCCTGCACCATTTCACTGACCCCATCTGGATCTACGAAAAAGGCGGTTGGGAGAATGAAGAGACAGTCGAGCACTTTGCCCGCTATGTCGAAAAGACCGTCGCCGCCCTGGGTGATCTTACCGATCTGTGGGTCACCATCAATGAACCCACTGTGTACGCTTTCAGTGGCTATATGACCGCTGAATTTCCTCCCGGTAAATCAGATGCCAGAGCTGCCTTTCAGGTCATGCGCAATATGGTGAAAGGACATGCCCGCGCTTACCGCATCATTCATCAGCTCCAGCCGCATGCTATGGTCGGTTTTGCCAAGCATTTCCGCGCTATGGCACCCGCTCGCCCAGCCTTCCCTCTTGATCGCTGGGTCACCAATTTCTCCTACAACAGCTTCAACAATGCTTTTGCAGACGCGCTCGCTACCGGCAAACTGAAATTCGCCTTGTGGAAAGCTTCCATCCCTGATGCCATCGCAACCCAGGATTATGTTGGTGTCAACTACTACACCCGCGACCTGATCAAGTTCAAACCCCTTGCCTTCAAAGATATCTTTCAGGAACGCTATTACGATCCCCACGCCCCGCTGAGCGAAAATGATTTCATCGCCGATCTGCCCATTGGTTTCTATGAATCCCTGCAGTGGGCACAGCGTTACGGGCTGCCTATTTACGTCACCGAAAATGGCGTGGAAGATTCTCGCGATGTCATGCGCCCCCATTACTTGGTCGCCCATCTCTACCAGCTCTGGAAAGCCCTTCATGATGGCATGGATATCCGTGGCTATATGCACTGGTCCCAGGTGGATAATTTCGAATGGGAGCGCGCCTGGACGCAGCGCTTCGGGCTATGGGGTCTGGATGTCAAGACCCAGCAGCGCGTACGCCGTCCTAGCGTGGATATCTACCGTGAGATCTGCACCCGCAATGCCATCCCGCTCGACCTCATCCGCCGGCATGCCCCTGAATTGCTGGATGTGTTATAAATGAGCCTGACCTGATTTGACAGTCCAATCAGAACAGGTAAAATTGAAAACCAACATCCATACACGAAAGTAGCACATATGCTCAAGCGTATTTTTATCCCGACCCTTATTCTGTCTGTTATTGTATTGGGGCTCATCCCGACCTCCCATGCGCAGGCGGCTGCGCTGTCTTCCATCGATGTCACCCGTTTTGACGACCCTCCCCAACCCTTTACTCTTCCCACCGCCACCAGTTCTGACCTACCCTGCAATCCTGAAGCGGTGCATGGACTATTCTTCTACCGCACCGAATGCCCGCACTGTCAGGAGACCCTCGAGCAGGTCATCTATCCCCTTGAATCCGAACTGGGTGCCGACTTGGATATCCGTCTGGTCAATATAGACTACGCCGGTAATTATGAGCTCTTCATGCAGTTCCAGGAATATTTTCACACTGCTGCTGAAGATCGCGCCATCCCCACCCTCATCATCGGTGAGCATATCCTCATTGGAGAAGATGCCATTCGCGCTGAAATAGACCAGCTGGTGCAGGCTGGCATCGTCGCCGGTGGCATCCCCTGGACTACTCTTGAAGGGTTCGATCCCTCCGCCATCATCACCGCCACCAGCACCGACGCTGCCGGTGAGATCTGTTCCCTCGACAGTGATTCCTGCGCGGTTGGCACACCCATTTATGCTGCTTACTTCTACCAGACCGGCTGCCAGGAATGCAGCATGGTCGAAGCAGATCTCGCCTACCTGCGCAGCCAATACCCGCAGTTGATCGTCGAGAGTTTCAATGTTTTCGACAATGCCGCTCTGGGTGAGTGGATGATTGATCGCGTTGGGCGCGCCGATTTTCACACCCCGGCGGTCTTCATCGGCAATCAAGCCTGGATCGGAGAGCAGGAGATCACCCCTGCAACGCTCTCCGCCGCCCTCGATTGCTTCAAAGCCGAGGGATCCCCTCGTTTTTGGGATGCCTATGACGAATCCCAGGGCAACCAGAATATCATCGAACGCTTCCGCTCTATGAGCTGGCTGACTGTGGTATTGGCAGGCTTGGTGGATGGCTTGAATCCCTGCGCCTTTGCCACCCTGATCTTCTTTGTTTCCTACCTCTCCTTGAGTGGTAGAAAGGGCAAGGAGATCCTGCTGGTGGGCTTCACCTTCACCTTGGGTGTCTTCATGGCTTACCTGCTGGTGGGTTTGGGAATGTACCGCATTTTGGATCTGCTCGGTAACTGGCTGAACATTCTCGGCAAGGTGATTTATGGCATCACAGCTGTGCTCTGTTTGGTGTTCAGTATTTTGAGTTTCTCAGATTATCTCAAGACCCGCCATGGTAACTTGGGAGATATGTCCCTCAAATTACCCGAAAAGCTGCGCAACCGTATCAACCAGACCATTCGCAAGGGTCGCAATATCCGAGCCTATGCCCTGGGTGCCTTTGGTACTGGGCTGGTGGTTTCCCTGCTCGAGCTGGCTTGCACCGGACAGGTGTATCTGCCCACCATCATCTTTGTCAGCAGCGTGCCGGAACTGCATGTGCGCGCCCTCTCCTTCCTGGTGCTCTACAACCTGATGTTCATCCTGCCCCTCATTGTCATCTTTGTGCTGGTTTACTTTGGCACTTCTTCCAAGCAGCTCACTACCTTCATCCAGAAACGTGGATCGGGTATCAAGCTCGCTCTTGCCATCTTGTTCCTGGTGCTGGCGATCTGGTTGGGTTGGTCTGTGTTGATGAAATGATACCTCTTGAAACAAACAGAGACCGGTCTTCGTGCCGGTCTTTTTTATAATTGTCCCCAGTTGATGATGGAAAGCCCCAGCAGCAGCAGTGCCAGGATCATGGCATAGCTTGCCAGCATGATCAGGGCTTTATTACGGCTGTCTGCGTCCTTTTTTAGTTCGCGCCGGTATAGCCAGACGGCAATCCCGAAAAATAGAATGGCAGGGATAAATGAATACATGTTTTTTTCCTCTGATTTCCATTTTACTTACGATTGGGGATAATTCCAGTTCTTTCATTCGTCTCTGGATGGCAACGCTTGGCATTGTGGGCAAATATGCGTTCCCCGTTGACCCACCACCAGCCGCTCGATGGTCGCTCCGCATACCGGGCAAGCTTCTCCTGTTCTGCCATATACAGCGAAATGGTTTTGAAAATCACCGCCCCGGTACACCCAATCGATGCTTGAACCGTTGCGCGCAATGCCCTCCTGTAGCGTCTCCCGGATGGCGCGCAGCAGGCTCGCCGTCTGCTCTGCATTCAGATCTACCGCGTTCAGCAGCGGGTGCAGTCTTGCTTTGAACAGCGCCTCATCGGTGTAGATATTGCCCATTCCCGCCAGAAAGTGCTGGTCCATCAGCAGTGGCTTGAGCTGGCGCTTCTTGCCCTGCAGCATGGCATAAAAGCGCAGCGCGTCCAGTTCCTCCCCCAATGGTTCCGGACCCAGCGTACCCAATTCCTCTTGCGGGTCAGCCAGCAGCCACAATCGTCCGAATTTGCGCGCGTCTTCGAAGATCAGGTAGTTGCCGCCCGACAGTGTGAACGCCACCCGGTCATGTTTGTGCAGCCCATTTTTAAGCACATCCGCCCCACCTTGTTCGATGCGCAGGTCACCGCTCATGCGCAGGTGGATCAATAGGGTGTCCTGTGTCAAAGTGACGACGATGTATTTTCCTCGCCTGCCGACCTCTCGGATGTGCTGTCCGCACACGCGTTGCTTGAATTCCACGGCGCTCGGGATGGCGATCGAGCGCTCCCATAAAATAGAAACATCCTCGATCTCGCTTCCCGTGATGGAAAACCCTCTTCTGTTCTCCTGTCGTAGCGCACGCGCGATGGTCTCAACTTCCGGTAATTCTGGCATTTTTAAATCATGTTTGAGTCGTTATTCGTTGAACATCTCGCCCACCGAGCGTCCCGCGTTCACCCGTTCGATCACATCCGCCAGTAGTTTGGATACCGAGATGACCGACAACCGTTTCCCGAAGAATTTTTTCTTTTCATCCGGGATGGGGATGGTATCGGTGGTGATGAACTGCTTCACTGGTAGCGCCGCCAGTTGCTGCGCCCCGTCATCTCCCAATATCGGATGGATGAACACCACTACCACATCCTTCGCACCTGACTTGACTGCCACATTGACCGCGTTGATGATGGTCTTGCCGGTCGAGATCTCTTCGTCCAGCAAGATCACATCCTTGCCCTTCACATCACCGATCAGTGTCAATGCCTCCGGGTTATCCGGGTGCAGGATGCGCCGCTTTTCGATGAACGCTAGTGGAATATTGAGCTGTTCCGCGTAATTGCGCGCTTTCTTGGCAAATCCCAGGTCAGGCGATAACAGCACCGGGTTGTTCAATTGTTTCTTGAGTTCCAGCAGTTTATCCACCAGCACATGCGATGCATACAGCACGTCCCCCGGGATTGAGAAAAATCCCTGGATCTGATCGGCGTGCAGGTCCATCGTCATGTAGCGGTCAGCGCCCGCTACCTGAATCATGTCCGCTACCAACCGGGCGGTGATCGGTACACGCGGTTGGTCTTTCTTGTCCGAGCGTGAGTAGCACATATAAGGAAACACCGCTGTGATGCGCCCGGCAGAATCCAGCCGCAGAGTCTGGATCAGGATCAGCATTTCCATCAGGTTGGTGTGTACCGGGTTGGAGAGCGTCTGGATCACATAGCAGTCCTGACCGCGTACGCTTGTCTTCAATTTGATGAAGATGTTGTCGTTCGGAAAGGTGGTAATGGTTCGCTCGCACAGAGGGATCTCCAGGTGTGAAGCGATGCTCTCTGCCAGTTCCGGGCAGGATGAGCCCGTATATAATTTGATTCCACCATACATCATGCGGTCATGCCGCAAAGTACCAGTAGTCATTATGATCCCTTTCTCTTCCATTCATCCTTGAGTATTCCCATCCACAAGATGTCGATGTACTCGCCATCCAGGTAAGCGGCTTCGCGCATTTTCCCCTCATGCTTGAAACCCACTTTCTCGTAGCAGTGAATGCCCCTCACATTCAATGCATATACCCGCAAATAGATGCGGTGAAAATTCAATGTGAAAAAGCCATAGTCCAACATCAAAGCTAATGTTTGTGTGCCGATTCCTTTTCCCCAAAACTCTTTCTCGCCGATGAACAATCCCACTTCGGCATTGCGTGCTTGCTGGTCCACGGCGACGAAACTGATATCTCCGATCGCTTTCCATTTCTGATCATGCCATACTTCCATCATCAGCGGCTGCTCAGCGATCGAAAGTTTTTCCAGGTTCTCGAACCATTTTTCTTCCTGGGCATTGGATTGGGGGGCATACAGCGCAAGATACTGTCGTACCTCCGGATCATTCAACCAGCGCACGAACAGCGGCAGGTCTCCTTGATCGATTCCACGCAGGCGTACCCCATCACCAATGATCATCGTTCTCCTTTACGGGTTCAGTCGGTTCGGTCCCCGGAACAGGTATACGGTCTCGCGAATATTGGAGATCTGCAACATCACCATCAGCAAGCGTGATAAGCCCATTCCAAAACCGCCGTGTGGCGGGCAGCCATAGCGGAAGAAGTCCAGATAGTATTGAATATTCTCCAGCCCCAGTCCTTTTTCGAGTGCTTGCTTCTTCAATACTTCATAACGGTGTTCGCGCTGCGCGCCCGTGGCAATTTCCAACCCACCTGCGATCAGGTCGAAACTACGTGTCAGTTCCGGTTGGTCAGGATGGTGCATATGGTAGAACGGGCGCACCGACACCGGCCAGTCGATCAGGAAGAAGAAATCGTGTCCGTATTTGTTCTTGATATATTCAGCCAGTGCACGTTCCCCACCCGGGTCCAGGTCGCCCTTCTTTTCCGGTGGTAGTTCATAGCCGACTTCTTTCAGCGCTTTGAGTGCATCCGCCATGGTGATGCGCGGGAAAGGCACTTCCGGCACCTGCAGTTCGAATCCAAAGGTTTCTTCGATCTGGCTGCCGTGTTTTTCCTTCACCTGCTGGTAGGCATATTGCAGCCAGCGTTCGGTCAGTTCCATCACATCTTCATGCGAATCGATCCATGACATCTCCAGATCCAGTCCCGTGAATTCCGTCATGTGGCGCGAAGTGAAAGAAGGATCCGCCCGGAACACCGGTCCGATCTCAAACACCCGTTCGAAACCCGCCGCCATACCCATTTGTTTGTAGAACTGCGGCGACTGGGTCAGGTATCCCTTGCGGTCGAAATAATCAATCTGGAACAATTCTGCGCCGCTTTCACTGGGGCTGCTGGTGGTCTTGGGTGAATGGATCTCGATGAAATCGTTCTTCAGCCAGAATTCGCGCATGGCATGTTCCATGCTGGTCTGTACATCGAAGATCAACCGGTTTTGAGGGCGCCGCAGATCAAGATAGCGCCAGTCCATGCGGAAATCCACCGCCGGTACGTTTTCATCATCAAAGGGATCGTACGGCAGCGGGATCTCCGCCGCATTCTCCACTGTCAGGGTTTCTAGCTGGATCTCCAGCCCGCCCAGTTTGACCACCTCGTTCTTCACCACTTTGCCAGTAATGGTCAGCGCGCTTTCACTTCCCAATGCTGAGATCTGGTTCGCCAGTTCTTCGTTGGCGGGGCGGTAGTGCGCCACCTGCACCAAGCCGGTGCGGTCGCGCAGGATAAGGAACTGCATTTTCTTCTGGTCGCGCAGGGTCTGCAACCAGCCCTGCACTTTTACTTCCTGGTCGATATGATTGCTCAGGTCTTTAATATAGGTACGCTGCATAATTGCCGCTTCTCCTTAAAATGATAAATACACTTTTTAAGATTTTAATGCGAAAAACGTTTCATGGGGGATCAGATTGTGAATTTTTAAGGCTGGCTGGGGTCTACAGTCGTTCTACCGCGCGATAAGGCGAAAGTTCCCGCCGGGTAACCTGCCGCAAGATCTCTCTGGTCTTCGCTTTTTCCAGCATTTGCTGCCAATCCCGGCTGCGCTGCTGTTCAAATAGTGCTTGCACCAGGTGCTGCATGCGCTTTTCATCGCGCTGCTCCCATTCCCCGCTCTGGTGCAAGTAGATTGCATGTTCCTCCAGCATGCCTGCCAGTCGCATACAGCCCTCCCCCTCCGTAGCGACCGTCTTCAAAATGGGTGGCGCCCACTGTTTTTCATCATCCTCCGCCATGGCATAACCCAGTGATAGCATGGTGTGCAGCGCCATTTCGGTCGCTTCCACCCCCGCTCGGTCGGCTTTGTTCAACACCAGGATGTCCGCGATTTCCAGGATACCCGCCTTGGCTGCCTGGATGTCATCCCCCAACCCCGGCGCTTCCACCACCAGCACGCTGTGCGCCAGGCTGGCGATCTCCACTTCCGATTGCCCCGCCCCTACTGTTTCGATCAGGATCAGGTCAAAACCCGCCGCATCCAGCACCAGCGCCACCCCCTGTGTCGCCCGTGCCAGTCCCCCCAGCGCCCCGCGGCTTGCCATCGAACGGATGAACACCTGCGGCGCTTCCGCAATTTCGCGCATGCGGATGCGGTCGCCCAGCACCGCCCCTCCGCTGAAGGGGCTGGTCGGATCCACCGCGATCACCGCTACCTTTTTCTCCGGGTTGCGGGTCAGCACTTCCTTCACCAGGCTGTTCACCAGCGTTGATTTTCCCGCTCCGCTCGCCCCCGTCACCCCCACCAGGTGTGCCTTGCCACTATGCGGGAATAGCACGTCCAGCACTGCCCGTCCTTCGGTATCCTCATTCTCCACCAGCGTGATCAGGCGCGCCAGTGCCCGCCGGTTCCCTTCTAATACTGCCTGTTCAAGTGCCTGCATCAATAACTTTCTAAGCGGGTGTCAGCATTGCTTCGATATCGTCGATCACCTGCGTGGTGGGCGTCCCCGGTCCATACACCGCGCTCACCCCCAACTCCAGCAGCGCTTTGGCATCTTCCTGCGGGATGATCCCGCCCACGAACACCCGCACATCTTCCAGGTCAGCTTTCTTCATCAATTCCAATACGCGCGGCACCAGCGACATATGCGCGCCGGATAGGATCGAGAGCCCTACCATCTGCACGTCTTCCTGCAGCGCAGCCTGCACGATCATTTCGGGCGTTTGTCGTAGCCCGGTGTAGATCACTTCCATGCCCGCATCCCGCAGGGCGCGTGCGATGATCTTGGCTCCCCGGTCATGCCCGTCCAGACCTGGTTTTGCGATCAGAACTCGAATCTTTTTTTCTGCCATGGTATCCTCTTTCTTCAATTATACTTGCCTGTGATGCGCACTTTTTCGTTATAATGCACCTGTGCAAAGCTGATGAATGGCATAAAAAATACCCTGTTCGCATTGATGATTACCGTCCTGCTGCTGGCAAGCTGCCAGCTGGGCGCTCCAACCACCCCTACTGCTGCTCCGGCAGTTCAGGTGGATGCCAGCCCCACTATACAACCCACTGACGCTCCCACTCCCCAGCCCATCGTCCTCAATCCTCTCACCGGGCTGCCGGTCGCTGATCCCGCTCTGTTGGAGCGCATGCCCATCATGGTCAAGGTGTCCAATTTTCCGCGCGAAGGTCGTCCGCACGCCGGGCTCTCCTTCGCCGATATCGTCTTCGATTACTACATCGGCTATGGCACCAACCGCTTCCTTGCCATTTTCTATGGCAACGACAGCCCCAGCATCGGACCCGTGCGCTCGGGTCGTCTGGTGGATGCTCAGCTCGTCAGGCTCTACCAGGGTATCCTGGGCTACGGCAGCGCCGATGAGGATACCGACGCTTACCTGGTACAGGCACTTGGCGAACGCGCCCTCTCCTTCCAAGAAGCGCCCTGCCCTGCTTTTTGCGGGGAGGATACCCACAGCGTCATCGGAGTTTTCGCCAGTTCTGCCGATATTTCCGCTTATGCCAAACACAATGCCATCGATCTGGGCGGTACCCCCGACCTGGAAGGCATGCACTTTGATGCAACCACCCCGCAGGGCGGCACCCCTGTGGAACAGATCAATATCCTCTTCAATTACTACAACCGCGCCGAATGGCACTACGACCCCGCTTCCGGCACCTACCTGCGCTGGATCGAGGAGATGGAAGGGGACGAGGAAGATGGTAATTTCCGCATGATCCCCCTGCTCGACCGCGTCACCGGGCAGCAGCTCGCTTTCGATAACATTGTCATCGTCTTCGCCCACTACATCGAGAACGCCCCCAGCGAGCACGACGTGGAACTGATGAAGAACATCGAGGGCAAGCGCGCCGTCTTCTACCGCGACGGGCACATGTTCGAGGGACAGTGGAAGGTGCCCAGCGATCAAGCACCCATCCAGTTCTTCGATGCAGATGGTGCTCCCTTCCCCCTCAAGCCGGGCAACACCTGGATCGTGCTGGCGGACGACAATTCCATCTTCAACCAGAAACAGAGCGGCGCCTGGGAGCTCTTTTTCGTGCTCTCCCCCGATGCATAGCCCCTATAATTAAGTCAACCGAGCCGGCGTTCTTCTAACACACTTCTTATTTATATTGTTGGATGGGCTTGCTATACTTTTTCGCAAAGAGGAAACCATGATCCCTATCCGAGATACCATCCGCAGCTCCAGATTTCCTGTCGTGAATTGGCTGATCATCATCGCCAATGTCTTCGTGTTTTGTTTGGAATATTTCCTGCCTTCCAATCTTTCCGACCAGCTCGTCTCCACCTTTGCCCTCACCCCTGCCAGTGTCAGCCTGGCGCAGCCTGCCACCCTGCTGCCCTTCTTCACGCATATGTTCCTGCACGGCAGCTGGTATCACCTCATCAGCAATATGTGGTTCCTCATGATCTTTGGCGATAACATCGAGGACCGGCTTGGCTCAACCCGCTATCTGCTCTTCTACTTGCTGGGGGGTCTCAGTGCCGCCTTGCTGCAGTTCTTCTTCTCCCCCACTCTGGATATCCCCACCCTGGGTGCCAGCGGCGCCATCGCCGCCGTCATGGGTGCGTATTTCGTGCTTTATCCCGCCTCGCACGTGGTCACTTTCGTCCCCATCTTCTTCTTTGGCGGCTTTATCCGCCTGCCCGCCATCCTCTACCTGGGCGTGTGGTTCGTCATGCAGCTCTTCTCCGGCTTCAGTTCCTTCGTGATTGGTGCGGGCGCCGCGGATGGGATTGCCTGGTGGGCGCACGTGGGCGGCTTTCTGTTTGGCATGCTCTTTATACGTGCCTTCGCCGGGAAGTTCCCTACACCGTATACCGATGATCGGAATACCTCCCGCTGGTAGAGGTATTAGAAGGAATCTTACAAAATTCTAAGTTGACAAAGCAAACTGTCGGTTTATAACAGACTTAACCCAGAGACAAAATTCGGCTCCATGCCGTGAGATCATTTCGATGGTCCTATATCTCCGGATTTTTTTATATGGGCGGTAATTTACCTAGCTGTAACATGTTCTTTCCATCGTAATACTCCCCATATTTTTTATGTCGAGTATCATCAATATCGATAATCAGCTTAAACTGATCTTTCAAATAGGAAAAGTACCTGTCTTCACGCATCTCATAAATTCTCTGTAAAGCCCAAAGAAAATAATCTGCAGCTTGTAAGCAAGGTTCATCTTTTGAATAGGTCGGGGCAATCGATATTTCTGATTGATTCTGTATCCTCCTCTCGGATAGAAATCTTTTTTGGGAAATTTGAAGGCTTTCTCCAAATGCTTCTGTTCTCGGTTTACTACCTCGAATTGCATAACAGATTTCATATTTGGACGCTAGGTGAAGGTTGGATTTAAATAACCTACGAGTCAAGAAATCATAAAGTTCATTGGGATTGTAGCGATATGTTTGAACTTCCCCAGAAAAAATGGACAACCAGTTAAGGGAAACCTATAATCAAAACTGGAGGAAGTTCATGACCGCGATACGGAAGAAGTACAGCAAAGAGTTCAAATTGGAAGCCATTCGGATGTATG
>Ga0209270_1000486_pt1 | contig 83402 bp, 79 predicted proteins | sample MTBAKSrepl1MetaG_FD_187456 | JGI IMG/M metagenome (GOLD analysis project Ga0209270, IMG submission 187456) | Enrichment culture microbial communities from Arthur Kill intertidal strait, New Jersey, USA, that are MTBE-degrading - MTBE-AKS1... | ecosystem: Environmental > Aquatic > Marine >...
CATTCCGAACTCGGAAGTGAAAACGTTCCGCGCCGATGATAGTGTGGGGCTTCCCCATGTGAAAGTAGGTCACTGCCAGGCACCTATTCCAACCCCTGCCCCCATCGGGCAGGGGTTTTTTATTGCCTCAATCCCGGCTCCGTCCCGCCACCTGTTCCCGTGGTGGCGTTCCTGTCCGCGAACACACCTCCCGCCTGCCGCGCGGGAATGGCGCTGAAACAGCCGCTGGGACCCCCACCGCCTTCGGGCACGATCATCGCGCCCCACTCCTAGCTGCCGGCGGTGCACTGCTTTACTGTTATTATGGCTCCGCTGTTCGATCCGCCGCCCCGCTGCGCTGGCGAATCGTCAACTGCCCGCGGTCGGACTGTTGCGTGCTTGGGGCGGATGACGTGCGCCCTGGAGTGCCTGGACGGCGCGATTGATCCGGAGCAAGAAAACCCCCCATTTGTGACGCACTGCCGCAGCGCTCCCGCTACACTGGCCTCCGGACATTCCTAGGCACAGCAGGAGACCGTCATGCCGACCACGAAAGAGAACCTGAAAGCCGCGTTCACCGGCGAGAGCGAAGCCAACATGAAGTACCGCGCCTTTGCCGCGCAGGCCGAGAAGGAGGGGCTCCCCAACATCGCCCGGCTGTTCCTGACCACGGCCGAGGCGGAGAAGCTCCACGCGGAAGGTCATCTGAAGGCGCTCGATGGTGTCGGCTCCACGGCCGACAACCTCAAGGCCGCCATCGCCGGGGAGACCCATGAATACACCGAGATGTACCCGCCCATGCTGGAGCAGGCCGAGGCCGAGGGCCACAGGGCGAAGCGGATGTTCGGCTATGCGGTCAAGGCCGAGGAGGTCCATGCACGGCTCTACCAGCTGGCCCTCGAGGCCCTGGAGCGGGGCGAGGATCTCGCCGAGACGAAGTTTTACCTCTGCCCGGTGTGCGGCCACATCGAGTTCGGCGAACCGCCGGAGAAGTGCCCCATCTGCGGCGCCAGGGGCTCGGTATTCTCGGAGGTCTGACACGCCGGCCCACGGGTACCCCCCGGTGCCCCTCCAGGCCGCCCCTGGGAGAGTGGGGCGTCTCAGGCCCGCGATGGTGGGGCGGGCTTGCCCGTGCGTTGTCCAACCGTGCGGGAGCGTCGCGTCCGCCCGGCGACAGGAGCAGTCCGCGCATGTCGTTCATGCATTCGCCTAACCTGTTGTTTATAAGTTAAATAAAATGGTCGGAAATTCGTCGGAGATTCTCGATAACTCGGCAACAAGACGCTGCTAGGGTTGCGATGAGGGTTCTCAGGCACCTGGATTGACGGTGCCACGGGATGCGCTGAACCCCGACCCCGAGTGGAGTGATCGCGCCGCAGCGCGTTCAAGCCGAGAGGAGGATCGAGAAGATGAAAACGACCATGACAACACTGGTGTTCGCTGCCGGTCTGGTTGCGGCCCCCTTGACGGGGCTGGGTGCCGGCATCTTCCAACCCGACGACGTCGAGCCTTGCATCAACGGCGGCGTATCGGCGTCTGGCCTCTTTCCTGCCCAGGCGCTCGAGGACGAATATAACGCGCGCCTGGCCGCGCTGACGCGGGCGCCCTGCTCCATTGCCGGGAGAGCGGCGCCCGAGTCGTTCCCGACCCCGTGGATGGGGCAGGCGTATGCGGCCCTGGCGAAGGCGGCCGCAAACGAGTGCTGAATGGTTGCAGGCAGCGGGCATGGAGCCCCTGCCTGCAATGAGGAAGTCCCGGCCGTGAATCGTGGCCGGGTGCCGGAGGGCCTGCCGCTAACCCTCCGGCAGTCCGGCGTCCCGCAGGGCTGCCACCAGCACTTCGAGGGCCGCGGGGTCCTTGAACGGAAACGCATCCCCAATCCGCGAAAGGGAAATCGACGGATGCAGCACCAGGAGCTGCTCGATGATCCAGTTGGCCTCCTCAAGCCGCCCGGCCCGGGCATGGGCCGCGGCGAGCCAGATATGGATACGGGGGTGGGTCGGGCTGATGTCGAGGGCCTGCTGCAGTGTTGCCACCGCCTCTTCGGTGCGGCCCAGTGTGAAGGATATGCCGCCGTCGATTAACAAGTACGGTGCCGTCACGTGGGGGTTGAGAAGCATGGCGGTCTGCAGACGTTCCTTCGCCTCCACGGGGCGCCCGGCAAAGTGAAGCACCCAGGCCAGCGCACCGTGGGCATCCGCATAACTGGGTCTCAGCGCTGTCGCACGATCCAGCTCCGCGCTGGCCAGCTGATAGTCGCGCTCGAACAGCGCCAACAGCGCGTTGACGAAGTGGACCTCGGGCAGTGCGTCGTCCAGTTCGGTCGCCCGTCGCGCCGACTCGCGCGCCTCCTGGAGCGAAGCGGATGAAGCCCCGGTCCAGCCGTCGATGATGTCACGCAGATGCGTCAACGCCAGGCTCGCGTGGGCCCGGGCGAAGCCGGGATCGAGCTCGATGGCCTTCCGGAAGCTCTCCTTGGCCGATTCCAGGTCGGCCAGGCTGCGGCGTCCGTAATGATCCCGGCCCTGCAGGTAGTGATCGTAGGCCGCGATGCTGTCGGAGTACTTTGCGTGTGTTGCATCGAATGCGGCGCCCCCCCTCATGTTTACGTCCAGGGAGGTGGTGATGCGCCCGACGATGGCATCCTGGAAGTCGAATGTGTCCTCGGGGACTCCGTCGTAGTGCTCGGCCCAGATGTGGCGACCCTCGTTGGCGTCGAGCAGCAGTGCGTTGATCCGCACCTGTTCGGCCTCCCTGCGCACGCTTCCACGGACGACGTAATCCACGTCGAGTTCCCGGCGCAGCCGGGCGAGGCTTTCGTTCCCCTCGTAGGCGAACGCCGAGTTGACCGCGATAACCGCCAGCCGGGGGCTTCTGGAGAGCTCGGTGATGAGATCCTGAGTCATGCCGCGGCTGATGTAGTCCTGGCCCGGATTCCCGCTGAGATTGTCGAACGGCAGCACAACGATCCGTGCCCGCGCCGCGGGCTGCACCTCGCCGGCATCCGGTTGCAGCAGAACGGCCACAATCAGGCCTGCGAAGACCATGGCCGCCCCCGTCGCCCACCATCGCCACGGCTTCGGTGCGGGATTGACGGCCTGCGTCGCGCTCGATCCGAGGCCCTGCTCTAGTCCGGTCGCGGAGACCGGCTGGACGGGAGCGATCAGCCGGTAACCCCGTTTCGACAGGGTTTCGATGATTCGCGGATTGCGCGAATCGTCATCGAATGCCCTGCGGAGCTTGATGACCGCGTTGGTGACGGCGTCGTAGCTGACGACACGCCCCTGCCAGACGTGGGCCTCCAGGGTCTGCCGGCTCACCACCTGTCCGGGATGGCGTGCGAGGTAGACCAGGAGTTCCATGACCCGGGGTTCGAGCTTGATGCTCGAGTCGTCGTGCGAGATTTGATCGGCGCTCGGATCCACCCGCCAGCCGCCTACCGTGAAGAGCCCGGTAAGGGGGTGGCCGGTACGGTTGCCGTCTGTCGTCTGGTTCGTGGAAATGTTCAACTGAACCGTGAACTTAGGAGCAGTCCACCCTCCTGTGGTGGCGGAAAAAACGTCGAAAAGTCGCCAAATATCGACTACACAGTCACCTGTTCCTGCTAGACAGAAAGTCACGGTGATACGGTGCTGCGCGTGTCATGCGGATGCATGGGCGGGCAGCCGACCGCCCCGCTCGAGCGCCAGCCCGGACAACAGGGCAGCCGTATTGAAAAATCATAGCGTGGTTGCGGCGATTGTTCCGGCGCCGGTGTCTCACTTGAGGCGGCCGGCCGTGACACATCCCTGCAAGGAAAGAGGTGGAGCATGAAGACAATTCCGCTGATAGGTCATGGTTCAATCCTCATGGCCTTGATGTTGTTGGTTCTGCTGGTCGGACCTTTTTCACCCCCGGCGGCGTCGGGCGAGGAGGAGGCCAGGCACCCGGACTGGTTCAAGACCAGTTTCCTCGACCTCGATGTCGACCTGTCGGAGGCCCGCCAATCCGGAAAGACCGGCATCATGCTGTTTTTTCATACGCCCGCATGCACCTACTGCCAGGCGCTGTTGAACTCGACCTTTGCGGTCCCGGAGCTGGCCCGGCGGCTGCAGGCCAGCTTCGATGTCATCCCGGTGGATGTGCTGAGCGACGTGGAAGTCCGGGGGTTCGACGGGAGCAGCCGTCCGGCAAAGGATTTCGCGATCGGGGAGAAGGCGACCTTCACGCCGACACTCGTCTTTTATGGCGATCGCGGCAGGCGGCTGTTGCGGCTGGTGGGGTACTCATCACCGGAGAAGTTCAGCGCCGTGCTGGAGTACCTGCAGCAGGGCCGCTACGAGACCCAGAGCCTGCGGGCGTTCCTCGCCGAGCACGACTCGCCTCGGCCGGAGCGGGTCGCTGACCACCGGCCCCGGGACCCGCTGTTCATGCGCCCACCCTACATCCTGGAGCGGCAGCAGGGGCCGGATGCTCGGCCGCTCCTGGTCCTGTTCGAGCGGGCCGACTGCGCCGCGTGTGAGCGTTTTCGGCAGGTGGCGCTCGGGGATCCGGGCGTACGGAAGCTGTTGGGCCGGTTCGAGGTGGTCCGGCTCGACATGAACGACGCGGACACCGGCCTGGTCACCCCGTCGGGAACCAGGATGCGGGTTGGCGAGTGGGCGGATTCACTGGGCCTGCTGCACGCGCCGGCCCTGGTCTTCTTCGACGAGCGGGATCGGGAAGTGGTGCGCGTGGACTCGGAATTGTTGATCGATGCGCGGGGAGTTCCCGTGGAGGGGCGTGCCCCCGAGTTCGCCGTCAACGTGGCCGAACGCCTGCGCTATGTCCTGGAGAAGGGCTACCTGGAGCAGTCCCAGTTCCAGCAGTGGCGCCGCCGGCAGGCAGCGGCGGCCAGCCCGAACAAGATCGATTAGGGGTAGTCCCTGCAGCCGGTTCACACTACCCGGGCTCGGGGCGGCGCCCTGGGCCGTGTGGCGGTCTTCATCCGTTGGGCGGTTGCCGGGCCCGCAACCCCGCGTCGGTGGAGATGGAGGGTGGCGAGCCTGCGTGTGCTCTACGCGGGTGTTAACATGGCGCCGGCATGAGCCGGTACGCGGGTACGCAGACATGGAGCAGCGGATCACGCTTGTTACCCTCGGCGTGAGGGACCTCGCACTGAGCACCGCCTTCTTCGAGCGTCTCGGCTGGCGGCGCTCGGTGAAGGAGGCGCCGGGCGTCGCCTTCTTCCAGTGCGGCGGCATCGCCATCTCCCTCTATCCCCTCGAGGCGCTGGCCGCCGATGCCGGTATTCCCGCCGGGAGCCCGGGTTTCGCGGGCATCGCGCTGGCCTACAACACCCGATCGAGGAAAGAGGTGGACGCCGTGCTCGCCGAGGCCCGCGATGCGGGCGCGGAGATCGTCAAGCCGGCGGCCGACGCTTTCTGGGGTGGCTACTCCGGCTACTTCCGCGACCTCGACGGCCACCTGTGGGAAATCGCGTGGAATCCGGGTTTTCCGCTGGACGAATCCGGCGCCGTAAGGCTTCCCGATTGATGGCACCGGCTTCCCGCCGGACCGCGGCTGCCCGGCCCGTCCCGGGATGACGGCAAACGCGCCTGTTGTTGCTATCCGGCCTGTTGTTGCTAACCGTGCGAGATTTATGATTTAGTTCGCTATTGTTACCTATGGTGAAACCTGCCCGTCCCCGACAGGGGTTGAGAATGGAGGCAATGGAATGCACCCCGACTCCGCTGATTCGATGAATCCACCGGTATCTGCCGCCGGTTGTCCCCGGGCCTCCCACCCCGCGCTCTTTGTCTTCCTGCTCCTCATCCTGCTCATCACCGGCTGCGCATCGGTGCCGCCGGAGCGGGTCAATGTCAATGCCGGGGAGACACTGCCCGGCCGGGTGCTGATCCTCCCCGCCAGGATTACCAGCAGCGAGATCTCCGCCGGCGGCGTGATTGAGGAGGTGAAGGCGTGGAGCGAGGTTTCCGGAGCCAACGTGGAGCGGGACCTGCGGCGATACGCGCAGTCCCGGCCGAACCTGGAGGTGGTGTCCCTGCCCGACCTCACCGAAGAGGAGCGGCAGGTCCTCGATCAGCATCTGGCCCTCTACGACCTGGTGGGGACCACCGCCTATCTCTACAGCACCTACGCCGGCAAGGAGTGGGAGCACAAGCGCAGCGAATTCGACTACAGCCTCGGAGACGGACTGCGATTCCTCAAGGAGCGCAGCGGCGCCGATGCCGCCCTCATCATCACCGGTGAGGACTACATCTCCACGGCGGGCCGCAAGGGTCTGTTCGTCGCCGCCGCCCTGTTCGGCGTGGTCATCCCGATGGGACACTCCTATCTCCTGGCGGGGATGGTGGATCTCGACAGTGGCGAGGTTCTCTGGATGAACCTCGAGGCCAGCGGCTCGGCCGATCTCCGCAATCCGGACAATGCCGGGGAGTTGGTGAAGGGACTGTTCGATGAGTTCCCCGGCGCCAAGCAGGAACAATGAGCGTCCGTGCCTGCAGTTTGAGCCTCCCCGGCGTATTGCTGCTGCTCGCCGTGCTCACCGGCTGCACCGCCGGACCGGTACGCCCGCTGACGGAGGCGCCCCAGCGGTCGAACCTGGCCAACGACGAGACCCGCCTGTGGGACATGGCCGAAGAGGGTGACGAGGAGATCGCCAAGGGGGGGCAGATCTACCGGAGCGAGGCCCTGCGCTCCTATCTCCAGTCCATCATGGATCGCCTCTACCCCGAGTTCCGCGGCCGGCTGCAGGTGCAGGTCATCGACTCGCCGGTGGTCAACGCCTTCGCCCTGCCCAACGGCAGCATCTACGTCCACCTCGGCATGTTGTCGCAGCTGGAGAACGAGGCCCAGCTCGCCACGGTGCTTGCCCATGAAGGAGCGCACTTCGTCAACCGCCACAGCCTCCAGCAGCGTCGCAGCACCAAGTCCAGCCTGGCCGCCGCCAATGTGGTGGCGCTGCTGGGCGTCCCCCTGGTGGGGGAGCTGGCGGCCGTCTCCTCCATCTACGGCTACTCGCGGGACATGGAGCGGGAGGCTGACCGGATCGGCTGGGAGCGCCTGACCGCCGCCGGTTATGCGGGGCGCGAGGCGGAAGGAACGTTCCGGCACCTGCTCGAGGAGCTCAAGGCCATGGAGATCGAGGAGCCGGTCTTCTTCTCCTCCCATCCGAAGCTCCAGGAGCGTATCGACAGCTTCCACGAGCTGGCGGAGGGCTACCGGGGCAACGGCGAGATCGGCGAGGCGCGCTACCTGGAGGCGACCGCCGAGGCCCGGCTAGACGCAATCGAGGCGGATCTCGGCAGCGGACGCTTCGCGAGTGTCATCCTGGTGCTGGAAAACGAGGAGCGCCTTGCCCACTATCCGCCCTCGGCGCTCTTCTACCTGGGCGAGGCGTACCGTCGGCGGGGCGGGGAGGGCGACCGGGACCAGGCCGTGAAGGCCTACGGCCGCTGCCTTGAATACCGGCCAGGGTTCGCGCCGCCCTACCGCGCCCTCGGGCTGATGCAGCTCAAGCAGGAGGAGTACGCCCTGGCGCGGGAGAGCTTCACCCGCTATCTGGAGCTGGATCCCGGGGCCGCCGATCGGGCCTACGTGGAAAACTATCTGAAGCGCATTTCCAAGGAGCTGGATGAGCCATGAAACGGCTGAGCCCGCTGTTGCTGTCCGTCCTCCTCGGCGCCAGCCTGCTGAGCGGCTGCGTCACCACGAAAACTACCCGTCTCGACGCCCCGGAGGTCACCGTGGCCGACGGCGCCTTCACCGCCTGGGCACCGGCGGGGTGGGTCGCCACCACGCTCACCGAGGCGGTGTCCAGCGCGGCCGTAGTGAGCCGGGACGGCCCCCCCATCCACTACATCCTGCTGCAGCGCCACGATCACCAGAAGGCGTTTTCCGGGCTCGAGCGGGACAGCACTCCCGACATGCTCCCCACCGAGCTGGCGGAGACGCTGCTGGCGGAGATGCGCAAGGATGACGAGACAGAGCACCTGGAGGTGGTGGAGAACAGCCCGGCCACCATCGCCGGCCGTGCCGGCGTGCTGCTCCACATCCGCTTCAGGAACGACAAGGGGCTGGAGATCCAGCGGCGCGTCTACGCCTTCGTGGACAGCGGCGGGATCTACACCCTCAGCTACCAGGCGCCCACCCTGCACTACTTCGACCGCGACTTCGAGGTCTTCGAGCACACCGTGCGGAGTTTCAGGACGGGGGCCTGAGCGGCCTTGCGCCGTCGGTCGCCGCTTTTCTCGGCGCGGCACGACCACCCGCGGACAGGCGGCGCGCATCTCGTCGTAAACCGCCGCGGGAGCCTCTTCGTTGCGCCGTGAATAGTGGAAGGGGACCGGGTGGCGCACCCGGGCGGCGATGGCGATCCCGCCGCAGGCCCGTGCGGTGAGGTGGCGGGTGGTTGCGCACGTGGTCCCCGATGCCGGGTGTGCCGTAGACCCGGCAGGTTTCCCCGGCGCCGATGCGCGGGCGCAGCAGCCAGAGAAAACCCCCGATGTGCTCGAAGCGGGCGTGGCTGATGGAGCAGTCGCTCACCAAGTGGGCGATGCATGCCGGCAGGCGGCCTCGATGGTGGCCGAAGCAGGGCGCGGACATCTGACCGTGACGCCGGTTTCAGTCAGGCAGCCGCCGAACGGCGGCGAGGCGGAGGCGCTGGAGCTCCATGGCCAGGTAGAGCGCACCCATGCCGGCGAGTCCGATCACCGTGGCAGCGACATAGCCGTTGGCGAGGCCGCCTGGGCCGAAGTCGTCCGTGTGTATGAACGCCCCGGCGAGTACGAGGCCGTGCCACAGCATGAAGCTCTGCAGCGCGACGCGGCAGGCGCTCCAGCGCCGTTCCCGTGCCAGCACGAGCGAGCCCACCCCCATCAGAGCGAACTAGCCGGCCAGGATGCGGGCGGTCAGCGGCGTGAGCTTCCAGGCCCACGAGTCGATGGCGCTGCGCGGCTCGATGAATACGGCCGCCGCGCCGGCGAGGGTCACGGCGCCGACCAGTCCGAAGACGAGATTCACGCCGCGCGGGAGGAGCGGATCGCCGGGTTCCGGGGTACCCGGATCCGTGTGCCGGTTCCGCAGCCAGAGCCAGGTGACGATGAAGGGCGTCGCCAGGTACAGGGCCAGCCAGAGCTGGAACGGCAGGTGGTGGATATCAAAGCGATCCCAGTGCACCACCGTCGCTGCCATCATTGCGACGGTGAAGGTGGAGACCGGTGGGAAAGCCATGGCGTAGCGGTGCCAGTCCCGGCCCAGAATCAGGCGCACGAACTGGTAGCTGCCGCCGAGATAGCCGGCGCCGATGAACAGGGCGGTCATCGGCGGGTTGATAGCCCAGGCGAAGTTGTCGCCGGATCGCTCCGGATAGAAGTAGAGGATGATGAACGCCAGCCACAGGAAGGGTACGACAGCGGCAAGCACCCAGCGGGTGAGGGGCAGGATGCGGTCGTCACGCAACGTGGGCCCGATCGGATTGCGGCCTGGGCGGGTATCGATTTCGCTCCTCATCGGATAGTCCCCCGTACCTGTGGAACAGACGGTGGTACATGGGGCGCGGCAGGCGTCCATAGCGCGGTGCGAGAGCCTGCATACGCGCCGCCGGTCCGGATTTCGCCGCCTCAGCCGGACGCCCTGTCCCTTGCCGGTTTTCCACTTTTTCCGTTGCCCTTCGACGAGCCGGCGCCGGTCACCCCTGCCGTCAGCGCGAAGCGCATGGCCTCCTCCATGTTCATGCCCAGCGGCCGGACGGCGCTCCTTGGCACCAGCACGGCGTAGCCGCCGATCATGTAGCTCATGGGCAGGTAGACCATGATCCGGTCCCCGCCGCGCAAATCCTCCGGCAGGTGATCCGGCCTCGTCTGGGTGACGAAGCCGATGAGTTCCATCTCCGAGTCGCCGATGGTCACCGCGACGACCTGCTGGAACTCCTTCTGCTCCTTGGGCGAGAAGTAATCGAAGAAATCGCGAATGGAGCGGTAGATGGATTTGATCAGCGGCATGCGGTACAGAAGCTGCTCGCCCATGGCGAACAGCTGCCGGAACACGTAGGCGTGCATCAGCAGCCCGATGGCGAACAGCACGCCCACGCCGGCGACGATGCCCATCCCGGGCCAGTAGAGCGCCTCCGGCAGGAGCAGGTGGATCAGGCCGCCCAGCAGCGACTCGGCGGTGACCGCGAGCCAGTAGAGGAGGTAGAGGGTCAGCGCGACCGGCAGAATGGTCACCAGCCCGGTCAGTATGTTCCTGCCAATGAAACTCAGCATCCGAAGCTCCCCTGGTTGGTCGGCGGCTCTGAATCCGTACATTGTGCCCATGCCGGTTCGGTTCCGCATCGGGGTGGTTCACCGCCGCGGGCGTGGGCGTGGGGTGGTGCCGGTTCCCCGCGGAGCCGGTGGATACCGGCACTCGACCGCGCAATTCCGGTTAGCCGTCGGTTTCCTCTCCGCCCCGGATCGTCCGCAACAACTCGATCGCTCCCTCGTAGTCGAACAGCTCGATCCGCGTCAGCAGTTCCTCTCCCGCGTTGCCGAACCCGGCACGCAGGAGGGCGGCTTTCTCCCGTGCCAGGTTGTCAGCGGCCAGGTCGCCAGTCTGGAGCAGAACGCTCAACTGTCCGAGGAGCTCCTCGAGGTGTGCGGAGTCCGCCTCCGCCGGCGTGGTCTCCGGTGCGGGCAACTGTTTCCGGATCGATTCGATAAGGGACGCCAGTTCGGTGGCGAGGATGCTGTGCCGGCGATGAATCTCATCCCTTCCCGCACCCTGGCGGATTGCCGTCTGGAGGGCCTCGGCCGCGGTGTGCACGCCCATTGCGCCCAGGTTTCCGGCGGAGCCTTTCAAGGCATGGGCGAGCTGTTCGACTCCGGACAGATCGTTGGCCGCGAGCCGATCGGAGAGGCGCCCGATATCCCGGCTGTGGTTGTCGGCGAACATGGCCAGCAGGCGGGCGTATTTTTCCGCCTTTCCGCCGACCAGCGCCAGCCCGCGCGCAGGCTCGAGGCCGGTGATGGCCGCCAAGTGTTTTGGCAGGCCGTCGCCGGTGGCTTCAATTTCCCACCGGCTGTCTGTCTTGGCGTCCGTCGTGGGGGGAAGCCACTTCAGCAGGACCGCGTAGAGGGCATCGGGGTCCACCGGCTTGGCGATGAAGCCGTTCATTCCAGCCTCCAGGCAGTCCCGGCGATCCTGGTCGAAGACATTGGCGCTCATCGCCAGGATGGGCAGGGCCTGCCGATCCGGTAGTGTCCGGATGATGCGGGTCGCCTCCAGTCCGTTCATCTCCGGCATCTGGATGTCCATCAGGATCAGGTCGTAGTCGGTGGTGCGTATCCGTTCCACTGCCTCCCGGCCGTCGCCCGCCGTGTCCACGGCCAGCCCCACGCCATGGAGCAGTTCCAGGGCCACTTCCCGGTTGATGGCATTGTCCTCCACCAGCAGGAGGCGGGCGCCGGTGTGGTGCTGCCGCAGCCGCCACTCCGCATTCGCTTCCCGTGCGGGCGCTGGTGCCATGTGCACGCCGTATCCCCGACCGAGCCAGGCGGTGAACCAGAAGGTGCTGCCCCGGCCGGGTTCGCTCTCCACGCCGACTTCCCCCCCCATCATCTCGGCCAGGCGCCGGGTGATGGCCAGCCCCAATCCCGTTCCTCCATATCTGCGCGTAGTCGAGGCGTCGGCCTGCTCGAAGGGTTCGTACAGGCGCGCCAGATTCTCGGCGGGAATGCCGATGCCGGTGTCCTGTACCTCGAAGCGTACCAGGAGCCGGTCGCCGGACTCCTCCTGGATGCGTGCGCGCAGGGCGACCATTCCCCGGTCGGTGAACTTCACGGCATTGCCGGCGTAGTTGAGCAGCGCCTGACGCAACCGGGTGGGATCGCCCCGCAGCCAGAGGGGGACGGCGTCGCTGTCCAGCGTGATGGTCAATCCCTTGCTCCGGGCCGGTTCGGCAATGAGCGAGCGGACATGATCCAGGACAGCGTCCAGAGCGAAATCGGTCTGCTCCAGCTGCAACCGGCCGGCCTCTATCTTGGAGAGGTCGAGGATGTCATTGATGATGGAGAGCAGGTGGCCGGCGGCGGTGTCGATCTTCATCAGCCGCGCGGCCTGCTCGGGGTCCGCGGCACTGCCCTTCATCAGGTGGGTGAGGCCGATGATGGCGTTCATGGGCGTGCGGATCTCGTGGCTCATGTTGGCCAGGAAGGCGCTCTTGGCCCGGCTGGCGGCTTCCGCCGCCTCCTTGGCCTCGGCCAGCTCGGTGGTGCGGATTGCCACCAGCTCTTCCAGGTGGTGGCGATGGCGGTCCAGCTCCTCCCCGATGCGTTTCTTCTCGGTGACGTCCTCCTTCACCGCCACGTAGTGGGTGATGCGTCCGTCCGGCTGCCGGATCGGCGTGATGATGGCGAACTCCACGTATTCGCTGCCGTCCTTGCGCCGGTTGTGGAACTCCCCCTTCCAGGTATGGCCGCTTGTCAGCGCCTCCCACAGTCCCGTGTAAGTCGGTTGCGGAGTCCTGTCCGAGTGGAGGATGCGCGGATTCTCGCCCAGGACCTCCTCGCGGCTGTAGCCGGTGGTGCGGACGAAGGCTTCGTTGACATACTCGATCTCCGCATCGAGATTGGTGATGACGATGCTCTCCGGACTCTGCTCAACCGCGAGTGACAGCTTGCGCAGCTGCTCCTCGGCCTGTTTGCGCTCGCTGATGTCGAGCCAGGTCACCACGGCGCCGACGACCTTGTCGCCCCGGTGCATCGGGTAGGCCCAGTACTCGACGGCGACGGGTGTCCCGTCCTTGCGCCAGAACACCTCATCGTCCACGTGCACGCCTTCCCGACGGTGATAGGCGTGGTAGGCCCGGCATGCCTCGGCGGGGTAGGGGGTGCCGTCGGCATGGCTGTGATGGATTAGGGCATGTATCGAATGGCCGAGCAACTCCTCCTCCCGTTCATAGCCGAGCAGCTCCAGGCAGGAGGGGTTGACGAAGGTGCAGACGCCCTCCAGGTCCACGCCGTAAATGGCCTCGGCGGTGGATTCGAGCAGCAGCCGGATCCGCGCCTCGCTCTCCTGCAGGGCCAGCTCCGCCCGCTTGCGCCCGGTGATGTCCTGCAGGGTTCCGCGCACTTTGACCGTGCGTCCGTCCTGCCGAACCGGCATGCCGATGGTACGGACCCACTTGCGGTTCCCCGCGCCCGTCACCAGTTCCAGCTCCAGTTCGTAGGGGGTGCCCGATTCGATGGCCTGGCGAACGGCCGCCTCGATTCTCCGCCGCGACTCGCCGTGGAAGAATCCAAGACCCATTTCGACGCTGGTATCCTTCCCGGGATCCGTTTCGTGGATCCGGGCGACCTCGTCGGTCCAGGTGCCGCTGCCGGTCTCCGGATCGAACTCCCAGGCGCCGATGTGGGCGATGGCGCTCATCTCCCGCAGCAGGGCATCCTTCTCCCGCAGGGCTTCCTCCGCCGCGCGGCGTCCGGTGATATCCCGGGCGATACCCAGCACGCCGATGAGCTGCCCTTGCCCGTCGAACATGGGCGTCTTGACGGTCTCCACTAGCTCCCTGTGGCCGTCGCTGAATGTCAGCTCCTCCTCGTTGGTGGAGGGCCCGTGCGCGGCAATTGCCGCCCTGTCCTTTGCGCGGAAGAAGTCGGCCAGGCCACGATCCAGGAAATCGTAGTCTGTCTTGCCGACAATCTCCGCCTCCGCGGCCCCGAAGAACTGCTCGAAACGGGGATTGCAGGCCTGATAGAAGCCATCGGGATCCTTCAGCCAGATGATATCCGGCAGGGTCTGGATCAAGGTCTTGAGGAAGCCGCGCTCCCGCTCCAGCGCCTCCCGGGCCCGCTTGCGTCGGGTGATGTCCTGGATCGTGCCCAATCCACGCAGCGGTTGGCCCACGGCATCACACTCGAGGATGCCGCGGCAGCTGATCACGCGGACTTCACCGTCGGGGCGGACGATGCGGAATTCCAGGTCGCCGGGCGCTTTCTTCGCCTGCAGGGCCTCGCGCCAGGACTGCATGGCGGGCCGGTCTTCCGGGTGGAGCAGAGCCAGGAACGCCTCGAAGGTGCCTTCAAAGGTTTCCGGCGTGACGCCGTAGAGCCGGTAGGCCTCCTCTGTCCAGCGGAGTTCATGGCTGTTCAGGTCCAGCTCCCAGCTCCCGATGTGGGCGATGCGCTGGGACTCCGACAGCAGCCGCTCCTGCCGTCGCATCTCCGAGGTCGCCTGCTTCCGGGCGGTGATGTCGGTCCATGCCCCGACCGCCTCCAGCGGCCGCCCGGAGGCATCCTTGATGAGCCGCAGCTCATCGTTAATCCAGAGGTAGCGGCCGTCATTCCGGGAAAAACGGTATTCATGGACCAGGTGGCCCTGTTCCGGCAGCCGATTGCTTGCCGCAATGGCGGCGGTCAGATCCTCCGGGTGGATATGACTCTGCCACCAGCCCGGTTGCAGCGCGGCAGCCGGTGTGTGGCCGGTTATCCGCTCGATGTTCTCGCTCACCTCGTCGGGGATCAGCACGCCGTCGGCGAGGCGCAGGGAGTAGATGACGGTGGGGCTGGCTTCCAGCAGATGCTGGAACCGATCCGCGGTCTCCCGCAGCGCCGCTTCCGCCGCGCTCCGCGCGCAGCGCTCGCGCAGGGAGCGGATGCCATAGGCGATGTCGTTGGACAGTTCGGTCAGCAGTTCCACTTCCTCTGGCACGAAGGCGTCCGGCTCCGGCGCGTAGATGTTGAACGCCCCGATGCAGTGCTCCTCATCAGGCAGGATGGGCAGCGCGATGGAGGAGGCATAGCCGCGCCGGCTCGCCTCCTCGCGCCAGGGCGAGAACCGGGGATCGGATGGAATGTCCCTGGCGACCACCACTCTGCGTTCCCGTATGGCGGTTCCGGTAGGGCCGTGTCCCCGGGGCGTGTCATCCCAGGAGATTTGGATCGAGTCGAGGTATCCTGCCTCCTCGCCCGCTGCCGCGACCGGCCGCACGGTGCGTTCCGGGTCGGCGTCCGCGAGGCCGACCCAGGCCATGCGGTAGCCCCCGTAATCCACGACGATACGACAGATGGTGCGGAGCAGTTCCTCCTCGTTCTCCGCCCGGACCAGGGCCTGGTTGCATTCGCTGAGAGTGCGAAACGCCCGGTTCGCATACTGCAGCGCCGCCTCGGTCCGCTTGCGCTCGGTGATGTCGCGGGCGATGCCGAAGATGCCGATGGTGTTGCCGGCCTCGTCGCGGAGCGGCCCCTTGGTGGTCAGGAAGGTGGCCTCGCCGTTTGCCGTGGCCAGGTTCTCTTCGAAGGTGATCGTGTGCCCGCTCGCCATCACCTCCCGATCCTGATCCAGGATCCGCGCGGCCTGGTCGGGAGGAAACAGCTCCGTGTCATGCCGATCCAGCGCCTGCTCCATCGATTTTCCGGCAACCTCTTCCGCCGCCCGGTTGAACAGGACATAGCGCCCGTCCGTGTCCTTGGCGAATATGACGTCGGTGGAGCCCTGGGCGATGGAGTCGAGCAGTTGCAGGGCGTGCAGCCTTTCGCGCTGGACTTCCCGTTCCCGCAGGGTCTGGGCGAGCTCCTGGCGCTCACGGAAGAGGAAGGCGCCGACAGCCGTGGCGAACAGGGCCAGGAGCGCCGCCAGCACGGTCCAGAACAGTTCCCCGGTCATCCCGGTGTAAAGCTCGGAACGGTCGATCTTGGCCACCAGGTACCAGTCGGTTCCGGGAACGCCCCGGACCACGCCCATACCCGGCTCGCCCCGGTAGTCCACTCCCTCCGCCAGGCTGCCCGGGCCGACATCCCCCCGCAGGGTCTGGGCGGCCAGCAGTCGCTTTTCCCCGACCGGTGCCCGCAGCCTGGCCGCGGTGTCGTGCTGGTGGCGCAATTCGTTCAGGAACAGCACCTGGTTGCCGTCATGCCTGAACAGCAGGGTCTCGGCGGTGGTGCTGGGGACGGGCCAGCGCTGCAGGAGGGGGTAGAGGTAATCTCCCGGGTCGGCGTGAAGGACAACGACAGGGCCTGGATTGCCCTCCAGGGACGGCAGTGGAATGACGAAATCCAGGTGGAGGCGATCCGCCCCGTCCCGGTAGGGGCCGAGGAGGGCGTGCCGGTTCGTGCGGATGGCATCGAGAGCGGCCGCACGCAGCAGTGGGTCTATGGCGGTCCCGGTCTCGTCCGGGGTCCAGAGCGGATCGGCCTGCGGATCCAGCAGCAGGAAGCTTCTGAAGCCGTTCAGCTTGCTGTAGGTGTCGATCCGGCTCAGCAGCAGATCGCGGCTGTCGGCGTCGCCGTCATCGCGCCAGTGCTGGTAGAGCTCGGTATAGAGACGGCTGGAGTGGAGGATGTTCGCGTCGGCAAACCGCTCCTGCAGCCAGTCCCCGATCTGGCGGGTCTTGAGGTCGGCAACGGCCTGTAACCGGACCACCTCCTTGTCCTTGTGCAGGGATAAGGACTGGAAGATGCTCACCGTCGTGAGGATGGTGATGGCGGCAAACATCAGGGCCAGTGGCAGGCGCAGTGGTCGCAGGTTGCCCGGGGGCATGAAGGTGGTCCCGGAACCGAACAGGCGCCGCATCAGCCCGTAGAGGAGCGCGGAGGTGACGAGGACGAACAGCCAGCCCTTGAGGGTGCTGGCGAGAGTGACCCCGGCCGGGGCGCCGAAGATCCACTCCAGCGCCCTGTCCGAGAGCAGGATCCAGAGGGCGGCGAAAGTGGCGTAGAGCAGGACGATCGTCAGGATGCGGAACGGCATATGCGGGGCCGCTCCCTCGGGTGGCGGAATCGGGGGCCGGGCCTTCATGGGGGGCAGACTCCACGGGCAGCCGTCATCCGCGTTCAACCGCCGTCACTGTCGCTGTAGCGGGTGGCGATGGCGACGAACTCGCCGTAGATGGCGAGGAAGGCGTCCACCACGTCCGGGTCGAAGTGCCGGCCGCGTCCGTCCGCGATGATTCCACGGGCCTCGGCGAAGGGTATCGGCGGCTTGTAGACCCGGGGCGAGATGAGGGCGTCGAAGACATCGGCCAGGGCCATGAGCCGGGCGGGGAGGGGGATGGCGTCGCCGGCCAGGCCGTCCGGGTAGCCGGTGCCGTCCCAGCGCTCGTGGTGCCAGTGGGCGATCTCCTTGGCCAGGGAGAGGAATTCCACCGGCTGGTCGATATCCCGTTCGGCGTGTTCGATGGCACGTGCCCCGAGCTCGGCGTGGGTTTTCATGATGGCCCACTCGTCCGGGGTGAGGGGGCCGGGTTTCAGCAGGATGGCGTCGGGGATGCCCACCTTGCCGATATCGTGCAGGGGAGCGGAACGGGCCAGCAGCCCGATGGCGTGATCGGTCAGGGTTGCGGAGAAGCGTGGATGGGCCTGCAGCTGCGTGGCGAGCGCCTGGACATAGCCCTGGGTACGCAGGATGTGGTTGCCGGTTTCCGTGTCGCGGATCTCGGCCAGGTGGGCCAGGGCCCGGATGCCGACGGTCTGGATCAGCTCGTTCTCGGCCATGCGCCGCGCCACCTCGGCTTCGAGGATGGCATTCTGGTCGTGCAGCCAGTCCCGCGCCAGCTTGGCCTGCAGCTGGGTGCGGACCCGTGCCAGCACCACCGCGGGCTTGATGGGCTTGGTGATATAGTCGGCGGCCCCGAGCCCGAGGCCGTGCTCCTCGTCCCCGGCATCGTTCAGGGCGGTGAGGAAGACGACCGGGATGTCCCGGGTGAGGGGCTCCCGGCGCAGCTGCTCCAGGACCGTGTAGCCGTCCATCTCCGGCATCATGACATCCAGCAGGATGAGGTCGGGTACGGGCTCCAGGGCGGCATAGCGAAGTGCGCCGCGGCCCGAGTTGGCGACCCTGACCCGGTAGCCGGCGTCCTGCAGGAGCTCGCCCATGACGCTCAGGTTCTCGGGGATGTCATCCACCACCAGGAGCATTGGTGAGGTGCCGGAGGAGAAAGCATCCATCTTTGTCCTCTCTTTCCTTAGCAATTTTATAGGTCATTAAAGCATCTTTCCGCTCCTGTTGCCCGGCTGTCGCGGGTCACCACCACCCGTGCAGCCGCCCCTCCACCACCTGGTGCCTGAACCGGCGCAGGGGCCGGTTGCCGACGGCCACGCACTCGCCGGTTTCGATGTCGAAGGCCCAGTGATGCTTGGGGCAGGTGAGGCGGCGGCCCTCCAGGGCCAGGTGGGGAATGTCGGTGACCTGGTGCGGGCAGCGGCTGTCGTAGATCCGCAGTTCCTCGCCGTCGCGCCAGACGAAGAGATGGCGTCCGTCGGCCTCGTGGAAGGTGACCTCGCCGTCCGTCACCGCCTCCATGGGCGCGATGTCGTGCCAGGCGGGCTCCACTCCCAGGTTCTCGGGGCGGAACTCGGGAATGTCCATCTGCAGCAGGATATCGGCGGCCCAGACGATCTTGGCCAGCCCCAGCACAGGGAAGGCCATGAGCAGGGCGTCGATTACCTCGTCGGGAGTGGCGCCGTTGCGCAGCGCCCGGGTCAGGTACTGCCGGAAGCCCCCCTCGGTCTGCACCGCCACCTTGGTGATGACCGAGATGAGATCGCGGGTCCTAACGTCCAGGTGGTCGCCGGCTCCCTTGAGGAACTTGAAGTAGGCGCCCATGGCCTCGGGCCGGGCCTTGACCAGGTAGTTCAACGCGTCGCTCATCGGCATCTCCTCGGTGTTGCGGGTGAGTTCTCCACCATAGTAGCCGACCCTGTGCCGGCGCGTGTGACCGGCGGATCATCGCCACGACCTGCACTTCAAGGAGGCCGTGGTGAGGCCGGGCGACGGGGAGGGGGAATGCGGCGGAAAGCTCCCGGCCGTCCGGGAAATCGAGGGGGAGGGAGCGCCGGAATGCGTCTATCTGCGTGGTGGGGCGGGTGCCCGTGGAGTGGCCGATCCGGCGCCGGAACCGGGCCAGGCCGCCATGGCCCCGGATGCGCAACGATTCCCCGTGCATCGACCGGCGGCGGTCTCGGCTTGAGCGCAGTACACTGGCGCCTTGCATCCGACCGGCCGGCGACTCGCTGAATGTGCCTCCAAGAGTGACGCGGTACACTAGGCCTGCCCGAGGCAGACCAGGGTCTGGCGGGCGATCTCCAGCTCCTCGTTGGTGCGGATGGCGAACACTTTCACCTCGCTGTCGGCGCCGGAGACTTCCAGCACGTCGCGGCAGGGCGCGGTGTTGCGTTCCGGGTCGAGGCGGATGCCGAGACGCTCCAGCCCGCCGCAGCTGCAACTGCGCACCGTGTGGTCGTTCTCGCCGATGCCGCCGGTGAAGACGACCGCGTCCACCTGCCCGAGCACGGCATAGTAGGCGCCCAGGTACTTGCGGATGCGGTAGCAGAAGACCTCCAGCGCCAGCCGGGCGTCGGCGTCGCCGGCCTCGGCGAGGCGGTGCACCTCGCGCATGTCGTTCGCCCCGCACAGCCCCTTCAGGCCGCTCTCGCGGATGAGCACGTTCTCCATCTCCGCCGGGCCCATGCCGGTGGCGCGCTGCAGGTAGAAGTTGACCGCCGGGTCCACGTCGCCGCTGCGGGTGCCCATCACCAGCCCCTCCAGCGGGGTCATGCCCATGGAGGTGTCCACGCTGCGCCCGGCGGCGATGGCCGTGGCGCTGGCGCCGTTGCCCAGGTGCAGGGTGATCAGGTTCAGCGCTTCCAGGGGGCGGCCCAGGTGCTGCGCGGCGCGGCGGGCCACGTAGCGGTGGGAGGTGCCGTGGAAGCCGTAGCGGCGCACGTGGTGTTCGGTGTAGGCGCTGCGGGGCAGGGCGTAGTGGTAGGCATGGGGCGGGATGCTCTGGTGGAAGGCGGTGTCGAACACGGCCACCTGGGGAGTGTCGGGAAAGGCGCGACGCGCCTCCTCGATGCCGTGCAGGTTGGGCGGATTGTGCAGCGGCGCGAGGGGCACCAGCTCGCTGATGGTCCGCATCACGGCCTCGTCCACCCGCACCGCCGTGGTGAATTTCTCCCCGCCGTGGACGACGCGGTGGCCGATGGCGCCCAGGTCGGCGGTGTCGGCCAGCGCCCCGTTGGCCACCAGGGCGGCGAGGATGTCCCGCAGCCCCTCGCCGTGGTCGCGCACCGGGCGGGTCTCGCGCACCGGCTCGACGCCCTCGGCGCGGTGCACCAGCAGCCCCTCGGGCTCGCCGATGCGGTCCACGTGGCCCTCGGCCAACTGGGCCTCGTCCTCCATCCGGAACAGCCGGTACTTGATGGACGAGGAGCCGGAGTTGAGGACCAGGATTCTCATCGTGCCCCCCCGCTGGCCTGGGCCTGGATGCAGGTGATGGCCACGGTGTTGACGATGTCGGTCACGGTGCAGCCGCGGCTGAGATCGTTCACCGGCTTGTTCAGCCCCTGCAGGACCGGCCCGATGGCCACCGCGCCGGCGGAGCGCTGCACCGCCTTGTAGGTGTTGTTGCCGGTGTTCAGATCGGGGAAAACGAACACCGTGGCGTGGCCGGCCACCCGGCTGTCGGGCAGCTTGGAGCGGGCCACGCCCGCGTCGACGGCGGCGTCGTACTGGATGGGTCCCTCCAGCATCAGGTCGGGACGGCGGCTGTGGGCGATGGCAACGGCCTCGCGCACCTTCTCCACGTCGGCGCCCTTGCCCGACTCGCCGGTGGAGTAGGAGAGCATGGCCACCCGCGGCTCGATGCCGAACATGGCCGCGGTGTTGGCGGAGCTGACGGCGATGTCGGCGAGCTGTTCGGCGTTGGGGTTGGGGTTCACCGCGCAGTCGCCGTAGACCAGCACCCGGTCCTCCAGGCACATGAAGAAGACGCTGGAGACCAGCGAGGTGCCGGGCACGGTGCGGATCACCTCGAAGGCCGGGCGGATGGTGTGCTGGGTGGTGTGGGCCGCGCCGGAAACCATGCCGTCGGCGTCGCCGTGGGCCACCATCAGGGTGCCGAAATAGCTCACGTCGGCCAGGGTGTCGAAGGCCAGCTCCTTGGAGATGCCCTTGTGCCGGCGCAGCTCGTAGTAGGCCTGGGCGTAGGCGGGACGGCGGTCGGAGGTTTGGGGGTCGACGATGTTCACCCCCTCGAGCTTCAGGCCGAGGGTGGCGACGCGCTGGCCGATCCTGCCCGGGTCGCCCAGCAGGGTGAGCTCGCAGACCCCGCGCAGCTGCAGGATCTCCGCCGCCCGCAGGACGCGCTCGTCGGTACCCTCGGGCAGGACGATGTGCATGCGCTTCGAGCGGGCGCGCTGGATCAGCTCGTACTCGAACACCAGCGGCGTGACGCGCCGGGCGTGGTCGGCGGAGATGCGCTGCTGCAGCACGCCGAGATCAACGTTCTTCTCGAAGATGCCGAGCGCCGCGGCGATCTTGCGGTTGTCGCCGGGGAGGATGGTGCCCTCCACGGCGGAGACGTTCAGCGCCGTGGTGAAGGTGTCGGTGGTGACGCTGAGCAGGGCGATGGCGTTGTGGTTGAGACCGCCAAGCAGCCGCTGCACCTGGGGGGCCGGCACCTGCCCGCCGCTCAGCAGCAGCCCGGCGATCTTCGGGTAGTTGCTGGAGACGTCGGCGGTGATGGAGCCGAGGATGATGTCCGAGCGGTCGCCGGGGGTGATGATGAGGCTGCCCTCCTCCACGTAGTCGAGGAAGTCGGGCACCTCCATCGCCGCCACCTTGTAGGCGAGCACCTCGTGGTTGAGGGCGTCGGCGTCGCCGGTGAGCACCCGGGCGTCGAGAGTGCGGGCGATTTCGCCCACGGTGGGCTTCTCCAGCGAGGGGTGCTCGGGCAGCAGGAAGCAGGGAATTTCGCTCTTCAGGGTCTGCTTCAGGTGCCCGCAGACCGTTTCGATGCGGCTGGGGTCCACGCGGTTGACCACGGTGGCGAGCAGCTCGCAGCCGCGGTCCACCAGGGTCTCCTCCAGCACCTGCACGGCGTCGGCTATCTCCTCGCCGTTGCGCTCGAAGCCCTTGATGACCGGCAGCAGCAGGCAGCCGAAGTTGTTGGCCAGGTCGGCGTTGAAGTCCAGCTCCAGGGCCGAGGTGACGCGGGAGTAGTCGGTGCCGGCGCAGACCACCAGGTCGCAGCACTCCTCCAGCGCCTTGTACTTGTGCAGGATGAGCTTCAGCAGGCCGTCGTAGTCGCCGTGGGTGAGATAGTGGCGGGCGACATCCTCGGTGCAGCCGTAGAGCGCCTCCGCGCCCGCGGGCAGCTCGTAGCGGCTGCTGACCAGGTGGAGGAGGGGATCGTGCACGCCGTCGCGGGGGATGATGGGGCGGAAGAAGCCGACCCGTTCCACCGTGGCGGTGAGGTTCTCCATTATCCCCAGGACCACGATGGACTTGCCACTGCCGGGTTCCGCCCCGGCGATATACAGGCTGTGCAGCATAGGACCTCGCAGGAAAATCGTTCGGTTCCGCCGGGAAGAGCGCCAGGCGACGGTGTTGTCCGGGTATTCGGGAGCGGGTGCCGCGGTCGGATGTCTCGCGATCCGTGGAAGGCCCCTTGAATCCGTTGCACAGCTTAGCGCATCGCGGCGACCGTGTTGTGACGTCTGCCGTCCGCCGTCCGCGGTCGCCGCGGCAGGGGCGGGCGCCGGATGCACCCGGACGGAGCGGCCCGGGCCCGGCGCCCGGAGGTTCAGCCGCGGCGCGGCATCAGTACGGTGTAGTCCAGTTCCAGCACCACGCTCTCGTGGTAGCGGCTCTTCCCCTCGGCCTCCACCTTCGGCGAGCCGAGCTCGCGGGTGTCCATGTTCTTGACCCCGTAAGTGCGCACGCGCAGGGCGCCTACGTCGGTGCGCCCGGGGATCTCCCACTTGTCGGCGATCTCGCTCCAGGCGTAGAAGGTGTCGCCGGCGAAGCTCGGATTGCAGTGGGCGCCGCCGTTGATGGCGGCGATGCCGATGGCGTTGGCCAGACCGTTGTAGGAGAGCGCCCGGCACACGGAGATGACGTGGCCTCCGTACATGAGCCGCCGGCCGAAGCGCGAGCCGCTCATCATGTGCGCCTCGAAGTGGACCCGGGCATTGTTCTGGTAGAGCTTGGTGGCCAGGGTGTGGTCCGACTCGTCCACGGTCATGCCGTTGATGTGGTCGATGCGCTCGCCCACACCGTAGTCCTCCCACAGGTGGGGGGAGGCGGTGAGGGTGGTGTCGAAGTCGGCGGCGTCCAGCTCCGCGGGTACCGGCAGGCGATCCACGCTCACGTGATCGGGCAGCTCCGGCAGTACCGTCTCCGGTGCCGGGCCGGCCGGGTCCTTCTTGTGCACCATCACCCAGCGGATCCAGGAGAGCACCTCCTCGCCGTACTGGTTGAAGGCGGTGGAGCGCACGTAGACGTTGCCGTTCCGGCCGCTGGAGTTCTCCTTCAGGCCGATGACGGTGCTTTCGGCGCTGAGGGTGTCGCCCACGTAGACCGGGCGCAGGAAGCGCACGTCGGCATAGCCGAGATTGGCCACGGCGTTGAGGGAGATCTCGGGCACGGTCTTGCCGAAGGCCACGTGGAAGGCCAGCAGGTCGTCCACGCTCTTCTCGCGCAGGCCCATGGCGTGGGCGGCCGGGGTGGCGCAGTGGAGCAGGAAGCGGCTGCCGGTGAGCGCGATGTACAGCGCCGCGTCCCCGTCGGTGATGGTGCGCGGCGTGCCGTGCCTCAGCGTCTGGCCGAGACGGAAGTCCTCGAAGAAGTTGCCCTGGAACTGTTTCGACATGTGGTTCCCTCGTGTCTCAGCCCCGGCCGGCGTGACGGCGCCGGCGGGTGTCTCAGCCACCGGGGCCGTGAGCGCCCGCCCCTCGGGGCGGGGCCTTCCCCGTGGCGCGCGATCCGGTTCAGCCCTGCTGGGTGGAGCAGTAGATGCCCGGGCAGAGGTTGAAGGCCTGCTCCCGCTCCTCGATGGCCTCGAACATGGCGATGCAGCGCTGGGCGGCTTCGAGCTCCACCGGCTGCAACAGGCGGCCGTCGAGCACGGCGTAGGGGCGCCCCTCGGCCTCGGCATCCTGCATGGCCCTGATGATGGCGCGCTTCTTCTCCACCTCCTTCGGCTTGGGGGTGAAGGTATCGTTGGTGTAGGGCAGCTGCACGGGGTGGATGACAGCCTTGCCGTCGAAGCCCAGATCGCGCGCCTGGCGGCAGGCGAACTCGCAGCCCTTGGCGTCGTTGACCTCCACGTGGGCGCCGTCGATGACCCCGACGTTGTGGGCCCGGGCCGCGAGCACCACCAGCGAGAGGGTGGTGAGCAGGCCGGTGCGGTCGGGCGTGACGTTGATGCGCAGGCCGTTGCACAGGTTGGCCGTGCTCACCACCACGCAGGACAGGCGCCGGGTGGCGGTCAGAATCTCCTCCAGGTGCATCACCGCCAGCGGCGACTCCACCATGATCATCACCGGCAGCCGCTCGCCGCCGGCGGCGTCGAGCATGGCCACCGCCTTGAGCATGTCGGCGCGGGTGTTGATGCCGGAGAACAGCACCGCGTCGATGGGCAGCGCGACGATGGCGTCGAGATCCTCGGCCAGCCGCTCGCTGTTGAGCGGGTTGGGGCGCACCACCAGCTCCTGGCCGATGAAGCTGCCGGCAGCCACGGCCGCCACCACGTTGTCGCGGGCGCGGGCCTTGTGCTCCATGGCGGTCGACTCGTGCAGGTCGAACACCAGGGCGTCGGCGGGCAGCTCGCGGGACTTCTCCAGGTGCCGCGGGTTGTCGCCGGAGACGTAGAGCATGGTCCGGCGCGGGCGGACTTTCGGGAAGTTGGGATTCAGGGGGCTCATCTTGCGTTCTCCGCCGTCCGCGCCTCGAGCATCTGCTTCAGCTTGCCGCGGATCACCTTGCCGTTCTTGGTGCGCGGGTAGTCCTCGAGGATGTGCACCAGCTTGGGGCGCTTGTAGCCGGCCAGGTGCTGCTCGCCGAAGGCCAGCAGCTCCTCGGCGCCCACCTTCGCGCCGGGGGCGAGGATCACACAGGCCGCCACCAGGGTCTTGTCGCGCTCGATGTCCTGGCCGATGGCCACGCAGTCGGCCACCTGGGGGTGGGTCTTCATCACCCGCTCGACCTCGTGGGGCGAGACGCGGAAGCCGAAGGTGTTGATGATGTCGTCGCGGCGGCCCAGGAACCAGATGTAGCCGTCCTCGTCCAGGCGCGCGTAATCGCCGGTCAGGAACCAGCCGTTGCGGCGCACCTTGGCGGTCTCCCCGGGCAGGTTCCAGTACTCGATGAACAGCCCCGGGTCGGTTTCGCGGATGGCGATCATGCCCTCCTCGCCCTGGGGCACCTCGTTGAACTCCGCGTCCAGCAGGCGCACGTCGTGGCCCGGCTGCGGGAAGCCCGCCGCTCCCGGGCGGATGGGCATGCCCTTGTTCTGGGAGATGTAGTAGGAGATCTCCGACATGCCGATGGCCTCGTAGACGTCCATCCCGAAGCGCTCCCGCCAGGCCAGCAGCATCTCGTCGGAGAGGTGCTCGCCGGCGCTCATGCAGTGGCGCAGCGTCGGCACATCGGCCTTCGAGTAGTCGGTCTTCTGGATGATCTGGCGGTAGATGGTGGGCACGCCGATGAAGATGGTGCAGCCATGCTTCTTGATCAGCCGCGGCCAGGTGTGGGCGTCGTTCCTGCCCTCGTGCACGATGACGGTCATGCCGTGGTAGAGGGGGTCCATCAGGCCCGAGCCGAGCACGTAGGTCCAGTTGAACTTGCCCGAGTGCATGATGCGGTCGCCGTCCCGGAAGTCGAACCAGTAGCGGCTGGCGGGCAGGCGGCCGATGAGGGCGCGGTGGGCGTGCAGCACCCCCTTGGGGTGGCCGGTGGTGCCGGAGGTGTAGACCAGGTAGGCGGGATCGCCGGCGCGGGAGGCGTGGGGCGGCTCCCAGCTGCCGATGGCGGCCAGCTCGGCGTCCAGATCGTGGAGCGCCAGGCGGTCGCTGGCGGGCATCTCGCCCGGGCCGGACAGGATCACGTGGCGCAGGCTCCCCGCGTCCTCCAGCTTCTCCCGCAGCGAGGGCCACATGGACTTGTGGGTCACCAGCACCGCGGCGCCGGAATCCTCCGCCAGGTACTGCACCTCCTCGGCCACCAGCAGGGTGGAGGTGGGCACGGCGATGGCGCCGCGCTTCATGGCGCCGAGGAAGGCGGTGGGGTAGGCCAGTGAGTTGGGCAGCCGGATCAGCACCCGCTCGCCGGTCTCCACGCCGAGGTTGCGCAGCAGCTGGGCGAACCGGGAGGTGGCGTCGGCGAGCTCCCGGAAGGTGCAGCTGCCGGTGCCGAGCTGGTCATCCTCCACGATCATGGCCGTGGCGGTTTCCGCCGGCGTACCCAGGTGGCGGTCGGTGCAAGCCACGCCGATGTTGAAGTACTCGGGGACCTCCCAGGTCCACTCTTCGAATTGCGGTCGGTTCATGGTTGTCATTAGAGCAGTGTCCCGTATGGCCAGTTTTCCCGGATGACCTGCATCGGCAGCTTCTTCAGGATGTCCAGAGCGAACTGGGTGTCGTCCTGGCTGAGCGCGCGCAGGGCGCGGGCCCGCAGCAGTCCCTGCAGGGCCTTGCCGAACATCGGGGGGTCGAGCATCTCGCCCTCGAAGCGGATGGCGCCGCCGAGCAGGGCGTCGGCTTCCACCGCCGCGCGCAGGATGGAGATGTTGCGCTGGACCTGGCTGGGGGCGGGGGTGAAGGCCACCTTGCACAGGTGGATGTGGTTGGGGTGGATCACCTGCTTGCCGGTGAGCCCCATGGCCGCCTCCTGGCAGGCGTGTCGGTAGACCACGTGGGATTCGGTCTCGCCGTGGAGATCGAGCCAGCGGCGCACGTCGTGAATCTCCACGAAATCCTCCGGCATGGGGGTCTCGTTGATGAGCACCTCCACGCCGCCGATCACCCCCTTGCCCTGGATGCGCGCCTCGAACAGCAGCAGGTCCAGGTAGGTCTTGAGCTCCTGGGTCCAGCCCTCCGGGGTGATGTGGATGGCCATGGCCTTGGAGAAGTCGTGGATGCCGAACACCACGTGTTTCACCGTGCTGTACTGCATCAGCTCCGGGGCCAGCTTGAGTGACTTGGGGTGCTCGATGATGGGCTGGATGGTGATGCGGCTGTTCACGCCCTCGAGCCAGGCCGAGAGGTCACGGATCTCGGCGGCCCCGTAGGCCTCGCCCGCCTTGGCCAGCACGATCACGTCAACGTGATCGGCGAGATCGCGGACCATGGCCAGGTCCTTCTCGTACTCGTCGGTGCGGAACGGATTGATGCGCACGGCGATCTGCACGTCCGAGCGCGGGAACTGCGGCAGCTCCTGGCGCAGCAGCTCGCGGCTCAGCGCCTTCTGCCGGCAGCCGTCCTCCAGGTCGAACAGCAGCGTGTGGGCGTTGGTGGCATGGGCATGTTTCTTCATGCGCTGCGAGGCCGCCTCGAGGTCTTCGTAGACGCCTGCCGCCGGGGAGTACTTCACCGGCGGGTAGTAGAGCTGTATGCCCGGCCAGAAATCGCCCAGAACGGCCTCGTCGGTCACGTCGGTGAGGTACGCCGTCTGGTACATCGCATTCTTCCCCTGTGTCGCATCAGTGTAGGCGGTGTGCCGTTCGTCCGCCCCTGTCGTTGTTGTTCGCGGGAGTGGCCGCCCCCCTGCCTGCCCCGATAGCTGAGGATGGTAGTCAAGAAAATGCTGCATCGCAACAGCAGAGCGGTTATCATTGACCAACGCCCTCCCGGATGCAAGCGTAGGCGCTGGGCGGCTGGTTAATTGAAATATTAACAAGTGGTTATATGCACGACCCGGAGCCGGTGATGGTTCGCTCCGGGCCATGGGAAAGTCGCGGCGGGACTTCCATTGAGCCGGTTTTTTGTGCTATGCATCAAACCGTTCAGCCCGCCGGCATCGGTGACGCCGCCCGTGAAGGGATGGTGGAGCCGGCTCGGATCGATATTCCGGGAGCAACCCCCGGAGCGGAGGAGATACGTATCATGACCGAAGCGGTACACCCCAGTGAGGCCCTGTTCGGCGGCGAGAAGCCCTTTCCCGTCATCGCCACCTGCGAGCACTTCGCCGGCAGCGAGAAGCTGATCCAGAAGGCGCTGGCCCTGCAGGAGAAGCTCGGCCCCATCTTCGACATCACCTGCGACTGCGAGGACGGCGCCCCGGCGGGCAAGGAGCGCGAGCACGCCGAGATGATCGTGCGGGTGCAGAACAGCGCCGAAAACCGGTTCAGGCAGGCCGGTGTGCGCATCCACGACTACAGCCATCCGGCCTGGAAGCAGGACGTGGACATCCTGGTGGAGGGCGTCGGCGAGGTGACCGCCTACATCACCATCCCGAAGACCACCGACGTCAACCACCTGCGCGAGATGGTGGAGTACATCCAGGCGGTGGCCGCCCGCAACGGCATCAAGCGCGAAATCCCCCTGCACGTGCTGATCGAGACCCACGGCGCGCTGCGCGACGTGCAGGCCATCGCCGCCACCCCCTGGGTGCAGGTGCTCGATTTCGGTCTCATGGACTTCGTCTCCGGCCACCACGGCGCCATTCCCGCCGCCGCCATGCGCAGTCCCGGACAGTTCGATCACGAACTGCTGCGCCGGGCCAAGACCGAGGTGGTGGCCGCGGCGCTCGCCAACGGCGTGGTGCCGGCCCACAACGTGACCCTGGATCTCAAGAACCCCTATACCACCTACCAGGACGCCTTCCGCGCCCGCAACGAGTTCGGCTTCATGCGCATGTGGAGCATCTACCCGGCGCAGATCCAGCCCATCGTGGACGCCATGAAGCCCGACTACGGCGAGGTGGAGGACGCGGCCAACATCCTGCTGGCGGCACAGGACGTCTCCTGGGGCCCGATCCAGTACAAGGGCGAGCTTCATGACCGCGCCACCTACCGCTACTTCTGGGATCTGCTGCGCAAGGCCCGGGTCACCGGCATCGCCATGCCGGCCGAGGCCGAGCGGCGCTTTTTCGCTTGACGGTGGTTGAGCCGGGCAGGGTAGGGCGGCCAGAGTGCCGCCCTTTCTTCCTCGCCACGAAGAACACGAAGGACGCGAAGAAGCGGTCGGGGGTTGTCGGGTGGACTGTCTGGGCAGAGTGGCCGGCTGGAACCCCGGAACAGTGAGGCACTTCGGACCCCCATCCGTATTCGGCAGCCCTGTCGCGTCGACTCCCATAGGACGGGACCAGTCACGCTACCTTCTTACAATGGGTGGCGATTTGACCCTGCAGGTCGGCTGAATAGTAAAGCTCCGCCATTTCCATGGTGCTTTCAGCTTCGTGATCTTCGTGTCCTTCGTGGTTGACGAGCGGGTCATCAAATGATCACCGATCCCTGGTTCTATGCCGCCGCGATCGTCGCGGTGCTCATCACCGGCACCTCGAAAGGGGGACTGGGGGGCGGACTGGGGGTGATGGCGGTGCCCATCCTGGCACTGGTGATCCCGCCGGTGCAGGCCGCGGCGGTGATGCTCCCCATCCTCTGCTTCATGGATATCCTCAGCGTCTGGCACTACCGGGGGCGCTGGGACGGGGGTCACCTGCGGGTCCTGCTGCCCGCGGCGGTGGTGGGCATCGCGTTTGCCGCCTTCACCTTCCGCTACATCGACGAGCGCTTCATCAAGCTCATGGTGGCGCTCATCGCCATCCTCTTCACCCTCGACTTCTGGTTTCGCCCCCGCCTCAGCGGCGGGCGCGGCCCCGACGCGGTCTCCGGCGGCTTCTGGGGCGCGCTGGCGGGCTTCACCAGCTTCGTGGCCCACGCCGGTGGGCCGCCGGTGAACGTCTACCTGCTCTCCCGCCGGCTGGACAAGACCGTCTACGTGGGCACCTCGGTGGTGTTCTTCATCGTGGTCAACTACGTCAAGCTCGTCCCCTATGCCTGGCTCGGCCAGTTCCACGCCGACAACCTGCTCACTTCGCTGGTGCTGCTGCCGCTCGGCGCCGTGGGGATCGCGCTGGGCGTGTGGCTCCATTCGCGCATACCGGTGCGGCTGTTCTACCAGGTCTGCTATGCGCTGTTGTTCGTGACCGGACTGAAGCTGGCCTGGGACGTGGCCGCGGGTTGATGGCGGTTCGGACGATCCCGCGTGGATTGTCTGGAACGGCCATTGAATGAACCTCCGTTGCCGGCGGGCCATCTAAAGGTGACAGAACAACGAAAAACGCGGCCTGAGGGCCGGGTGCAGTTGGTAGAATCGAGCCGCGCGCCCCATCCCGCCCGTTCCATGGCCGCCGAGAACACGAGGAGAGTTTCCCCCATGACCGATCTGGAACACCCGAACCCGGCATTCCCCACCGCCGAGGAGGACGATCGCATCGCCGCTCACCCGGTGGAGACGCCGCAGACCCGGTCACCCTCCTACCGGCTGGCCTTCGCCGACCACGAGTTCCTCCTGCGCGAGGAGCTGCGGCCGGTGCGCATGCAGCTGGAGCTGCTGAAGCCGGAGCTGATGCAGCAGGATTACGGCATCAAGTCCACCATCGTCATCTTCGGCAGCGCCCGCATCCCCGAGGAGGAGAGCGCCTGCCGCGACCTGGAGGCGGCCGAGGCGCGCCAGCGCGCCGCTCCCGGAGATCCGGCGGCGGAGCGGGCGGTCCGCGTGGCCCGCAGCATCCTGGCCAAGAGCGCCTACTACGACGAGGCGCGCAAGCTCGGCCACATGATCACCTCCGACGGCCAGTGCCCTGGCCGCTGCGAACTGGTAGTGATCACCGGCGGCGGGCCGGGCATCATGGAGGCGGCGAACCGCGGTGCCTTCGATGCCAACGGCAGAAGCATCGGACTCAACATCGTCCTGCCCCACGAGCAGAACCCCAATCCCTACATCACCCCGGAGCTGAGCTTCCAGTTCCACTATTTCGCCATGCGCAAGCTGCACTTCCTGCTGCGCGCCAAGGCACTGGTGGCCTTTCCGGGCGGGTTTGGCACCCTGGACGAGCTGTTCGAGACCCTCACCCTCATCCAGACCCGGAAGGTCAAGCCAGTACCGGTGCTGCTGTTCGGCAAGGCCTACTGGGACCGCATCATCGACTTCGAGGCGATGGTGGAGGAGGGGACCATCGACGCCAGGGATCTCGAACTGTTCCGGTTCGTGGAGACGGCCGAGGAGGCCTGGAGCTACATCGTCGATTTCTATGCGGGCACGGGACTGGTGCGGGGCCGGTGATACCGTTTACCCTGCCGGGCTAGTGTACTGCTTCACTCTTGGATGCCCATTCAGCGAGTCGCCGGCCGGTCAGATGCAAGGCGCGCTTGCGCAGAAAGGGCAGGCCCCCTTTCAAGCAAGCGCAACGCCGCAGATGGCCGGCCGGCGGCTCGCCCGCAGGGAGCCCCCCGAAAGCACCATGACGGCGTTGCAGCGCTTGACAAGGGAAACAACCATTGCCTGCGCACTGCGCCTTGTCCTGGCACTTTCGGGGGGCTCTGAAAGTACCTCCAAGAGTGAAGCAGTACACTAGTCCCCGGGTTCAAGGGCTGTACGGCCCCGCTGCAGAGGCAGACATTGACATGTTCGACACCGGTCACGCACTCCACCATGATCATACCGTCGTCGTGCTGGGCGCCAGCCCGAAGCCGGCGCGCTATTCCAACCAGGCGGTGCGCCTGCTCAAGGAGCATGGCTACCGGGTGGTGCCCGTGCATCCCCGGTTCACCGATATCGAGGGGCTGCATGCGGCCCCCTCCCTGGGGGCGGTGGAGGGGCCGGTGGATACCCTGACCCTCTATGTCGGTCCCGAGCGCAGCCGGCCGCTCATCGAAGACATCGTGGCGCTCAAGCCGGGACGGGTGATCTTCAATCCCGGCACCGAGTCCGCCGAGTTGGAGGCGCGGCTGCGGTCGATGGAGATTCCCTTCATCCACGGCTGCACCCTGGTGATGCTGCGGACCCGGCAGTTCTGAGATCGGCCGGGCGGCGCGCATCAACCGCTGTCTTGCCGGTGTTCTATAGTGTTCGTATGCATCTCGCCGATACCGACCATCCCAGGGAGGATTGAGGACATGCCGGATACCATGAACGAAGTGCTGCATCCGGGGCTCGAGTTCAACCGCGACCCGGATTTTCCCCACGCCCCGGAGTTCTGGACCCGGGAGGCGGCGGCGGAGGAGGCTGCCCGCGAGGGACTGACCCTCACCGAAACCCACTGGGAGGCGGTGCGCGCCCTGCAGTCCTACTTCGCCAGGCACGAGAACATCAACGCTCGCGAGGTCCACGATGCGCTGGACGAGAGGTTCCACGCCCGGGGCGGGATGAAGTACCTCTATGCCCTGTTTCCCGGCGGGCCCATCGCCCAGGGTTGCCGCATCGCCGGGTTGGATGCGCCGTCCGGCAGCGTGAGTCCCGCGGGCGGCACGGTGAAGTAGGAGCGGGGCTGCGGCAATCCGTAACGGTCAAAAAGTGTGACAAGGTTCGCGCTTCGCCGTGGCCCGATACTTTCGCCTCCCCGGCAGGGGTAGAATCAGGTTGGCCGACCGGGGTTGGCGGGCCATTCAACGCGCGCGTGCGGTGGTGCACCCGAACGCGCGCGGGTTCGCCAGGCGGGCGGTCCGGGTCCAACAGGTTTGAGCAGCCTGCCACTCCCGCCCGGATTGCCTACCCCGGCCGGCTACCTTCCTCCCCTTCCGGACCACGCGTCCGTCCGATCCGGCGGCAGCGGGACTCAGGCGCGGGACATGAACTCACCGGTCAGGGTGTTGACCTTGATGTTCTCCCCCTGGGCGAGGTACTCCGGCACCTGGACCACCAGCCCGGTGCCGAGGGTGGCGGGTTTACTGCGGGCGGATGCCGAGGCGGCCTTCATCGCCGGGGCCGTTTCGGTGATCTCCAGCACGACCGTGGCCGGCAGCTCGATGCCGAGCGGCATGCCGTCCGCCACCAGGGCGTAGATGCCTTCCAGGTTCTCGCCGAGGTAGAGCAGTTCCTCCTCCAGCGCCTCGGCGTCGAAGGTGTACTGCTCGTAGCTCTCCCGGTCCATGAAAGTGCAGCCGTCGGCGTCCCGGTAGAGGTACTGCACCGGGCGGCGCTCGAAGTCCACCGTCTGCACCCACTCGTCGCCCTTGAAGCTGGCCTCGAACTTCTGCTTGGAGACCACATCGCGGCCGCGCACCTTGTAGAGGGTGTTGCCGCTGCGGGAGGAGGCGGTCTGGACCTGGACGTCCTTGACCACCACGTTGCGGCCGTCCATCTGGATGACCATGCCTTTCCTGAGTTCAGTGGCTTTCATGTTCGTTTCCCGTGCCGGGCTGGAAGAATCGGGGGCACAAGTTTATCCGCTCGGGGCGCTCGCGGGCAGGGGGGGCGGACAAGTGCTGGCAACGGAGTGGGGTTCGCTGTCAGAATATAAATCTTTCTTATGGATACCATCAGCAAGGCGATCATGTCCCGCATCTTCATCTATGACACCACCCTTCGCGACGGCACTCAGGGCGAGGAGATCTCGCTCTCGTGCGACGACAAGCTCACCTTGGCCCGCAGGCTCGACGAGTTCGGCGTTCACTACATCGAGGGCGGGTGGCCGGGCTCGAATCCCAAGGATGCCGAGTTCTTCACGCGGGTCCGCAGCCTGGGGCTGAGGCAGGCGAAGGTGGCCGCCTTCGGCAGCACCCGGCGCAAGCACGGCCGCTGCGAGGACGATGCCAACCTGCAGGCCCTGCTGGATGCCGAAACCCCGGTGGTGACGCTGGTGGCCAAGAGCTGGGACTACCACGTGGACGCCGTGCTCGATACCACCCGCGAGGAGAACCTCGCCATGGTGCGCGACAGCGTCGCCTACATGAAGGCCCGGGGGCGGGAGGTGTTCCTGGACGCCGAGCATTTCTTCGATGGCTACAAGGCCAATCCCGCCTATGCCCTGGCGGTGCTGCTGGCGGCCGAGGAGGCGGGGGCCGATGCGCTGGTGCTGTGCGAGACCAACGGCGGCGCATTGCCCTGGGAGGTGGAGTCGGTCGTGGCCGAGGTGCGTGCCCGCACCCGCGTCCCGCTGGGTATCCACGTCCACAACGACAGTGGCTGCGCGGTGGCCAACACCCTGGCGGCGGTGCGAGCCGGCTGCACCCAGGTGCAGGGCACCCTGAACGGCTACGGCGAGCGGGTCGGCAATGCCAACCTCACCACCATCATCCCCAACCTGCAGCTGAAGATGGGCCTGCAGGTGGTGAGCCCCGAGCAGCTGCGCGGACTCACCACCCTGTCGCGCTTCGCCGCCGAGCTGGCCAACCTGAAGCACGACAGCCGCGCGCCCTACGTGGGCGCCAGCGCCTTCGCCCACAAGGGCGGAATCCACGTGGCGGCGGTGCTCAAGGCGGTGGACACCTATCAGCATATCGACCCGGAGCGGGTGGGCAACGAGACCCGTGCGGTGGTCTCCGAGCTCTCCGGCCGCGGCAACCTGGTCTACCAGGCCCGCTCCCGGGGGCTTGAGATCAGCCGCGAGGACGCCCAGCGGGTGCTGCACCAGATCAAGCGCCTGGAGCACGAGGGCTTCACCTTCGAGGCGGCCGAGGCATCGGTGGACCTGATGCTCTACCGGGTGAGCCGCGACTACGCCCCCCCCTTCGAGCTGGTGGACTTCATGGTGCTCACCGAGCAACGCCATGGTCGCGGGCTGCTTTCCGAGGCCACGGTGAAGGTGCGCATCGCGGGGGCGCTCAAGCTAACCGCCGCCGAGGGCAACGGTCCGGTGGACGCCCTGGCCCATGCCCTGAGCAAGGCGCTGTGCGACGTCTATCCGGAGTTGGCCGCGGTCCGACTCACCGACTACAAGGTGCGCATTTTGGACAGCGACAAGGGCACCGCGGCCACCACCCGCGTGCTCATCGACTTCCACGACGGGGAGCGCGGCTGGACCACGGTGGGCGCCAGCCCCAACATCATCGAGGCGAGCTGGCGGGCGCTCTCCGACAGCATGGAGTTCGCGCTCCTGACCCGTACCGGGGCGATTCGCCCGGCGCCGGTTTCCGAGGCCGTCTAGGGGCGTCGGTCCGGCTGGAAAATCCCTGTGCGATCTGTGGGTTAACGCGGCGACAGTCGCGCCGGTGGGCCGGACTGGGCATACTAGTGTACTGCGCCACTCTTGGAGGTGCTTTCGGGGGGGCTCCCTTCGGGCGCGCCGCCGGCCGGCCATCTGCGGCGTTGCGCTGGCTTGAAAGGGGGCCTGTTGCCCTTCCTGCACCAGCGCGCCTTGCATCTGACCGGCCAGCGACTCGCTGAATGGGCCTCCAAGAGTGGCGCACTACACTAGGGGCACGCTGCCCTGGCAGTGTTCCCCCGGTATGACGGTCGAAGGATGCCCGCACAAGGAGCCGCGCTTCCATGCCCAGCAATCCGCCCTACGTTCACACCACCGGCAGCATCACCCGCGACATGCTGCTGGTGGTGGCGGCGCTGGTGCCCGCCGTTGCCGCCCAGGCCTGGAGCTTCGGCTGGGGCGTGGTGATCAACATCTCGGTGGCGGTGGTCGTGGGGCTGGCCGCGGAGGCGCTGATGCTGCGGTTGCGCGGGCGGCCGGTGGGGGTGTTCCTGCGGGACGGCAGCGCGCTGGTCACGACGCTGCTGCTCGCTGTCTGCCTCCCCCCGCTGGTGCCCTGGTGGTTGCCCGCGGTGGGCGCGGCCTTCGCCATCATGGTGGCCAAGCACCTCTACGGCGGGTTGGGCAACAACGTCTTCAATCCCGCCATGGTGGGCTACGTGGTCCTGCTGATCGCCTTCCCGCCGGAAATGACCACCTGGCTGCCCCCGATGGCCCTGCGGGATATCCACCTCGGCTTCGCGGATCAGCTGCAGTTCGCCTTCACCGGGCAGCTGCCCGCGGGCTTGGCCATCGACGCCATCACCATGGCAACCCCCCTGGATCACCTGCAGAACAGCCTCAGTGCGGGTGGAACGGTCTCGGAGATCATGACCCAGCCCGCGTTCGGCAGCTATGGCGGACCGGGCTGGGGGATGGTGAACCTCATGCTGCTGCTGGGGGGGCTGGCGCTGCTCGCCACCCGGGTCATCACCTGGCATGTGCCGGTGGGCCTGCTGGGGGCGCTGGCCGTGATGGCGGGCCTGTTCCACGGCCTGGAACCGGACCGGTTCGCCGGCGCGGATTTCCAAGTCTTCACCTTCTCGGCCCTGCTCGGGGCCTTCTTCATTGCCACCGATCCGGTGAGTGGTGCGGCATCGGGCCGCGGCCGGCTGGTGTTCGGCGCCGGCGTCGGGGTGCTGGTATGGATCATCCGCACCTACGGCAGCTATGCCGACGGGATGGCCTTCAGCGTGCTCCTGATGAACATCGCCGCCCCCACCATCGATCACTTCGTCCGCCCCCGGGTCTACGGCCACCGGGAGGGGTGAGGGGGTAAAGGTTAATGGATAACGGTTGATGGACAAGGGTTGGGGGAAGAAGGAACCATCCAGAACACCCGTCACCCGTCACCCGTCACCCTCGTCACAGCTCCCGGCTGTGGCGCATCCGCTCCACCAGTTCATGGACCAGCGGGGTGCAGATGACCCGCAGGGCGTGCTCCATTTCACCGCCCGGCACCACCAGGGTGTTGGGGCGGGACATGAAGGCATTGGGAATCCGCTTCAGCAGTTCGGGAAAGTCGAACCGCTCGGGCTCGCGGAAGCGGATCACCAGGATGCTCTCGGCCAGCGAGGGCACGTCGCGGGCGATGAAGGGGTTGGAGGTGTCCACCAGCGGCACGCGCTGGAAGTTGATGTCGGTGAGCGAGAACTGGGGCGTGATGTAGCGGATGTAGTCGGGCAGCCGGCGCATGATGGTGCCCACCACCGCCTCCGCCGAGGCGCCCTTGAGGGTGGTGTCGCGGTGGATCTTCTGGATCCACTCCAGGTTGATGCTCGGCACGACGCCGATGAGCAGATCCACCCACTGGGCCACGTCGATGCCGGTGTCGTAGCGGGTCTCGAGCCGGTGGCGTTCGCGGATGACGAACGGGTTGTGGGAGGGACTCATGTGACGGTGGGACCAGGTGGCCTCGGTGCAGCCCCCGTGCAGTCCCTCGTAGAAGAGCAGATCGGTGCCGTCGCAGATTTCCGCCCAGCGGGTGAAGTTGCCCTCGGGCACGCCCAGCGCCTCGGCCTGCGCGGCGGTGCCCGCGTAGCGGCGGATGAGGCCGGTGCCGGTGCGCGAGTATTCGCGGAACAGTCCCTCGAGCCGGTCCAGCAGGTTCGCCTCGGGCCCGAAGTGGCTGATGGGCCGTCCCTCGCCCACCGATGCGCGGAAGGCCGCGCGCATGGTGTCGCGGTCATAGCGGCGGAAGCTCTCGCCGTCCACGCACACGGCGTTGACCGCCTCCCGCTTGAAGATGTCCTCGAACACCGCGCGGACGGTGGTGGTGCCGGCGCCCGAGGAGCCGGTCACCGCGATGATGGGATGCTTGGTGGACATGCACTCTCCGTGTCTGATCCGAGCGTCTGTGTCTCCGGTTCCCCCCGCCGGCCGCATAGGGGCGTGACCGGGGAATATTCACAAACGCTTAAACACCCCTTCATACCCGAAACTGTCACGGGGTGCACGGTGCAGAGCAGCATGCCCGCTTTGATCCCATCGCTCAAGGCTCCCGCACGAGCCGGAAGCCGATGATGTCGTAGCGTACGCTCGGACGGCAGTGCATATGGCGCTTGCTGCAGCGGGCGAAGTGGGCATCGTGGGACCAGGCGCCCCCGCGCACCATCCTGCTGGGTCCCTCGTTGAGATAAAGCGGATTCCACTCCTGGTGTTTGGTGTAGGCATCGGGCGCGTAAATGTCCGCGACCCATTCCCAGACGTTGCCCGACATGTCGTGGAAGCCCGCTTCATTGGGGGGGAAGCTGCCCACCGGGGCGGTCTCCGGCCACGGATCCTCTTCCCCGTCCACTGCTGTCACGTTGGCCAGCCCGGTGCTGTAAGTGCCTGTTTCAGTACCGAAACGGCGCTCCTTTCCGCCGGCACGGCAGGCATATTCCCACTCCGCCTCCGTGGGGAGGCGGAAGGTGCCGTGGCCGAGCTGGTTGAGACGCAGGATATACTCCTCTATCTCGTCCAGGCGGATGCTCTCGACGGGGTAATCAGGTCCCTTGTCGAAGGCGGCCGGGTTCTCGCCCATGAGCCGCTCCCATTGGCTCTGGGTCACCTCGTGGCGCCCGAGATAGAAGTCGCTGACGCAGACCTCGTGCACCGGTACTTCATTGTGATCACCGTCGCCGAAAGTATCTCCCATCGCGTAGCAGCCCCCTTTCATAAAGAGGAACTCCATGCCGGTCTCCGGTTCCCGCCAAGTGGAGACCTCCTCGCCATGGCCGGTGGCCGGGCCCAGGCCCAGCACTGCCACGAGGATCGATGTGCGAAACAGGTTGCTGGTCATCTGGTTTCCAGGCTGTCTTAACCGTGGGTCACATTATCCGTGCGGGTCGGAATACTGCTGTGATCTTGTCACACAGCGGGGATCAGTAGCCGCCCAGGTGGTAGAGCAGGAAGGCGGAGATGTTGTGCTGGATGTAATCGATGCGCACTTCCCGCCCGCGGCCGTCCCCGCCGCCACGCACAAAGCAGCCCACCGGAGTGCGGAACCCCGCCTGCAGGACGAGGTTCTCGCGCACGGTGTTGAGGCAGGCCTGGCGCAGGGCCAGGTCCTCCATTGCGGCGCGCCGCTCCAGCAGCCGCAGGAAGGCCAGCAGCCCCTCGCTGCGGCAGGCGATGGGCGTGCTGCGCCGCCACGCCCGGTAGTCCGGGTGCTCGATGATATGGCGGGCGATGCGCTCGGCATGCCGGTGGTAGCGTTCCGCGCCAGTGGCCTCGTGCAGGCGGTCGAGGGCGTAGAGCATCCAGTGGGAGTGCTGTTCCACGCCGTAGTCCAGTGGGCCGAGCCGGTCGGCCACGGTGGCGGCGGCCTCTTGCCAGCGGGACTCGCCGGTCGCCGCGCCGAGTTCGCACAGGGCCAGCAGGGCCTCCCCGGTGTAGTACTCGGAACGGAAACCGGAGACCCGGCCCGAGCGGAAGAAGCGCTTGTGCACGAAATCGCCATCGGTGCGCTGTTCACCGACCATGTAGCCGGCCAGGCCACGGGCCAGCTCCAGCGCCAGGGCGGTGCCGTTGGCCCGGTGCAGGGCCACCAGGGCGAGCACGCCGAGGGCGTTGGCGCCGAGCTTGATGCTGTTCTCCTCCACCAGCACCGGGTTGTCCAGGGTGCGGAAGAAGCGCAGGTGGTTGTCGAGCAGCCATGCCATGGCCCGCCCCGCAATTTCGGGGAGGGTTCCGGGGCTCCCGCTGTGGCGGTGCACCTCGAGCATGGCCCAGACCGTGCCGCAATGGCGCAGGATGTTGTAGCCGGATCCATCTGCGCCGCTGTCGGCGTCGAAGCGGTAGCGGAAGCGGCCCTCTCCGTCCACCAGGCCGGCCAGGCAGGCGGCGCCCGAGGCGGCGATCGCCAGGGGGGTCATGGTGGCGTTCCCAGCCGGGCGGTCGGGAAGGGACTGGCCGAAGAGCAGGAGGGAGGTGGCATGGTCAGGGCAGTTCGATCATCTCCACCCGCTCGGCGTCGGAGAGGGTCACCCGGCGGCCGTCGAGGGTCTCGAAGCTGCGTCCCTCGATGGCGGACTTGTAGGCCTGGTAGGTGACCGCCTCGCCGCTGGTGGCGTTGATGACCCGGATGTTGATGATGCGGTGATCCTCGCGCCAGTCCAGGTAGTAGAAGACCGCTCCGGTGATCAGCACCAGGGCCAGGGTGCCGTAGGCGGCCAGCCGCGCCGTGGCGCTGGCCCGGGGTGGCGGTGCCGGGGCGCGGCGCGGCGGCCGATTCGCTGTGCGGGTGCGCGCGAACAGCAGCAGGGCGCCGATGATCGCCGCGGTGAATAGAATCTTGCCTATCATGGCGCCTCAGGTTAGCGGGTGGCCGGCGGCGTGGCCAGTCGTGTGCCGCGTCGCGCCCGGGGACAGCCTCCGGACGGACCACGGCCTGTGCCTCGGGGTGCGGGGCGGTGCGCCCGATGCCGGGACCCCCACCTCCCGGCGGATCCCCTAGGGTTCGTCACCGGCAGCGGCGGCCCACTGGCGGTCCAGTTCCCGATAGTGTTCGGGGAACTCGCCGGTGTAGCGCAGGAAGCTGGGTACCGGGTAGCGTACGCCGCCCTGGTGGGTCCCCTCCAGCCCGGCGATGATGGTCCCGATGCGGCCGGCCGGCAGGGTGAAGCCCATCTCCCCGTCCTCGGTCTGTGCGAAGATGCGATCGCCGTAGCAGGGCAGGATGACCTGGCAGTCGTCGCGCTGCATGGTGGTGATGACCGCGTCGGCGCAGTCGATGCGCCCGGAGAAGGAGGATTCCACCCGGCCGCCGCTTTGCCACAGCCGGGAGGTCACCAGCCGCATCACCTGGGCGGAGTTGCCGTAGACGAGCACCACGTGGGGTTCGAAGTTGGCGCGGTGCAGGGGGGCCATCACCACGCCCTCCCACTGGCCGTACTCCCACTTGTCCACCGCCGCCTCTGAGACCGCGCCGGCCGCGGGCGTCTCGGTGTACATGCCGGCGCAGGTCATGCCGTTCAGGTAGTAGTCGAGCATCGGCTCGAAGCCCCACACCACCTTGGCCAGGGGGCAGGAGATGTCCTCGCGGGTGAAGCCGAGGCTCCAGCCGTAGCGTCGCGCCATGGTGAAGCCCTGGCAGATGGCGAAGTCCTCCTGCAGGTCCCGCCGGGGGCGCTTGCAGCGCTCGGGGAATGCTTCGCCCGGGGCGAGCATGCGGATGGCGAGGGGGTAGGTGGCCGGACGCACGAAGTGGTCCAGGGCTTCCCGCAGCGGCTTCAGGTCCATGTCGGCTCCTCCATCACGGTTATTGTCATTCGGGTGTCGGGGTTGCGCGCAGCCCGCGGCCAGGGTGGCGGATCCGATCCCGGGCTCAGCCGCCGGCGAGGCGGCCGAAGATGCGGAAACCGGCCAGGTAGGTGCCGGCCGCCGAGCCCAGCGTGCTGAACAGGAACACCAGCAGGGTGCGGGCCACCCGGTTGCGCCACCAGCCGGACAGGCGAGTGGTGTCGTGGCGCAGGCGGGAGAAGTCTCCCACCCGCGGCCGGCGCAGCCAGCCCTCCACCGCCGCGGTCACCATCCCGGCGCCGACGGTGGGATTCAGCGAGGTGAGCGGGGCGGCCAGGAAGGCGGCAATCACCGTGACCGGGTGGCCTGCGGCGAGCAGGGCGCCGAGGGCGGACAGCCCGCCGTTGATGAGCACCCAGTCGGCCACCAGGGTCCAGCCCAGGCCGGGGCTGCGGGCGAAGCCGATGGCGAAACCCACCACCACCAGCGCCACGATGATCCAGGGCAGCAGCCGCGGCCAGCGGCTCGGCGGCGGCAGGCGATCGAGCTCGCTGATGAGGGTATCCGGGTTCCCGCGATCCTCGGCCAGGTAGCGGGCGATGCCTTTCAGGTGACCGGCCCCCACCACCGCCAGGATGCGCGGGTGGGCGGAGGCGCGAATCTCGGCACGCAGGCGCGCGGCCATGTAGCGGTCGCGCTCATCCACCAGCGGCTCGTAGAGCTCCTGCTCCCGGTCGGCGAACTGGGAGAAGGTGGTCTCCAGCACGTCACCCTCCTTGAGCCGCTCCACTTCCGCCTCGCTTACCTCCTCCTTCGAGAGCACGCTGGCCAGCAGCCCCGAGAGCAGGTTCAGACGCCGCCACCAGGGGACGTTGCGGTAGACCCGGCGCAGGGTGGTGCCCACCTCGCGATCGATGAGCAGGACCGGCAGGTGGGCGGCGCGGGCGCAATCCACCGCCGCGCGCATCTCCGCCCCCGGCTCGATGCCGAACTGTTCGGCCAGGCGCTGCTGGTAGGCGCCCAGCGCCAGGCTGGCGGTCACCATGGCCGCCTTGCCTTCGCGAACCACCCGCAGCAGGTCCATCCGCGACAGGGCGTCCGGGTCCACCAGTGCGTGGTGGCGGCTGGGGCAGAGCTCCACCGCCACCGCGTCGAAGTCGTTGCCGGAGAGCAGAATGCGGACCTGTTCGGCGCTGGCGCGGGAGACGTGGGCGGTGCCGAGCAGGGTGATCTCGGAACCCTCCACCGTGAGGGTGGTCAGGGGTTCATGGGGGGCGGGCTCAGGGGGCATGCAGGGCTCCATGGCGGATGATGTCGGGATTGTAACCGAACCCCCGCCGCGGGATCCCGGGAGTGGGTGGTGCCGCGGGTCACATCCTGATGTGCCGCGACGGACCTGTCGAGAGACTAACTCTCCTCCAGCTTCAGGGACACGGAGTTCATGCAGAAACGCTTGCCCGTGGGCGCGGGTCCATCGTCGAACACGTGGCCGAGATGGGCATCGCAGCGGGCGCAAAGCACTTCCACCCTGCGCATGAACAGGCTGCGGTCCTCCTCGAAGCGGACGCTCTGCTCCGCCACCGGGGCGGTGAAGCTGGGCCAGCCGGTGCCCGAGTCGAACTTGTCCTCGGAGCTGAACAGGGGTTGGCCGCAGCAGGCGCAGTGGTAGATACCCGGGGTCTTGGTGTCGAAGTACTCGCCGGAAAAGGCCCGTTCGGTTCCCTTCTCGCGGCAGACGCGATACTGGTCGTGGGTCAGGCGCTCGCGCCATTCCGCGTCGGTTAGGTCGATCTTGTCGCTCATGGGTATCACTCCCGGCCGTGTCGGCCGCACAGTGCGCGCCGCGCAGATGCACTACGCGATACATCGGCAAGTCAACAGGATAGACCATCAGGGGCGTCCCGGGTTCAGTGTGCAAGGCCATGGAAAAGTTCAGGAATTCGGCGCCCTGGGTCTCTGTTACAATGCCCCCCACCCGAGAGCTGACGCGGAGAACGCGAGAATGATGCTGGATGTTGTGATCGAGCAGCAGCACCACCCGGTGGAGGTGAGCGCCGAGACCCTAGCTGCAGGGAGCGAATTCTTCGACAAGATGGACCGGGACATGGACGCCGGCTGGCAGGTGGGACCGGAATTCCTGGAGAAGCCGGGGCGGGTGATGCGGGCCCGGATCGCGGCCGAGCGGCTGCTGCTGGCGGTGGAGGCCGGCAACGAGGCCATGGTGCAGGGCATGGCAGGCTATATCGTCTCCCGCCTGCCGGAGGTGCAAACGGTGCGCATCGATACCGACGGCGAACCCCGGAATACGGTGCTTCTGGATGAGCAGGGGCGGGAAATCGACTGAGTCCGGGTACGCCGGCGTGGCTGCAGGCATGGACTCCGAGCGGTGAGGTTGGGTGATGAGAATGGCGGTGCTACGCACGATATTGTTGTTGCTGGCCCTCCTGGCGGTTTTCACGGCCCGTGCCGGGAGCCTCGAGGTGCCCCTGCCGGGCGGCGAGAAGATTACGGTTGAGACCTATCCGGCCACCGGCGACACGCGCATCCTGTGGCTGCCCTCCGAGCATGGCATCACCGCCCGGCAGCGACCCACGGCCGAGGCGCTGGCGGCCATGGGTCTCGAGGTCTGGATGCCCGATATCCACCTCGCGCTGCTGCTTTCGCCCGGGCGCGGCAGCCTGAAGGAGGTGCCGGACAGCGTCGGCCAGGCGTTGATCGAGACGGCGGCCGCGGACGGCCGGCGGGTGGTCCTGATGGCCTCCGGCCACACCGCGCCCCTAGCCCTCGGCGCCGCCCGGACCTGGCAGCTGGACCACTCCGGGGAGGCGGGTCTGCTGGGGGCGGTGCTGCTCCACCCCAACCTCTACGCCGAGACGCCCCAGGGGGGGGCCGAGGCCCGTTACCTGCCCATCGCCTCGGCCACCAACCTGCCGATCTATATCTTCCAGCCCACCCTGTCGGCCTCCAGCTGGCATCTGGAGCGCCTGACCGAACTGTTGGAACGGGGCGGCAGCAACGTGACGACCCAGATGCTTGAGGAGGTTTCCGACGGCTTCAACCAACGGCCCGACTTCACGCCGGTGGAGGAGGCCATGACCCGGCGCCTGCCGGGCCAGGTGCGCCAGGCATTGTGGATGCTGGAGAGCTACGCCGAGCCGCGCGCGGCGGCTCCCCTGCCGGAGCGCGGTGCCCTGGCCCAGGCCGATGCGCCGCGCAGCCGCCTGCTCAAGCCCTACACGGGGGAGGGGGCCACGCCATCCCTGGCACTGAAGGACCTGGAGGATCGGGAGCATGCACTCGACGCCCTCGGCGGGAAGGTGGTGCTGGTGAATTTCTGGGCCACCTGGTGTCCTCCGTGCGTCAAGGAGATCCCCTCACTGCAGCGCCTCTACGCCAGGCTGCGCGACCGCGGCTTCCAGGTGCTGGCGGTGGACGTGGGGGAGACGGCCGAGACGGTGCGTACCTTCACGGCGCCCTTCGAGGTGACCTTTCCGATGCTGATCGACCCCGACGGCGTGGCGCTGAAGGACTGGGAGGTGCACGGCTTCCCCACCAGCTTCGTGGTGGACCGCGCCGGCCGCATCCGCTTCGCCTTCTTCGGCGCCCTGGAATGGGACGACCCCGAGGTGGTGGCGCAGATCGAGTCGCTGCTCGCTGAGTGAACTATCTCGCCCACGTGGTGCTGGCCGGGCCGGACCCGGAGGCGCAACTCGGGAATTTCCTCGGCGACTTCGTCACCGGCACCCTGGCGGGGCTGCGCGGGCGCTACCCCGCGGCGGTGCTGGACGGCATTGCCCTGCACCGGCGCATCGATGCCTGGACCGATGCCCACCCGCGCCACCGTGCCAGCTGCGCCCGCATACATCCGCGGCGCCGGCGGCTGGCGGGGGTGATCGTGGACGTGGGCTACGATCACATCCTTACACGCCGCTGGGAGCAGCATGTGGGGGAGACGCGGGAGGCCTTCATCGCCGGTTTCTACCGCCTGCTGGAGGAGAACCGGGAACTGCTGCCGGAGCGACTCTCCCGCCACCTGCCCCGCCTCATCGGCGAGAACTGGCTCGGCTGCTACGGCGACCGCAACGGCCTCGGCGTCACCTTCACGCGCATGTCCCGCCGCCTGCGCCGCCCGGAGTTGCTGGTGGGCGCCGAAATCGAACTGGTGCGGCACTACGCCGCGATGGAGGCGGACTTCGAGGCCTTCTTCCCGGAGCTGCGGACCCAGGTCCGGGCATGGCAGGCGGAGGAGCAACGGTGAACAGGCCCCGCGGCCCGGCCTTCTCCCCCTGCGTCGGCATCTGTACCCCCGACCCGGAGCAGCGCCACTGCACCGGCTGCCTGCGCACCCTCGATGAGATCGCCCGCTGGAGCGACATGGGCCCGGCCGAGCGCGAGGCGGTATGGTCCGCCCTCGCGGCGCGGAAACGGGGCCGGTCGAAGGGGGGCGCCTGCGGAGCGTGACGCTGACCCATGCGCCATTGCCGCGGACGGGCCTCCATTCGGTGTTCAACGCCAAGACGCGAAGACGTCAAGGATGACAAGGGTTTTTGGGCGGGTGGGGTGTCCAGGGAAGGGTTTGTGCGGAGACTCCTGCGCCTTTGCTTGCCGGTGTTCCATGCGGCGCATTACGGGAAAGGGCGGATCCCCGTGTCGGGAAAGAATCCGGTGGCACGATTCGGGATATTTGTTCCGTTCCTTTGCATCAATTCTGTAAGTCCTGAAAAATCCTGTTAATCCTGTCCATTCGCTTTTGCCGGATCGTTACGCCCGCAGGTCGCGATCGCGCATGCCGATGAGGTAGAGCAGGGCGTCGAGGCCGAGGGTGGAGATGGCGTGGCGGGCGCTGGCGCGGACCAGGGGCTTGGCGTGGAAGGCCACGCCGAGGCCGGCGCAGCGCAGCATGGGCAGGTCGTTGGCGCCGTCGCCCACGGCGATGACCTGTTCCAGGTCGATCTCCTCCGCCGCTGCGATCTCCCGCAGCAGCTCGGCCTTGCGCTCCCCGTCGACGATGGCGCCCACCACGTTGCCGGTCAGCCTGCCGTCGGTGATCTCCAGCTCGTTGGCGTGGACGTGGTCGATGCCGAGACGGCGCTGCAGGCAGTGGCCGAAGTAGGTGAAGCCGCCGGAGATGATGGCGGTCCGGTAGCCGAGGTGGCGCAGGTTGCGGATCAGCCGCTCGGCCCCCTCGGTGAGCTGCAGCCGTCCGGCCACCCGCTCGAGCACCGCCACGTCGAGCCCCTCCAGCAGCGCGAGCCGCCGGCGCAGGCTCTCGCGGAAGTCGATCTCCCCGCGCATGGCCGCCCCGGTGATGGCGGCCACCTGATCCATGACGCCCGCTTCGCGGCCGAGCTCGTCGATCACCTCCTGCTGGATCAGGGTGGAGTCCATGTCGAACACCACCAGGCGGCGGTTGCGCCGGTAGGGGGTGTCCTCCTGGAAGGCGATGTCCACGCCCACCTCCTGGGCGATGGTCATGAACTCCCCCTTCAGCGCATCCGCGTCCGGCGGCTGGCCGCGTACGGTGAGCTCGATGCAGGCCCGGCCGGGGCCGGTGTCCTTCCGCTGCAGGGAGCGGCGTCCGGAGAGGCGCTCGATGTCGTCGATGTTCAGTCCGTTGGCAGTGATGGCCGCGGCGATGGGCTGGAGCTGGGCGGCGGTGATGGCGCGGCCGATTACGGTGATGATATAGCGCGCCTTGCCCTGCTCCCGAACCCAGCCCTCGTAGGCGTCGCCGCCCACCGGCACGAAGCGCAGATGCATGCCGTGGGCGTGGACGTGGAACAGGATGTCCTTGAGGATGGGGGAGTTCTCCGCCGTGTCCGGTATCTCCACCAGGATGCCCAGCGACAGGGTGTCGTGGATTACCGCCTGCCCCATGTCCAGGATGTTCACGTCGTACTCGGCGAGGATGCCCATGAGTGAGGAGGTGAGCCCGGGCTTGTCGTTGCCGGAGATCTGGATCAGGACGATTTCACTCATGGGCTTCTCTGGAACCTGGGTGTTGCGGGGAGAGCCGGGTCAGGGCAGCGGCAGATGTCCGCCCAAATATACCAGCATCGTGACCAGGATCGTGGCGAGGAGGTTGAGGCCGATGCCGGCGCCGGCCATCTGGCCCATGGTGACGCGGCCCGAGCCGAACACGATGGCATTGGGCGGGGTGGCGACCGGGAGCATGAAGGCGCAGCTGGCGGCCAGCGTGGCGGCGGTGAGCAGCGGTCCCGCCGGCAGGCCGGTGGCCAGTGCCGTGGCCGCCAGGATGGGCATCAGGGTGGTGGCCACCGCGGTGTTGCTGGTGATCTCGGTGAGCAGGACCACGGTGCCGGTGAGCACCAGCAGGAAGAGCCACAGGGGGATGTCCTGGAGCGCCACGAAACCCTGGGCGATAAAGCGATCCACCCCGTTGGCTCCGATGGCCGCGGCCAGGCTGAGCCCGCCGCCGAAGAGGATGAGGATGTCCCAGGGCACCTGCCGGGCGGTGGCCCAGTCCATGGCGAAGATCCCCCGCGCCGACTCCACCGGAATCACGAACAGGGCCAGGGCGCCGATCATGGCGATCACCGGGTCGCTCAGCCCCTCCAGGCCGGTGAGCGCCACCAGCTGCGGGCGCAGGATCCAGCCGGCGGCGGTGAGGATGAAGACCGTGAGCACGATGCGCTCTCCCCGCGCCAGGGGGCCGAGATCATGCAACTCACGGGTCAGCAGCTCCCGCCCGCCCGGCAGGGGCCGGGCGGGAAGGGGGAAGGCCATCCGGGTGAGGAACAGCCAGGTGAAGGGCAGGAACAGCGCCACCAGCGGCAGGCCGATGCCGAGCCACTCCAGTACGGTGGTGTCGTAGCCGTAGTGCTCGCGGGCGAAGGCGGCCAGGACCAGGTTCGGGGGCGTGCCCACCAGGGTGCCGGTGCCGCCGATGGAGGCGGCGTAGGCGATCCCCAGCAGCAGCGCCGCGGAGAGCCGGTGGTGGAGTCGTTCCGGGGCATCCGGGTCACGCTCGCGGAGCATCTCCAGCACACTGGTGCCGATGGGCAGGAGCATGATCACGGTGGCGGTGTTGGAGATCCACAGGCTCAGTCCGGCGGATGCCAGCATGAAGCCTGCCACCAGCCGCCGCGGGCCGGTGCCGACCGCCAGCAGGGTGAGCAGGGCCAGGCGCCGGTGCACGCCCCAGCGCTGCAGGCCGAGGCCGAGGATGAAGCCGCCCAGGAAGAGGAAGATGAGGCTGCGGCTGTAGGGGGCGATGGCCTCTGCCAAGCTGGCGGCGCCGGTGAGCGGGAACAGCACCACCGGCAGCAGGGCGGTGACCGCCAGCGGCACGGCCTGGGTGAGCCACCAGCAGGCCATCCAGGCGGCGATGGCGGCGGTGGCGCGGCCGCCCGGCGTCAGCCCCGCCTCGCCTGCCGGCAGCCACAGCCATGCGACCAGCCCCAGTAGCGGCCCCAGCAGCAGCCCGAGCCGGCGCGCCCCGCCAGCACGGAGAAAGCTTCTCATGCCCATGGGGAAAGTGTGGTGCAGTCAGTCGCCAGTCGCCAGTCGCCACTCGGCCGGTGACTGACAACCGGTAACCGGCAACTATTTCTTGCGCCAGGTCACCGCGTAGAGATCCGTGCGCCGGTCGCGCAGGTTGCGCACGCTGCCCTGCTCGCGCAGCTCCTTGAGCTTCTCCAGGTTGAGATCGGCGATCAGGGTCATCTCCGTGTTCGGGGTGGCCTCGGCGGCGATGGCGTCATGGGGGAAGGCGTAGTCGGAGGGGGTGAAGATGGCCGCCTGGGAGTACTGGATGTCCATGTTCTCCACGTTGGGCAGGTTGCCCACGCTGCCGGAGATGACCACGTAGCACTCGTTCTCGATGGCGCGCGCCTGGGCGCAGCGGCGCACCCGCTCGTAGGCGTTCTTGGTGTCGGTCCAGTAGGGCACGAAGAGAATCGTCATGCCCTGGTCGGTGAGGATGCGCGGCAGCTCGGGGAACTCCACGTCGTAACAGATGAGGATGCCCACCCGGCCGACGTCGGTTTCGAACACCCGCAGCGAATCGCCGCCGGTGAGGCCCCAGTAGGCGCGCTCGTCGGGGGTGATGTGCAGCTTGTACTGGGCGTCCCAGGTGCCGTCGCGGCGGCACAGGTAGGAGACGTTGTAGAGCTGTTGGTCCCGGTACTCGGGCATGCTGCCGGCGATGATGTTGATGTTGTAGGCCAGCGCCAGGCGCACCATCTCCTCGCGCACCCGCTCGCTGTAGGCGGCGAGATCGCGAATCGCCTGGGCGGGATTCTCCTGGTTGAACTGGGCCATCAGCGGGGCGTTGAAGAACTCCGGGAAGAGCACGAAGTCGGACTGGTAGCCGGCCACCGCGTCGACGAAGAACTCCACCTGCTTCAGCAGCTCCTCGAGAGACTCCGCCGGACGCATCTGCCACTGCACGGCGCCCACCCGCACCTCGCTCTTGACCGCCCCGATGAGCGGCGCCTTCTCCTCGTAGTAGATGTTGATCCACTCCAGCAGGGTGGCGTAGGCGTGGGACTCCTTGTCGGTGGGCTCGTAGCCGGTGATGAGCTTGCGCACGTGGAAGTCGTTTGCCAGCTGGAAGCTCAGTATCGGGTCGCGGATCTCGTGGCGCTTCACCTGCTCGATGTACTCCGCCGGGCTCAGACGGTCGGCGTGCTTGCGGTAGCCCGGAATGCGGCCGCCGGCCACGATGCGGCGCAGGTTGAGCCGTTCGCACAGCTCCTTGCGGGCGTCGTAGAGACGTCGCCCCAGGCGCAGGTCGCGGTAGTCCGGGTGGACGAAGATGTCCACGCCGTAGAGCGTGTCGCCGTTGGGGTCGTGGGTGGTGAGATAGCCGTTGCCGGTGATCTCGCGATAGGTGTGGCTGTCGCCGTAGCGCTTGTAGTCCACGATAAGGCTGATGGCCGCGGCCACCACCTTGCCGTTGTCCTCGATGCAGATCTGGCCCTCGGGAAAACGGGTGATCTGGGAGGTGAACTGCTCCCGACTCCAGGCCCCGCCCAGGGCGCCCGGATAGACGAGATCCATGATCTCGCGGATGTCCTCATAGTCTTCGGGGCGGGTATTGCGCAGGATGAGCTTGTGCTCGGGGCTCTTCTTCTGGCGTTTCTTCGCCGGGCGGGGGCGCTGCTTGCTTTTCTTGCTGGTGTCCTTGGCCATGGTGAAGTCCGCTGCGGGGAGGGATTCGGGGCGTCGTACGCGCTCAGACTATAGCAGAAGGGCGCGACGGCGCAGCCGCCGGGGCGTCGGACCGACCGTTTCCCGGCGCGGCGGCCGACAGGCCGGGGATCAGCTGTCTCCGTGGGCGGTGGCGGCGTCGCGGTCGAGTTCCTCCACCCGCTTCGCATCAGGGTTGGGGAAACGGTTCACCACCCAGGGGGGCAGGCGGCTCTGGCTGGCCCGGTGCAGGGTCTCGGATTCCATGATGATGAGCACCAGCATGGTCACCATGACGGGCAGGATGCCCAGGCCGCCGATGAGGGCGAAGATGGCCTCCCGCATCATGCCGAGGTAGGTGTGGCCCAGCCAGCCGAGCAGGCTGACCATGCCCAGCAGGCCGAGCATGACGATGAAGATGCGACTGCGGCGGGCGGCGATCTGCCAGTGGCAGGCCACGAACCAGGGGTCGCGCCGCAACGAGCGCCGGGCGCGCCAGAGGGTGTAGACGAGGGAGCACACGGAGACCGTCGGCACGAAGAGGATCGCGAACGGCATCACGCTGTAGGTGCCGAGGGCGGCTACGAACATGAGGATGTGGTTGCCGATCAGGTTGGTCAGGAAGATCTCGTGGGGGATCTTCGCCCTGGCCACCTCGGCGGGAGGGATGTCGAACAGCACAGAGGGTCTCCTCGCATCGGCAGGATGCTTTATTAACGTCTGGTTATGGACGCGCAAAGATATCACAACCATCGGGAAAATCATCCATTTGCGGCCGTCCCCGGCGGCCCCCGATGCACCCTGGCCGGCACGTGCTAAGTTTAAGTGGACAGCCCGTGGTGCCCTGGCGAATGGATTGTGCGGGAGGTTCCGGGATGCGCGACAACCGAGCGAAATACTGCGTGGGGCAGGTGGTGCATCACCGCCTGTTCGACTACCGTGGTGTCGTCGTGGACGTGGATCCCGAATTCCTGGGCGAGGGTCCCTGGCTGGACGAGATGGTGCGTACCCGGCCGCGCAAGGATCAGCCCTGGTACCGGGTGCTGGTGGACGAGGCGGAGGCCGAGAGCTACGTGGCCGAAGGGAACCTCGAGCCCGACGACAGCGGCGAACCGGTGGACCACCCGGGGATCGCCACCCACTTCAAGGAGTTCCGCGGCGGTGTCTACACCCGCCGCGAGGCGCTGAACTGAAGCGGACCATCCCCCCAACGCCGCCACCCGCGTCCGGGGCGCTCCCGCCCTCACGCCCGGGGGCGGTTCACAAGTTGCGGCTCAGCTGAAATCGAAACGCTTCTCCACCCGGAGGTCCGGATTGATGACTCCCCGCCGATAGAGATTGTCGCGCAGGGTGCGAAAGACCTGGGCTTCCGTGTCGGCGTTGGCGAAGGGGAAGGTCCAGCGCCCGGGTCGGGTTTCGTCGTCGATATGGTTCCAGAACAGGTTCAGGACCCGCAGCCCTTCTTCACGGCGGGGCAGTTTGTCATCGTGGTAGGCGGTGGCTGCCGCCAGGCCCAGCTCTCCGTTGCTCTGCCGGGAGACCGGATCGTCGCCCCGGTGGTAGTAGAGGACGGGGAAGAAGCGGTGGAAGCCCTCCTCGGAGTGATGGGCGAAGAGATCCTCGAGGCCCCGGTGGATGCCCCGAACGGCGTTCCAGGTGTCATCGTGCTCGCCGATGCCGAAGTGATCGAGCTTGCCGGCGTCGTAACGGGCCTTGTCGTCGTGGCGGTAGATTTCCCGCACGTAGTTGTAGATGACCAGGCTGGCGGAACGCCAGCTGCGCTCGGGGTTGCCCGCCGGATCCACGTAGCCGAGCTCGAGGGGCAGGTCGGGGTGCGTCCGGTAGGTCTCGATGAAGCGGACGAGTTCGCCGCGGAAACGATCCACATCGGCCTGGAAACGGGGATGTTCACGCAGAAAATCCGCGTCGCCCAACTGGGGGAAGGCCTCTTCCACCGGCTTCAGGTCCGCCGGCCGGATGAAGCCGAGCTCCCCGTTGCCGGTGATCAGGTAGAAGCCTTCGATACCCTGGTACTTCCTTGCGAACTGCTGGCTGGGGTTTGACTCGCTCACGGGATACTCCTGTCCGCCATTGCGTTCGCGTCCACTGCGACCGTCCATCCGCCGGAGGCGTTCCGTGTCCCGGCACTTTGATTGTAAGGCAAGGATAACCCGCCCGCAGGCAGGGTCAAACAGGAGCCGTCCCGGGTGGCGATGGCGCCGGGCGCTCAGTGGTCCTGGTGGGAGAATACCGGGAGCGATAGGTTCCAGCGGATGGCCGAGAGGCGCAGCCCCAGGGTGACGATCATGGCCACCAGGACGGCGGCGGGATGGTCCGGCAGAAACGGGTGGAGCAGCACATAGACCGCGGCGCCGCACAGGGACGCGGTGGCGTAGATCTCGCGGCGCAGGATGAGGGGGATCTCGCCGGAGAGCACGTCGCGGATCATGCCGCCCACCACCCCGGTCATGATGCCCATCATCACCGCGGCCCCGGGGCCCACGCCGAGGCTCAATGCCTTCTGCGCGCCGATGATGGTGAACACGGCCAGGCCGAAAGCGTCCGCTGTGCGCAGCAGACCCCGCGGGCGACGGCGGATGCGCGCCAGGGCGAAGGTCAGAATGGAGGCGGCGGTGGCCACGCTGATGTAGAGCGAATCGCCGATCCAGAACACGGGATCGGCGCCGAGCACCAGGTCGCGCAGGGTGCCGCCGCCGATGGCGGTGACCAGCGCCAGCACCACGACGCCGAAGAGGTCCATCTGTTTGCGGCCGGCCACCAGTGCGCCGGTCACGGCGAACACGGCGGTGCCGAAGAGATCGAGCAGGTAGATGATGTTCACGGTGAGGAGTCCGTGGCTACGGGCGCCGCCTGAATTCGCGGCGGCGCAGTTTACCACAGGAGGGGCGGGAGAGATGCCGATGTGCTGTGCCACAGGCGAGGGGCGCCGCCCGGGGCTGGCCCGCCGCGCGGAGCCGCGTCGACGGGTGGGGTTCAGGCCGCTTCCGGCGGCTTGCGCGGGGCTCAGGGAAAGCGGCCCGCGCCGATGAAGTGGCGGCGCCAGAAGCTGTCCTCCAGGCTGGCGTAGGAGACCCGCTTGCCGGAGGAGGGCGCATGCACGAATTCGTTGCGGCCGGTGTAGATGCCCACGTGGAGAGCCTTCTGGCGGGGCAGGGCGAAGAAGACCAGATCCCCGGGAAGGAGTCGGTCGGTCGGGACCGGCCGGGCGGCGAGGTACTGGCTGTCGGCGGTGCGAGGGACCCGCAGACCGACCTGGCGGTAGCTGAAGCTCACCAGTCCGCTGCAGTCGAAGCCGCGGGTGGGGTTCGAGCCGCCGTAGCGGTAGGGGGTGCCCACCTGGCTGGCGGCGATATCGGCCACCGGCGAGCCGGTGGGGCCGTAATCCGCGCGCCTTGGCGCGCCGCCGCAGCCGCCGAGGCCGAGCAGGGCCGGCAGCATCAGCACCAGCAGGAGCAGGACGGGGGAGACGGTCCGCCCGGCAGTCACGGTATCCGTATCCATGGTCATCATCATAGGGTTTCGGTCGGCTGTTGCAAGGCGCCGGCGGGCGGATGAGAGCGTACGGGGGCCATCGCCCCTGGGCCTGCCGCCCGGTTCAGTCGGCCAGCACACCCTGGCGGGCGAACAGCGCCAGCAGCCGGTCGCAGTTGGCGGCCACCCGCTCGCGCAGCCGCTCCGGGCGGGGTGCCCCGGCCTCGGGGTTGGGCAGGGTGCCGGTGTGGATATCGGCCAGCAGCGTTTCCACCAGCGCGTCACGGTCCTGCGTTCCATCGAGATGGTGAACCAGCTGGCGGGCGAACCCGTCGAGCCCCACGGTGGCGTGGCGGACGCTGGCGATGTGTGCGCCGGCGGCGGCCTGAAGCCGAGCCAGCGCCGTTGCCGCGGGACGGGCGGGAACCCTGCGCGGGAACCGGCGCGCCCGCGGTTCGGCCCGCACCGCGCCATGGGCGAGGAGACTGAACAGTTCGCCGGCCAGGTGCTCGTCCTGTGCGGCAAGGCGCGCGTCACCGTCGCGGGCCACCATGGCCCGGGCGGCGGACAGCAGCGCGGGCAGCGCCACGCTGTCCGGGTGCACCGCGCCGAGGTGGGCCAGCGCCGCCTTGGTCAGAGGGTGGGAGGCGCCGAAGCGTTCGCCGCCGGGGGTGGTGAACGGCTGCTCCTTAACCCGGCGCAGGTCGAGCTTGCGCGGCGGGGCGAGGTCGGCGTGGAAGGCGAATCCGTTCAGCTGCTCCAGGCCCAGTTCGCGGATGAGGGGCGCGTCCGCGCGGCACAGCAGGCTCTTGCGAAAGCTGCGGCTGCGGATGAAGTCCATGTACTGCTCCTGCTCTTCCAGCTCCCCGAAGCCCTCCAGCAGCTCCGCCGCCCGCTCGCCGAGGGTGGTGGGGAAGAGGGTGTGGAGCTCCGCGTCGGCCAGGTACTGCAGCCCGTGCCGCGCGGCCCGTGCGATGAAGGTGGAGAACAGCTGCGGCTCGTTGAAGGTTTCGAGGTACTCGTGGTAGAGGTAGCTCGGGTGGGCCGTGCGCAGGTGCGCGATCTCCTCGCGCAGAAAGCGCGCGCTCAGGGCCTCAAGACCGGTCGTCGCCGCGTCCAGGAATGCCAGCAGGTCATGGGCTCCCTGCAGCCGCAGGGCGGGAACGTCCACCCCCCGCACATGATGCAGCAGCATGTCCCGCAGCATACCCTTCATGCGCCAGCCGGGGAGGGTGTTGTAGCTGATGTAGGCCACGCCGTTGGGCGTCAGGAGTTCCCCGCACAGCGCCAGCAACCGCTCGCGCACCGGCTCCGGCACCCACGAGTAGACCCCGTGGGCGATGATGTAGTCGAAGCGATCCGCCCCGGCGTCGAAGGTCAGGATGTCGCCCTGCCGGATCTCGATGTTGCCCAGCCCGAGGGCGCGGACCGACTCCGCCCCCTCGGCGGCCTGGCGGGCGGAGAGCTCAAGGCCGAGGAAGGTGCTCTCCGGCAGGTTCCAGGCCAGCGGAACCAGGTTGCCGCCCGAGGCGCAGCCCAGTTCCAGCACCCGGCAGCGGTCGGGGTCGGCGGTCTCCAGCCCGAACAGCCGGCCGATGATCGCCAGGTGCCCGGGGTGGGTGTCGGTGAGAGGGGTACTTTCGTAGGGGACGGCGTCGTAACTGTCCATCGGATTTCCTGGCCGGACGGCGTGTGATTCGATTGTCGTCACTCAAGAACGCGTGCTCACGGCAGCTCGAAGTCGGCTGCGCCCTCGCGTACGGCGAGCACGTCGCAGGTGGATTCCCGCAGCACATGTTCGGCCACGCTGCCGAGCAGGATGGAGCGCAGGTCGCTGGCTCCCATGCAGCCGATGGCGATCAGATCGGCGCCAATCGTCTCGGCAAACTGGTTGATGCGGTTGCCCGGGTGCGGATCGTCCAGGACGATGGGGCGTAAGTCCTGTCCTTCTGTGTTGACTCCGGAGAGAAATGCCTGCAGCCGTTCGAACTCCTCGTTGAGCAGGTCATTGCGGGCGGCGGCTATCTTTACAGGATCGGTGCCCGCACGCTGCATGATCTCCAGCACCCAGGGCTCGAAGACATGCAGGACGTGGACTTCGGCCCCGGGAGCCAACCGCAATGCCTGCCGGAGCGCGAACCGGGATGGCTTCGAGTAGTCCACGGCGATGAGTACCCGTTCATAGGGTCCCCTGGGGGGTGTCTTCACCACCAGTACCGGCCGATCCCCCTTGCGCACCACCCGTTCGGCAGTGGTTCCCAGGATCCAGTCGCGCAGGAAGTTTTCCCCGTGGGCACCGAGTACGATGAGATCGATTCCGAGCGTGCGCGAACAACGGATGATCTCGACGAAGTCCTTGCCGGTCACGACCTGTTTCCGGACCGGACCGCTTGTATCGGCCCCCCAGGCAGCTGCGGCGGCCTGGGAATGCAGGGCAGCTTCCGCCGTTTCAAGTCCGAGGAGCGCAGGTTCCTGCCCGGAATGGGTGATGAGCTCCCGCACGCTGCGTTCGGCAAGGAGGGGCTCCAGCACGTGCAGCAGGGTCAGGCTGGCGCCGTGCTCACTGGCGATCAGCCCCGCACGCTCCAGGGCCGGACTGGAGCGGGGGGAGAGATCGGTTGCGGCCAGGAGCGCGGCAAAGGGTTTAATGGTCATGTACCGTGACAGTTCGTGGGACTTATCCCGGCGGAGGGTGTGTCTGTGCAATCCCCCCCGGATACGATTCGTCCGGCAGCCTCCCGCGCTGCGTCGGCAAAGGGCAGCAGGGCGCCGTCGGCACCTGCGGCAAGGAGTTGCTCCGCCTCCGCGTGGCTGTGGGCGGTGACAAGTATACGCCCCGCATAACCGTGTGCGCGCAGGGCGCGTATCATCAGTACATTGATATCCGCATCCCTGACCGTACTGACGATATGCCCTGTCTGCCCCAGGGGCAGCTGAGTGAGGAACTCGGGATCCTCCGCGTCGCCATAATGGGTGGCGATGCCACGGGCATTGCCCAGTCGCACGGCCTCGGGATCGAAATCCACGCCAAGCAGCCGGCAGCCGGCGGACTGGAGATTGTCCGCGATTTCCATCCCATAGCGCCCGAGACCGAAAAGGACCACGTCGACCGGCCCATGCTCCACCCCCGCATCGTGGCGTCCTTCGTGATCCCCGCCACGTTCGAAGAGGGTCAGCCAGGGTGCCAGTCGCTCGTAGAGGGGGTGTGAGTAGAGGATCATGTAGGTGGAAGCGCTGATGGTGATCAGCCCCACCAGGGTGATGAGCCCCAGGGTTTCCCGGTCGATGTGCCCCAGGCTCAGGCCCAGCGCACCCAGGATGAGGGAGAATTCGCTGATTTGCGCCACGGTCAGCCCGGCGAGGAAGCCGGTGCGCTTGCGATAGCCCAAGACCCCCATGATGATCATGACGATGAGGGGATTCCCCACCAGTACGAACAGTGACAGCACAATGGCCGATGTTGCCTGGGTGTCGATGAGCCCGAGTTCGAGCCGGGCCCCGAGATCCACGAAAAAGAACAGCAGCAGGAAGTCCCTCAGGCTGACCAGACGGGCGCCGATGGCCTGTCGGTAAGGGGTGGATGCGAGGGTCACGCCGGCGATGAAGGCCCCCACCTCCTTGCTGAAACCGAGCAGGTCGGCGGTAGTCGCCAGTGCGATGGCCCAGGCGATGGCGAACAGCACCAGCAACTCGCCGCGCTCTGCGGCCAGGGTCAGGATACGGGCCAGGAGATAACGGGCAAGTAGTGCCGTGGCCCCTATCAGTGCGGCCCCCTTGAGGGGAACCAGCAGGATCGTCAGCCAGGCTCGATCGGCGGCGATACCCGAACCAAGGGTGGTGAGCACGATCATCGCCAGCACCACCACGATGTCCTGGACGATGAGGAATCCCACGGCGATACGACCGTGGAGTGAGTCGATCTCGCGCTTGTCGGACAGAAGCTTGACGATGATGATGGTGCTCGAGAAAGTCAGCGCCACCGCCACGTAGAGGGCGGGTACGGATTCAAGACCCAGCGCCAGGGCGAGGGCGAAGCCGACCACCGAGGTGAACACCACCTGTCCGAGACCGGTGGCGAGGGCGACCGGTCCCATGGAGCGGATCAGCCGTAAATCGAGCTTCAGGCCCACCAGGAACAGCAGCAGGGTGATTCCGAGCCGCGACAGGAGGTCGAACTGATCGTTGGCGCTGACCCATTCCAGACCGGCTGGTCCGACAAGTACGCCTACTGCGATGAAGGCGACGATGAGTGGTTGCCGGAGCACCACCCCGAGTGCGCCCATCCCCGCGGCGAGACCGAGTACAGCCGCAGTTTCATGAAAGAGGCTGGAAAACGGCATGGCTGCCGTGATACCCCCATATGGTTCGAGACCCACCTGGACCCTTGCCGCGGCCCCCTGACTGTTATTCTCGTACCGTACCCGGGTAAATCAAGCCGGCAGGCTCACCGATGAGGTTCGGGAGTTTCTCCTCATCGCGCCGGCCGCTCCTCCGTGTCCCGCTGCGTCTTACTGTCCAGGACGGTGCCGGATACACGGGCCTCGCACGCCGGCTGGAGGGCGAGGAAGCCGACGGCGTGGTGCGCCTCGGCGTGGCGGGTGGGCTGTAAGTCGGACCCGGGACCGGGGTAAGATGCGGGTCGCGCAGCGTTTGACCATCTGCCCGCGTGAGACGCCACCGTTCCGGGGCCAGTCGCGGCCGCGGGCGGATAGGTTCACATGCTCCCAGACAACCGATCGGGACGCCGAGCCATGAAACCCGTCCGCATCTTCCGTCACATCGCCTGCGAGCCGCCTGGCTACCTGGGGGATTTTCTTCGCGCCCGGGGCGTTCCCTTCGAGGTGGTGTGCATCGACGAGGGCCAGACCGTGCCCGCCGACCTGGATGGCGTCTCGGGGCTGGTGTTCATGGGCGGGGCGGGCAGCGTGCATGACTCCCACTCCTGGATCGCCGAGGAGATCGCCCTCATCCGCCGGGCGGTGGCGGAGGAGATGCCGGTGCTCGGGGTGTGCCTGGGCGGTCAGCTGATGAGCGTCGCCCTCGGGGGTGAGGTCACCCGCGCACCGGCCATGGAGATCGGCTGGCACGAGGTGCGGCAGGTGCCGGGCGCGGGGGCGCGGGACTGGCTGGCCGGGGCGCCGGAGCGGTTCACAGCCTACCACTGGCACGCCTGGACCTTCAGCGTGCCGGCGGGGGCCGAACGGCTGCTGGCCAGTGACTGTACCGCCAACCAGGCCTTCGCGCTCGGTCCCCACCTGGCGCTGCAGTTTCACCTGGAGATGACCGCCCCCATGGTGAACGGCTGGGTGCGGCGCTACGGCGGCGACCTGGAGGATGCGCACCCCTGCATCGAGCCGGCGGGGGCGATGACCCGTGGACTGGACCAGCGCCTCGCCGCCCTGCACCGGGTCTCCGACGCCATCTACGGGCGCTGGCTCGAAGGGCTCGTCGACGCCCGGGCGCCCCGCTCCCGGCGCGCCTGATCCCGATGTTGCTCGGCGCACTCGCCCCGGCGGCGGTGGCGGCCTTCGCCGGCGGGCTTGCGCTGCTGGCGTGGCTGGACTGGCCGCCGGCCGCCGCCGAGCACCTGGTGCTGGCGGTCGGCATTCTGCCCCTGATCCTGGCCGCGATGGGCTATTTCACCCCGGTGCTCACCCGGGGCGCCGCCCCCGGGCGCACGCTGGCCTGGATTCCGCTGCTCGCCCTCGCCGGCGGGGTGTGGGTGTTCCTGGCCCTGCTCCTGGCGCCCCCGGCTTTCCATCCCGCGGCCTTGCCGGCGCTGGCGGCGGCTGCGGTCCTGGCCGGCTGGATGCGGCGCCGGGCGCGGGCCGGTCTCGGTGCGCCCCACCCGTGCCTGTCCTGGTACCTGGCGGCGCTCGCCTGCCTGGGGCTGGCGCTGTTGGCCATACTCGCCACCGCCCTGTTTCCCGAACAATGGCTGGCGCTGAAGCGGCTCCACCTGCACCTCAACCTGCTCGGGTTCGTCGGGCTGACCGCCGTGGGCACCCTGCGGGTGCTCCTGCCGACGGCGGGCGGGTATGCCGATCCGTCAGCGGCCGTCGCGCTGCGCCGGGATCTTCGCTTCGCCCTCGGCGGGACGCTGCTGGCGGCGTTCGGCGCGGGCTGGTTTCCGCCCCTGTCCGTCTTGGGCGGTGCGTTGTGGAGCGTGCCGCTGGGGCGCTTCCTGTGGGGGCTGCTCGGGCCCGGCCGACCGCCCTGGTTCCGCACCGTGCCGGCGCGGCTGCTCGCGACGGCGCTGCTGGGCTTCACCGTCGTGCTGGCGGCCGGCCTCCTGCACGGGATCGGCGGCTGGGGCACAGACCGCGCCGTGGGTCTGTTCCTGCTCTGGTTCCTTTTCCCCCTGGTCCTGGGGGCGAGCACCCAGCTGCTGCCAGTGTGGTGGGGTGGGGCGGCCGTGGCGCGCCAGGCCGTGCTGCGGGAGCGGCTCGCCCGCGGCGCGCTGCCGCGGCTCGGGCTGCTGCTGGCGGCGGGAGCCCTGTGGGCGGCGGGCAGCGGACTGGGCTGGCGCCTGGGGCTGATCGCGCTGCTCTGGCACCTGGGCCGGGTGCTGCACACCCGCCTGCTCCTGCGGCGCCTGGATCGGCCCCGGGCATCGTGAAACGCAACGGGCCCGCACGGCGCACACCGTGCGGGCCCGAACAGGTCGACCGGGTTCAGGCCCGGTCAGGCCGCGTCACCCGGTTTACCACCAGGGGCCACCGCCCCACGGACCGCCCCAGGGGCCACCGCCCCACGGGCCGCCGTAGTAGGGATAGCCGCCCCACGGGCCGCCGTAGTAGGGGTAGCCACCCCACGGGCCGCCATAGTAGGGATAGCCGTAGACCGGCGCTCCGTAGCCGTACAGATAGGGATCGGCGCCGATCAGGGCATCGTCCCAGGCCGTCAGCGCTTCGCGCTCCCTCTCGGCCTGCTCGCGCAGGGCCTCGTGGCGCTCCTCCATGGCCTGGCGGCGGGTTTCGCTCCAGGGATTGTCCCAATAGCGCCGGGCGTCGCGATCCCGGTCGCGCGCTTCGCGCATGGCTTCCATCCGCTCGCGGCGATCCTCGCGGCTTATGCCGGGCCGGACGGGATAGGCCGGAGCCACGGCCTGCGGCGCGGCGGCGGCCGCGGGGGCCTCCTCGGATTTGGCAGCCTCCTCGGCGAACGCGACACCGGCGCCGAGGGCCATGGCGACGGCCGTCGCCAGGAGGGTGGATTGAACCGACTTGTCGTTCAACATGGCAGTCTCCCTCTTGTTATTTCCACCTGGCCGCTCCGATGCGGCGATCGGGACGGCCACCCAGAAAAGATAGCGCAGGTCCTGTTCCGACATGCAAACCATCTTCTGCTGGACAAAAGATTAGTACATGCTAATATAATGTTGCAAGCCCTGATTGCATCCATGCAGCAGTGAAAACGGAGCGTACGCAGGCGCTTGTAGGACGCCCGGTGGCTGTGTTTAACTGAGGGCACAAGAACGAACTCCCGATAAGTGCCGCCGTCGGCAGATCAACGAAGGGCGGTGTTTTCACCACCGCTTCCAGCAAGGGCGGCAAGGACCCGACGCAGAGCTGTACAGGCGCACAGGCCCGAACCACGGGGCAGTGAACTGCAATCGCACTCCCGCCCCGAGCCCTGTCCTCTCTCTTTTGTCCGCTTTTTCCGAACTGTCCGGTACGCCGGCAGACGATGAACGTGCTCCCGCGTTCATTCGCCCTCAGCAGAATCCGGGAGCAACCGGCCCCCTGGGCCAGATAAATCCAATGTTCGAGGAGATGAAATAATGAAAAAGATTATCAGGACTGCCCTCATTGCCGCCGCCCTGGGTGCCGTGGCCGCTCCGCTGTCTTCGGCCCAGGCCTGGTGGGGTCCGGGCTACGGCGGCGGTCCCTGGAACGGCATGGGCGACGGCTGGGGCGACATGGACTTCTCCATGCGCGGCTCCGGTTCCGGTTCCGGCTATGGCCGTGGTTACGGCTATCCCTATGGCGGTTACGGCCCCTACGGCTACGGCGCGCCCTACGGCTACGGCGCCCCCTACGGCGGCTACGGCGCTCCTTACGGCGGCTACGGCGCTCCCTATGGTGCCCCGTATGGCGCTCCCTACGGCTATGGCGCCCCGGTGGCTCCGGCCGCTCCGGCCGCTCCGGCACAGCAGTAAGCTGTAACCGGTACGAAAACGGGCCCGCACCGGAAGGTGCGGGCCCGTTTTTTTGACCCCGCCGGTCACGGTCGCGGCAGTCAGCGTTCCGGTTTCCCACCCGGGGGCAGCAGGTGGCGAACCAGGTTCACCCAGTAGGCGACGCCCGTGGGAATGGCCGCGTCGTTGAAGTCGTAGCCGGGATTGTGGAGCGCCGGTCCCCCGGTGCCGTTGCCGATGACCACGTAGGCGCCCGGACGCGCCCGGAGCATCCAGCCGAAGTCCTCCGCGCCCATGGTGGGCGGCAGGTCCGTGCGGACGTTGTCGGGACCCACCGTCGCCAGCATCGCCTCCAGGGCCAGGTTCGCTTCCCGCTCGCTGTTGACGGTGGAGGGGTAGCGGCGTTCGTAGCCGAGTCGCGCATCCAGGCCGTGGGCTGCGGCAATCCCCTCGGCCAGCTGGCGCATGGACTGCTCGATGAGATCCTGAATCTCGATCTTGAACGCTCGGGTGGTGCCGGCGAGGGTGACGCGCTCGGGAATGACGTTGGTGGTGTGGCCGCCGTGGATGCGGGTGACGCTGATGACCGCCGACTCGATGGGATCCACCTGGCGGCTGACGATGCCCTGCCAGGCGGTGATGATGTGCGCCGCGGCGAGGATGGGATCCCGGGCCTTGTGGGGGTAGGCGCCGTGGCCGCCGAGTCCGGTCAGGATCAGCTCGAAGAAATCCGCCGAGGCCATCACCGGTCCGCTGCGCACGCCCATCCTGCCCAGCTCCAGGCCGGGCATGTTGTGCATGCCGAACACGGCCTCCATCGGGAAGCGCTCGAACAGCCCCTCTTCCACCATGCGCCGGCCGCCGGCCACGTTCTCCTCCGCCGGCTGGAAGATGAAGTGCACCACGCCGTCGAATTCGGGGCTTGCGGCCAGGCAGCGGGCCGCTCCCAGCAGCATGGTGGTGTGGCCGTCATGGCCGCAGGCGTGCATCTTGCCGGGCCGGGTGGAGGCGTAGGGCAGGCCGCTCGTCTCCTCGAGATCCAGGGCATCCAGGTCGGCGCGCAGGCCGATGGAACGGCTGCCCCCGCCGGCACGCAGGGTGCCCACCACACCGGTGCCGGCCAGTCCGGTGTGCACCTCCAGACCGCAGCGTTCAAGCTCCTCGGTCACCCGGGCGGCGGTGCGGTACTCCTCGAAGGCGGTTTCCGGGTGGGCGTGCAGTTCATGGCGCAGCGCGATGAGCCCGGGCAGCAGGGTCCGGATCCGTTCGCCGGCATCGGTGGTCACTGGCGCTCGCCTCCCGGCAGATCGGTGTCATTGAGGAATGGGTCCATGGTCTCGGGGCTCCCGCGGGCTGCGTGATGGTCCATGATGCGCAAGGGCCGGCTGCACCGCAACGTGTCCGTCCCCTCTCCGGTGGCGGTATGATGCGCGGGTACGGTGGCAGAGGTGAGAGAGGCATGCGCATCCTGATTCTCGGGGCCGGTGCGGTGGGATTGTCGGTGGCCGGCATGCTGTCCCCGGTGGCGTCGGTGCACGCAGTGTGCCGGGTGCGCCATGCCCGGGCCATCGCTGCGGACGGCTTTTCCATGAGCGGGGTCTGGGGCGAGGCGCGCCTGCGCTTCAGCGCCGCGGAGACGCTGCCGGATCATGAGGACTGGGACTATGTCATCGTCGCCTGCAAGTCCACCGACACCCGGGAGCTGGCCGAACGCTTCGCACCGGTGCTGGCGGGGCGCGAGGTGGTGAGCCTGCAGAACGGCCTCGGCAACGAGGAGATCCTGGCCGGGTTCACCGACCGGGTCATCGGCGGCACCATCATCACCGGTTTCGAATGGCGCGGCGACGCCCGGGTGCACGTCAGCGTGGAGGCGGGCCCCATCCGCCTGGGCCGGTTCCCGGCGGGCGCGGACCCGGCCGTGGAGGGGCTGGTGGCGCTGTTGCGCGCCGCCGGGCTGAAGGCCGAGGCGACGCCCTCCATCCGCGCCGCCCTGTGGGCCAAGACCCTCTACAACTGCGCCCTCAATCCCCTCGGCGCGCTGATGGGCGTCGCCTACGGCGCCCTCGCCCATCCCCAGGCCTGGGCCGTCATCGAGGAGATAGTCGGGGAGGCCTGCGCGGTGTGCGCCGCGGAGGGGGTGGCGCTGCCCTGGCCCGACACGACGGCCTACCTGGAGCACCTGCGCACGGTGCAGCTCCCGGCCACTGCCGGCCACCATTCCTCCATGCTCCAGGATCTGCAGCGCGGCCGTCCCACGGAGATCGACTTCCTCAACGGCGCGGTGGCCTCACGGGGCGCGGCGCTGGGGATCCCGACCCCGGTGAACGCCACCCTGGCGCGGCTCATCCGCTTCCGCGAGCGCCTGGGCGGCGGCGCCGTCGCGGGGGAGTCCTGAACCGTGGCCGGCCCCGGCTTTCCTCTCGACGCCTACCTGGAGCGCATCGGCGCCGGGAGACCGCCCGACAGCGGCGCGGAGAGCCTGCACCGGCTGCACGCCGCACAGGCCTTCGCCATCCCCTTAGAGAACCTGGCCATCCACCACGACGGCGTGGTCAGGCACGGGACCCTGGCTCCGGAGCCCGCCTACCTGGAAGCGCTCGCCTCCCACTTCGTCCTCGAGCTCGGCTACTCCTACGACGCATTCGTACCGCCGCTCCCGGCGGAAGCCTGAGGTGGTTCGTGCTCCCGGCAGATACACCGGGTCTCCTCCACGGCCAGCGGGGCGCGCGTGAGTCCGCAGCGGAACGTCCCGGCCCCCTCCTTCAGGAGATGACGGCAGCTGTGGCACTGGCCGAAGGTCCGTGCGCCGTGGGCCTTCTGCATTGCCGCGAGCAGCGCCTCCAGGTCCGCCCCCATCCGCTCCAGGAGGTCCGGATGGAGAGTTGAGCAGGCGGACTCCCAGATCGCGGGACCTGTGGCGGTGGCGGCGGCAGACAGCCCTTCGGGCGCGAGCCGCAGGTGCACGACCCGGCGGTCCTCCCGGTCCGGGATCCGCTTCAGGAGTCCCTTGCGCTCCAGCGCCAGTAGGCTCTGGGAGACGGTTCCCCGGGTCAGGCCCAGGTAATCGGCCAGTGCGGCCGGGGTGTCGCTGTAGCGGTTGCAGCGGGAGAGGTAGACCAGGGCTTCCAGCTGGACGGGCTGCAGTCCCTGGTGCATGGCCGCCCGGCGGGTCTCGCTGCGCAGCAGTCCGCCGATCCTTTCCAGGAGCGCGTGGAGTGATCTCTCGTTCATCTCTTAATGATATCGGCTCGATATTACCTTGACAAATCCCGAAGTCGCGGCAAAACTGATATCGACTCGATGCCATTGGGAGGTGAGTCATGAAACCCGTTTACCATTTCATCCTGGGCGGTCTGGTTCTGGTGCCGATTCTGCCGGTAGTGGCCGGATCTCCGCCGGTTCCCTATCCCGAGGGTTATCGTGAGTGGACCCACGTGAAGTCGATGGTCATCGAGCCGGGACATCCGCTCGCCACCCCCTTCGAAGGAATTCACCACATCTATGCCAACACACCGGCCACCGAGGGGTTGCGCGGCGGCGCCTATCCCGATGGTTCCGTGCTGGTGTTCGACCTTTTGGAGGCGGTCAGGGGCGATACGGCGATCGGCGAGGGCGAGCGGAAACTGGTGGGGGTGATGGTGCGCGACCCGTCCCGCTACGGCGAGACCGGCGGCTGGGGCTTCGAGGGCTTCGCGGGAAACAGCCGCAGCGAGCGGCTCACCGACGACGGCGGAGCCGGCTGCTACGCCTGCCACCAGCCGGAACCGGAGGCGGTCTTCACCCGCCCGCGTGACTGAGCACCCGGCAGGGTTCCGCACCCCGAGCGGGCAGGAAAATGAACTCAACAGACAGGATTTACAGGATGAACAGGATTTGTATCGCACCCGTTTCGATGGGCATACCGTGCCCATGCCCCGCCGCTCCCTGAAGGCTGGCTACCGACAATGGGCCAGGCGTCTTGATCCTGTAAATCCTGTTAATCCTGTCTATATGGCTCTGTTGACGCGGTCCTTGCCGGCGAATCAGCCGAGCTGGCTGACGTCGCGCACGCCGCCGCGGGCGGCGGAGGTGGTCATGGCGGCGTAGGCCTTCAGCGCCGCGGAAACCTGGCGCTCGCGGTCCGGCTTCCAGGCGCCGGCGCCCTTGGCCTCCATGGCCGCGCGGCGCTCCGCGAGCACCGCCTCGTCCACCGCCAGGCGGATGGAGCGGTTGGGGATGTCGATCTCGATGGTGTCGCCTTCCTCCACCAGGCCGATGGCGCCGCCCTCGGCCGCCTCGGGGGAGGCGTGGCCGATGGACAGCCCGGAGGTGCCGCCCGAGAAGCGCCCGTCCGTGATGAGGGCGCAGGCCTTGCCCAGCCCCTTGGACTTGAGATAGGAGGTGGGATAGAGCATCTCCTGCATGCCCGGCCCGCCGCGCGGCCCCTCGTAGCGGATCACCACCACGTCCCCGGCCACGATCCGGTTGCCGAGAATCGCCTCCACCGCCGCCTCCTGGCTCTCGAACACCCGGGCGGGGCCGGCGAATTTCAGGATGCTCTCGTCCACGCCGGCGGTCTTGACGATGCAGCCTTCCTCGGCGAGGTTGCCGTAGAGCACCGCCAGCCCGCCGTCCTGGCTGTAGGCGTGTTCACGATCGCGGATGCAGCCGGCCTCGCGATCCAGGTCCAGCGCCGGGAATCGGCGCTCCTGGCTGAAGGCGACCTGGCTGGGCACGCCGCCCGGGGCGGCCTTGTAGAAATCGTGGCGCTTGGCGTCGGTAGTGAGGCGCACGTCCCACAGGGCGATGGCCTCGGCCAGGTTGGCCGAGTGCACCGTCCTCGCCTCGCGGTTGAGCAGCCCGGCGCGGTCCATCTCGCCGAGGATGGCCATGATGCCCCCGGCCCGGTGCACGTCCTCGATGTGGTACTTCTGGGTGGCGGGGGCCACCTTGCACAGGTTGGGCACCTTGCGCGACAGACGGTCGATGTCGGCCATGGTGAAGTCGACCTCCGCCTCCTGGGCGGCGGCCAGCAGGTGCAGCACCGTGTTGGTGGAGCCGCCCATGGCGATGTCCAGCGACATGGCGTTCTCGAACGCCGCGAAGGTGGCGATGGAGCGCGGCAGCACCGAGTCGTCGTCCTGCTCGTAGTAGCGCTTCGCCAGCGCCACGATCATGCGCCCGGCCTCGCGGAACAGCCGCTCGCGGTCCTTGTGGGTGGCCACCACCGTGCCGTTGCCGGGGAGGCTCAGCCCCAGCGCCTCGGTGAGGCAGTTCATCGAGTTGGCGGTGAACATGCCCGAGCAGGAGCCGCAGGTGGGGCAGGCGGAGCGTTCCATCTCCTGCACCTCGCCGTCGCTCACCTTGTCATCGCCGGCCGCGATCATGGCGTCGATGAGGTCCACATGCAGCTCCTCGCCGTGCCACTTCACCTTGCCCGCCTCCATGGGGCCGCCGGAGACGAAGATGGCGGGGATGTTGAGGCGCAGCGCCGCGTTGAGCATGCCCGGGGTGATCTTGTCGCAGTTGGAGATGCACACCAGGGCGTCGGCGCAGTGGGCGTTGGCCATGTACTCTACGCTGTCGGCGATGAGCTCCCGCGAAGGCAGGGAGTAGAGCATGCCACCGTGGCCCATGGCGATGCCGTCGTCCACGGCGATGGTGTTGAACTCCTTGGCCACGCCGCCGGCGGCCTCGATCTCGCGCGCCACCAGCTGTCCCAGGTCCTTCAGGTGCACGTGCCCGGGCACGAACTGGGTGAAGGAGTTGACCACGGCGATGATGGGCTTGTTGAAGTCGTCGTCCTTCATTCCGGTGGCGCGCCAGAGCGCCCGGGCGCCGGCCATGGTGCGGCCGCGGGTGGTGGTCCAGGAGCGGTAGTTGGGCATGGTGTTTCCTCGTGCGGTTCGACTCGACGGCGGACGCCATAGCATAGCAGATGACCCGCCTGGCCGATCCCCCGCCGCAGTCGATCAATCCGCCCGCCGCGCACCATGCTGGTGCGTCATGGCGTTCCTGCACCGTCCTGTTCCCCGTGCTGGTGCACGCTCGCCCGCCCCGGGCGCCATCCATCCGTGCCCGCGCCGGTTTTTCCCGGCTGGCATGGGCCTTGCTCTGTTGACGGGACGGATGCATGGCGGAGGACGGTGACGGATGCGGTGGCGGAGCAGTGGCCCATGACGGCCGGGGCCAGGGTGCGGGAAGCGGAGTCCGGCTGGCTGGGATCGCTGACCCTCGGTTTCGAGCGCCGGGGAGAGCGCAGCGTGCTGGCCGAGCGGCGCCACCGCGGTCCGCTGCTGGTGCAGCGCACCTTCCACCCCGAGCCGGGCGTCTGCCACGCCTATCTGCTGCATCCGCCGGGCGGTGTGGTGGGGGGGGACCGTCTGCGGCTGCAGGTGCGGGCCGCCGACCGCTCCGGCGTGCTGCTGACCGCGCCGGCCGCCGGCAAGTTCTACCGCAGCGCCGGGCCGACCGCGAGCCAGGCGGTGCGGCTGGAACTGGAGGCGGGGGCGGCGCTGGAGTGGCTGCCGCAGGAGAACATCGTCTTTGACGGCGCCCGGGTGGAGAGCGGCACCCGGGTGGAGCTGGCCGGGGGCGCCCGCTTCCTGGGCTGGGAGATCACCTGCCTGGGGCGCCCGGCGGCGGGCGAGGCCTTCACCCGTGGCCGGCTGCGCCAGCGCCTCGAGCTGTGGCGCAACGGCCGTCCCCTCTACCTGGAACGGCTCGACCTGGAGGCGGGAACCCCGTTCCAGTCGGCGGCCTGGGGGCTGCGCGGCGCGCCGGTGATCGGCAGCTTCGCCGCCGTCGGCAATGTTGCGGGACTGGACCGGAGCGTGCGGGAGGCGGTAGGCGCGGACGCGCCCGGCGACCTGTTCACTGTCACCCAGCTGGAAGAGGTGCTGGTATGCCGCTACCTGGGCGGCTCCACCGCGCGCGCCCGGCGCTGTTTCGAGGCCGCCTGGCGGGTGCTGCGCCCGGCGCTGCTGGGGCGGCCGGCGTGTGCGCCGCGGATCTGGAACACCTGAAGCGGGGGCCCGCGCCTCCGGGCGGGGTCGGGAACATGAAGAGGAGGAGTGATGGAACTGTCGCCACGGGAGAAGGACAAGCTGCTGCTGTTCACCGCGGCCCTGCTGGCCGAGCGGCGCCGCGAGCGGGGACTGAAGCTCAACTACCCGGAGGCGGTGGCCTACATCAGCGCCGCGATCCTGGAGGGGGCCCGCGACGGGCGCAGCGTCGCCGAGCTGATGGACTACGGCCGCACCCTGCTGGGGGCGGATGACGTGATGGAGGGGGTCGCGGCGATGATCCCCGAGGTGCAGGTGGAGGCCACCTTCCCCGACGGTACCAAGCTGGTGACCGTGCACGAGCCCATCGGCTGAGGAGACGGAAGATGATTCCAGGCGAAATCGTGGCCGCCGAGGGCGAGATCGAGATCAACGCCGGGCGCCCCACGCTGCGGGTGACCGTGGCCAATACCGGGGACCGGCCCATCCAGGTGGGATCCCACTACCACTTCCACGAGACCAACCCGGCGCTGGCCTTCGACCGCGAAGCCGCCCGCGGCTACCGGCTCAACATTCCCGCCGGCACCGCCGTGCGCTTCGAGCCGGGGCAGGAGCGGGAGGTGGAGCTGGTGGCCTATGCCGGCCGGCGGCGGGTGTACGGGTTCAACGCCCGGGTGATGGGCGAACTGGAGGGATGAGGCGGCCATGGTGAGCATCAGCCGGCAGGCCTATGCGGAGATGTACGGCCCCACCGTGGGCGACCGGGTGCGGCTCGCCGACACCGACCTCTGGATCCGGGTCGAGGCGGATCGCACCGTCTACGGCGACGAGGTGAAGTTCGGCGGCGGCAAGGTGATCCGCGACGGCATGGGCCAGTCCCAGGCACCGAGTGCGGAAACGGTGGACACGGTCATCACCAACGCCCTGATCCTCGACTGGTGGGGCGTGGTGAAGGCGGACATCGGCATCAAGGCGGGGCGCATCGCCGGAATCGGCAAGGCCGGCAACCCCGACACCCAGGCGGGCGTGGACATCGTGGTGGGGCCGGGCACCGAGGCCATCGCCGGCGAGGGCTTCATCGTCACCGCCGGGGGCGTCGACTCCCACATCCACTTCATCTGCCCGCAGCAGGTGGAGGAGGCGCTCATGTCGGGCGTCACCACCATGCTCGGCGGCGGCACCGGTCCGGCCACGGGCACCAACGCCACCACCTGCACCCCGGGCCCCTGGAACCTCCACCGCATGCTGCAGGCGGCCGACGCCCTGCCCATGAACCTCGGCTTCCTCGGCAAGGGCAACGCCAGCCTGCCGCAGGCGCTGGAGGAGCAGGTGCGCGCCGGGGCCATGGGGCTCAAGCTGCACGAGGACTGGGGCACCACGCCGGCGGCCATCGACTGCTGTCTCGGCGTGGCGGACCGCTTCGACGTGCAGGTGGCCATCCACACCGACACCCTCAACGAATCGGGCTTCGTGGAACAGACCCTGGCCGCCTTCAAGGGCCGCACCATCCACACCTACCACACCGAGGGCGCCGGCGGAGGCCACGCGCCGGACATCATCCGCGCCTGCGGCGAGGCCAACGTGCTGCCGTCCTCCACCAACCCCACCCGGCCCTACACGGTGAACACGGTGGACGAGCACCTGGACATGCTCATGGTCTGCCACCACCTGGACCCCAACATCCCCGAGGACGTGGCCTTCGCCGACTCGCGCATCCGCCGCGAGACCATTGCCGCGGAGGACATCCTGCACGATCTCGGCGCCTTCTCCATGATCGCCTCCGACTCCCAGGCCATGGGCCGGGTGGGCGAGGTGATCACGCGCACCTGGCAGACCGCCCACAAGATGAAGGCGCAGCGCGGCAGCCTGGGCGGTGACTCCGCCGGCAGCGACAACCTGCGCGCCCGCCGCTACGTGGCCAAGTACACCATCAACCCGGCCCGCGCCCACGGCATCAGTCACGAGGTGGGGTCGGTGGAGGTGGGCAAGCTGGCGGACCTGGTCCTGTGGCGGCCCGCCTTCTTCGGGGCCAAGCCGCACCTCATCATCAAGGGCGGGCTCATCGCCGCCGCGCCCATGGGCGATCCCAACGCCTCCATCCCCACGCCCCAGCCGGTGCACTACCGGCCCATGTTCGGGGCGCTGGGCGGGGCGCGCCACGCCACCGCGCTCACCTTCGTCTCCCGGGCAGCCCTGGAGGCGGACATCGGCGGTCGGCTGGGGCTGGCCAAGACCGTGGCGGCCGTGCGGGGCTGTCGCACGGTGGACAAGGCGGACATGGTGCTGAACGACTGGCTGCCGCGCATCGAGGTGGACCCGCAGACCTATGCCGTGCGGGCCGACGGCGAACTGCTCACCTGCGAGCCGGCCACGGTGCTGCCCCTGGCCCAGCGCTACTTCCTGTTCTAGTCGGGGTCGGCCCCGGGAGGATATCCAGATGCTGCGAGTGACGGAACGGCTCGAGACGCCGGAACAGTCTGAAGTGACCCTCACGCTGCCCTACGAGCTGCGGGTGAAGAGCCGCATGCCGGTACAGCTGGACAATGGCGAGAACGTGGGGCTGATGCTGCCGCGGGGCACGCAGCTCTGCGATGGTGACCTGTTGCGCGACGAGAGCGGGCGGGTCATCCGCGTCTGCGCGGCCCCGGAGATCGTTTCCACCGCCCGCAGCGGGGATCCGCTGCTGCTGGCCCGGGCCTGCTATCACCTCGGCAACCGCCACGTGGCGCTGCAGATCGAGACCGCCTGGGTGCGCTACGCAACCGACCACGTGCTCGACGACATGCTGCGCGAGCTGGGGCTGGAAGTGGTGAGCGAGATCGCCCCGTTCGAGCCCGAGGGGGGCGCCTACGGCGGCGGCCATGGGCATGCGCACAATCACGACTACGTGCATGTGCGCCTGGTCTGAGGCAGAACCGGCGGACGTGGCCGGCGAAGCCGCCCTGCTGCGCCTGCTGCAACTCGCCAGTCCCGCGCTGCCGGTGGGCGCCTTCGCCTACTCCCAGGGGCTGGAGTGGGCGGTCGAGGCCGGCTGGGTGAAGGACGAGTCAGGTGCGGGCGAGTGGATCGGCGGGCTGCTGGAGCACAGCCTCGCCCGCGCCGACGTGCCGGTCTTCGCCCGGCTCCACCGGGCCTGGCACGAGGCGGCCGAGCCGGAGGTGGAATACTGGAACGCCTGGCTGGGGGCAGTGCGCGAGAGCGCCGAGCTGCAGGCCGAGGATCGACACCTGGGCGCCGCCCTGGCACGGCTGCTCGCCGACCTCGGCGAGGAGCGGGCGCGGGCCTGGGCCGGACGCGGTGATGCCGGCTTCGCCACCCTGTTCGCCCTGGCGGCGGTGAGCTGGGGCATCCCGGTGCGCAGCGGCGCACTGGGGCTGCTGTGGGCATGGACGGAGAACCAGGTGGCGGCGGCCACCAAGCTGATACCGCTGGGACAGACCGCGGCCCAGCGCCTGCTCTCGGCGCTCCAGCAACGGATGCCGGTTGCAGTGGAACAGGGGCTGGCGCTGGAGGAAGCGGCGATGGGAATGGGCGCGCCGGGACTCGCCCTGGCCGGCGCCCTGCATGAGACCCAGTACACGCGGCTGTTCCGCTCCTGATCGGCGCAGCGGCATGAACGACGTGGAGGACGAAATGGTGGAAAACAGGCAGACATTGCGGGTCGGCGTGGGCGGCCCGGTGGGTTCCGGCAAGACGGCGCTACTGGCGGCCCTGTGCCGGGTCCTGCGCGAGCGGTTCGAGATCGCGGTGGTGACCAACGACATCTATACGCGCGAGGACGCGGAGTTCCTCATTCGTCACGAGGCCCTGGAGTCCGAGCGCATCATCGGCGTGGAGACCGGCGGCTGTCCCCACACCGCCATCCGCGAGGACGCCTCCATGAACCTGGCCGCGGTGGCCGAACTGGGGCGGCGCTTCCCAAAGCTCGACCTGGTGCTGGTGGAGAGCGGCGGCGACAACCTGAGCGCCACCTTCAGCCCCGAGCTCTCGGACCTGACGATCTATGTGATCGACGTCTCCGCCGGCGACAAGATTCCGCGCAAGGGCGGGCCCGGCATCACCCGCTCGGACCTGCTGGTGATCAACAAGATCGATCTCGCCCCCTATGTCGGCGCCTCCCTGGAGGTGATGGACCGGGACGCGCGGCGCATGCGCGGCGAGCGCCCCTTCGTCTTCACCAACCTCAAGGCCGGCACCGGGCTGGAGGCGGTGGTGGAGTTCATCGTCCGCCAGGGTCTGCTGGAACAGGCGGCCTGAGCCGCCATCACGTCGCCCGCAGCCGCGCCCGCGAGGGCGCGGTTTTTTTGTGCACGGTACTGGTGCGGGCGGGGTCGGGCCGCACCGCGGGAGTGCGGCAGCTCCGCACCAGCCTGATGCGCCCCCCGGCCGGATGCACGGCGGCGGTGCGGCGTGTGCCGGCGCGGCGCGTGCGGGGCCCGGATCCGGTGCATCAGCACGGGTCGCGGCCGCCCGCCTGCCGATTGGCATGGTGCATGCAATCCCGTTTGCGACGGGTACGACCCGGCTGCTTCACCAACGACCACACACCGCTATGGGGGTTACATGAAGAGAAACAACCGCACGCTGCTCAAGCGCACCGCGCTGGCCTGTTCGGCCGCGGTCCTGGGCCTGGGCCTGCAGATGGCCCAGGCCGCCGAGACCATCAAGGTGGGCATTCTCCACTCGCTCTCCGGCACCATGGCCATCAGCGAGACCACCCTGAAGGACACCATGCTGATGCTCATCGAGGAGCAGAACAAAAAGGGCGGACTGCTGGGCAAGCAGCTCGAGCCGGTGGTGGTGGACCCCGCCTCCGACTGGCCGCTGTTCGCCGAGAAGACCCGCGAACTGATCCAGCAGGACAAGGTGGCCGCCATATTCGGCTGCTGGACCTCGGTATCGCGCAAGTCCGTGCTGCCGGTGGTGGAGGAGCTCAACGGACTGCTCTTCTACCCGGTGCAGTACGAGGGCGAGGAGTCCTCCAGGAACGTCTTCTACACCGGCGCGGCGCCGAACCAGCAGGCCATCCCCGCGGTGGACTACCTGATGAACGACGTGGGCGTGGAGCGCTGGGTGCTGGCCGGCACCGACTACGTCTATCCGCGCACCACCAACAAGATTCTCGAGGCCTACCTGAAGGCGAAGGGTGTTGCCGATGCGGACATCATGATCAACTACACCCCCTTCGGCCACTCCGACTGGCAGAGTATCGTCTCCGACATCAAGAAGTTCGGCTCCGCCGGCAAGAAGACCGCGGTAGTCTCCACCATCAACGGCGACGCCAACGTCCCCTTCTACAAGGAACTCGGCAACCAGGGCATCTCCGCCGAGGAGATCCCGGTGGTGGCCTTCTCCGTGGGCGAGGAGGAGCTCTCGGGCATCGACACCCGGCCGCTGGTGGGCCACCTCGCCGCCTGGAACTACTTCATGAGCGTCGATACGCCTGAGAACGACGCCTTCATCAAGCAGTGGCACGCCTTCATCAAGAGCGACAAGCGCGTCACCAACGACCCCATGGAGGCCCACTACATCGGCTTCAACCTGTGGGTGAAGGCGGTGGAGAAGGCCGGCAGCACCGATACCGACAAGGTGGCCGAGGCCATCATCGGCCTGGAGACGCCCAACCTCACCGGCGGCAAGGCGGTGATGCTCAAGAACCACCACGTCACCAAGCCGGTGCTCATCGGCGAGATCCAGGATGACGGCCAGTTCGCGGTGGTCTGGGAGACCGACGCCGAGGTTCCCGGCGACGCCTGGTCCGACTTCCTGCCCGGCAGCAAGGACATCATCGCCGACTGGACGCCGCCCGTCTCCTGCGGCAACTACAACAGCGTCACCAAGGAGTGCTCGGGCCAGAACTACTGATCCGGCGCCCTGCGGACGCCAGGGAGGGCGTCCGTTCCCTGTTCCGGCGCCGGTTGGGCGGTGGCCGGGGGATCCCTTTCCGGCGGTGATTCCCGCCGAAGTCATCGACAGCACACGGCACACAACGTCCATGGGTGGAAACAACGCAACGCGCTTACGGCCCGCCTGCATCCTGCTGCTGATGCTGGCGTGCCTGGGGAGTCCCGCGCCGGGACTGGCGGAGGCCACCGCTGGCGCCGTGGCGGAAGCCGGGCCTCCGGCGCCGGGCCTGTCCGCGGCGGCGGTCGCCGATCCCGGCGCAATGGTTGCGGCGGGGACCCCGGCGGAGGATGGGCCGGTGCCGGAGCGCACCTTCGCTGTGATGGCCGCGGAACTGGCCGGCGCCGGCTTCCGGGAGAAGGCGGAGCGGGTGGAGGAGATCGCCGCGAGCGGTCATCCCCGTGCCCGGATTCTGCTCGAGGCGTTCCTGGCGGGCGAACTCTACCGGCGCAAGTCCGATGACCGGGTGGTGATCCCGGCTGCGGCCGGGGGCGGCGAGCAGCCGGTGACCGATGCCATCGACGGCAGCGCACTCGGCAGCGTCGGCAAGGGCGATCTGCGCCGGGTCACCATCAACAACAGCCTGCGCGGCCAGCTGCGGGACGCCATCGCCCGCCTCAGTCTCCACGATCCGGAGAAGGAGGTGCGTCTGGCCGCCGTGCGGCAGATGCTCGACGGACTGGATGAGTCCTCCCTGGCCCTGTTGCGGGAGGCGGCGGCGCAGGAGACGGTCGCCGAGGTGCGCGCGGCCATGGAGGTGGCGCTGGCACTGGGCGCCCTGAATGGCGGCGAGCGGGAGCTACGCATCAGCGCCCTCGGGGTGCTGGAAGGAAACCTGGAGCCGGCGGTGCGCAACCACCTGGCGGCGCTCACCGCGGTGCGGGACGACGGCGGCTTCGCCGAGCCCGACGAGACCGTGCGCACGGCGGCGCGCAAGGTGCTCGCCGGCATCGACGCGCGGCTGGAACTGTTCAGTCTGGCCGAGACCGCCTACTTCGGCCTCAGCCTCGGCTCGGTGCTGCTGCTCTCGGCTATCGGCCTGGCCATCACCTTCGGCGTGATGGGGGTCATCAACATGGCCCACGGCGAGATGATGATGCTCGGCGCCTACACCACCTACGTGGTGCAGCTGCTGATGCCGGAGGCCATCGACTGGTCGCTGCTGGTGGCGGTGCCGGCGGCTTTCCTGGTGGCGGGGCTGGCAGGGGTGGCCATCGAGCGGGGCGTTATCCGCTTCCTCTACGGCCGGCCGCTGGAGACCCTGCTGGCCACCTTCGGCCTGAGCCTCGTCCTGCAGCAGCTGGTGCGCACCGTCTTCTCGCCGCTGAACCGCTCGGTGGCCACGCCGGGCTGGATGAGCGGCTCGCTGGAGATCAACAGCGCCCTGTCGCTGACCTACAACCGCATGGCCATCATCGTCTTCAGCCTGATGGTGTTCGTGGCCCTCATCCTGGTGCTGAAGCGCACCAGCCTCGGGCTCAAGGTGCGGGCGGTGACCCAGAACCGGGCCATGGCGAAGGCCATGGGGGTGCGCACCGACCGGGTGGACGCGCTCACCTTCGGCCTCGGCTCCGGCATCGCCGGGGTGGCCGGCGTGGCCCTGAGCCAGCTCACCAACGTGGGTCCCAATCTCGGCCAGGCCTACATCATCGACTCCTTCATGGTGGTGGTCTTCGGCGGGGTAGGCAACCTGCTCGGCACCCTGGTGGGCAGTCTCACCCTGGGGGTGGCCAACAAGTTCCTGGAGCCGGTCTCCGGCGCGGTGCTGGCCAAGATCCTGGTGCTGGTGTTCATCATCCTCTTCATCCAGAAGCGCCCCCGCGGACTCTTTCCGCAGAAGGGGCGGGCAGCGGAGGCCTGAACGATGGGAATGCCACGCCTGTTTCCCAGTGCCCTGCGGGGCGACACCGGCGGCCAAGTGCTGCTGGCGGCGCTGGCCGTAACCGCCGCCGCCGTGGCGGTGCTCAACCTGGCGGTGCCGGCCTCCTCGGCGCTGCACGTCTCCACCTTCACCGTCACCCTGCTGGGCAAGTACTTCACCTTCGCCCTGCTGGCCCTGGCGCTCGACCTGGTGTGGGGCTTCGCCGGCATCCTCAGCCTCGGCCACGGCGCCTTCTTCGCCCTCGGCGGCTACGCCATGGGCATGTACCTGATGCGCCAGATCGGCGAGCGGGGCGTCTACGGCAACCCGGAGCTGCCAGACTTCATGGTGTTCCTCAACTGGCAGGAACTGCCCTGGTACTGGTTCGGCTTCGACCAGTTCTGGTTCGCCCTGATCATGGTGGGACTGGTGCCGGGGCTGCTGGCCTTCCTGTTCGGCTGGCTCGCCTTCCGCTCCCGGGTCTCCGGTGTCTATCTCTCCATCATCACCCAGGCGCTCACCTACGCCCTGATGCTCGCCTTCTTCCGCAACGAGATGGGCTTCGGCGGCAACAACGGGCTGACCGACTTCAAGGACCTGCTCGGCTTCAGCCTGCAGGCGGACACCACGCGGGTAGCCCTGTTCCTCGCCTCGGCCCTGGCGCTGGCGGGCGGGTACGTGCTCTGCCGCGCCATCGTCGGCTCGCGCCTGGGGCGGGTCACGGTGGCGGTGCGCGATGCCGAGGCCCGCGCCCGCTTCCTCGGCTACCGGGTGGAGAACTACAAGCTCTGGCTGTTCACCGTCTCGGCGGTGCTGGCGGGCATTGCCGGTGCGCTGTACGTGCCCCAGGTGGGCATCATCAACCCCGGCGAGTTCTCTCCGCTCAACTCCATCGAACTGGTGATCTGGGTGGCGGTGGGCGGCCGCGGCACCCTCTACGGCGCGGTGGTGGGCGCGTTGCTGGTGAACTACGCCAAGACCTGGCTGACCGGCGCGATTCCGGAGGTGTGGCTGTTCGCCCTCGGCGCCCTGTTCGTGCTGGTGACCCTGTTCCTGCCCCGCGGCGTGGCGGGGTTGGCGCGCCGGGTCCGGGAGGCGCGGGCATGAGCGGATTGCGCACCACGCGGGAGCTGCTGCGCCGCGACCGGGTGTTCGACTTCATGGCCCCGGCGCTGAGCCGGGACATGGTGCTGGACACCACCCACGGCCCCATCCTCTATCTGGAGGATGTGAGCGTGAGCTTCGACGGCTTCAAGGCGCTGAACGCCCTGAACCTCTACATCGACACCGGCGAGCTGCGCTGTATCATCGGCCCCAACGGCGCCGGCAAGACCACCATGATGGACGTCATCACCGGCCGGACCCGCCCCGACACGGGCACGGTCCACTTCGGCCAGCGCATCGATCTGCTGCGCCTCGACGAGCCGGCCATCGCCGAGATCGGCATCGGCCGCAAGTTCCAGAAGCCCACCGTGTTCGAGCAGCACACGGTGTTCGAAAATCTCGAGCTGGCCATGCGCGGGCGCAAGGGCGTCTGGCATACGCTGAGGGCGCGCCTCACGGGCGCCCAGCGCGACCGGATCGACGAGGTGCTCGCCAGCATCGGCCTCACCGGCGAGCACGGCCGCCCCGCCGGGCTGCTCTCCCACGGCCAGAAGCAGTGGCTGGAGATCGGCATGCTGCTGATGCAGGACCCCAGGCTGCTGCTGGTGGACGAGCCGGTGGCGGGCATGACCGCCGGGGAGACCGAGCGCACCGCCGAGCTGCTCACCAGCCTCACGGGGAGCCACTCGGTGATGGTGGTGGAGCACGACATGGCCTTCGTGCGCTCCATCGCCCGCAAGGTGACGGTGCTGCACGAGGGCAGCGTGCTGGCGGAGGGGGACATGGACACGGTGCAGAACGATCCGCGGGTGGTGGAAGTCTACCTGGGGGGCGAGTGATGATGCGGCTCGAGGGCGTCAACCAGTTCTATGGCGGGAGCCACATCCTCTGGGACCTGGACCTGGAGGTGCCGGAGGGTGAGTGCACCTGCCTGATGGGGCGCAACGGCGTGGGCAAGACCACCCTGCTGAAAGCCGTCATGGGGCTGCTGCCGGTGCGCAGCGGCTCCATCCGGTTCGACGGCCGGGAACTGGCGGGACGCCCGGCGGAGCTGCGCGCACGGCTGGGCATCGGCTATGTGCCCCAGGGCCGCGAGATCTTCCCCCAGCTCACCGTGGAGGAGAACCTGCGGGTGGGACTCGGCATCCGCGGTCCCCGCGCGCGCCGCATTCCCGGGCGGGTGTTCGAGCTGTTCCCGGTCCTCGGCGAGATGCTGAACCGGCGCGGCGGGGATCTCTCCGGCGGCCAGCAGCAGCAGCTCGCCATCGGCCGGGCGCTGGTGCTGGAGCCGCGCCTGCTCATCCTCGACGAGCCCAACGAGGGCATCCAGCCCAACATCGTGCACCAGATCGGCGCGGTCATCCGGCGCCTCAACCGCGAGGAGGGGCTCACCGTGCTGCTGGTGGAGCAGAAGCTCCCCTTCGCCCGCCGCATCGCCCATCGCTTCAACCTGGTGGAGAAGGGGCGCAGCGTGGCGTCCGGCGCCATCGGGCGGCTGGATGATACGCTGGTGGGACGCTATCTCGCCGTCTGAACCGGCGCCTGCTTGTTGCGCTGCACGACAACTGCCTGTTGTCTCCCGGGGAGGAGTTCTGCTAATTTCCCGACTCGAGTGGTGAGAATTATGGATTCACCACCGGGTCGGGCCGCTGAAACCGTCTGCCGCACGTACCCATGACAATCGAGTATTTCGCTCCCAGAACAAATCACATTAAGCCGGCGCGCCAGACGCCGTCGGGAGCCGAGAACATGCGGATGGAGGAGTCCCATGGGTGTGTCACAGCACCTGCGGCGAGACCTGCGACGGGTGGGTCGCCAGCCCTGGCTGGTGCTGTTTCCCGTCGGCCTGCCCCTAGTGGTGGGCCTGGGCACCGAGGGCAACCCGGTGGCCATCGCCGCTTCGATCGTGGTGGTTGTCTTCGGCTATCTCTGCCGCTGCCTCTACCATTCATGACCGGCAGCGCGCCCCCGGCTTCCGGGCCGGGGGCGCCCCGCCTTCACCGGCTCAGCCGCGCCGGTTGCTCCGCCGCAGCTCCATGCGGCGCACGAACTCCTCGATGATGCGCCGGTAGAGGGCGTCCTTCAGCACGCTGTCCTCAACCCCCGATTCCAGGCTCGGATTGTCGTTCACCTCGATGACGTAGGCGTTGCCCCGGTACATCTTGAGATCCACGCCGTAGAGGCCGTCACCGATGAGGTTGGCCGCCTTCAGTGCCACCGAGACCACCTTCGCCGGCACCTCCTCCAGGGGCCAGGTCTTGTAGGCCCCGCTGGCGAAGCGCCCGCCGCCCTCGTGCTTGTAGATCTGCCAGTGCTTCTTCGACATGAAGTACTGGGAGGCGTAGAGGGGCTCGCGGTTGAGCACCCCGATGCGCCAGTCGAATTCCGTGTACATGTACTCCTGGGCCAGAATCAGCTCCGACTCCCGCAACAGCTCCGCGGCGTGGCGCTGCAGCTGCTCGGCGTTCTCCGCCTTCACCACGCCGCGGGAGAAGGAGCCGTCCGGGATCTTGAGCACCAGGGGAAAGCCGAACTCCGCCTCCAGCTCCGGCAGGTCGCGCTTGCGGATGATGCGGGTCCTGGGGGTGGCCACGCGGTTGGCCTTCAGCAGCTCCGCCAGGTAGACCTTGTTGGTGCAGCGCAGGATCGACTCGGGGTCGTCGATGACCACCATGCCCTCGCTCTGGGCCTTCTTGGCGAAGCGGTAGGTGTAGTCGTCGATGCTGGTGGTGGAGCGGATGAACAGTCCGTCGTACTCCGCCAGGCGGGCGTAGTCCTTCTTCTCGATGAGCTCGATGTCCACCCCGAGGTCCTTGCCGATGCGGATGAATTTCTTCAGCGCCTTCGGATCGGAGGGGGGCAGGGGGTCGGCGGGATCGTGGAGAATGGCCAGGTCGTAGCGGAAGACGGTGCGCGAGCGCGGGGTGCGCCAGCGCTTCTTGGAGTAGGTGTCCAGCGCCTCGATGAAGCTGGTGGTCTGCCCGGCGGTGAGCTTGTGCAGGAACAGGGGCTTGATGGAGGCGATGCGCCAGGTGCCCTCCTTCTCGAACTCCACCCGCAGCAGGGGGGCGGGGAAGGTCTCGAAGATCTGCCGGGCCAGCTCCTCCAGCGGTGCGTAGATGGTGTGGCCGAAATAGATCTCCAGGGTGAAGCCGGTCAGTCCCTCCACCTCCCTGCTGCGCCGGCGCTTCCCGCCCATGGTCTCGTGCACCAGCTCGTCCAGATCCTCCACGTCGAGGCCGTACATGGCCTTGCTGCTGAGATCCAGCATGGTCTTCACCGAGGGGACCACCCGGTGGTGGCGCGCCTCGCCCAGGAGCGAGCAGTAGTAGCCCGTGCTCAGGTAGCGGTAGCTGCGGCACAGGTTGATGACCCGCAGGTCCTTCTGGCGGATATATTCCGGGCGGGTGAGATAGTCGCTGACGGTGATGACCGGGTAGCCCGCCTCGAGGGCTTTCCCGTCCGCCGGGTTTTCGACGACGATGACTTGAGTGGCCATGGCTCCCGTGAACGGTCGTTTCAGCCGGCGCGCTGCCTGCGGCGGCGCGACTTGCGCTTGCGGATGATGAGCACGGCGCGCTGCCCGGACTTGCCGTAGCGGGCCATGCGTTCGAAGTCCTTCTGCGGGATGGGCATGCTCACGCAGTCGGTCTGCGTCTTGCCGGCCTCGTCGTCCACGAAGGGGTCATGCACATAGATATAGCGTTCGTCGAAGCCCGTTACCACCACCCAGTGGGGGAACTTCTCCCGGTAGATGCGGTAGGAGCTGATCAGCACCACCGGGATGGCGCCCGACTCGAATGCCGCACGCAGGTCCGCCACGCCCAGCCGGTCGTGATACAGGGGCAGGGCGAGCTGCCGGATCTGGTCGAGGAAGTCCTCCTGCACCAGCCGGATGACCTCCTTTTTCTCCTCGCTGCGCACCGAGCTGATGAACATGGCCTCCTCGTCGTCCACCACGTGGATCTCCACGTCCAGGCCGCGGTGGTGGGCGGCCAGCGCCAGGCCGTAGGGGCCGCAGCCGCCGTGGCCGGCGGTCATGAATACCGTGGTGGCCTCCCGCCAGATGCGGATCTCCTGGCGCCGGCTCATCTCCGTGTCCGCATCCAGCGCCTTCATGGCCATCATCAGGGCGGCCGGGCCGCAGGTGAAGTCCAGGGTCTGCTGGTAGTAGGGGACGATGACCAGGTCGGGATTGAGGTGGGGCGCCAGCAGTTTCTCGTAGCGAACCGCCTCCTCGTGGTCCTCGTAGTAGTCGAGCCAGGTGCCGAACTTCTGGTAGCCGAGCTCCCGGTAGAGGTGTTGGGCGGCCTCGTTGTCCTGGCGCACCTCCAGGCGCATGTAGGCGCAGCCCGCCTCCAGGGCCGCGGCCTCCGCGGCCTGCAGCAGCCTTCCGCCCAACTGCTGGCCGCGGTGGCCCGGATCCACCGCGATCGAGTAGAGCCGGGCCAGCGAGGTGCCGGCGTTGTAGAGCACCAGGGCATAGCCGCGGATAACACCCTCCGACGCCTCCACCAACAGGCTGCTGTTGGCCTTGGTGAGCATGTAGCGGAAGCTGCGCCGGGAGAGGCGGTCGGTCTCGAAACAGCGGTTCTCGATGGCCACCAGCGCATCGATGTCCGCCAGGTCGGCAGGTCTGATCATGGGAAGGCCGTGAGGGAGAGGGCAAGCACCCTTGCGCCACGCGGCACACCGCCACGGGCCACAATAATTTAGCACGCGGGAACAAAGCCCACCATCTCCGTTACGGGGCGCTTGCGCGACTGCCGAAACCCGGTCCATCCTTGCTCAATGAACACACCCGTTCCCGGCCTCATCGAAATGCTGCAGCGCCTGGTCGCCACCCCCTCGGTGAGCAGCGTCAGTCCCGAGTTCGACCAGAGCAACCGCGCGGTCATCGACATCCTTGCTGGCTGGCTGGAGACGCTCGGCTTCGCGGTGGAGGTGATGCCGTTGCCGGAGCGCCCGGAGAAGGCCAACCTCATCGCCACCCTGGGCGCCGGGCCGGGGGGGCTGGTGCTGGCCGGCCACACCGACACCGTGCCCTTCGACGCCGACCGCTGGCGTTTCGATCCCTTCGTCCTCACCGAGGCCGAAGACCGGCTCTACGGGTTGGGGACCGCCGACATGAAGGGTTTCTTCCCGCTGGCCATCGAGGCGGCGCGGCGGTTCGAGGCGAGGCAGCTGCGCTCGCCCCTTATCATCCTCGCCACCGCCGACGAGGAGAGCAGCATGGAGGGGGCCGAGGCCCTGGTGGCGGCCGGCCGACCCCGGGGCCGCTACGCGGTCATTGGCGAGCCGACGGGGCTGCGGCCAGTGCGCATGCACAAGGGCATCATGATGGAAGCCATCCGGCTCACCGGCCGTTCCGGCCACTCCAGCGACCCGTCCCTCGGCGTCAACGCCCTGGAGGGGATGCACGGGGTCCTGGGCGAGATCCTGGCCTGGCGCGCGGAGCTGCAGGCGGCCCACCGGGATCCCCTGTTCCAGGTGGAGGTGCCCACCCTCAACCTGGGTCACATTCACGGCGGTGACAATCCCAACCGCATCTGCGGGCGCTGTGAATTGCATATCGACCTGCGGCCACTGCCGGGCATGGCGCTCGACGACCTGCGCGGGGAACTCCTCCGGCGGCTGGAGCGGCGGCTGGCGGACTCGCGCCTGGAGCTGGAAATCTTCTCCCTGTTCAAGGGCACACCCGCCATGGAGACCCCGGCCGCCTCGGCGCTGGTGCGGACCGCCGAGCGGCTCACCGGCCACAGCGCCGAGGCCGTGGCCTTCTGCACCGAGGGGCCCTACCTGCAGGCGCTGGGGATGGAAACCCTGATCCTCGGCCCGGGCGACATCGACCAGGCCCACCAGCCGGACGAGTACCTGGCGTTGGACCGGGTCCGACCCACCGTGGATCTCCTGGAGCAGCTGATCAGGCGGTTTTGCTGTGAAGGGTGATGGGTGAATGCGTGAATGCGTGAGTGCGTGAATGCGTGAATGCGTGAATGCGTGAATGCGTGAGTGCGTGAATGCGTGAGTGCGTGAGTGCGTGAATGCGTGAATGCGTGAATGCGTGAGTGCGTGAGTGCGTGAGTGCGTGATGCGTGAGTGCGTGAGTGCGTGATGCGTGAGTGCGTGAGTGCGTGATGCG
>Ga0209270_1000488_pt1 | contig 83187 bp, 61 predicted proteins | sample MTBAKSrepl1MetaG_FD_187456 | JGI IMG/M metagenome (GOLD analysis project Ga0209270, IMG submission 187456) | Enrichment culture microbial communities from Arthur Kill intertidal strait, New Jersey, USA, that are MTBE-degrading - MTBE-AKS1... | ecosystem: Environmental > Aquatic > Marine >...
GCCAATATGGATTTTCTACCCATCCGGCGACCACATCATCATCGCTTAGGCTGTGGGTGTACTTCAGATAGTGCAGCGCTACCATCAGCCGGGTGCTTATCGCCGGGCGTCCGTTATCAGGACAATATGTGGCTCCAAATGCTTTTTCCAGCTGTTCCCAATCAACGACATTGGCAAGCCTTACCAGCCCATGGCCGGGGTCGATGATCTGAACCAGCTCGACACGAAAAAGCTCCCTTTGTCGATCCTTGTTTGCTGGCTTTTTTGGTTTCATGTGATCTAAAATTTGCAGGATTTTGAGGGTATTGGCATCGAAAGCTTGCAAATTTCATATCACATTTTGAAGACTTTTCCCAATTAAATTAACGGGTAAAGCTGTTTTTCAAGACCGACTACTTTAACTCGATCCCGTGGGAAGACTTTCATCCACGATTCGAGATACTGTGAATAGAAACCATACTCAACCAGCCTTGCCTTTGGGGCATCCTGTGCGATTTTTCTGAGGCTTTTGAAAACGGTTATTTTGCTTCTACGCACGCCGGATCTTATGGCGGCCCGTCGCATAATGTGATGGTAGCCCGAAATTGCCCGGCGCACCGGGTCTCTTAAAATGGCAATGATTCTGACGTCTGGCAGTTCCTGCCGGACAAGCTCGGCAATCGTCGGCAAGGAATCATCGTATTCGATCTGCGGGGAAGTGTTGTACCAGTACGGAATGCGATCGAAAAGGTAGGAGGTCGAGGCTTCACCAGTCACCTTACCCGGATCGACGTCTCGAAAGTGGTTGTAATACCATTGTGTTCCTTTGCGATAATTTTCAATCCCACCAAAGTAGTGAATCTCTTTTTTCTCCGGAAGGTCTGTTTCCGGATGCTGATGCAACATATTCCACAGCCAAGTGGTCCCGCACTTCTGACCTCCGATAATGAGAAAATCCGGCTTTTTCATCTTTCCTGCCTAATGATTATTGGTTCCGACTCGTCATCCGATTCGGGGCGATTTTGACCGCATCAGCCAGAACACCCGTTCCGCGCGGATACAGGCGTGTCATTTTTTTTGCAAACCTTCCGGTGCCCCCTCAATTCGTTATTTATGCGAATTGGTCAAAATATTAGGTGATTATATATCCGAAAAAAGAGAATACAAATTTGGCACCAATATTGCGTTTTATTCCTGCGGCGCCAAAATCTGCGCCTTGCACGAAAAAGGCAAACCACTCCGAAAGGGTGGGACGCAAAGCCACTGGCCTAACTTTCCTGCACTGATGAGGAAACATGGCAGCAGGGTTGCCGAAGGCAGACGCGAGATCTCTCTGTGGATACTCCGATTGTCTTCAAAATTAGAGAACCACGGAGGGTATCATTATGAGGTCATTGTTCTATGACCGCACTATCAGTGCGCTTTTTGGCATGTTTCTATCAGTTGTTGTTCTTTTTTTCAGCACCATTCCGGCCTTTGCCGCCCAGGCCACCCTGGCATGGTCAAACATCTCCTCGGCAGACGGCTATCGAGTGTTTCATCGGGTGTCCGGCGGAAGCTTCGACTACGAAAATCCAATATGGAGCGGCAGCAATACCACTTGCTCCATCGAAAATCTGGCTGATGACACGACGCATCTCTTCGTGGTCAGGTCCTTCTCGGGCACCAATCAAAGCGAGAATTCCAACGAAGTGTCGTTCCACTTCTCGCCCCCTGTCGTTACTCACACGATTAAGGCCATACCAGGCGAAAACGGGGCAATCGATCCTGCGGGAGATCTATCCATCACCCGAAATGAAACTCAGGTATTCCACATTACACCAGCCCCCGGCTACCAGATCAGCGACGTGCGCGTCGACGGCGTTTCCGTTGGTGCCGTGGCATCGTATACTTTTGCCACCATTGACAGGAACCACACAATCGAAGCCGTCTTTGCGCCGATCACGTCAAACCCATTGCCGCCTGCTGACCAGGACAGCGGCAACTCTGAACCAATCCAGACCCCTGCCAACGGCTCAGCCATCATTTTGGACAACGGCGAAACGGGAACAAGGGCGAATGGTCGTTGGTCGGTTTCCGATGGCACGGACGCTTATGGTACCGGATCCATCTACAGCAAGGAAACAGGCGCCGACTATGCCTACGAAGTGGAACTCGCCGGCCGCTTCAAGGTGGCGTTGTGGTGGTCCGGCTATAAAAGCCGCTGTACGAATGTTCCGGTTGAAATCTATGATGGAAGCTTTCTGCTCGACACGATCTATGTAGACCAAAGCCAAAATGCCGGCCGGTGGAATGTGATCGGTACCTATGATTTCACTGGTCACGCATCGGTCCACATCGTATCCGAAAGCACGGACTGCAGTACGGCTGCCGATGCGATTCGGTTCACCCCTAACCCAAGATTACAAATTATCGATGACGGCGATCCGGGCACATCTGCAATCGGAAAATGGTCCGTTTCAGCCGGAACCGAGCCCTTCGGAATGCAATCGCTCTACAGCAAAAGCTTAGGGGCCTCCTACAATTTCGAGTCACGGCGCTTCGGTCGCCACAAGGTTGCACTGTGGTGGTCCGGTTTTTCGAGCCGCTGTTCCAACGTGCCCGTGGAGATTTACGATGGCGATGTTTTGCTCGATACCGTCTACGTGGATCAAACCACAGGCAGTGGCCAATGGAATGCGCTCGGTGTCTATCTTTTCAATGGGATCGCCAGGGTCAGCATTATCGCAGACAATCAAGAGTGCAGCACCAGTGCGGACGCCGTCAGTTTCTTTGCCATGGAGAACCGTATGATCATCGATGATGGCGACCCGGGCACCTCATCGGTCGGTTCCTGGGAAGTCTCAGGCGGGAGTCACCCGTTTGGCGGACAATCACTGTACAGCAAGAAAGTGGATGCCGGATATACGTATACGATGCAGTCGGCAGGCAGTTACGATGTCGAGTTGTGGTGGTCCGGCTATCCCAGCCGCTGTTCCAACGTACCCGTGGAGATTTACGATGGAAACCGCCTTCTCGAGAAAATCCATGTGGACCAATCCCGGGACAGCGGGCAATGGAATCGAATCGGCACCTACGATTTCAGCAATTCAGCCCGGATCACAATTGTCGCTGGAGACGGAACCTGCAGCACCGCAGCCGATGCGGTGAGCTTCATTGAAAAAGAAAACAAAATCATTGACGACGGAGACCCTGGCACAACGCCGAGTGGAAAGTGGTCCTTGTCCGGCGGCCAGGAGCCGTTTGGCACCCAGTCGCTTTACAGCAAACAAACCGGTGCCACGTATACCTACGCTTCGCCACTCGATGGCAGATATGACGTCCAGTTGTGGTGGTCCAGCTATCCCAGCCGTTGTGGTCGTGTGCCGGTTGAAATATTTGACGGCGAAAAATTCCTGGGCAGGATCTATGTGGATCAAACGCTGGACGGTGGCCGATGGAACACGCTCGGCACCTATGAATTCAATGGCATGGCCCGCATGAAGGTGGTGGTTGGCAGCTCCGATTGCAGCACCGCCGCCGATGCAGCTCAATTTTCAAAAAGCAATTGATAAACGTTCGGGTGGTACGTTGGTTCTCAGCCCCGGCATAGCCGGGGCTGAGACTTATTCTGTTCGTATTCCTTTAAGAACCTTTTTCTTCAGTCGCACCATTCGAGAGCCGAGATATTTTCGGTCCAATTCAACCAGTTTGGATTTCAATGTATTCATATCGTTCGAATTCAACGCGGTTTGAATCGCTGAGGCAAGGTCCTTCCTCCCAATCTTGACCAATTCTGGAACAATTTCATTGTAGATCGGCCCTAAGTGTTCAGAAGTACCCATTTTTTTTGAGTTTTTAAGCACCATATCGGGAGTGACATCTTTGACAGGGAAGGCTCCTGATTTTTTCAAGGCCCCGATGGCCAAAAGCCCCAACATGGTTCTCAAACACTTTTCGCACGATCCGCAGTTGAACATCTCTTCTTGATATTGCTGGAATTTATTGCAAACTCTCAAATTTTGGAGAGCCATGTCCCAACCGGCAATGAGCTTGATCTTATCCTGCCTTGTCAATGCGATGCCGTCGTGAATGATACGCAGGTCATGGCTGCTGAAGTTGTGATCGATCAGCGGATGTGATCCCCAAGGTTTCAGCATGTGCCAAGTCGAACCGATGGATACGGTGTCAAGGCGGTGTGAAAAAGCATGCGCCACAGAAGCAAGGGCGGCGCCCCCGAATTGATATTCCCAAAACTTGAAATGGTCCAGGGAATCTTCCTGCCGGAAAACCAGATATACATTCGTATAAACAGGTATAATGGAAAAATCGTCTTCACCCCCGAACTTGTTGAGCGAATTCAGGACGTGCTGGAAAAGATCCGGGTTGTCCTGTTCGAGTCCGAACACCACGAAACCGTCCTTGATCGAACGAGGGTGATCCTTCGGAAAGTGCAACCGGTTGGCGCAAAGAGTGGCAAAAGAGTCTACCCCTCCGGAAAAAAAGAACCCCGCATGCCTTCCCGGAACAGACGCCGTGCGCGCCGGCATCGATTTGCACTCAATCTTGAGCAACTTCTTGTCCGGCGCATAATACCAACGTCTAAAGATGCGGAAAACGGAGTCCATGCCTTCGAGCAATTCAGGGCAGATCTCCTCACGAATCAAAACTCTTTTTTCACCGAAATGGAATGCCGGAATGGCACAACCAATCAAAAAGGAATGTGGATTGGAGAAAAACCCATCACTGTGGGCTTCATCGGTTTCAAAATAAAGCTCATAAGAAGGCCGCTCGCAGTCTTCCCATGTGACAGACGCACTGATTCGTGTCCTGCCCCCCCGATTCTCGGATCTCAGGTCATCAATTATCATTGATCAGATGCCTCCAGTTCCTGTGAGTCTTTGACTTTGATGGATTCGTAAAAGGCCGATATCAGGGTTTACCGTCATTCCGGCGAAAGCTGGATTCCAGTATTGATAATTTCCGAATACCGGATCGAGTCCGGAATGACGCTTCTGCGACGTTTTACGGGTTCATCAACTTTCTTTTGATTCTTGACAGACTGTGGTCTAAATATTTTGCATCAATTCGGCGAATTTTCTGCTTTAGGCTTTTAGCTGGATAATGCGATCTGTCGATCATCGACAGAATCGCCCGGATCAGATCTTGACGCCCAAGCTGTTTCAGAGGCTCGATCAATTCAAGATAGTCGTCGTCGACGGAGTATCCGAATTCCGGCTTTTTGATGGTGATGTTCGAGACCATTTCAGCGGTAACGTCATCTTCCTCAAAAGCCGGAGATTTGTGAAGTACACCGGCGGCCATCAACTCCAGCATGGTGCGCACGCACTTTTCACACCTGCAGCAATTAACCCCCGGCCAATTTGGCCCACAAACCTTGATGTGTCTCAGGGCGGTATCCCAGTGAGCAATCAGCCTGGTCTTGTCGAGCCTCGACAGCTCGATGCCGTCATGCTTGACTGATAAATTGTAGCTGCTGTACAGCGGGTCCAACAGGGGGTGGGATCCATGCGGTTTAAAGTTATGCTGCCCGATGAGCCGCAGGGTGGGGATGCTGTCGCTCGCAGAAACATAGACCCGCATCAAAAGGTTCGAGAGCGAATGGGCCACGGATCCCAAAATTGCACCATGGTTGATTTTGAACATGTACGAACTGTCATCGACCATTCTGATGTTGGTATGAATCGGAATCAGGCGGACATTACTCTCTCTGGTGATCTCATCGAGTTCGTCAAAAGCGCTATGAAATGTTTCCGGCCGATCGTCTGATTCGATATTCTGCCCATAAATCAACAAGCCATACTTGATGGCGGCGGGATGCCCCTGCGGATAGACCGATCGATTGACATGCAGCGTGGCCAGGCAGTCGATTCCTCCCGAGAAGAAAAATCCGGTCGATTCCGTATGCGGATATCTCCTCAAAGCTGAACCGTTGCTCTCTTCAATGGTAACCAGGCGGTGTGTGGGTTCGTAGTACCAGTGGCGGATCAAATTCATTGCGATGTTGAGGTTTTGCTTGAGCTCGGGACATACAGCCCCCTCTACAGATATTCTTTTTTCCTTGTAATGCAGGGCCGGCAGGAGGCATCCCACAAGAAATGGCTCGATATTGTCAGCTAGTGCCGTCCCGTACTCCTCTTCGGTTTCAAAGAACAGATTCAATGCGGGTCGATCACAGTCCTCCCATAACAGATCGGCTGAAATTCTGCTTTTGCGCTGAACGTTTTTAAACTCGAAATTTTGGAGTTTCATTTGTGTGGTTCCTCGGGTGCTTCAGCGTTTTTCAAAATCGCATCGGTGGTGCTAAAGGAACTCGGCCGCGCGCTTGTGATTCATATGGGCCAGGTACTGGTCTCCAAAAAGCGGCTGACCCAGTGGCGATTCGTGAGCCATCTGTATGGATTCGATACCAAATTGTAAATTGCCTTCCACAAGCATAGGTCCGTCATCATCTACTGCGACATCCCAGCCGATGAAAGCGTACGCCGGAAATGCCTCATGGGCGCGACGGCATAGCCGTATCACCTGATCCCAGCAGGGGATGCGAAATCCGGTAAATGGCCTGCCCGTGTCCGGATGGGTGCTTATTCTTTCGATCGGGTTCGCCTTTGTCACCCCTGTCCCGAGCGCGCCGGTTGCGGGGTCGATGGGTATGGCAATTCCACCGGTGGCAAAATTATCGGTGCATGTCTCCCGGGTTGCCATTTTAAAAATACAGGCCAAAATATGCACTTTGCCCGAAAGGTCGATGCAAGTGATGATTCTGCTGGTGCTCAGCGTACCTTGGGTCAGTTCGGCAATTGCACGGTGGTTGTAGATTCTTTTCTGAAGGATATAGGGTTTGTTATTCGAGCAGGCGATAATATGTCCGATCAGGTCTTTCTGATCGACAACATCTCCCCGGTGACTTCGATACCGACCTGATTTTTCATAGACGTACAACTCAGCGCCCTGCCCGCATTTTCCATTCTGCGGCTTGGCGAACAAGTCCTCATCATGCAATGCATCGCCGTTCATGAAAAATGTGCGCTCCTTCTGGAATTGGGCAATGATCGGGACCGTTCGTAACCCCAGATGATTGCACTGCTCGAAGAATTTTAATTTGTCATCAAAAAACTCGTAATCTATAGAACCGTTCAGCATATTCAACAATGGCATGATTTCATAATCCTGAATATATGCTGAAACCTTTTTTCGATTCGCAGGGTGATATAAGCCATAAAAATAGTAAGCACGAGGCGGCACATAGTAGCGATTGGCCAGCCAGATTTGCCCCAGGAACTGACGCGACAGCGATACGCCAGACTTTCTTTTGACTTCCGCACCGTACTTGCGTGTCTTTTGCCATGCGAGACAGATTGAAAAAAACGGCCATGCCAGGGTCGCCAGGATGGACAGCAGTCTATTTTTAGAATGAAGCCCCTTGGAATAGTACCAGTGGACCCTGGACATCGTATCCCATCTTCGGGGCGGCAGCGTCCAATTGAAATAGATGCCGCAAAACTCATTGCGGCCAATCGTTTCGAGGTATTTGCTTAGAACGCGTCGTTTGGCTCTGACCTTGCGGAATATTTTTTCAACTAGACGATTCAGCAATTTCGATCCATTCGAATGGGTTTCGTTTGATACCGATGCTGTCCTTGCAAAGAACCATGAAGCTGAACGTCCGGATTGGGGGTTTTCCCAAGGCAACGGGAAAACAGGTACTCGGATTTTATGCAAGGCCGTCCAGCGTCATCCTCATGTCAATGACTTCTATACTCCGTGGTCCATTTCAAAAGCGGCCGCAACACGCCGCCCATGTCTTTGGTATAATCTCCTCTGGCCGACGTCCCATCCATGGTATCGATCACATTGAAAGCGATGGCGCTTTTCGACGTAAACAAATTGTTGTCCGGGTTCAGGGTCATGCAATAAGCACTGACATAAATCATGCCTTCAGCCAGCAGATTCCCGGGAATCCATGCCTTGCTGCTATAGGTTCCCGCCGGGCGCGGTCTTTGCCGCCACTCCGGATCGACATCCACGGTGATGAATGCACATTGCCCCCTGCTGTTCAAAACAGTGAACTGCGGCAGCAGGACATATCCCGACTCATAAACATCAAATTCCATCTCCAGACAAATCGGGCAGCGGATGTCGAACGACTCCAAGATTTCACCCTGCTCGTTTCTGGCCCTGACCGCCCTGAGCCTCGCAATGGTATTTCCAGGAGCCTGCCCGGGATCCGCCCACTCGCGCGCCGAAGTGGTGCCCAGACTCGAGTTGAGATAACTCCCCACGACTTCCCGTGCGGTTCCCTCTTCCACGACCCGTCCGCCATCGAGCATGACTGCCCGGGTGCACAACCGGGTCACAGCGGCCATGTTGTGCGACACGAAAAGCACGGTCCGGCCGGCCTGCCCCATGCTCTCCATCTTGTTCATGCATTTGGATTGAAAATTGGCATCGCCGACTGCCAGGACCTCGTCGATGATCAATATTTCCGGCTCCAGATGGGCCGCCACCGAGAAGGCGAGCCGGACCTTCATACCGCTTGAATACCGCTTGACCGGGGTGTCTATAAATTTTTCCACACCTGAGAAATGAACGATTTCATCGAATTTGCTGTCCACCTCTTTTTTCTTCATCCCCAGAATGGTGCCATTCAAGTATACATTGTCCCTGCCCGTCAATTCCGGGTGAAATCCCGTGCCCACCTCGAGCAGGCTGGAAACCTTGCCCCGTATCTCTGCGTGCCCATAGGTCGGATCGGTGATTCTGGCCAGGATTTTCAGAAGAGTGGACTTGCCGGCCCCATTCTTCCCGATAAGCCCCAGAACCTGTCCAACGGGAACCTCAAAAGAGACCCCCTTCAGCGCCCATACGATGTCGGGAAATTCCCGCTCCTGTTCATCAAAATCGATGTCGGGTCCTGTGTCCTTGAATCGATACAAAGACCTGTGTTTTCGATAGTTGCTCAACGGGCTTTTCATGAAATGGAGCAGGGCCATCCCGAAAGTGTCATGGGTCTCGCTTTTAACTCCGATGCGATATCGTTTACTTATATTTTCGACTTTAATTGCGGTTTCCATAAATCGGTGAAATTCTCCACATCAACAATTTAGGCGGGAAGGACCGCCGCATAACGATTCTCGAACCCGGCTGACCACCTCCCGGCACATCAGATTGGGCATCAAATGACATCCACGAAGATTCGTTCCATTCGCTTGAAATAAAAGGCACCGCTGACGAGCAAAATCAAGGCGGTAACGAAGCCGGGCCAAATCGAGCCCCATGGGATGGGAAGGCCAAGCAGCGTTGCCCGGAAGCTTTCGATGACGCCCACAATCGGATTCGACGCATAGATAAACCGGTAGGTAGGGTTATGCATCGAACTTGCCGAATAGACGATGGGGGCCGAATAGATGAGCATTTTCAGGACGAAAGGCATGGCATATTTGACGTCCCGGTAACGTATCGCCACTGCGGACAGCCACATCCCGGCCCCGGCCGCGACGATCATCATAAAAAGGACGCAAACTGGAAAAAACAGCAAGTTCCAGGTCGGCGAAGTGCGATAATAAATCAGCATACCAATAACGATCAAGATTGAAATCCCAAAATCCACCAGCCTGGAAAGAATCGGCGATATCGGAAAAATCAATCTTGGAAAATAGATCTTCCCTAGCATGGCCTGCCCCTGCACCAGGCTCTGACTCGATTGGGAAATCGTCTCTTGCATATAAGTCCAGGGAATGATTGCGACGCTCGAGAAGAGCACGTAGGGAATGCCGTCCGTGGGTATCTTCGCGATTTTTCCAAAAACGATAGAAAAAATAAGGATTTGCACCACTGGATGCAATATGGCCCAGGCGAACCCGAGTATCGTCTGGGCATAGAGGACCTTGATGTTTCGCCAGACGAGGTTGTAGAAGAGATCGCGGTATTCGAACAATTCCTTGATATCGATCACCTGCCATCCGGTCTTTGGCTTGATGTATGTAATCTGAGTGGTCATGTTATCTCACTCCACTGCGGTTCTTTGATGATTCAATGTTCCCATGCCATTCAAACAAGACCCCAGCAAAATAATTTGCCGGGGTTCTTTGCATTTCGGTTTTCGATAAATGTCTCCGGTGCACGCCGTGAAGAAACTTATCGGCCGTTCCCGGATGATTCAATGGGTCTCCGGATTTTTCCCGGAATTCAGGTAGCCCCTTAAAATCTCAATATGATGATCGCGCGTCGCGATAGTATGGTTTGGACTGATAGTCCGCAATAGTTTTCTAATATTGTTCCTGTGAATGATCTGATTGTAAGCCAGATCGCACACACGCATCGATTCACCCGACTGTTCCGGCAATGCCTCCTCTGCTGCGGACCGGTCATCCAAGGCATGCCTCAGCATCGATTCGATCGAGGGCCCGCCATCGATCCCGCCAGCCACCCGAACGATGTTGCCCCGCGTGATACCGTCGCCCGCCCGGTAGACCGCAACCAGTGCCGGGGCGGCCTCACCGGGAAAGGCCTCGATCACCAGCCTGGCAACTGCGAATTCCCTGCTCCTGTCAACCCACTGTCCGTCAATCACCTCGATCAGGGGCTCTTTGAGACTATCAGCGGCCATATCTATCGCTTCGGATCTTCTGTGACCCAACACCGATTCAACCGCTTGGCGCGAAAGTGCCCGATCCGTCAAATAATCAGGTTTCCTGAGCTCCCTGAAGACCTCCGGTGTCGTCAAACCTGCGAGGCTGGCAGGGTTTGCCGCTTTTTCCCGGTGTGTTATCGGCTGATGCATCCCCGATTTGGATTCATCAGCGATAACGAAACCAGCAAACAGTGCCAGCAATGCAGCTGTGCAGGCCACAATTCCGATGCAACGCCGAGCCTTCACACTGGCAGCCCCATCGCTTCCTCTCGCCAGGAACGACGCTGGTCTGTTTTTACCATTGTTCGTAAGGCGGTTTGCTGAAATCATAGTAATCATAAAGGGGCTCGATAGCCTGAATAATCTGCCACAACTCATAGTCGCTGGCACCGTTCATATATGCCTTCAAATATTCGGCCATGGCATATTCACCTTCATACGTGGTGTTCGCGGCATAGTGAAAAATTCCCCGCTGGAAGGTGTCGGTATAATAATGGGCGCTGTCGCATCCGCCATAGAACATTCTGGCGTACCTCATTTCCTCCTTGGAGACTTCCAGCCCCTTTCTGAAAAGGAGCGTCTTGGTGCGATAATGGTTTTTGGGATAATCCACGTTGTCGATGTTTTTATCGAAGAGACCCATTCTAATGAAATCTTCTTTTACGATGGTTGCCGACTCCCCGTTCCGATCCTTGACCGTCAGACGCACATCGAAGATTCCAATCGTTGTATATGTGAAAGAGGGGCTCTGTTCGATGGAATCGACGACACCATCTCCATTGAAATCCCACTGCCACGAGACGATATCGCCTGAGCTGCGATCTCTGAACCTTATCACACTCGGGATGACCCCTTGCTGGGCGGATCTGGATTCGAATTCAGCCTGCAGGGGCGCTTCGGGTTCTCCCACGACGATGTAACCGACCTGGGTGAGCTTGTCGCTGCCCAAGGGGCCGTTCACTGTATAGGAGACCGTGTAGGTCCCAGGCTGGGTGTAGGTGTGCAGAATATAGGTGCGCGTGCTGTTCTGTTCTCCGTCCCCGAAATCCCAGAGGTAGGTATCCACGTCGCCAATGGATTCGGCCGAGAAAACCACATCCAGCGGCGCAGGACCGCTGCGGTTGGTCGCGAAGAAATTAGCTTTCAACACCTCGGGCGGATTGTCCACATGAGCGATGCGTATACCGTCGGCGACCACGTTGCCCCCGGATGCGTTATCGCCCAACTCCACAGAATAACCGCCAACGCCAAAGCCGTAGGTGCCTATCAAATTCCATCTGCCTCCGTTGAGTCTTTGATTGACCGGCACAGTGGTGCTGCCAGAGGCATGATGGACCGTGTAGGGTGCATTGGTCGCGTTGGACGAGGCTCCCGGATACCAGGCATAAACGTTGTAATTGCCCGCCGAAGGTATGTCAAACATCCAGGTCGTCCGATCCGCCCCGCTGCCGGGAGCCGAGTATTCGTAATTCTCCCGGAAAAACCCGACGAGCGTGTTGGTGTCCACCCAATTGCCCACCCGTTCGAATGAGGGCGACCAGGGCTCCGAATTGGTAATGAAATATTGATCATGCGCCGGATTGTTGGGATCCGGCGGATTGCCGTTCGGATCGTACCATGCCGGTCCGCCCCAATCGGAAAAGCGTTCGATCGCGCCATGGCGCACCGTCTCGATCCTATAGTGGGTGGGATCCCCGGGAATCTGATAGGTCGGATTGTAATTGTAGGCCGGCGGACCGGCGGGATCGCCCTTTTCATAAGGCATGATGGCACTGGTGCCGTCTTTGAAAATAGGCCACCAATGCGGGTAGGCCTGGCCCGTCCGCATCCCACTGATGCTGACATGCACCACCGGGGACGAAGTGTTCAAAATGCGATCGTCATCGACATATCGAATATCCTCGATGACCTGGTCCCTGAACTCTTGATCGGTTGCAAATAGCTGCCCGAGACCGTAGTTCGAGTGCCCGAAATAAAGAATGGTGGCGCCTTCGGTCCTCAACCCATCGATGAACTGCTGGTTGGAAGTCACGGGATGGATGATATATTCCTTGTTTCGAGATGAATTGACAAATCTCCAGTTGCCGCCGCTCTGCGTTGCACCCATACCGCTCAGCGTGTTGACCATCAACTGCATTGCGTTTTTAGAAGCATAGGCCGGAGCGAAGAAGACATGTTCCGTGGTTCTCACCAGTCGGTTGTTGACATCGACGCGTGCCTGAACTTCCGTGGACCATCCGCCGTTATCGTCAAACACCTTGAAAAAGATGGTGTGAACACCTTCGGAAAGCGCAGAGGTGCTGAATGTCGCATTGTTGCTCAGCGGACCGTCCAGCGTCGAATACCAGCTGTATCCGCTGATGGTGCCTTCGAAGTCAGTGCCGGTCCCTGCGAAAGTGACGGTTTGTCCGGGCAGTGCCTGCACCGGACTGATCGAGCTGATGGTCGCCAGTGGCACTACATTAGAGGGCACATGGACGAATCGAACCGCGTCGGCACACGTACTGTATGGATCCGGAAGGGAGTGAATCGTAACGTCATAGCCAGTACCAGCGGCGAAAGGATAGGTGCCGAGCTTGTTCCACTGTCCGGGATTGACCAGTTGGTTGACAGTGACATTGGCCGTCCCTCCCCAGTGCTCGATGTCTACGGGAACGTTGCTGCCCCGCGTGCTCGCGTAGGTATGCCACATGTAGACCTCATAATTACCGGCCATGCTGGGGGCAAAAGTCCAGGTATAGGTATCGTCCGTTCTGGCCCAGAGAGATGTCGCATTGGGATCGGCGGGGTTGTAAGGGTTGGCTCCGCCCGACACACTCCATCCCCCGGTATATGAGGTTCCCGAATCGCCGTTGTCGATGACGATGCCCACCGTCACGCTCACTGTCGCCACATTGGACAGCGCACCCTGATTGTCCCTGACCGTATAGCTGAACGTATCTTTGCCGCTGAATCCTGGATTCGGGGTATACGTCACGATACCGGTGTTCTGGGGCAGCGCGGTTCCATCGGAGGGTCCCTCGGCAATCGTCACGGTCGCCGGGTTGATGCTGCCATCGCTGTCCGTGTCATTGGCGGTCACATCGATGCGGACCGAGCCGTTGGATTCCACATCGGCCCTGTCGTTGAAGGCGGTCGGCGCCGCTGACACGGTAACGGTCAACGTCGCGCTGCCGCTCGTAACGCTGCCGACGGCATTGGTCACCACGCAGCGGAAGGTGGCGCCGTTGTCGGCCGTCGTAACAGCCGGTGTCGTGTAATTGCTGTTGACGGCCCCGGCTATATTCGACCCATTCTTCTGCCATTGGTAACTCAACGGTACCGATCCGGCGGCGGTGACGCTGAACGTGGCCGTCGCCCCCACGGCGGCGGTCTGATTGGTGGGTTGAGCGATGATGCTGGGGGGAGTTGCAAGCACCGTCAAAGCAGCACTGTTGCTGGTGACACTACCGTAAGGATTCGACACCACACAGCGGAACTGACTGCCGCTGTCCCCCAGCAGCGTCGCCGGAGTCGTATAAGAAGAGCCGTTGGCCCCCGGGATGGCCGCACCATTCTTCTGCCATTGATAGGACAAGGGGGGCGACCCTGTCGCCGAAACGCTGAAGGTGGCGGCCGAGCCTGCCATCACAGTCTGACTTAAAGGCTGGTTGACAATACTGGGTAGAGCAATTTGAATCACTGTCAGGGTAGCGCCGCCGCTGGTTGCACTGCCCGCCGAGTTGGATACCACACAGCGGAACTGTGCCCCGTTATCGGCAGTGCTGCACGGAGGGGTGGTGTATGAAATTCCGGTCGCACCGGGGATATTGGCGCCGTTTTTTTGCCACTGGTAAACCAGGGGCTGCGCACCGGAGGCCGCAACGGAAAAGGTGGCGGTCGAGCCTGCCGTCACACTCTGGCTTATCGGCTGGGTCGTGATGCTCGGGGGGCTCGGCGCAGCCAGCTCGAACTTGACCGCATCGGCACAAGTGCTCGATGGCCCCGGCTGGGACGTGATCGTCACGCTGTAAGTGGCGCCTGCATTGAAGCTGTAGGTGCCGAGAGCGTTCCACATACCGCCGTTTATCTGCTGGTTGACGATGACGGTATTCGTTCCATCCGCGTGCGCGATCCGAACCGGTACGGTGGCACTACGGGAACTATAGGCCGTATGCCACATGGAGACCACATAGTTGCCGGCGATCAGAGGCGTAAACCGCCAGGTGTAAGTGTCTCCGTCCCTCGACCAGAGGGAATTCGCATCCGGGTCTGCCGGATCCCATGGGTTGATGCCGCCGGATACTTCCCAGGTGCCGGTAAAGGATGTCTCAGGATCGCCATTGTCAATGATGATAGCATCGGAAACTTCAAGAACAAAACTCTGGGTGTCAGTGCCCTGGGAATTGGCCGCCCGGATGGTCACGGTGTGCCCACCCCGCTGCGCCAGTCCCGGCGTCCATTCAATCAAACCTGAACTTGAATCGATGGTCATTCCCACTGGGAACGATACCAGGCTGTAAGTCGGCGCCGGCGTGCCGAGAGCGCCCACCTGATAAGTATAGACCACACCGGTCGGCGTGTTTTCGATGGGGGTGGTATAAATGAAGGGCTTCACATTGCCGCAAACCGGCAGCAGGTCCACGACCCCCTTGAGCCACTCGGCGGACATTTTTGCATATCCGCCATTATTGGGATGCAGAAGGTCGAACATGTCCGTGGAATAATTCAAAGCGCTTTCCTGATCCACGATGACAATCTTATCGCCAGCGGCAATTCTGGACAGGGCCATGGATTCCACATTGTTATTGAAAACGGTCGTATCCGGATGGGCGGTCTGGCGGTTGATGATCCTGGCAAGCACGACGGTGATATTCGTACCGGAATCCAGTTCGAATCGATCGATTTCGTTGAGGATATCCTCCACGTCGTCCGGGCTGGTGCTGAATGCGTTGGTGCCGATATGGAGCAGGACGATTTCGGCGGGGTTTTCCGTGAGCCAATCATACACGTTGTTGGCGACTTCAGTATCGGTAATACCGCCGGTTCCCTGATGATCGATATCAAAAGCGGGCGAGTAGCGCAGCCCGGTCTTTCGGTTGCCGACAAAATCGACATAGTACCCGGCACTTTTCAATGCTTGAAACAGCGGTGAACGGTAGCCGGTCATCAGGTCGTCCAGGGCCACCTCTCCGACCCCTTTGGTAATCGAGTCCCCCAGGAGCATGATGGCCACCGGGCTGGTGCAGTCACGAACGACAACGTACCTCACAGCCTGGGCAGACCAACTGCCCTCATTGTCTCTAACCCGGAAGAAAATCGTGTGGGTTCCAGGTGTCAATGACGCAGTGCTGAAAAACGGCTGATCGCTCAGCATGCCGTCCAAATCCGAATACCACTCGTAGGCGGCCACGGATCCGTCCGAATCGGTGCCCGACCCTGTGAAAGCTATGGTTCTGCCCGGAAGGGCGGCTGTCGGGGTAATTTCATCTATTGCGGCAACCGGTGGCGAGTTGACGGCGCCTTCCATCACGAACCTGACCGCATCGGCACACGTACTGTAGGGATCCGGAAGAGAATAGATAGTGACGCCGTAGCTGACGCCGGCGTTGAAAGTGTATGTACCGATCCTGTTCCACTGGCCCGGGTTGACCAACTGATTGACGGTCACCCTGGATGTTCCTCCCGCATGGCGGATATCAACCGGAACATTGGCGCCGCGGGTGCTCGCGTAGGTGTGCCACATGTAGACTTCGTAGGTGCCGGTCGAGCTGGGCGTGAATCTCCAGGTGTAGCTGTCGTTCGAACGAGCCCAGAGCGATGTCGCACCAGGGTCGGCGGGGTTGTATGGATTGGCTCCCCCCGATACGCTCCAGGTTCCTGTGAAGGAGGTCCCCGGATCGCCGTTGTCGATGATGAATTCGGCAACCGACGCCTGAACGCTGAGGTATCGGCTGTCCGTATCGGTCTCGCCCTCGTCGTCGGTCACCGTGAAGGTAATGAGATGGACGCCTTCGGATAGCGGCACTGCTGTCGTTAACGTCGCACTGTTCCCCAGATATCCATCTCTGTCCGAATCCCAGCGATAGGCTGTGATGGCGCCGTCCGTGTCATCGCCGTGCCCGATGAAGGTCACATTCGCTCCCAATGGCGCCGGATTGGGTGATATGGAATCGATCGTGGCCACGGGGGGTGTGTTAACGGCGCCGATCTCGACCAACCTGACCGCGTCCGCACAGGTGCTGTAAGGATCGGGTAAGGAATAGATCGTAACGTTGTAGCTGGTGCCGGCATTGAATGAATAGGTGCCCAGGCTGTTCCACTGCCCCGCATCGAACCGCTGATCGACATAGACCCTGTCTGTTCCGGACGCGTGCCGGATGTCGACGGGAACATTGGCCCCTCTGGTGGATGTGTAAGTATGCCACATCTGCACTTCGTAAGTGCCGGTTGCGTCGGGGGTGAACCGCCAGGTGTAGGAATCGTTGCCCCTGGCCCAGAGCGATGTCGCATTCGGATCGGCGGGATCGAAAGGATTGGGAGCGCCAGACACACTCCAGGTCCCGGTCGATGAGGTTCCCGGATCGCCATTGTCTATAATAATGTCGGCCCCGGCGAATGGCGTATGCAGGCCGCACAAAAGAAAAATCATAACCAGAGCGACATATAATTTTTTGCTGAAAGGTGTTGTCATAATGCCTCCCCGCCGGTGATGGCGATGTTCACACACCCGAGTTTGTAACCGCATTTATATCTACGTGTAAATTTGACGGTATCGTAATATTCCAGAATCCGCATTGCCGCATCCATTCAAACAGCCCAACTGAATCACCTTTAGCAAGATCTGTGCAAACAAGAAACACGCTGTTTTTACAAATGTTATCAGTATATTGATTTTCGGAGGGGGCGCCGGGTGAGAATTATTTTACATAGTGACGGGCAAATCAATAGCAAAAGTGTGAAGTGATTTATATAGCGACAGGCTTCAGGACTTTCCCAGCGAATTGTAAACGCCCAGGAATTTCGGTGCCTCGATGTCCCAATTCAGTTCATTCAATACACGCATTCTCCCTAACTTTCCCATGTTCGTACGCTTTTCAGGATCATCCAACAGCAATTCAATTTTCTCAGCCAGATCGAACACATCGTTTTTCCGGGCATAAAGACTGGCACGCCCCGCGGAAAAGCGGCCCTCTTTCAGGTCGTACTGAACGATGGGCTTTCCCAGAGCCATGTACTCCATAATCTTGTTCATGGTCGACTTGTCGTTCATTTCGTTGGCGACGTCCGGATTGACGCAGACATCTGCCGAATTTAAAGCCTCGAGCATCGGCTGGTCGGGAATCCGTCCCGTAAAGGTCGCATCCGCCTCGACCCCGAGATCCCGGCTCAATTCTTTGAGCGACTCCAGTTCCGTACCGCCGCCGATCAACAAAAAATGAACGTCGTTGCGCTTTCGGTCATGGATCAGGATCCTGGCCGCCCTGAGCAGGTGGTCCACCCCTTCCTGTTTTCCCATCACGCCTATGTATCCGACGAGGTATTTCTTGCCCTTTTTCCACTTGGGATCGGGCGGCATGATCCTCATGCGTTCCAGGCTCGGGCCGCTGCGCACCACCGTGACCTTGCGAGGATCCATTCCACCCCGTGCCACAGCGATCTCCTTGTAGGAGTAGTTCGTGGCGATGGACCGATCCGCCGTCTTGAAGGTCAGCTTCTCGAGCAACACCATGAGCCGATAGAAAAGATCCTTCCGGCCGAATTTGGCCAGGTAAAGCTCCGGGTTGATATCGTGATGATCGAACACGAAAAGCTTTTTGAAAAAAATCTTGTAGAAAAGACCCACCAGAAAAATCAGATCCGGGGGATTGCAGGCCTGAATCACGTCAAACCCTCTCTGCACGAGAACCTTGAAGGAGAGATAAAATTGCCAGAAAAGAGCGGACGAATACTCCACAAGGTAGGATCCGGCGCTGCTGCCCTCGACGTGCAGGGGATGCCGGAATATGGCGATGCCGTCGAGCACCTCGTAGCGCTTTTCATAATTCTTTCCCGTCGGGCAGATGATGGAGACCTCATGCCCGGCCCTTTGGAGGGTGGTGGCCTCCTGCCAGACCCGGCGATCGAAAGGTACCGGCAGATTTTCGACAATGATGAGAATTTTCATATTTTTACCAGCAAATCCCTTCGTATCCCTTCAGCGTCGATCCACTCTGCATCCGGACGAGATCGATCACATGCTGATCGGCCCTGGCATTTTTCAAGACGGCCTCGAACTCTTCGTCGGCCGTTCCGACCACCAGCACCTGGGCGTGTTCGACAACATCGTCTGCCCGGTCTACCATTAACTTCGAAATGTGCGGAATGCGGTTCAATATGTAGTCCTTGTTGGCGCCGATCAGGCCGGCCAGTCGTACGTTACGGTCATAAAGTCTGAGATCGTAACCTTTTCCAATGAGCCGCTCGATCAGCTCGACCATGGGACTCTCCCTCAGATCATCCGTGCCGGCTTTGAAACTGAATCCCAGAATACCGACCTTGCGCTTGTTCTTGGAGGTGACCATTTTCAAGCCTCTTTCGACCTGAAGCATGTTGCTGCCGAGAATCGAACCAATAACCGGCAATTCCAGATCGAGACTTTTGGCTTTATACGTGAATGCGCGAATGTCCTTGGGCAGGCACGAGCCCCCGAATGCAAATCCCGGCTTCAGGTAGGACGGCGATATATTGAGTTTCTTGTCCTGGCAAAAAATCCCCATCACCTTGTGGCTGTCGATGCCCTGCTCTTTGCAGAAGTTGCCCACCTCGTTGGCAAACCCGATCTTCAAGGCATGCCAGACATTGTCCACGTACTTGACCATCTCCGACACTTCGATCTCGCAACGGATCAAAGGGGCGTCGATTTTTTCGTAAATGGAAGCGAGCATATCGCCGCTCTTGGCACCATCCTGGCCGATAACGGTCTTGGGCGGATGGTAAAAATCGTGCACCGCCGTACCTTCCCTCAAAAATTCAGGGTTGTGACAGACACCGAAACCATGGCCGTTCTTCTTGCCCGAATACTCCTCCAAAATCGGGATGACGACATTCCGCATCGTTCCCGGCAGAACCGTGCTCCGCACCACCACCAGGTGGAAGTCCTTTTTGTTTTTAAGCGACCCGCCAATTTCTTCACAAACCCGTCGCACATACTTCAAATCGAGATTGCCATTGAGCTGGCTCGGCGTACCCACGCAAATAAATGAGATCTCGCTGTTTTCTATGGCCGATCGGGTGTCGGCCGTGGCGCTCAAGTTTCCAGTTTCGATGGCCTTTTGGGTCAGCGGCGCAATGTCTTTTTCGATGATGGGCGATTTGCCCGTATTGATCATATCGGTTTTCACCTGGATCGGGTCGACCCCTATGACCCGATGCCCATCGTTGGCCAGGCATGCCGCCGTAACAGAACCCACGTAACCCAGACCGAAAATGCTTATCTTCATTGTCTTTCCTATCCTGTTGGAGTTGTTCCTTGGAAAACCACAGCTGTTCCATTCCATCGCCGAGACATTGGACTGACCGATCAGATTTGAATATCGATCTCTGTTTGCAGTTCAGTGCTTCCGACTATATGGTCCGTCATGACTGCCGCATAGCTCGGGACCTTCAAATCATAACGACGGGAAACCCACCCCAGGGGGCGCTCTTCGTCTCCGCGCACCAATTCCAATTCAGAGGCCCCTTCAACAGACATGATGATCCCCGGGCCATCGTGCCGGGCGATCAGGGAACCATCCGCTGCAGACACATGGCAACCTTCTGCGAAATGCCAGAAACGCTCGACGATGTGTGGGCCTTTGCACGCTATGGTATCGGTGATGACGATCTTTTTTTCCGCCTTTTGGTAAACCACTTTTCTGCGATGAACCACCGGGTCCTTCAAACGCTTGTAGCCGTCGTGCTCCCCTTCGAAAATTTGGTCCACGGATGAGGTGTCAAACCGGATGGCTTGCGCCCTGGCCTTGTGGAGCCACATAAAATTGCCGCCGCTTTCCGACTGGTCTGCCGAATCGATCCTCACGGTATTGTGGGCCGACGTCCCTTTAAAATAATTCCGCCATTTCGGTTGCGTATGATAGCAATAGGTACCAGGATCGATCAAAAATTCCTTGCCGTGGACAGACAGGTAAATCGAGAGCGCGTCGGCATGCCCATGGGCTGCGATGGAAAGGTACCCGAGCGGCCCGCAATCCAGCATACATCTGACTTCCCCGCCGGTGCCCAAATCCTCTCCGAGAATGAAGTAACCGCTGTCATTAAATGCCCTTCTGCCAGGGCCCCTTGCGCCCCGGTTTCGATCGGCCTGCCTGTTGGGTTCTTCCACAAGCCACAGCGTCTTGTCATCCACATCCATATTATCTTTCAACAGGTCTCGACGACCGAGCAAGACGGCGCCCGTCGCCAACAGGGAATGGTAAGGACAGAAATTATCCTCCCGTGAAATCCTTACGGCAAAGCCGTCATCCGCATCCCCTATCATCGGCATATTGCCTTTGCAGTCCATTAATGCGGAGATGAAGTCAATCATGGCCTCGATTTTGAGCAGGTAGGTTTCCGGGAATGTGATGCCGAGCGGCCTGGCCGACAACAGGGAGAGAATCAAAAAGTCCAAAACGAATTGCTGGTAGGAGATAGCCTGCTCGCGCGTTCCCCCATCGGGATGGATCTGCTTTTGGGCCTCCCTCAGCAATATCTTTTGACTGTCGGACCGCCACCTGTCGGTCAGAGCATGCCAATAGGGCCATGTATTGGTACCCACGAACAGTCCGGCTGCTTCCCCGATCAGATGGTTGTTGGCCGAGGAATAGCGGGAAAAATGTCCGGAGATAAAATACATGTGCTGGAAAATAGTTTCCAACCAATCGGAGCGGAAGCTTTTCCCCTCCTCATCTGAAAACAACTGCGAATCGCATCCTCCGATCAACTGCCAGGCGATACTCCAGTTGATCAGACGAATGGCCCCCTCGAGCGAACTGCTCCAATTCGGTCCCAACGGGTGGGGGCACTGATCGATCCAGGAACGAAGATGCAGCATGAATGCTTTGCCATAGAGCCGATTCCCGGTAAGGAGATAGGCTTGTGCCAGTGTGACCAGATGCAGATGACGGTTCGGCTCCCACAGGTATTTTATGTCGCCGACCAATGCTTCGTTTCGATAATCCAGCTTTTTGCCAAAAGTCATGGGCGCTTTGACAAGGGATTTGGGATCCTGGTTCCAGTTCTGGATCACCTGATACGCATCGACATCGGCCTGAAAGATGGAAAGATGCCCTTTCAGAAGATCGTTGGCGGCCTGGATGTATCTCTCCTTGTTTTTGATGGGCGGTGATTTGGGTATCCAAAAGCCAGTTGGTGCGATCGTCGGCGCCGGCACTGCCAGCTTTCCCGTCCGAGCCCATCTCGATTGCTCGCAGGCTATCCCCAATTGCCTGTAGGCCCTGTAGGCGATCTCCGGCATGGACATGCACTTGAGCCGATTGTATATCCAGTTCAGGTTATGCATTTTGAATTTTTGCGCTGTGTATTCGGATTTTTAGTTTTTGGGTTTGTTGCAAGGACCTCGCGATAAATTTCAACAAGTTGTTCAACGATCACCGAGGCCTCGAATCTTTCTGAGGCAGTAGCGCGCCCTTCTATTCCCATAGATTTTCTTATTTCAGGATTCATGATGAGATCTTCGAGAGCCGATCTCAAGCCCGTTATGTCACCGGGCGAAATCAATATACCGGTCTTCCCGTTGTTCACCATTTCAGGTATTCCTGCCACGCATGTCGAAATTACAGGCAGCCCAAAAGACATGGCCTCCAAAATGGACATCGGCATTTGTTCATTATAGGATGGCAGCACATAAATGTCTGCGGTAGATAAATATTGATTTTTTTGGTCTCCTGAAATCCATCCCGGCACTTCCACCAATTCATTTATCTGATTTTTGGTAACGTATACATTTACCTTATCGATATCGCCATCCCCTGCTAAAATAAATTTTGCTTTATGGTTGAGGAAAAAAGATTTGTGAGAATTAATGCATCGCAGCAGGTCATAAGTTCCTTTTCTTTGCGAAAGACGCCCCAAAAATAGAATCCTGACCCGACCGGTATTATTCGATGGAATGGAATTGGTTGAAGGCAAGCTTACTGGATTATAAAGTTTTACAACCCTGGCGTTGGGTACGTAGAGAGAGATTTTATTTTTCCATTGTTCTGTGAGGGCAATAACCACATCTGAATGGGCTAACATAAAATGTGACAACTTCTTGTTCAGTGGGCGTTTGGTCATGAACTCTTCAAATTTCGATCCGTGGATATGCACAATCACTTTCTTGTTGAAAAATTTAGCAATGATGAAAATAATGAACTTTCGATAAAAACTTCCATCCTGGGATACATGCAGGTGGTATATAGAATCTTTTATTTTCACTATCGTTGATAAAGTTCGAACTAATGCACCTAAGAAAAAGACAACCTTTTTGGCTTTTGAGCAATCTTTAGTAGTGGGGATAAAGGTCAGATCAACTCTTTTATTCAGACCAGCCTTCAAATATTCTGACAATACGAATGAAATTCCCCCCATTACGTCTAAATCAGGGCCAATAATGACCACATTTTGTTTATCTATTTTGCGAACCATCTGGTTCAATTTTTAAACCTCAACGATTCTTCATTGTTTTAAGGCATCGAGAAGTTCCCGACTATCGATAAAATCGGCCAGGACTTCTCCTACAAGATCGCAACCCAATGGCGTAAAGTGTCCATCACCGCGTTCCCAATAAATTTGTTCTCCACTTCGTGTCTTGAATTTTTCAATAGGGGAAACAATATTAAATTCAGCCTGTTCTCCATCACATTCCAGTGGAAAAATGCTTTTGAATTCCTTACGAGACAACCTCAACGGAATATCAAGAATCAAGAAGTTACTGTTATTCAATCTACATTCCGTATCCATCTGTTTTAGGATGGCCATCATCAAGCTACACTTGAATTCCTTTTTAGTTGTCGTATCGTTTTTTTCACTGTTGTTTTGCTGCTGCCTTTTCTTTTTGAATCTAGCTTTCGCCAGCCATTCCTTCGCATTTTTTCCAGCCCAGTTTCTCAGGAAATTGTAGGTTTGGGAATTTTCTGCCAGGAATCGATAAATTAAAAAACGATTTAAAAATTCACGTTCTTTGACCGCAGGCAAATAGGCATCAGCTTTTCTTTTGAGCTGTCCTTCTGAGACTTCATATAGGTTGGAACGAACATTGTCGTCCAAATCTGTATTGTGCCAGGCAAGCAGAACAAGATCCGGTTTATACTTGAAACCTTCGTTTTGCAACGTAATCAGTTCTTCAGCATTACCATGCCCCGACGTTGAGAGGTTAACAATTTCAATTATTTTACCTGATTTAGCTTCGAGGTAATGAGCCATCCTTGTCGAAAACATCTGGTCAAGGTTAACGCCATATCCCATTCCAAAAGAATCTCCTAACAACACAATGCGTTTTATGTTTTCAGGTTTTTCGTATTGTATTTCTTTTTCCGCTCTGATTCCTTTGGAATTCGTCTGGATCTTGATTTTGTATTCGGCTGTAGAGTGCTCGTAGCTCATATTTGGTTTGTTACCTCGTATGCCATATGGCCTAGCAACGACATAACGTGGCATCATTGGAACCGGTGCCATTACCCTGAACAATATTTCGAAAGCCAATGGGATATAAAGTAGTGCAAATATTATTTTAAACGAATTAGAAAGCAAAATAGATGAACTCCTGGGATTTGCCTTCTGAAAGGCTAAAAATAGAAAACACAACAAAAATCCAAATGTTTAATCTATAAAGCCAAGACAACCTCATCCCAAAATTCAAATTGTGTGCACACGATTGCAGGATCTGGTAGCCGAATAAAAACCAACTGAAAAACAAAAGGTCTTTCAAAGCCTTTATGGCTTCAGGTGACCCCTTCAAATTTGTAAAAATTGCCTCTGTGAATATCATAACGGTCGACATGTTTTGGGCCCTGAATAGCAGCCAGCCAAAACAAATAAGATGAAATACCAAAATTCCCTTCAGCAGGTTGGAAATATTGAGACGATCTGCAGTCCCCTTCTGATTACAGAGATTGAATACAATAAGAAGCAATCCGTGGAACGCCCCCCAATAGACGAAATTCCATGAGGCACCATGCCAGAGACCGCCCAGTAACATGGTGATCATAAGATTTCGGTACATCAAAAGAGTACCATGACGATTTCCACCCAACGGTATATACAAATAATCACGTAACCAACTTGACAAACTGATGTGCCAACGTCGCCAAAAATCTGACGGATTAATTGCAAAGTAGGGTAAATTGAAATTCAACATTATATCGAAACCCAATAAACGTGCTGTTCCTCTGGCGATATCGGTGTATCCTGAAAAATCACAGTAAATTTGTATGGCAAATGCATAGACAGCCAAAAGGCATAGCAACCCATCAGGTAATATCTGAATTGTCCCAACGGAATCAAATGGATGAAAAACCTCGTTTACGATTTTTGCAACATTATCCGCGATCACAATTTTTTTATATAAACCCCAAGCGATCAACCAAATGGCTTCCTGCTTTTCCTCGCTTGTCACGCTCCTCTTTCTTTGGAATTGAGGTAATAGGTGGGCTCCCCGCTCGATCGGACCAGCGACAAGTTGCGGGAAAAAGGCTATAAAAGTACCTACTTCAAGTAATGATGAGGTCGATTGGATCTTATTCCGGTAAACATCAACCGTGTGACTGATTGTTTGAAATATAAAAAATGAGATACCAACTGGTAACACGATGTTTAGAGTCAGCCAAGTTGGTTCGTAACCAAAAACCCATGACCATAGGTGCCGAAAATTTTCACTGAAAAAATTGAGATATTTAAAAATACAAAGAATAGTCAGATTGACGCCGATGGCCCATACTAAATAAAATTTTTTCCTTTGTGAGCTTCCCTTCGATCTGGACACCAAAGTTTGTATTGTCTCGAATATACATAAAAATATCAGGGTGGCAATCACGACCCACCATCCACTTAAGAGGCTTTCTGAACCGAGAAAGCCCCTTATGAATTGCCCACTCGAAGGAAATTCGATTTTTTGCACAACAACGAAAAGAAAGGCAGCGCCCGTCAAAAATGAGTAGGATTTGATTTTTTGATTTGACGTTAATTTTTGCTGATCGATTAAAATCGTTGCAGTGTAATCAATAAATGTTACGATAACCAACAAGAATAGGAAACGAGCATCCCACCATCCATAAAATATGTAGCTGGCAACAAACAAAAGAAGGTTTTGACGCTTATAATTTCTTTTGTTAGCCCAATATAATAGGTAAACAATAATGAAAAATACTGCGAAAGTAAGAGAGTTGAAAAGCATTGTTGGATTTAATCTGACTTGCCGGCTAATAGTTTTTTAATTTGAGGCTGCAATAGCTCGTTCAATTTTTCGTATCCGGATCGATTGATGTGCAACATATCTTTTTCATACACCGCTTTTATATAGCCCTTTTCACCCAGGATGCTGCCGACGTCGAGAATCTGTATTTTATTGTTTTTAAGAGTTTTTAATGTCGTATTGACCTGTTCGATAATCTCATTTGCCCTATCAGACCAAAGCCATGATCTCAAAATACCTGGCTTTCCGGTGGGGAATACCGTCAGCACGATCACATGGGCATTGTTACTGGCTATTTTTGTTACAATATCAGTAAGATTTCTTATACAATTTTCAACGATAATCTCTACGTCTTCATCGAACAACCCTATCGCTTTGATATCGTTTATGCCCATTTGAATTATGACAATATCAGGTTCAGACCGAATTACGTCTTCCTCCAAACGCATTTTCAGTTGTGCGGTCGTCTGCCCTCTTATGCCTTGATTTATGACATCACAATTCTGAAGTGATATTTTTGGATTCCAGTTGGCTATTCTTGAGTCCCCAAACAGGATAATTGATCTGTTTTCTTTACGAAATTTCGCCTCACCTGATCTCTTATCGAATACTGAGGTTTCTATGGGATCGATGCGGAGTTTATTTATATCTTTGTAGTATTTTGTTGTCTTTTCGAACAATAGATAATTTAAAAAAATACTTGCAAATAAAAGCAACGCAATTGATATTTTTAAAAAGGTCTTGATCATCAAACAAGCCAATTAATTTTAGATTGTCATTATAAGGTGTTCAATCGCGAAGTATTTTATGCAGTGATAGTTGATGATGGGCCAAAAGCTTTGAAGCAGAAGTTCTATTTTTTTTTAAAATCTAAAAGCAAAGCCACCGCAACAGTCGTCACGGTGGCTTTGCTCATGATTATTTTTAGAAAATATATATTCTCGTCATTTTAGTTGCCAGACACAATCTCAAGCGTTGGAGGTTCTAACGGATTATTTGTAACAGGTGCACTCGAACCCTTGGGGGAAACTTCGCTGAAAGAGGAGTTGGCACCTCCTACTCGAATTTCATCATAATAGATTGTCGCTCCATTTCGCATATGCCCGTACGGCCCTAAAACGAAATATGGCCCTTTTGATTGGGCGTAGCAGTTCATTCCTGTGTCATTAGCCACTTGCTTTCCGTCTAACCATATTTTAAAAAAACCATTGTTATTATAACTAAATCTGAAATTTATGACGATGTCGTGCCAAACGCCTTTTGAAATAGCCCCTGCATATGCTGAGCTCCTAACATAAGGCCTTGCAATACAGGCCCTATTGTCTCCTTTTATTGAAATCGAATAACTACCTTTATTTATAAGACCTGCAACATTAGGGTTTAAGTTCGCCTGATCACAGGAATCTTGTACCCCGTGAAATTGCCAAAGAAGTTGCCACTCACCACCGCCACTATCAAGTATGTAATTTTCATCAGGCCAATTGTATGATCCAGGTATCAAGACTGAAAATCCCATCCAGTATTCCTTTTCATAAAGAAAATTTTTAATCTGTACGGGAGAATTTATACCTCTTAAAATTAAGCCGCTATTTGTTGCACCGTAATTATTGACGTCAAAAGGTTGTACATGCAGCTTATAAGAGCGCGAGCCCGCTCTTGCGTATTCAGAGCTTACTGTTGCATAATTGCTGCCCTTCGTGGTGTTAGATTCTAGCCAGTCAGTTTGCAGTAACCATTTGTTTTCACAGTCATCGTAAAACAACAGGTCTGAATTCGCATAGTTAGCGCCTAAAAAGAATAATGAGGCAATTAGGAGTGAGAAAAACTTGAACATTCGGTGGTCCTTCCTTTCAAATTTTTGTTGGATTCGATTTAATACGATCCAAATCAGGGACAAGTTTAGCAATTTTTGTGCCGCCCGCTCGTCCCTTTGGAATGACCGTTCCTGTTTCAAAGCTCAGACCCTATTATCCCTTAAAATAATTTAGCAAATTTTTCATAATTAATAATAATTGACCTTAGAATTAAAATTTTAAAAAAATTTATCCGTTAAATCCATGCAATAGACATACGAAATTTTAAACTGAGGGTGCAAAAAAGGTAACGCAGCTGTTCACTGAGAATTTTATAATTCCAAATCACCTTTATTCCATGGTGAAACCTTTTCCAAAGCCTGGGAAAATGTAATTTCGGGCTTTAATAATTCCTCACTAAATTTTCGAGCGTTTTTGCTAAGTTGTTTTCTTAAGATGTCATCTTTTGAAAGCCTTTCTATTTTTGATCTTAATGCAAATATATCATCTGGTTTATAAAGCAATCCATTAAAACCGTTAGTTATAAGGTATCGAAACGCACCATAATCTGGTGCGACGACCGGTATGCCTAAAATTAGTCCTTCAATAATTGTTTTACATCGCCCCTCCCCCAGTTCCTGTCGTGTTGGGACTATCAAGATATCAAAATTATTCATTTCTTTCATTGCTGCTGAATGGGGTAGTGCGCCTAGAAAATTTACTTTATCGTTTATTCCAAATTTTACAGCCATGTTTCTCAGTTGTTCTGAAAGCCTTCCGTCGCCAATATAGGTTAAACTGACATCATTGGTTTTTGAAGTTTCGGTAAACGCAGTAAATAAGTCCAACGCCCCTTTGTTTTCCTCTATTCTTCCCAAAAAGAGTAGCTTGCATTTGTAGCCACCAGATAATTTTTCACCAAACCTTTCATCTCTCAAATACTTTAGGTTATTATATGGCAAATCGAATTTTATTATTTTTTGATCATCTACTCCGATTATTTTTAATTGATCTTTAAGATAAGGGCCATTGCAGAGAACTGCATCAGCGTTTCTAATCAACCAACCATCAATTTTACTCCTAAATTTTACAACTATCGAAGGCTTGAAGCTTTCTATTCTCATATGACGAGTATGGATAAATGGAATTTTGTAGTACTTAGCAATCAAATAGGAAACTGCAAAAGGCACCCCACCGGAAATAGCACAAAGAATGAATTGAGGTTTGAATTTTCCTAAAATAAAAAGTATTTTCAAAAAGGATTTAACCTGTAAGAATATTTTTTCAAATTTAGAACTATATTTTTTCGTATTTAGAACGTATGCATCTATTCCATTTTTTGTTATTAAATGTTTATCGCTTAGGTCTTGCGATATTAGCAGAACTTGCGATCCTTTTGCCCATTTTAAAAAGCTTCCTATATAATGGTATGGCCCTCCATTTCCTAGATATTCATTCTCGCTAATTTTTGTTAAGGCTTTAACTTCCTCTGTCACATCCCCGTTTTTTAGGTATGCAACCCTTTTTTGGAATTTATTTCTTTTTTCCGTTTTCATTACATTAGTTTTAATTTTTTATAATAAATCGATTCTACTTGATCAGCAATTTTAGAATAGGTTCTGTTCTCATAGATCCATTTTTTTCCATATATTCCAAATCTTATATTTTCATTGTTGTGTGTTAATAGATATATAACAGCCCCAGCGAAATCAGATTCATTATAGGAGACACAAATTCCTCCGCCGCTCTTTTCGATGACTTCTTTTTGTTCCGGGTGATCGTTAGCAACCACACTTTTTCCTAGTGCCAAGTATTCAACAAGTTTCGTTGGTGATGTTGAGCTTAAAATCGGTGTCGGGTAGAACGGCGACAAGCACACAGACGCCGATTTAATTATTTCAAAGGCAGCAGTTCTGTCCATGAATCCTGTAAATACTATTGAGCTCAGTATTCCTAATCTTTTTGCTTCATTAATTAATATTTCGATATCCTGATCATCCTCACCTTTTCCTATTAAATAGAGTTTCGCATTAGGAACCTTTTTCTTTACGATTGAAAACACTCTAATTAAAAAGTCAATTTTTCGGACCCTCATTAAGGTACCCAAATATACAATTATATCATTTGGGAGACTTTGTTGAGGGCTGTAAAATTGTTCATTCTTGGGAAACTGGGACGGATCGAATCCCATTGGAATAGGTGTAATCTTTTTCTTATCAACCCCCATTTTCACAAGATCTTTTTTCATTTGCATACTTTGAACAAAAATATGCGCGACATTGTTAAAAATTATTTTATAAAGAATAAAATTATATATCTTGCCTCTTATATAATATAGCATCGGATAACGGGCCGTTCCGACCTTACTTTCAAATATGGATGCATCTCCAAAAGGATATGAAAGCCAATAAAAAATGGCTGTATTAAAAAGTCGCGACGCGAGGATGTACGGAATCGCTGTAACGAAGTTATCTTTCATCTGGATACAATTATATTTTTTGCCAGACAAAAGCATTATGCATTTTATGGAATGGAAAAAACATAGCAGGTGCTTGTGAATGCGGTGGATCAGCCCGCTGCCATTATTAGTCGGATAAACCCAGGCTTTCCCTCCATCCCAGTTTGTTTGATACATAGTTTTACAATTAGCTTCAGATTGCAACACAAGATCAATTCTGTGGCCTTTTCTGGCCATTTCCTTTCCGAAAAGAACTGAGACATCAACTCGAAATGGTGGATATTTATCTCGAGACACGAATAGTATTTTCAATAATTTGTTTCTCATTTTACTACCTAAATTTCAAACTGTGAACCACTGTGGGGGAGTTGCTTTATTTCTCTTTTTCTAACATAGACCTTTGCGGCAAGAAGGGCTGATATAAAGATAAATGGATACATAAGCTCATTCTTTGTAATTATATTTTGATATGGCAATGAAATCAAAAAAATTGAAACGACCCCTATCCAACCTGCTGCAACAGTCCCATAAATATCATTAGTGTTACGTAATGATATAGCATCCAAAAAAATCAGTACCAAGAACCAAATAATGTGAAATATGCCTAAAATGCCAATCTCCCAAATGAAATGGGAGATACTATTTTGCTTGCCGCCATATAGCATATATTCACGATTGAAATTACCTTGAAATTTTCGAGAAAAGGAGAGTGCTGCATTACCGATACCAACTCCCCAACACAATTTAAAGAAATCTTTCGACGCTTCCTTGTATGCCAAAATGATTGCGTCTATACGACGGACCTCCATTTCTGGGTTCTCACCAGTGATCTCCTGAGATGAGGTCCCTTGATACAAATATTTTTCAACCTTGCCACTAGAAAAAAAGCCTATAATATCTGATCGCCCTTCATATGCATACATGCTTTTGTAGGTATAATGAAATCCAACAAGCAGTATGAGACCAGTCGGCAACACTGTTGCTAGCATTTTCATTCTTGCTTTTTTTTCTGAATGAAAAAAAACAGGAACCAATAATGCTAACGGAGTAAGGATGACTGTAGATTTGGTTTCGTTTATTGTTGTGGGGATAAACATAGCGAAAATTAGAATACAAAAATTTTTTAATGACAATTTTTTAGTCAGATAAAACCCTACTAACACAGAAATACTACAAACTAAAAACAGTGTCAGAATTGGTGAAGCCGTCAATGTGCCGGACACATAGTCCCCGGTCCCGAATCTCGAAAATTCCAGCAATCTTTGGTAAAGGGAGATGGGTATCTGAATGATTGCAATTGTCAGTAATACTTTTAATATACTTTTTATCTGTTCATCATCCTGCTCGTAAACCATCGGCAATAAATAAAAGGGCAAAAATTTTAAATAAGCTCTTAATCCTGCAAAAATTGCTAGCGGTTGAACTTGGTTACCAATTATTCCGATGGCAATATGCACAACAAATGCAATAAAGAAAATAATATAACGCCATTGAATTTTCGTAGTTTTTTTGAGTGCGAAATAAAGTAATATATATATTCCAACTATAAGAGAAATAACTTCAGGAACGATTGTTAATAATCTGTATTCAATTCCAATTTTTTCTAACAAAAATTCGCCAATGCAGATGTAAGAAAAAATAAAGATAATAAGGTAGTGCATAACAAATCCTTATGACCGTATAGGATTTAAGAAACTATTGTTGTATTGAAAAGGAGGGCTTGAATCCAATAAAATTGTTATAAAAGGAAATTATTTTTCGATTACAGATATTATTTTTTCGATGTTTCTAGCAGAAAAATATTCGTCTGCTAACGTTTGTGCATTGATACCAAGCTTTTTTCTCAATCCGTCATCGAGCACCAGGTTCTTGACATCTTTTTTGAGCCGCTCGAAGGAACCACCGGAGACGAATCCAATCATTTTCTTCTCGATCAGTTGATCCGGATTCACATGAAGGCTCACGACCGGCATCTGCCGAAACCAGGCTTGGATAAAAGTGTTCGGCATGCCTTCATGGCTACTCGTATTCACCAGAATATGGGACTCAGCCAATATCGCATTGACCGATTCCTGGGGTATTTGTCCAAGGTACTTGAGGGACGGCGCCCTGTTCATCATGTCTAAATACCCCTGCCGTTTTCGCTCGTTTCCCTGGATAGCACCGATCATAATAAATTGAGCCTCCGGCAGATCCTGTAGACTGCTCGCCAGTCTGATAAAGATCTCCGGCTGTTTTACATCCTTTAGATTAGCCACCCAAACAATTTTAACAGGTTTCTGTTTTTCTATTTTTTCGGTTGGATTAGGATGCAAATTGGGAACGACAGCGGCTGCCGTGCGCTTGAATCGCTCTTTGAGCAACTTCTGCTGCTCCCCCGTTTGGGCGATGATATCGGTTGCGTTTTTGATCCCATAATTGAGTAGAAATCGATCCACCATCCGATAAATGAACAAACGCGACGGGGAAAAACGATAGGATTCCAAATCTGATTCGCTGGCAATGTGCCACACCATTTTGCATCGATGCTTGAGGGCATAGTGTGCGGCGATCCCAGTCTGTGAGCAACCCACCCGTTGATATATTATGTCCGGCTCTATTTTTTCCAGTAATCTCGGGAGAAGAGACCACTCGATGAGGTGCCGGTGGGATCCCCTGATTTCAGATCCTGGATAATGGTACCGGACGAGTTCGTAACCGTTGCTCGCGTAATTGCGATCGTAATGGCGCGCCAGATAAGAAATTTCGTATCGCTGCGTCTTTATTAATTCCTCTATGATGCACTTGGCCTGATACTGGGCGCCTCCCATAATGTGGCTCCAGTGCCCAGGTATCATGAAACATATCCGTCTTTTTCGATCTGTGTTCATCGATATCGCTCTGTCCGATGGATGCGCCAGCGCCGTTGTTTTAATGGTCGAACAATATGCCCTTTCCAAGAAGGGGCCCAGAGGCAGGTGTTGCTAAGTCAGTCGACCAGTTTCTTTGCTTTATCGTAGATGGGCGTACAGATCCTATCGATCATTTCAATTTCCTTTTGGGATAGCCCATCTTTCTTTTTGGTGCTTTTCCCGTGAATGAGTTCTCCATATTGCTCCTTATATTCCAGTTCTATGAAAGCATAGATCTTTTTTAATTGGACCTCCCGATCCAGCACCAGATCATCATATTCCACGACCATGACGGTGCCATGACCTAATTTTTCTTTCAGTTCGAACAATTGGGAAACTTTGCCGTTGTAAGACATACAGGCTTTAATAATCCTGGGAACCGCCAGCAGGCCGAAGCGGCGGTACCTGGCGGCCATGCCGTTGTCCAGCAAATGGGAGCCGCATCCTTGAAACAACTCATTCAGCGTCCACCTGCGCCAGTTATACAACAAAGAAAAAATCACCGAATACGGGTTCCGCAGCACCCATATCATTCGATAACCGCCAGGGTGATCAAAATACTCTTTATAGCACTCATTGAGATACGTGGTTTGAAAGCAGTGTCTTCCGGCAAATGGAATTTCGACCTCCCCCGAAAGAATTAAAGCTGCATCGAGTTCGTCATCCTTGCCGAACCAGTAGTTCACCATGCCATCGCTGCGTGTTATGACGCGTGACACGAGCGTTGTGCCGGATCTCTGGCACCCGGTGACCAGCACGCTGTTGTGGAATCGATCCAATTGTCGCAAAAGAGAACAGCCTTTGGGTCGAACGCGTTTGGCGAACTGTCTCCAAGTTCTGATCGAGCAGTGGTTCTTGTCCATCTATCCCTTTACGTTTCCTCATGCATCCGTCAGGTGGTCAGACGACAGCCGCCTGATAGACCTCCAGGTACTTTCTCGCGATCTCGCTCCAGTGATAATTCTGTGCTGTCTGTTTTCCTTCGGCGCCCATGGAGCGCCGCATGTTCTCGTCGCCGAGGATCGTCACAATGGCTTCGGCGAGTTGGCGGTGATCGGAAAGACCCACCAGCACGCCGTTTGAACCGGACTTTATGATATCCCTGCTTCCGGATATGTCGGTGGCTACGACCGGCAAACCGGCCGCCATTGCATCCAGCATGGCGAGAGAGAGCCCCTCCGCCTCCTTGTTGATGCTGGCCGACACATAGATGTCGCTCTGACAATACAATGCGGCCAATCGATCCTGGCTTTCCGGCCGTTTCGATGTATCGTTGTTCCGCCCAGGGAGGGGAAACGGTATGGATCCCGTCAAACGGACACTCTCAGTCAATTTCAACTCATCGATCTTTTTGGCGAGGGCACCTTGATTTCCGCCGACGATGACCAACCGGGCAGCAGGTATTTTGGAGCGCACGAGCGGCATGGCTTCGATGATGATGTCCTGCCCTTTGCGGGGATGATAATTCCCCACAGACAGGATCAGACGCGATGCAGCCGGCAGGCCGAGCCATTGGCGAACATCGTCGTAACGGTCATGAGTGAAGCGTTCGACGTCGATTCCGTTGGGGATTTTCCGAATCTTGGATGGTTTGCATCCGGCATCGACGAGCGAATGTTCCACACTGTCGCTGATGGCCGTGACGATCTCCGCGCTTTGCAGGGCGTGCCTGATCTTCTTGTCCTTCACCGGATCCAATCGATGTCCGAAGTTGAGTTCGGGGATCACATGGATATCGTGACCATGGGGGGTGATGACCAGCGGCAGATGGCGCTTTTTTTTGATCAGGGAGGCAAGATATCCATTCGGATAGGTGGTGTGCGCATGAATCACATCGCATCCCCAGATGGCTGCATCCAGGGAGAGCTGCGCATATCCGACTTTTTCCGGGTACAATCCTCTCAAGGTCGGCCAGCGATGCACCGGATAGCCATAATTCTCTTTCCGTCTGCTGATCCATCCGGACGGACCGACCACCCTGACGCGGTTTCCGAGTTTCTGCAGCTCCCGGGCCAAGTAATGAACGACGATCTCCTTCCCGCCGACGGTGGGAAGGAAACTGTTGACGTAAAGAAGGATATTCATCCTAGGTCTTTCCGTGACAGCATTTCGGCGTAAACTTGCCTGGTTTTAGAGGCGATGGCAGCCAGACTGTAATGCATCGCTTTGTTGCGGCTTGCGGCGGCCATTTTCATTCGAAGGCTTTCATCTTCGCAAAGCCTGCTGATGGCATTGGCAAATGCCTCGGCGTCTCCTGGAACCGTGAAAAATGCACAGGACTCGTCCATATATTCATGAACCGCATCAAGATCCGTCGTAACAACCGGCAGGCCACAGGCCATGGCTTCCTGCACGGCACAGTTTGCGGTGGTCTTTAACAAAGGGAGGGCGAAGATATCAGACGTTTGATATAATTCCAGCAACTGTTGATCTGGAATGGCATGATACAGATCAACATTTTTCAAATCGGTAAAATAATGATGTTTATCAATGGGGGTTACAATTGAAATTTTAAAATTTACGGCTTTTCGCTCCAGTATTCTGACGGCATCAGACAAAGTTGAGAAATCCCGTAGATGCTGGCCCACAAACAGACCCTTAACAAACCCATTATTATTCTTAGACTTGTTTATCGGAAAAAAATAATCGGTGTCTACACCATGCGGTACATGGTAGACACGCTTTTCATCGATGAGATCCGAAAAAAATGTTGCTTGTTCCCTGGTAAAGACGATTACCGCATCGATATTCTTCAAATGGGCATGATTTTTTACCACCGTCAGAAACTTTTCTGGAGGGGTGTGATAAGTGCATACGATATGGTTTTTCGAACGTATTTTTTTCATCAATCCCAGATAACGGTATGAATTTTCCCCGTAAAGAAAATGAAAGATTTGATTTTCTCCTTTCATCCAGTGTCGACCTGCTTGGATTTCGGCAATCAACTGGTTGCGATGATACCACTGCGAGCCCGATCGATTTGCAAGCGGCAACAGTGCCTTAGCTATAACTCTCTGGAACAGATTCAGCCGGTTGGGGGTCGTAATCACATGGCCCCCAAGGACATCGGACATACGCGCATATCCGGAACCTGCCATATGGTGAGCGTTGCGATAAGCGATCAGGTTCACTCTCGTGTCGGATTCAGTTCGCCGAATTTCGCCGGCATGGCGTATTCTCGGATTCACCGATCTTTCTTGCTGAATTGATCTCAATTCTTCATCCTTTGACACTCTCGCCATTAACCAGTCTTCGATAGAATTCGATCATGCGGGCATTGAGGATATTGATATCATATTGTTTTTCGACAATATCGCGTCCCGCTTCTCCCATTCTTATCCACATGTCCGGGTTCTCGATGAGTATCCGCAACTTGTCAGTCAATTGGTCAACATCTTTCTCCCTCACAAGAAACCCTGTTTGCTGATCATGGACCAGTTCAGGGATACCGGAGTGCCAGGTGCTGACAACCGGCATGCCAGTCGCCATCGCTTCTTTAAGAACGTTGGGGATGCCCTCGTGATCACCGTCTGCTGTCGTAATGCTGGGGGCCACCATGATGTGGTTCCTTTGGATTTCAAGCAGAACGTGCTCATGCGGTTTCATTCCCGGCATCGAAATATGCTCTGAAATGCCCAACGATTCTGCAATCCGCTCCAGATGGCTTCGCATGGGGCCATCACCCAGAATGGTGTAATGGACAGACTTGCCGGATCGGGAAAGCCTGGCAACTGCTTCCAGTGCATAAGCAAGACCTTTTTTCTCCACCATGCGTGCCACGGACAGCAAGCGTATGGGCTTTCCAAGCTCGGGTTTTCGAGGGTCGAAGCGAAATTCACTTAAATCGATGCCGGAATGAAGCACCTGAATTTTGTTCTCCGGGCATCCGTTGTCGATCAGCCATCGCTGGAAATAATCACATACCGGCAGAAACAGGTCTCCATGCTTGAATAAGTGGCGATACGCACCGGGATTTTTTTTGAGATACTGCTCCGTGTCGTAACCCCGAAAGGATGTTACCACCTTGCCTGAAATTGCCCCGATCTGTCGCAACTTGCATGCGGCGGCGCCGAGCCAGCCGAATTGTGAATGCAGGATGTCGTAATTGGTTTGTGTTGAAAATGGCAGGGCCAGGCAAGCCAATTTCAGAGAAAATCCCTCCCGGCCGAATTCTAAAAAATTTAAGGATCTTAAAAGGACGGTAATGAAGTCGGGCCGGTTGAGACTGGCACACTTGCCCAGAACGTGTTTGACCCTCTGGAAGCGAGATTTAGGCACCATCGGCAGATAGATGGTGTTATCAATCATCCGATGCTTATCGATCAATTGATGCGTGTCGTTCAATCCGCTGTTACGTCTGGCATAGATATCTATCGGCCAATCTTCTTCCATGACACCGGCAATCTGCCGCAGGACGAACGTTTGGGTATAGGAGGGAAAATCGTCAACAAAAAATGCAACGCGAAATTTTTTTTGTCTATCGGTACTCAATCTGATCTACCACATCACCCATAACGGTTGGATAATCAATGTCGATAACTTGTGTAATCCGCCACCGGCATCATAGTCCTTAATACTTCATCTGCTTTTTTATGCTTTGCTTCAGGAATGGATAATCAAACCTTTTAAAGGCGAATAAAGGCGATTGAACAAAATTAAAATAACGATAAATTCGCCAATATGTAGCCCAGCGATGAACTGGATTGCGGATGATTCCGGCCTTGCGATAGCACTTTCTAGAGAAGAAAGGACGCCCCAATTCCACTATCCTGGCCGCATCATCCGGCGCCAGGCTGCACATGAGATCGAGCAGGTAGCGGCAATCCTCACACCACGCCATGACGCGGACCGCATCGCCGCGATTGTCGCCATGACGCCGGTAACTGGCCAGTACATCTTCGACGTTGGCGTGCCCGCCGGCCGCCGCCAGCCGAAATTCGGCCACCACATCCTGGAACAGATTGGTGGGCGAGTGGAACCCGCCGATTTCCTTGAGCATGCGTGTGTTGAACATGGTGCTGCAGAAGTAAAGCGCCGTTTTGCCGCCGAACCAGGCCTCGTACAACTGCGCCAGGGAGAGCCCACCGGCGTAATTCCTGTTCTGCGAAAGCTCATGACCCTGGCCGTCGATCAGCCGCGTGCCGGTTCGGATCAGCCCGATGTCGGTGCGCCCTTGTGCGGCTCCCATGCAGGCTTCGACAAACGTCGGGTCGATCAGGTCGTCGTCGTGCAGCAGCAGAAAATAGGTCCCCCGGGCCTGCTGGAGGCAGAAATTGAAATTGTCGTTGGGATCGAGATTCACAGGCTGGTGAAAATAGCGGATGCGGGAGTCGCCGATAGATCGGACATAGGCTTCCGTCTGGTCGGGCGAGCAGTTGTCGGAGACGATGATTTCCAGCGGTTCGTAGCGTTGCGCCAGGGCGCTCTCAAGGGCCTGCCGCAAATAGCCTTGGGAGCGGTTGTAGGTGGGAATCCCGATGGAAACAAGTATGTCAGGCATGCGATGCGTCCTGTGGCGGGTTGGGGTGGATGTCCCGGCGATGTTTGACCACCCGGGCCGGATTGCCCACTGCGACGACATGATCGGGAATATTCCCGGTGACGACCGATCCGGCACCGATGACCGCCCCATCGCCGATGGTCACACCGTCGAGCACGATACACCCGTAGCCGAGCCAGGCATCCCTGCCGATATGGATGCCGCCGCGGGAGGTCAGCGGCTGCTCCCGGATGGCCCCCGGGAAGGAAATACCGTGATCGTAGGAGTAGAGCGCGCAGCAGGGCGCCAGCATGGTTCCCGGACCGATATAAATCTTGGAGACATAGGCATTGATCTGGCACTTGGGGTGAACGCTGGCCCCTTCATCGATCTCCAGGGTGCCGCCGTATCCGGTTTCCAGGATGTTGTATCGAAAGATGCAGACCTTTTGCCCGATGTGCATGGCCCCGCCCTGCCGCCGCTGGAAAAGCAAGACGTGGTCATCGATAAAGACATGGTCGCCGAGCAGCAGGTTTTCGTGAAACATCCTGGCCCAGCAGGAAATGTAGCCGCTTTTGTTGAGCTTGGAGAGAAAGATGCGTTCCTTGTGCGGAGGGGCGAACACGGTGGCGAGCAGCGTCGCCACGCGTCCGGAAACGCTCAGTCCGGCATAGCGCATCCAGAAGCGCATCCAACGGTCCTTCCATGGATTGGCTTGCGTCCAGCCGATATAAGAAATGGGCAACCCTGCCACTTTTCACCTGCCTTCCAGTTCGATCGCGCAGATCCGCTGCTCGTCATCCATGATCCACTTCTTCTGGAGCCAGTTGCCGACCAGGACCGCCATGGCGATGAGGACGATCAGGGCGGTGGATGGCCCGGACCGGAACCCCGCCGAAGACCAGGGTCGCAGCAACAGCAGCAGCAGCGCGGGTCCGACCTGGCCTGCCACGATCACGGCCATTGTCTTGGACGATTTGGGTCGCCGGGTGCCATCCCCGCCGGCGCCGGTTCGACCGCGCTTGATAAGAGCGGCCAGGGCCGCGGCATTGATGGCCAGGCATGCGATGGCCACCAGGCCGGCCCCGGTTCCGGTATGGATGGGGGGAAGAAGAAAACCGATCCGGTGCAGCAGAAGAAGGGCGTATCCCGAGGCAAAGCCCGAAGATAGCATTGCGATGGGAACGCCGATCCGGCGCCATGAGGGAACCGCCTCACAGCAATAGGGCATCATGGCTTGACTCAACAGGAACAGTCCAGCCCCGCCGGCTGCGGCGGCGCTCGCAAGGGGTGCGGCCGTCATGGCCGCGATCGCTGCGGCGACGGCGAATATCAGGCCGAACAAGGTCTCGCGCGACATCCACGATTGAGACCAGTGGGCCATCAGATAGCGTCCCCGAGTGGGTCTTCCGGCTTCCAGGCCGACGGCCCCAAACCCGGCTGCCAACAAGGCGACGGCCCACCAACCGGGATGCGCGGCCACTGCCGCGGTGCCGGGGTCGGTGTCAACAAACAGCGCCCAGAGGATGAAATAGCCGGCTGCGGTTCCTCCCAGGAAAAAGTTGACCACCGCCGGAGTTCCCCAGATCACTCGATGAACCGGCCTGGCGACATTGGGAAAGGATTCCTTGAATTGCATTGGGGAGACCGATTTCATGGGATAATGTAGTAAACGGATGGTTCGGTGCCGTGCTCCGGGTTGAGGCGCAGTGTGCGGCACTCCCGGATCAATCTGCTGACGTTGCTCTGGGGGTCGTTCAGATCCCCGAAATGAAGCGCACCGGCCGAACAGTTATTCACGCATGCCGGGGTGGCTTCCATGTCCGATCCCGGCTGCAGGCCGGCGGCCAGACCTGCATCGATTCTGTCCTTGCAAAAATTGCACTTGGTGCAGGTCCCTTCCCGGTCAGTTGCAGGTGCATGATCGTCGATCTCGAAATCCAGATGACGATGGTAGATCGTCCGGGCACGGTAAGGGCAGGCCAGAATGCAGTAACCGCAACCGATGCACCGTTCGGGATCGATCTCCACGATGCCGTCTGGACGCTGAAAGGTCGCCTTGGTCGGGCATACGCTCGCGCAGGGCGGGTTCTCGCAGTGCATGCAGCTGATGGGCAGAAAAAAGCGTTGGCATTCGTCGTCTTGGGTGAGGCCGAGTTCTTCCACCTTCCGCCAGAACTTCTCGGGCGTCTGATTCTGCTGGGCGCAGGCGACGGAGCATGTCCGGCATCCAAAGCATTTGCGCAGATCGATGACCATGGCCCAGCGGCGGGCGGAAGCCGGGCCTCTTCGGCTTTGAGTATTGGCAAGGTTCATCACACGGATCGGTTCAGTTCATTTGCTGTTTCAGGTGGTCGGCCAGGCGCAGGGTCACGGCGATGGTCGTCAGAACGGGGTTGGCGTATCCGGCAGTGGGGAAGACTGATGCGCCGGCGATGTATAAATTGGGTGTTCCGTGGATTCGGCAATCCGGGTCCACCACCCCTTGTTTGGGGTCCGCACTCATTCGGGTGGTGCCCATGTGGTGCCAGCCGCCGTGTATGGTTTCGGGGATCTTGTCGGGTCGGGTTTCGATGTTCAGGTACCCGAACCCTGAGTTCCGCAGGCTGCTGTCCACTATCTGCTGCGCCCGGGTGATGGTTCTCACGTCCAGGGCATTCAGGCGCCAGTCGAGCTTCACCCGGCGCTGGCCGAGCCCGTCGCGCTCGTCTGCCAGCAAGACCCGGCTGTCGGGGTTGGGCGTCTGCTCGGCCATATGGTTCAGTTTGAAAACAGCGATGTGCCGGTCCCGTGCGAATTCCTTCCGGAACCCGCCTTTGATTTTACGGGCTGCGGCCAGGGTTATGCTGGCCGGGTCGCCGAGGATGTCTCCGAGGAGATTCACGATAGAGCCCGATTCGGGCTTGCGGCTGAATTTGCTTTTCAATTTTCTGAAAGCCGCGACGCCTCTTTTGTCGCGCAGCATGTAGTGCTGATAGCTGAGCTGATAATCCGGGTGGATGGAGGTGCACCAGTTGGCCAGCCGTTCTTCCCGCAGCACCTTTTCCGAGATGGTCATTTTGCCGAGCAGGGGAAGACCGTTCTTCCTGAAGATCTGGTAAAGGCGGGTGCTGTTGGAGACGGCAAGGGATGAGGGCACGAAGGTGCCCGACCAGAGATGCGGGTGCTCCATGAAAAAACGTCCGACGAGGTCGTTCTGGTTTCCAAGCCCCGTCTTGCAGACCCTGTCGGAAAGAAGGAGCAGCCGCGCCGTCTCGATTGCGCCCATGGCCATGACGTAGAACCGCGCCTTGACGTAGAAGCGGTTCCCCTGGAGGCAATCCACGCGCAGCCGGGTGACCTCGCCCGCGTTTTCGCTCGTTTCGATCTCGGTCACGTTGCCATGCAGAAAGACCGATACCTGCGGGGATCGCTCCAGCTCCTCTTTATATTGTTTGAAAAATATTTCCCTCTCGGCAAACTGGAAAATGGTGGACTCGGTGCGTCCGTCTCTCAATGGCAGCGGGGTGCGTTGGTCATCGGACCAATATTCGGGGTCGTAGTTGAACGGCCCGATTTGGCAAACCTGCTGGGCCCGCTCGTAAAAGGGAATCAGGGTGCTTTTGGGATATGGCCAGCCGCTGTAGGGGACCCAGTCCCGATATTCGAAATCAATTGCATCCATGGGGCGCAATCGAACCCCCATGCCCTTTTCCGGCAGCTTGATGTGCCAGAAATGGCTGGTGCCGCCGAAAAACCGCGAACGGGAGGTATCCAGAGGATAGTAGGGGATGCCGATATTCTCGCCCCAGTAGAGCGATTGCGTTTCCTTGTCGGGCGTCAACCCCCCGCTTTCGATGATGACGGTCTTGAACCCGGCCGACATGAATTCCTTGGCCATCGAGATGCCGGCCACTCCCGCCCCCATGATACAGATATCGGTGGTCAGGGTGGTATCGGCCGGTATGTTTCTGGCGTCGTGGAACATCGAATCAGCTTTCATGCAGGGGTGGCAGGGGTGGAACCGGCATGGCCTTTTTGCGACCTCTTAAGGTGTCTTCCTGCTGGGCGCGCCATCCAAATCAATCGTCGCCTCGGCCGTTCTGACCCGGATGGCCGCGCCGTCCGAAGAGATATGAAACATAAACCACCGGCCCGCCTCGCGGTCAAAGTACACGATCGGGCTGATAACACCGGGTGCGAGATCATAGGTATTATGGGGAGCGCTCACCTGCGCCGGATTAGAAATCGAGGCGGTTCTGATTTCTATCCGGTCGCGAGGCTCCAGGGGATGAATGAACAGGGCGATTTCCCGGGTGCTCAAACGCACCGGGTTCGCCCCAGATCGGTAGTAGTTCCGGCGGGCGATGACCGGCTGGGTGTCCGGCAGGTGGTCGGGAGCCGGGCCGGAGGCCAGCCCCACGCTCCACCTGGGTGCGGCGATGCCTTTGGCAACGTAGTACACAAACCATCGCCCTTCCGCCTGAAGTGTGCCGACGGGAAACAGCTCGTCACCGTATCCCCATACCCGGGAATCGTCCCAGCGCAGGATGTAACCTTTGTCCGTAAACGCCAATCCATCTGCGGAAACGGCCATCGCGATATTCGAGCGCACCGTCTCGGTCTTGTGATCCGCGGCCCAGAGCGCACCGTAATGCAAGACGATCCGGCCCTTTTCGTCGAGAGCGGCGCCTGCGCTGAAGATGCCCTCCTCCTGGTTGTTGTGCGGCGTGTGTGTCAATATGGGATTGCCGTCGAATTTGGTGAAACGGAGGCCGTTGCGGCTCGTGGCGACACCCAGGGCGCGAAAGGCGGGTCCGCCGTCGGTGGTGCGATCGCCGTTGGCGCCCAGGTAGTAGAGGAAGTAGACGCCATTTTTCTTGACGAGCGCACATGGGCTGATCATGCCGGTCAGACGGGCATCCCACGCGCCGGGTGGGCCCTGGCTGAGGGCGGTGCCGGCATCTTTCCATGCGCCCGCTTCCGGTATCTTCACATGGCGATCCAAGGCCTGTTCGGCAGGAAACGCACAGCTGCAGAGCACGATCATCCCGCCCAACAGGGGCAGGAGCACTTTCAATCTATTGAGAAACGCGCATCGACCAGTGCCCGAAGGCCTGCGTGGGACCGATTTCAGCGTCTTGCCCCGGGATCGCATCATGCTTGAAAATAGTCGTCCTGCTCCCTGCGCAGCCGGTCGCAAAGTCTTCCGGAAGGAATCTCGACGTCTGCATAGCAGATGGGTTGATCCTTGGCGATATTCCGCTTCAGGCGGCAATCTTCGGAAAGTCCCATGGGGAGCAGGTTCTGGGACCGGCTGACCGATGAATTCTCGATCATCCCATAACAGGTGAAGCCGCCGATGCCATCGAGGCGCTCTCCTGCCTGGAGATCTCTTTTGGCGATGGTGATGACCTCGCAGACCGGACCTCCGATCGGCGCCACGGCGGCATCCTGGAAAAGCACGGCGCGGGCGGCCGTGAGCGGCACTTCCAGATGGGGCAGGTGATAGGGCACGTAGAAGACGTAGAGCGGTCCTTCACCCATCTTGAAGTAGCGCATGTAGCCTTTTCGTTCCGGATCATCGTTGTATCCCAGCACGAAGACCCCTGGCCCGGGTTCGGCGCCCAGAATGTAGTCCACCAGGCCATGTTCCAACATCTGGTCCAATGGAAACAGGTCCACGGCTTCCTTGACGTGGCTGCACTTGGGGCCGTACATGCCCCGCCTGCCCACCTTGAAACCGGTGGCATTGGCCACGATAGCGTTTTCCATGGATATCTTGGTGCCATCGGCGAAGGAAGTGGCCATCTGGGGGGTGATGTTGTGCTGGGCGGCAAAACCCTTCTGGGTCTCGGGCGTGCGGTAATAGTCCTGCAATCCCTTGATGTTACCCACCAGGACGGGGCGGTACCCGATGGAATCCACGAATCGGTATAGATTCATCATGACCCCAGGCTGATCCCCGTCGGCGTTGGTCACCACCACGCCGGCCTTGTCGGCGCGGACCTTGAGAATCGGACCGACCGTGGCATCCAGTTCGGCGTTCATCAGCACCAGGTGTTTGCCGTGTTCGATCGCCTCTACTGCCACATGGGCGCTGAACTCCACGTGACCGGTGGCTTCTATGATCACGTCGATTCCTTCGGCCTGGCACAGCTGCAGGGCATCCTGGGTGACGACCTTACGGCCGGCCTTGATGCCGTCCTCGATTTCCTTCGCCGAATCGGCCACGCGCACGTCGCCGATGCCGGCGGTTTCATAGGCGCGGATGGCATGGGCGACCGTCCGGTTGGCGATGGCGGCCACCGTCATTCCCGGCAGGTATTTTTCGATCTGCAGCGTGGTTCCCCTTCCAATATAACCTGCTCCGACCAAACCGACCTTGATGGGATTGCCCTCGGCCTGCCGCTTTTTAAGTGCTGTATCGACGATGATCACGGAATTCTCCTTGGGGTGAAGTGGTGGTTAATCTAAAGAAAATTTCTTATGGACCATGGCTCGCAAAGGCATCCGCTTGAAGCAAATCCTCGGGCGTTCCGATGTCGAGGTAGTCCCCGTCGCCGAAAACCACATGCTCGACATGAAGGCCCGCTTCCAAGGCGGCTTGTATGACGTCGCCGACATACAGCTCCCGGCCTCCAGCCTCGATAGTTGAAGCGACAGCCTCTTGCCGCTCCTTCAAATGCCGATGCATGAACCCTGTGAATTCTGGTGTCCAGGCGGCGATGATCCACGTGTATTTCAGGCGGGTTGTTTCGGGCTTGATGTCCAGACCGCGGATCTTTCCGGTGTCATCGAGAACGACCATATCCATTTTCTGTGGATTATGGGCTGGAAAGAGCCCCAGGGCGATGTCGGCAGCGGATTCCGCAAGTCTTTCCAGCAGTACGGAGTAGGCATTGAAAGGCCTGAAAAGGATGTCCGGAAAGCCGAAGAGAATGGTGTCGGCATGGATAAAATCAAATGCCTGGTCCAAGGTGAAGGGCGCACCGTAGGGCAGATCCATGACCAGATACGCCAGGCTCGAATCAACAGAGCGTCCGCTGCCGAAGTAGGCGGGGATGTCCCATTTGCCTTTGCGCAGAACGATATAGCTTTTTCGGGCACCGGCCGCTTTCATCTTTTCCAGCAGATAGTGTGCGGCGACTTTAGGCCTGGGACCGTTCAAACCATCGAGGCGTTGATATCCGACTGGAAAAATCTCCTTGCTGCACGGCAGAGGGGAAATCCGATCCGCCGTTCCGGCGGCGGGTATCAGGCCGACGATTTCCGTCATCTTCTTTTGAGCATTCATCAGATCGTAGCCGAACCGAAGCCGCGGATGACGATCATGCCAGCGAAAAGTCCGGCCAACCCCTGTCCTTTTCCGAGATGAACAAATTCTCCGTGATAGGCCATTGGATGGCGAATGCAGGGTCGTTCCAGCGAATCCCGCTTTCCGCGCCGGGGGTGTAGAACTCGGAGACCAGGTACATGATCTCAGAATCGTCCGCCAGGGAAAGATAGCCATGGGCCGTGCCTCTGGGTACATGAAAAAGCCGATGGGACCCGGCGCTCAATTCAGTGCCGAACCATCGGCCGTAACTTGTGCTCTCTTTACGCAGATCGATAATGACATCGAAAACCGCTCCGCGGATGCAGCGCACCAGTTTGGCTTCTTCATGGGGCGTCTTCTGGTAGTGCAGGCCCCGGAGGGTCCCTTTCTTCCGGCTGAAGCCGACGTTGGCCTGGGCCACCTCAAATGGGATGCCCATTTTACGAAACGCGTCGGCGCAGAAGGCGCGGCCGAAAAAGCCGCGTTCGTCTTCGATCTTCTCCACGTCGACGAGGAAGGCCCCTTCAATGGGCGTCGGATTGAATATCATGGCGCTTCTTTCCGCTAAAGTCCGATGCCGTCGTAACGGGCCAGACGTTTTTTGTCCAGCATGCGCCGGCCGTCGATGACCAGCGGCGGCGACGGCCGGCGTTCGAGCAATTCGGGCAGGCGCTCGAATTCCGGCCAGCGGGTCATCAGGACCACGGCCTCTGTTGCTTCGAGAGCATCTTCCAATGTGTCGCAGTATTGTATGCCGTTTTCGCCCAGGATCTTTACGGCCTCCTTGCGGGCCACAGGATCATAAGCCTTGACCACGGCCCCGCGCTCCAGCAGCGTGCGCACCACCGGGATGGCCGGCGATTCGCGCATATCGTCGGTGCCGGGCTTGAAGGCCAGCCCGAGCACGGCGGTCTTTGCGCCTTGGAGTGTCGGGAAATGACGATCCAGTAAGGAGATGATCCGCTGGGGCTGACGGCGGTTGATCTGGACCACCGCCTCCAGCAGCTGCATTGGATTGCCGTGTCGCCGGCCGTGTGCGATGAGCGCGTCCACATCCTTGGGAAAGCAGCTGCCCCCGAACCCGCAGCCGGCTTCCAGGTAGGTGGTGAACACCGGTTTGATTCTGCGGCCGTCTTCCATGATGGGCGACAGGCGTTTGTCCAGATGCACCCCATGCATCACATCGGCGACGTCGATACCGCCGAGCGCCGTGCAGAGGTTGCCGATCTCGTTGGAGAAGGAGATCATGGCGGCCAGCAGCGAGTTGGCGGTGTACTTGATCATCTCCGCGGTTTTGGGCCGGGTTCGAATGACGTCCACACCTTTGTAAGGGGCATACAGGTCGGCCAGGGCGTCGAGGCTCCGCTCGTCGATGCCCCCCAGGACGATGCGGTCGGGATGCTGAAAATCGGATACCGCCTCCCCTTCCCTGAGGAATTCGGGGTTCATCCCCACGCCGAAATCGGGCCCGGCGGATTTGCCGGACGCCTTCTCCAGGATCGGCAGAACGACATCTTCGGTGGTCCCCGGAACCACCGTGCTCTTGACCACGACGACGTGGTAATCCGGCTTTTCGGCAAGCACCTCGCCGATCTGCCGGCTGACGGTCTCGATGTAGGACAAATCGATGGCATCGCCCTTGAACGGCGTGCCCACCGCGATCAGCGACAGTTCGGTGGAGAGGATGGCGGGTACGAACGCCGTGGTCCCCCGCAGGCGCACGCCCACATTGCGGGCGAGCAGTTCATCGAGACCCTTCTCGTAGATGGGCGCCTTGCCTGCGTTGATCATATCGACTTTCTGCCGATCGACATCCACGCAGGTGACCTCATGGCCCGCATCGGCCAGACAGGCCCCCGACACCAGGCCGACATAACCCGTACCGATCACCGAGATCTTCATCACGCATCCTCCGCCTGGCGATGGTCCGCGTACCAGATCAGCGATCGCCGCAGCCCTTCGTTCAAATCGATACCCGGCGCATATCCCAATTCACGGCGCGCCTTGTCGATGATCGGGCAGCGGCGGTTGGGGTTGTCGACCAGGTAGTTCTTTTCTCCGCTCGGCCTGCACACGACCTTTCCGGTGTAGCCGAACAGATCATGGGCGATGGAAACGAGGCGCTCGGCCAACTGTGCCATGGAGACTTCCGGCGCTTCACTGCCGATGTTATAGGCTTCGCCGGGTTTGCCCAGCGTGAGGATTTTATAATAACCCACGATGGCGTCGGCCACATAGCAGAAGGTGCGGGTGGGAGAACCGTCGGATAGCATGACGATGTCCCGTCCGGCCAGGATGTCTCCGACGAAATCGGGGATGACGCGGCGGTCGGTGATCTTCAATCCCGGCCCGTAATTATTGAACGGCCGGGCCATGCTGACGGGGATCGCGTGCTGGCGGGCGAAGTTGACGCACAGGGTCTCGCCGTAACGCTTGGACTCGTCGTAGCAGGCCCGGGGGCCGGTGAAACTGACATTGCCGTTGTAACTCTCCGGCGTTGGGATCTGCTCCGGCGCCGGGTCGCCGTAAACCTCGCTGCTGGAATAGAAGAGAAAACCTTCCACCGGACGCCCCTTTTCCTTCTGATCCTTGCAGTACGCCAACAGGGATCGGAGACCGTTGACATTGGCGTCCATGGTCTCGATGGGATACTTGCGGTAGTAGGTGGGCGAAGCAATGGAGGCGGCGTGGATGATGAACTGAAAATCGGCCATGTCGTCGGGAAGTGGCTTGGCGATGTCGTGGCGCACCAGCTTCAAATTGCGATCGCCCTCCAGATTCTTCAGCCAGTCGGGCAGGCCGCGGATGAGATTGTCGAAGACCGTGACCCGGATCTGCCGGGCGTTGTCCAGGGAACGGTTGGCGTGCAGGATGGATTGCACCAGGTAGTATCCCAGAAAACCGGCGCCGCCGGTGATCAGGAGATGCTTCCCGTGCAGGCGGGGGAGTTCAGCGGACAAGTGTTGTTGTATGTAATCAAGATCGGTCTGGATCACGTCCTGGGCGTTTTTCATGGTCATATCTCTTCTTCCGTATATCGAATCAGTGTCCGTCCACAAATAGGCAAATTGGGTTGAGATCAAGGCGCACGAAAAATTTAACCGCAGGCATATGGTTGATATTCCGAGGATTAAATTTTTCGCGCAACGCCGATATCGGGCCAATTGGCCATTTGTGGATGGGCACGAATTAAACCTGGCCTACCATTTGACCCATGGGGCCTGTCCCTTGGCGAGCAGCTCTTCGAGCAGCATTTTATCCCGCAAGGTATCCATGGGCTGCCAGAAACCATAGTGCTTGTAGGCCGCCAGGCGGCCTTCCTGGGCCATGGCTTCCAAGGGCTGCCGCTCCCACACGGTGGCGTCGTCCTCGATGTAATCGATGGCTTTGGGGTCCACCACGAAAAAGCCGCCGTTGATCCAGGCCCCGTCTCCCTTGGGTTTCTCTTTGAACGTATTGATCTTGGATTGATCGTGCGCCAGGCTGAAGGCGCCGAACCGTCCCGGCGGCTGAACCGCCGTCAGGGTCACCAGGGCATCCTGGGCCTTATGGAAGTCGACCAGGGCCTTGATGTCCACGTCGGACACCCCATCGCCGTAAGTCAGACAGAAGGCCTCGTCTTCCACGAAGCGGCGGACGCGCTTCAACCGCCCCCCGGTCATGGTGTTGAGACCGGTATCCACGAGGGTGATGCGCCAGGGCTCCGACCCGTTGTTGAGCAGTTCCATATTGCCCGCACGCAGATCGAAGGTGACGTCACACTTGTGCAGGGTGTAGTTGGCAAAGAACTCTTTGATGATGTGCCCTTTGTAACCGAGACAGATGATAAAATCATTGATCCCGTGATGGGCGTAAATCTTCATGATGTGCCAGAGGATGGGGTGGTCGTCCAGTTCCACCATGGGTTTGGGCTTCACCCCGGTCTCTTCGGACAGCCGGGTACCGAATCCTCCGGCCAGAATAACCGCTTTCATGACTACTGTCCTCCTTGTTTGGCAACCCGGTTCCCCTGGCGGGTGGCGCCAGCATTCAAAAAGGAAATATGGCCCTGTACAGCAAGGGCCATATTTCCTTTCAAGTTCAGCGTTTGTTTTCCTTGTACAGCTACAGCACCCCTGCCTGACCGGCACAAAAGATGGGTTACAGGCTGGATGGCCGTTTCTCTTTGTCAGGGGATACAGCCATCGTATTCCAACGGATTGGAGGTATCTCCGAGCAGTCCCTGTTGCTCGTCGACGGCCACCCGCACGGTCACGGGAGCACCTGTAAGTCCTGTATCATAAGTGAGGACGTACTGGCCGTTCAGGATTTCGGACAATCGCTCATATATGGTGATCAGCCGGTTCGTGGTGGTTGCATCGAAATACTGGCCGCCGGTTTCATTGGCCATTTGGCGCAGCGAAGGGGGATCGGCATCCTGGCCTGCCTTGATGGTGAAGATGGGGACGTCATTGGCCTGGGCTAGGGCGATGACTTCTGCTTTAGTGCGAATAGAGAGGGGATCATCGTAGTCGGTGTCATAATCCCTGCCATCGGTGAAAATAATTACCGCCCGCCGGTCGACGGGTTGGAGCGCGATGTTCGTTATCGCGAGGTAGAGCGTGTCGTACAGGAGCGTTTTGGTGCCGAGACCGACGGGTACATCATCGATGGCGGCGACCAGCAAGGCTTTGTCGCTGGTGAAATCCTGCGACACCTCGTTGGTGGTGGCGAACTTGATGATCGAGGCCAGGTCGTTGTCTCTAATTTCGTTGACATACCATTTGGCGCCGTCTTTCAATGCCTCAAAAAGAGCCACGTTGGTCGGATCGCCCGCGACGCTCCAGCTGTAGTCCATGACGATGGCCGTGGCCAGCGGCAACTCATTCGGCTGCACAGGCTCGCTGGTCGAAAGGGTTACGGGAGCACCGCCATTTTCGGTAACCGTAAAATCAGCTGCAGCCAGTCCCTCAAAGAGGATATCATTTTGATCCGTTACCGACACGTAGGCTTTGATCGTCGGGCAGCCGCTGGCGTCGATCTGGTTCAACGTGACGGTCAGGGCAGGCTCCTCCGTTTCCCCCCCTCCGCCGCCTCCGCCTCCGCCTCCGCACCCAATCAAGACCAAAGAGAACATCAGTAAAATCCCACATGACCAAACCAACTTTTGCATCGATCTCATTTTGCATCCTCCATTTTATTTATCTTGTGCCTCTGGCTTCTCCGCCTGTCCGAGGCGTGGAAGAAACCGACCTTGTTAAAGCGGCCTGAATGTGCGCCATCCGTCCATTCTGCATTGCCGCCGGATCACGAATAATTTTCAGCCTAATGCGACATCGATGACCTCGTGAAAATTGACAGTCTGATAAAAATCCCGCAATTCGTTTTTCCCGTCCTCCCCGCGAAAACCGGATTCAGGCCGCCCCGTCATCCCGGCGAAAGCCGGGATCCGGTATCTTCAATCAATTCTGAAGGCCAGGGTTTGCCGGCATGACGCCTCTGTGACGCTTTTCGCGGCCATTAGCTCCTAATGACGCTTACCCACTCTATCGGACTGAAAGATTCCTCATCAGGGTGGCGATAAAACATCCGCCGCCACCGCCGCCCCCACTCCCCTCGTTTGGAGGAATCAGAGGCTCATCCGGTTGGGGCAGAATGGCATCGAGCGTTTCAAACCATTTGATCGCCATTTTATTGTACCCCGAGGGATTGGGGTGAAGATCGTCGTACATGTCGCCCGATGTATATGGATCGGTAGAATCCAGAGCATAGATCAAGGAAGCACCTGATTCCATATCGACGAGAATGATTTTATCGCCCTGGGCGACCCTGGATAAAACCATTGTCTCGACGGCTTGGTTGAAGGTCGTTACCGTACCGTTGTGAGGGACTTGGTCGATGATTTTGGCCAGCAACACGGTCACGTTTTGGCTGAATGCATCGATCTGGTCCAGGATGTCTTTGACATCGTCTGGACTGGTGTTCAGGCCGTTGGTTCCGATGTGCAACAGAATGATCTCGGCCGGATACGCATCCAAATAAGGCTCTCCGCCGGTTAAATCCACGGAATTCACAGGATTGATGCCGGTGGCCAGCAGCGATTGGAGCTGATCGTCTCGAATCCCCCCAAAACCGGCATGGTCGGCATCGAAAGATGCATCGTAACCGTAGCCGGCAGATTGGCTGCCGATGAAGTCAAACCAGAAAAGGTTGTTCTCGAGCAATTGCCACAGGTCGTAGCGGTAAGCGATCCTGGTTTGAACCGATGGGAACAATGTGGTGCCATCCATTATTCCCAGTGTAATGGAATCCCCTAACGGCATGATGCCGACCGGAGCGTCGTGACGGGCGCAATAGCTCCGGGGCACATAGTAGTGGCTCTTGATTTCGTTTTCGCCTAACGCCCTGTCGTAAATGGCTATCTCGTCGAGTGCGCCGTTAAAAAAGCGATCGCCATTCAGTGCCCCCATGGTGATCGGGACGGTTCGCGAAGCGAATCCGGCGCTGTAGGTGAACTGTTGGGATGCCGCAGGTTCTCCGTCGACGTATAAGGTGGTCCTGCCCTGCTCGGCATCGCGCACCAGGACCACATGGTGCCACGTCTCGGTGTTATTTCGTAGATCTGTGTCAGCGATCAAGGGGGCGGACGGCCCCGATCCGTCCGACGCTGTCAACAGGGCCTGGGCGTGGCCGCTGGAGTTGATCCCGATATACCATTGCAGCGACCCGCCGCTTCTACCGACAAGCGCTTCGAAATCATCTGAAAAGCCTTCGGTGCTCCGATTTACCCACAATTCCACCGTAAAATCCTCGGAGGCCGACCAGTTAAGAGCTGAGTCGGCAGCCACGGCTATCGCTTCGGCGCCATCAAACCGTTGCGAATTTCCGAATACGCCGGTAACCCACACAGGGCAGCCCGCCGTACAAGCAGCGTTATTGCCCATTATCTCATCCACGTAGAGGCTGCCTGATGTCTCGTCGAGCTTCCAATAGCCAGCCATGCCATCCGGGCAATTCGTTGCATCAGCGTATGAATTTGACTGAAAGAGAAATGAACCTATAAGAAGAGGCAATAGGCGGATAACAATTGTGAACATCCGCTTCATATTCATCCGCGCCATCTCTTCGGCAATTAGAGGAATAAGCATTTCAACTTTCCGTTTTTTCTCTATGCTTTTTTTCGCCCTTCGCAGCCCTGCAAATCGAATTGGGACATATAGCTCCGCTTGGTCGCTTACATATGTCCACTGCCAGATTCGATATTGAAACCTTGTGCGCTGGGTTTCGAGCAGATTTCGCAGAACAGTTTTCGATCAATCAATTTTCAGCTTTAAACCCAGAGGACAGCTTTAATCCGGACGATATCCAAGCGCTTGTTGTAGTTCAAAAGTTCATCTTGCTGTTCGCAAAGAAGGTGCCAAATCGAGGGAAACCCTTCAGTGAGGCCTCAATTATATTATATCTGTCTATATTTATTATTTTTATGTTCAAATGACCAGCATTTCAGAACTTGGAAGCAAAAACCTTCGTATGGACTACACGGTACACGCTTCCTCATAATATAGGCAATAAGATTCACAGTAGTGGTATTAGTTTTCTTATGGGGAATATAATTTTTTCTACAATTTAAGATAATTGTACCCGTCGAGTTCAAACGAGACCTAATGGGTTGCCGTTCCAGAGCAGCGGGATTGAATGAAGGAATTGGTGGTTGAAAAGGTATCGCCTGTGAGATTGCCATTGATAACCGACTCGATGATCACAATATCGGGAATCTTGCCTTTTACCTCTTGTGATGGGCCAATTCAAGACCAAAAGAAAATGGCCGGAGTTTGCATTTTCAGGCGGTCAGGCTGTGATATCCATTCGCAAACGAGCATGAGCTTTGACATATTTTTGTTTGACAATTCTCCATCTTATTGATTATTTTAAATATTATTCTGTCAACAATGACACATGGGATATTTTGGCATTTTCCATGGTCGCCCAATCAGCATGGACCTCTGCCGGCTGATGATTGGATGGGAATCCACTGGGCGGAGCTATCTCAAGATTGAGTTGCATTCAAAATTCTACCGCTCTTCTGTAAATTGATTTTGGGCAGGAGGCACGTTTTGAAACGGGCATTGATTACGGGTATCACCGGCCAGGACGGAGCCTACCTGGCTGAATTTCTCTTGGACAAAGGCTATGAAGTACATGGCGTCAAACGGCGGGCTTCCTTGTTCAACACCGATCGGATCGACCATTTGTACCAGGATCCGCACGAAAAAGACCGTCGCATGATCCTGCACTATGGTGATCTGACGGACGGGTCCAACTTGATCCGCATCTTAAAACAGGTCCAGCCGGACGAGGTTTACAATCTGGCGGCCCAAAGCCACGTGCAGGTCTCTTTTGAAATTCCGGAATACACCGCCGATGCGGATGCATTGGGCACGTTGCGGCTTCTCGAGGGCATCCGATTGCTGGGCATGGAAGGTCGCACACGATTTTATCAGGCCTCTACCTCCGAGATGTTCGGAAAGGTTCAGGAGACGCCGCAAACCGAAACGACCCCTTTCTATCCCCGTTCCCCTTACGGTTGCGCAAAACTGTATGCCTACTGGATAACGGTCAACTACCGCGAAGCATATGGCATGTATGCGTGCAATGGCATTCTGTTCAACCACGAATCCCCTTTGCGCGGTGAAACATTCGTTACCCGCAAAATCACGCGCGCTTTGGCCCGCATTCATGTCGGACTGCAGGATTGTCTGTACATCGGCAATCTCGACTCGCTTCGCGATTGGGGACACGCCAGAGATTACGTCGAGATGCAGTGGCTCATGCTGCAGCAGCAAGAGCCCGAAGACTATGTGATCGCGAGTGGCGAACAGCATTCGGTGCGGGAATTCATCGAAATGAGCGCAAGGGAGTTGGGCCTCGTTATCCAATGGCGAGGCAAGGGCAGCGACGAGCAGGGCGTCAATCCTGCCAACGGCCGCGTAATCGTGGCGGTGGATCCGCGATACTTCCGGCCGACCGAGGTCGACACGCTGCTCGGCAACCCGGCCAAGGCAAAGCAGAAATTGGGTTGGTCTGCCAAAACTTCCTTCGCAGAACTGGTCAGGGAAATGGTTCAATTCGATCTGGAGGTGGCCAGGCGGGACGAATTGTGCCGGCATGCCGGTTATACAGTCAAAGATCATTTGGAATAGGGACCATGAAAAAATCCAGCAAAATATTGGTTGCCGGTGCTTCGGGAATGGCGGGCAGCGCCATTGTCAGGCAACTGCTTTTGTCAGGATACGACAATCTGGTCGGCACTCATCTGACTCGTAAACCCGAAGTCGCACACTTCCGTCTCGGGCAAGAGGGAAGGCGTCTTTACGAAAAGTTGCGCCTGGTGCAGCTCGACCTGACCGAACAGATAGCGGTTGAAGGTTTCTTCGCTCGCGAAGCACCGGAGCATGTTTTTCTGGCGGCGGCTCGCGTCGGGGGTATTCAAGCCAACAACCGATTTCCAGCCGACTTTATCCGCGACAATTTGATGGTTCAAAGCAATGTCATTCATGCGGCCTGCCAGTCAGGGGTTCAGCGGCTGTTGTTTCTGGGCTCGTCGTGCATTTATCCAAAACTGGCGCCACAGCCCATGAAGGAAGAACATTTGCTCTCCGGTTATCTGGAGCCGACCAACGAATCTTATGCAATAGCCAAGATCGCCGGCATCAAAATGTGCGAAGCCTATAACCGTCAGTATGGCACCAAATTTTTCGCCGTCATGCCGACCAATCTTTACGGCCCGAATGATAATTTCGATCTCGAGAACGCTCATGTGCTGCCTGCCCTTCTGCGTAAATTTCACGAAGCGCAAATTTGCGGAAAGCGGGAGGTCTCGATTTGGGGCAGCGGCAATCCACGACGGGAATTTCTGCACGTGGATGATATGGCTGATGCATCGCTCTTTTTGATGAACCTCGATGACCAAACGCTCGGCCACCAGTTGCTCAGTTACCCCAAACCTTGTTTTTTAAACGTCGGCAGCGGTGTCGATTGCACGATAGGGGAATTGGCCGGCCTCATTAAGAAGGTCGTGGGTTTTCAAGGGCAATTGGTCTATGATGCGGGAAAACCGGATGGAACCCCCAGAAAGCTCCTGGATGTCAGTAAGCTCGGCGCGCTGGGATGGCGATCCAGGATCGATTTGGAAACAGGCGTCCGTGACTTTTACACCTGGTTTCTGGAAAATCAACAATGCTGATCCCGTAAAAAAGTTCGGGAGACGTCATCCCGGCGAACGCCGGCATGACGGAAAAAGAGGATTTCGGACTTTTTAGGAGTCTCTCAACAATGACAGCATGACCGGCTTGGTATTCATTAAAATCAAGATGATGCATGGAAGCAAACCATCGGCCGGCCATCGCTTATGGCCACAACTGTCAGGGGGGGTATGCAAATATCTCAAAACGAAATGGACACTGCCGGGAAACGAGAAACAAATTCCCACGCCTACCTTTACGACTATTTCAATGTGGTGCATCCGTATCGAAAAACTATCGGGTGCATCGTCGGTGGGGTTTTTGCCCTCTCCCTCATCATCAGTCTTTTGCTTCCCAAATCGTATGTGGCCACGACAATAGTCCTGCCACCCCAGGAACCCAACGTCGGAATCGCATCTTTGTTGGGGTTTGCCGACAATCAAGTCGGCGGCCTGGCCGCGAGCCTGGTGGGCCAACACCCTCCTGCGGCGCTCTACGTGGGCATCCTCAAAAGTCGCAGCGTGGCCGATGCACTGAATGAAAAATTCGATCTCAAAAATCTTTATGATCTCGATTACATCGAAGATGTCTATCTGGAGCTGGAAGAGCGCGCTACCATCGAAATTTCCAAGAAGGACCAGCTTGTCATCGTTTCGGTCAGGGATCGGGACCCGCAACGGGCTGCCGACATGGCCAATGCCTACGTGGATAAGCTGGATCAGATCAACCGCAGATTGATCATCACTGAGGGGAAGCGCAAACGGCTTTTTTTGGAAGATCGCCTCAAAGAGGTTCGGGCCGATCTGGAAAAGGCCGAAATGGAGTTGAAGGCCTTCCAGGAAAAGCACCATCTGGTATCCATAGAGGAACAGGCAAAAGCGGCCATAGAAGGCGCTGCGGAAATCAAAGGTCAGATTATCGCCTCGCAAACCGAATTGGAAGTGCTCAGACAGTTCGGCACGGAAAAACAAAGAGAGGCGGTCATGCTCAACGCCAGGATTAAAGAGCTGCAAAACCAGCTGGCGGCCATTGAAAAAGGGAAAAAGGCTGGGAACGACGCCGCCGATTCATATGCATCAGCTCAACCATCTGATTTTTATTTGTCTTTCGAGGATCTGCCGCGCCTTGGCTTGCAATTGATGCGGTTGACGCGCGAGGCGAAATTGCAGGAGAAACTGTACGAACTGATCACCGCGCAATATGAAATCGCCCGAATCGAAGAGGCCAAGGACGTGGACATCGTCCAGGTGCTGGATCGGGCCGTGCCGCCGGAAAAGAAGCACAGCCCGAAAAGAACCCGAATTGTTCTGGTAAGTACATTTTTAGCTTTTATCGGGTCTATCCTGGCCGTATTCGTCAAACACTATCACCGCCGTTTTTCCCTTTAGGCAGGCATTTTGGATACCGACGCTCAGAAAGAGACGATCTCCCTATCCCTGATCTGTTTCTATGCCGGAACGCTGATCATCAGCCTCACTACTTTTCGGCCGGTGGCGTCCTTTTTCAACGCGTCCGACACGCTCTACCTTCTTTCTGTTATACTGCTTATCATCCGCATGCTCCACGAAGGGGGCAGTCCACTGAAACTTTTCGTGCGAGACAATCCCTTTTTCAAACCGTTGCTTATATTCCTTCTGGGCGCGATCTTATCATTGATCAACTCAGGCGATACGAATGCGGCTCTGACGGTCATGGGGAAATACGTTTTTCTTTTCGGTTTTTGGCTGCCCGCGGGTATTTACTTGCTCGACTCCCCTGGCCGGGTCAAAGGGATGATGGTTGTGATGATTGCCGCGGCTATGGTCCCCCTGATCCCAGCGATTTGCGATTATTATTTTCAAACCACGATAACGGTGACCATCGACCGTCTCCTGTCCATGAACCTGGCCTTCCCGGAACCACACGGTGGGCGATTTGGTTCTGTTATGGGACACCCCAACAATTTCGGCTTTATGCTCGTCGTTGTGTTCCCGATCTTCCTTTGGTCGATTTTTTTTGCCAAGGTATGGTTTACAAAAATTCAGGGCCTTCTTTTCCTCTGCCTCCTGGTGGCGGGAAGTCTTGTGACCGCCTCGAGATCCATGGCATTGGCGATGACCATTCAATTCATATTCTTCATGAGTTTAATGCCGCAACGCAGGCTCAAAGAAAAGATCGCCTATTTTCTCGTCGTGTTGCTGTTGACCACCGGCACGTTGATATTGGCAATTAAAGAACGACCGGTCATCCTGGTGGATCGTTTTATGGAAATGGCCAGCCACGAGATTGGCGAGTATGAGCCTGATAGCGGCCGTATCGATCAGATGATCGAGGCGTGGCGTGCCATCTCCAACCATCCGATCATCGGCATAGGGGTTGAAAGCACATCCGCCGACCTGGAAAGGTTGCCTGTGCACAACACGATATTGCGTTTATGGGCCGGGATCGGGATTTGCGGACTGGTGTTTATCTGCTGGGTGTATGCGATCGCATTTATAGAGGCTTTGACGAACTTTCGGAAAGCCAGTCGATTGAAGACGAATCAACCTGCGCCCCTGGCCTTCGTTGTCCTGGTTGCCCTTATGGGGTGGTTGTTTGTGGACATGGTTCAGCCCCAATTTTATGACAGGTTTAAGTTCGTAATTCTAATCCTTTTGTTCTCTCTCTCGAGGTCAATTGAAGCCGCCGGCGCTGCCTCCCCTTCCACAAGAACCCCGTTAGCTGTTTATGCAGAATAAAGCCAATATCCTGGGATGGCTTGCGATATTTCTCAATGCAGGCGCTCAGCTGCTGCTGGCGCCGATAGTCAAATCCAAACTCGGTGCAAGCGGGCTCGGCGTCTGGCACCTGATATTTCAAACTTTTGTTTACTTGCAGCTGATCGATTTCGGGTGGAGCAATGGTATCGTCCGCGAGATTGCCTCGGTGCGTTATGATGCAGCCGGGCAGCCGCCACACAATTTATTCAAAACCACACAGCGGCTGCTCTCGGCAACAGGCGTGGTTTTCGCCATTGCAGGTATCGGCGCTGCACTCCTGGTGCCGCAATTCATAGACCTTCCCAGCACCTTCAAGCATGAGTTTACCATTGCGATCCTGATATTCTCCGGCTGGGGTGTTGCCCGGTATCACTACGCCCTGCCCTTGCTGGCACTGAGAGGGCAAAACCGGTTGATCGCATACAATGGGCTCGAAATTCTTCAGGGGGCGGGCCGCCCTGTTTTGGGATCCTTGATGGTGCTCTCCAATTTGGGGATAGTGGGACTGGCCGCCGGTTATGTAATGGCCGAAGGTGTGTGTCGTTGGGTCGCAGTGCGCTTGTCGCGCATAGACTCGACGGGCGGACATTTCGACCGCGCCACCTTTGACCGTACACTCAAATTCGGCGGTGCGACAGGCATAATCAGTCTGTCTATGCTGATTTCCTTCTATAGCAGCGCCTTCATTGTAGCTTGGAAATTGGGAGTGACACAGGTAGCAGTCTACCAATGCAGCATAGCGCTCCCGTTGCTGTTGATGCGATTGTCCATCATTCCATTCACGAACCGATTACCGTTTTTAATCACCAGCCTTCATCGAAAACACGCCCACAGGCAGTTGACTGCGGCGATTCATCTGCATCTTCTTGTGCTTGCAATCAGCGCCGGCTTGCTGACCGGAATTGTTATGCTCAACGAACTGTTCGTGACGCTGTGGGTCGGGGCCGAACTTTTTGCCGGATTGAATTTTACTTTAATTTTCTGTCTCTTTGTTTTTATAAGTATCGCACGCCATGCGGGTTTCATGATGTTGCAGGCCAAAGACCGGCTTAAGTTTTTTACCTTCATTCACCTGCTCGAAGTCCCACTCGTGCTTTTATTATCGATCATGTTAATCGATCCAATGGGATTGACAGGTGTCGCCGTGTCAATGGTCGTTGCCGCTTTTCCATCTACCATTTTTTCTCAATTTGTTTTTCGACGGGACAAAAAATTCCCATGAGAATTGCAATCTTATGGAGTTCTCTTGCCAGTTATTCCGTTGCCTTTTTCAGGGAACTAGCGAAGTCCCATCATTGCAAGATCCTGCTGATCTACCATGGGCCCAAGTCAGTGGCTCCCTATAAGATTTTTGATTTGTCCTTTTGCACTCAATCCATCAATTTTTCTGAGAACTCATCAATCGATATATCCCATGCGGTATCCGTTTTTCGTCCTGACTGCCTGTTATTGTGTTCCTGGAATTTTCCGGATTACATGAAAATTGCAAAAACGATGCGACGTAAAGGAACCTACGTCGTGTCGACCATCGATCATCAATGGGAAGGCCGCCTTAAACAATGGCTGGGCGTTATCTCATCCCGCTGGTTCCTGAAACCGCGCATCGATGGTTTCCTGGTGGCTGGCGACCGACAGGCGAATTTTGCCCGCAGACTTGGATATCGCAACATACTCTATGGGTTATATGCGGCCACGGTTGAGAAATTCAGAACATCCATACCACTTTCCATTCGAGAACCGAGTTTCCTATTCGTCGGGCGGATAGCCCCGGAAAAGGGGGTCAAAAATCTTCTCGAGGCGTATCGTATCTACAGACAAAACAGCCCTGCGCCCTGGACTTTGAAAATCGTCGGAACCGGAGAAATGGGCCTGCTGACAAAAGACACACCCGGTTTACAAGCCTTTGGTTTCGTTGAACCCGGCAAGTTACCTGAAATAATGTACTCTTCACGAGCACTAATTCTACCCAGCTTATGGGAACCATGGGGGGTTGTCATTCACGAGGCAGCTGCAGCAGGTCTTCCAATTATCGCAACTTATGCGTGCGGCGCTGTAACTGCATACGTTCGCGAGGGTATCAACGGATTCATTATAGAGTCCAACCCAGTCAGTATTAAGGATGCCATGGTTAAAATTGCAAAGATGGAATCCGATGCGCTTGAAAAAATGGGCGAGGGCAGCAAGGCCCTGGCGGAATTGTGGACACCACGCAAACTGGCGTACTACTTTTTTGAAAATATCAACTCAGCACAAAAAGCAATAGTTGGGCACAATAAATCAGACGAAGCCACAATTCATTCTATCAAATGAAAATACTTCATGTAATTGCAACGTTATCCCCCCGCAGCGGGGGCCCCTCACGTAGCTTAAATGAGTTGACGCGCTTTCAAGCACTCGCCGGATTAGATGTTACTGTTTTTTCAACCAACAAAGACAACCCAGAAGGTGTAATCGATGTCCCTGTAAACGTACCCGTGCTGAAGAATGGGGTGTGGTTCCACTATTTTTCTGTGCAATTCAGCCCTTTGCTCGTGTCATTGCCAATGGCTTTTGCATTGGCAAGAAGCCTAAAAAACTTCGATCTGGTGCATATTCACGGGCTGTATAGGTTCCCTACCACTCTTGCCGCATATTTATCCCAAAGATATCGAACCCCCTATTTGATTCAGCCCCATGGGAGCTTGGATCCCTTTTTGTACAAACGCAGTTCACACAACATCTTGGCCAAACGAATTTACGAAAGGATGTTCGACCTGCCTAATTTGAATGCTGCATCGGCGATCCACTTCACGACCCTGGAAGAAAAATTGAACACCACCTTTCTGAACCTGAAACCACCAGGAATAATAGTTTCTAACGGTATCGATTGGACACGTTTCGAATCTCTTCCACCCAAAGGTAACATGCGGAGAAAACTTGGTTTGGGAGATGCGCCGATGATTCTCTTTCTCGGCCGCATAGCCTTTATAAAGGGATTTGACCTGCTGGTCGAGGCCTTTGCTAAAATAGCGGCACACCGAAATGATGCGGTCCTCGTTATCGCAGGGCCCGACAATGATGGCTATGCAAAGGTCGTTCGCAAACATATCGAACGAAAAAAATTGGCAACCAAAGTCCATTGGCCGGGGATGCTTTACGGACGCGAGGTCCTTGAAGCTTATGTTGACGCCGATGTATTTGTCTTGCCATCTTATTCTGAGAATTTCGGCCTCGCGGTGGCTGAGGCCATGGCCTGTGGCTTGCCGGTCGTCATTTCGGACCAGGTCAATATCTGGGCTGATGTGTCGGGTGCCGGCAGCGGATATGTCGTCCCCTTGGACAGCCGGAAAATTGCCGATGCCATCCTTTCAATTATCGAAGACAAAGCCTTAGGAATGAGAATGGGCGCGGCCGGCCGAAACTTAGCGAGAAGCCGTTATGCGTATCATCGAATTGTCCAGGAACTCAAGAACGTGTATGAAGAAATAATAAATTCGAAATCGACGGATACCCGGTGACCTTAGCAACTTAAAAACGACTCGACCAGGTCATCTTTTGAAACAGGGTAAACACCGACACTGAGGGAACCGCAAATGAGCCAACATCCGGATATCAGCGTCATTATCCTCACTTTCAACGAAGAAAGGCACATTGTGCGGTGTATCGAGAATGTCATTGATATCGCCAAAGACATTTTTGTGGTTGATTCCTATTCGTCGGACAGAACTTGCGAACTGGCTGAGTCACTTGGCGCGAATATTTATCGCAACGAATGGTTAAATTATGCATACCAATTCAACTGGGCGTTGAACAACCTCCCGATAAAAACCAATTGGGTTTTCAGATTGGACGCAGATGAGATTGCAACAAGTTCCCTTAAGCAGCAGATAGTCGAACAAATCCATAAAATGCCCGAGGCGGTATCCGGACTATACATTAAAAGAAAATTGCACTTCATGAACAAATGGATTCGTCACGGCGGCATGTATCCAATGTACGTTTTGCGGCTGTTCAAATTCGGCAGGGGGCATTGCGAACAGCGATGGATGGACGAACACATCAAAATCACGCAGGGAACGACGGCCGAGATTAACGGCGTCATTATCGATGACAACCGGAACAATCTTGGATGGTGGATAAACAAGCACAACAACTATGCCGTCAGGGAGACTGTTGACCTGCTGAATATCAAGTACAAAATCAGGGAAGAGAATCCGATAATACCCCAACTGACAGGTACCCAGGAACAGCGCAGGCGATGGCTGAAAATTCGATATGCATCGCTGCCTTTGTTTATCAGGCCTTTTTTATATTTTATTTACCGGTATTTTTTCAGATTGGGGTTCCTTGATGGCAGAAGGGGTCTCGTCTGGCATTTTCTGCACGGATTCTGGTACAGATTCCTTGTAGATGCACTAATTTTCGAAATTCAATGCAAGGGCGGTAAGGATTGTAGATCGGTCAGAAGGATAATAAGCAGAGAATATGGCATTCATTTGAAATAACTAAATTTTCCTGAAAAGTTCCGCTGCTGTGTGTAGTAGTATATCCAATAGCGAATTGTGTATTTATTCGATGACAAAAATTTTTGAACCGTATGCTGCTTTTAATAAATCGAAAACTGCAGTAGAATAAATTATTCGCGTATCTTATTGCAGGGTGAATATCGCCCTGTGTTAATCGCACCACATTGAATTTATTGGAATACCATATTGATATGATGACCATTTCCTATGTTCAATATGGATGCGGATGGTCTGCACCAACCGGATGGCGGAGTTTTGATTCCTCGCCTACATTACGTTTTGAACGTTTGCCGGTTATTGGCCGGGTTTACACGAAAAACAAAACGAGATTTCCAAAAAACGTTGAATACGGCGACATCGTCAAGGGCCTTCCCGTCCCTCCAAATTCATGTAAAGGCGTATATTGCTCTCACGTTCTTGAGCATCTTTCCCTTGTAGACTTTAGGACTGCCTTGCAGAATACTCATTTGATACTTAGTCCAGGCGGAACCTTTCGACTCGTCTTGCCTGATTTAGAATATTTAATAAACCAGTATATTAGCGACTCTTCAAGTAACGCAGCGCCTGTTTTTATGAAGCAAAGCTGCCTTGGCCGAGAGAGGCGCCCAAGGGGACTAAAAGACTTTATATTTTCCTGGTTAGGCAACTCAAATCATCTTTGGATGTGGGATTACAAAGCTATAGAAACAGAACTCATAAATGTAGGATTCACTGACATCAGAAGAGCATATGCAGGTGACTCGTCCGACCAAAGATTCAAAGCAGTAGAGGAAAAAATAAGATGGGAAGATTGCCTCGGTGTAGAATGCAAAAAGCCGAGGTAAAGCTGCTTACAGCGGCTGGCACACAGGCGTTCGAAGGTGAAACTGATTTTGATATGCGCAATGACAAAAGAATACCATTGATATGGGATGCAATACAGCGGTCAATGCCGCTGTTAATGGACGCGAATGCCATAAAAGCCATGGTCACATGGCCCAAATTCTCCATAACCGCATATGCCATTGTCTCCGATCTCTTCAAACAGGGCATTCGCCCCAAAACAATTATCGATGTGGGGGCCAACACAGGGCAATTTACGGTTGCCGCCTGCAATATCTTCAAAGGGGTCATCGTCTATGCATTTGAACCGATCGAGAATTGCGTCGATCAATTGCGTTCCAACACGTTCAGGTATAATAACATCCATATCTACCCGGTCGCTTTGGGCGATAAGTGCAAAACGACGGCCTTCCACATAAACAATTACAGCTTGGCAAGTTCCCTGCTCAGGCTGAGCGACAAGCATCAGGCCGAATTTTCACAGGCGACAGAGCGAGAAACGGTTCCGGTGGCTGTAAGGACACTGGACAGCAATTTTTATAACAAGCCTCTGGTGGCGCCAGTACTGATGAAATTGGACGTCCAGGGCGCCGAGAGGAAGGTGATCGAGGGCGGTCGGGAAACTTTGCAAAGGGTGGATTATATTTTGATGGAAACATCCTTTTCGCCAATGTATATTGGTGAACCATCCTTTACGGAGATGACCGATTTGATGCGGACGCTGGACTTTGACTTGGTCCGGCCGATGCATTTTTTGCGGGGTCCCAGAAGCGGGGAAATCTTGCAGGCCGACTTTCTATTCCAACACCGAAACCGATAGTATCCGCCCTATGACAGAACGACTCCTCCTGCTGACCCCTTTCTTCCATCCCGAACCGATCGGTACCGGCAAGTACAACAGTTACCTGGCTCTGGCGCTGGCCCGTGAAGGGATTGCCGTGGACGTGCTCTGTTTTCACCCGATCTACCCGGATTGGCGACCGCGCCGCAGCGGTGAGGGGCTTCCCGGCATGCGCATTTATCGCGGCGGGGCCTGGATGCGGTTTCCGCGAAACACCCTGCTGAGAAGGGCGGTTCTCGAATGCGGCTTTCTGTTTTTCATGCTTCGACACGCCCGTCGCATCAGGCGCCATTCGCATATCGTTGCCGTCTTGCCTCCGATGCTGTATTTGCCGTTCGTTAACTTGATCGCAAGCCGTCATGCCAGGGTGACGGCCATCGTGCACGACCTGCAGGGGGTAATGGCAGGCGTGGGAAATGGCCGCGTACGTCGAACCGTTGTTCGCCTGGTGCGCCGTCTGGAGGCGGCGGTGTTCGGCTGCGCCCACCGGGTGATCACTCTTTCCGAAGCTATGGCAACCTTTCTGTCGGCATCGTACGGCATTGCCCCATCGAAAATCACCGTCTGCTGGCCATTCGTTTCTATCGACACGCGCTATTCGACAAACCACCTTGAACGACAGTTTGCAGCGGATAAAAAGCACATTGTGTACGCCGGCGCCCTTGGAGACAAGCAGAATCCCTACGAACTGATCGCATTTTTTCAAAACCTGGCCGGCAGGCGGAACGATGTGGTGTGCCATATTTTTTCTGGAGGGCCTATTTTTAAAGCGCTGAGAAAACAAGCGGCCAATGGAAATCGGCTGATGTTCCACGATTTTATTCCCGAGCAGCAACTACACGAACTATACCTCAGATCCCATATTCAAGTCATTCCGGAAAAGCCGGGTTTCGCAAACGGAGCTTTTCCATCCAAGTTACCCAACCTCCTGGCCTCGGGTGTTCCGGTGCTGTACATTGGGCAACGGGACAGCGATGTATGTCGAATGATTCATGGTACCGATGCCGGTCTGTGCGCCGAGGGATGGGATGTTGCCAACTTGAACGATCTGGTGGACCAACTGCTGCTGGAGGGCGGCAAACGCTCCCATGCCGATCGGCGCCTGGCTTTTAACGCTTCTTTAAAATCCTGTTTCAGTATCGATCCTTTGGTCAAAGAGCTTGTTGGATAGTTTTATTTAGAGACAATTTACGAGTTCATCAATTTCTACGGGGGAGGCAACACCTCTTATGACTCAAGGTTCCAATAAGGCCTTCAACTATTTCCAACGCTGCTTAGATCTGTTCATCATCGTTATTATAACAGTTTTAGCAGGTGACCGACTGATACCCGGTGAGTTGGTCAAAGTCCTTTTGGTTTACTGCAGTCTGTTGATGATGGTGATTTTTTCCTTTTTCCCAGTGTACTCCCCTTGGGTTAAATCCGGCACGATTCAACAGGTTTCCGCTTTAGCCGCCGCATGGCTGGTCGTACTCGTTGGCTTGAATATCATAATTCTTCTGCTGAGCGACAAAGAACAATCGACGATTCTTTCACGGTTCGGGCTGTTTTCCTTATCCGGATTCAACTTTTGGGCGTTTTTCATCTTCTGCGGGCTCGCGGCCATCCGGCTGGCCTTGCATGGATTCCTTTTAATCATGCGAAGCACAGGATATATTCAACAGCCTGCGATTGTCATTGGCGCCGCCGAAACCGGACAAAAACTGGCCCAGTATTTAATGGCCAATCCATTCCTCGGTGTCGAGGTCGCTGGGTTTTTCGACGACACCCGGCCGGTCGGCGTGGATGTCAAGGTAGGCTCTGGGCATCGGGTGAAGATGTTGGGTCGGATAAATGATTGTCAGGATTACATGCGAAACGAAGAAATCGATCTGGCATTTTTGGCATTGCCCATGCGTGAAGAAAAAACGATCATCCGAATCATGTGCAAGTTGAGAGCTTCCGGACATCACATACTCATGGTCCAGGACTTGTTCAGTTACGCTATCCAGACGGCACGGATTCAGCATCTGGGGGAGTTGCAGGCAATGGATTTTTGCCTGTTCCCCATGTGGAAAAGGGTGTTCGATATCGTTTTTTCACTCATCGTTCTCCTCGTCACACTGCCTCTGTGGCTTTTCATCATGCTGGCCATCAAGGCGGAAGATGGCGGACCGATATTCTTCCGCCATGCCAGGGTAATGGAAGGCGGCGGGCGTTTTCACTGTCTGAAATTCAGGTCCATGCATCTGGATGCCCAAAAACGCTTAGACTACTTATTGCACAGGGATCCGCTGCTCCAGGAGGAGTGGCAAGCACGATTCAAGCTCAAGAACGATCCCAGGGTGACCAAGGTGGGCAACATCATGAGGCGTTTCGGAGTTGACCAATTGCCGCAGTTGCTTAATGTCCTCTCCGGAGAAATGAGTATTGTAGGGGCCAGGCCGGTCGCAACTGAAGAAATGGAGAAATACTGTGGAGAAGCCACATTGACCTATTGTGCCATGAAACCCGGCATCACAGGTCCATGGCAGGTGGTTTCCCAGTGCCGGAAACTGAAAGACGATGACCGGGTCGAGATGGACCGCAGGTATATGCTTCAATGTTCGATATGGACTGATTTAGGCATTATTTTAAAAACCATTTGGCGCATCATTTTTGCATAAGGCACCTGATTCCTTGCCACCGCACTTTCGAACCCGGTGAGCGCCGCGACCGCTAAGCGAGACCATAGCCTGACAGGCTCGCAACAAGTCCGGCGTGCCAACGACGGCAGCTGCCCTCAAAGGCTGGCTGCCGTTTTTGTTTTTGGCGGGATGTGTCTATTCTATATCCACATAGTGGTTGGTTGGACTAATGGCTTGGTGTCGATCCACCGCCGCCGCCACCGCCGCCGCCCCCACCACCGGCTAAAAGTCCTACCAGAAGTCCCACGCCCAATACGCCCCCTGCTATCTTCCAGCCCAGAGCGATACCACCGCCGGACTCGGCACTGACAACACCGGCAGTTCCGGCCGAAGCGCCGATGCCTTTGGGCACTTCAACCATCTCTGTCGTTTGTTCCGGAGCAGACTCGCTTGCGACGGGTGTTTGGGGCGGGGGGGCCAAGGCGCCTTTACCCGTGGGCGGGGGGGCCTGGGTCGGCCCTGCGACACCAACGCCGGCGGCAGCTCCCGCTGGCGGTTCAACAGATCCCGAACCGGCAGCGCCAGGGGCCTCCTGAGCCTGCACATGAGTCGGCAAGACCGGCGATAGAATCAACATCAGGACCAGAATTGCTATCATGAAAAAGGATCCGCAGGATCGGCTAATGATTTTCATTTCCACCTCCACTTGGAAATTTAGCGGCTCTTAGCCCAATATTCAAGAGCTGTTTTCAATGCCTGATGGTTGGCGGCCAGGTAAATGCTATTTTTCGATCTTTTCCATATTTTGCAGAAAAAAGGCAGGACTCAGATCGGCGGCGATGTCGTAGACATTCCGCCAATGGTCGACAGTGGCTCCGACATCACGGGTCCATGGCGATATTTGATACTGTATCGTTCTTCGTGTCGGCCGTTCGGTGAACATGGTGAAGGGTAGTTTGAGAAATATGCCCTGATCGTTGTATCCCTTGTTAAATCCTGTCAAATCATCTGTGTCTGTCATGCTGTACCAGAAACCGATTTGCGCGCCCGTGTCAAAGCGTCGCCGATATTCCAACCGCACGCCTTCGTCGCCAGCCAGAAAGCGGCCGACCTGCATCTTCAAGGTGATGTCCAGGGGCAAATAACGATAATAGACATTAGCTAACGCGGTGTAGTTTTCCTGGTCAGTCAGCCCCAAACTGTCGTTCGGCTCGCGTTTGCGAACCCAATCGCCCTCCAATCCCACCGCCCATTGCCCGCGATCGAGAAAAGCCAGCACCTCCGCCCCTATGCCGGCATACATGCGCTCGAGGTATCCGACACTCAACCTCGCATAAATGGGGGGGCCCAGTTTGATGACTTGATCGAAAACCAGCCGGTTCAGTGCCGTCTCGCTGCCCAGATATTTCCAGAAATCGCTGCGAACGGCCTTCGGCGGGGGAACATTCGACGACTCGATATCCGAATAGAGGGGGATGTCGTAGCTGCCGTGAAGTGCTGCGCCGGGCCACATAAAAACGGTACCGTAAGGCTTGAGTGTGAGGCGGGCCTTGTAAACGCCGGAGGGATCGTTGAAAAAGGATTCCAGAACCGGATCTACTCCGTAGGTCAACGCCTGGCGCTTCTCGCGATGATGGATCGCCGTGTCCATGGACTGGGTCCCAGCACCCGGCTCAGCTTTCACCACCGAAAGCGACTGCGTAAACTGATCGGGCGTCAATTGGCCCAGGAGATAGCGCCGAAGGTCCTCGGAGTCTGACGAGATCCTCAATATTCTCAAATCACTGCGCTTCATCACAACGGTGATTTGTATCTCATGGTGTTGCGCGTGTGCCAACATCAACCGCATGACACGACCAGCAGCCTGGATGTCGGATGGATAGCGGTTGTTTTCGAATTCGACGATCAGCTCCCTGTCTGTCGAAGTGACCGCCACATTATCGAACCCTGCCTGTTTCAATGTCGATGTCAGGCGTTGAAGTACTTCGATCCGCGCTTCGTTCTGGGGGTCCGGGCAACCTGCGAACCGCCATGACGGAGGATCGGGCTTGGGCGGCAGTATGGGGCGCCCCAGGCCGAACTGAAGGTGAACTGAAAAACCGAGGGTGTCGCCACGCTGATAGGAAAGCCCCAGATCGCATCCGAACCAAGTCCGATATCGTAAGCCGACATTTAAAGGGCAATCGCTGCCTTCGGGAACGCCTTTTATGGGCAATGGATCTTTGTCGTATTCAACGGGATTGTACTCCAGCATCAAGTGCAGACGATCGGTCAGCGCCCATTCGATACCGCCCCAAAATCCAATCTCATCGCCGATGGATAGTTGCCCCTTCAGGCGTTTGCGGCCCACGCCCAAGGTGATGTCCAGAGGATAGAGCTGCCGACTGATGACCAGATACTGAGATTCGAAAAGCCGAGTGCCCTGAAAGTCGTTAAGACCAATGGCGATCGCAGGGACGAGCTTGGATTCAGGCAGCAGTTGGTATTTCAAATCGAACGCCTTGTCCTTGTACGATCCGTAATCCGATCCCAAACCCGATGGTAGATTGGTCACATCGGTGTATCGGGCCGTAAACTCCAGACCGGGGAAAGCCCCGAACCCGAAGCTGTACCACCTGTAGGGATCTGCGTTGGCGAAGCCCAGGCGCATGGCGCCGTCGGGTAAAATCCTGGCCGTGGGAATCTCCATCAGGCCCGTCCCGCCCCAATTTGCGCTCATATCATAGGGTTGGTCATCCGCCGCCCCTGCGGCGCATAGCAGGCCAATCGTCAATAGCGGCAGAATCAAAATGAGCGCTCTGGCAAGAGTGCTGGAGGATATGGAGCGGATGCCCAACGGGTTCGATGTGGCCGTTCTGTTCGGTCGCACGGCAATCGTAATTTCGCCGCACTTTTGGATAACGGTTTGATACGTGAACAAAAGGGATGGCTCCAGATCTTGATTCGTGTCGCTCAGGGTTATCCCACGAGGCTCGATCCCATTGCCAAAAGTAGGGGGAACGTGTTAATTCTTGGCACAAGCTTTTTGATATGAAATTAAAGAGCTATTAAACCAACGGAGCAGGAATATCAAATCGAAACATATCGCTGCATCCGCATTGGCGGTATTGTGCTGCTGGTTGTTTGGTGGATGCGCACTGAGCCCATTGCCGCGTGATCTGGCGATTTATCTGAATCGGGATATCTACGCGATTGCAGAACTGGAAACCATCGCGCTGAGTTGTTATGCTGCGCAAACCGGCACAAACTTTGTTTCCGATCAGTCCTTGCGCTCGGCGTTGGCATCGAACATTATTCCTGCCTATGAGCGGTTTTCACATTTAGCCGGCCGTATCGAACCGCAGACCCGACCTGTGCAAGCGTTGCACGCGTTGTATCTCAAGGCGGCTGCACTTCGCATGAGGGGCTTTCGCACGATTTTGTTCGCCCTCGAGACCCACGATTCAGTGCTTGTTCAGGAAGCCAACCGCATGTTGGCGCAAGGTGAGCATGATGTAGTCCTCTGGCGGACTGAAATGGCCGATTTGGCAAAAGGATACGGGCTGAAATTGGATGGCATGACGGGAGGTTCATCGACTCAAAAGTGACGACACCGTAAAAGGTCGCAGAAGCGTCCTGCCGGCGAACGCCGGTATCCAGAACATATTGAAAATACTGGATCCCGGCTTCCGCCGGGATGACGGTAAAACCTGATTCCGGACTTATTACGAAGCCATTAAAATTCATGGTTGCAAAATTGATCCATCGATACCGGATTTTCCGGCTCATCGCAACCGACCCTTTTTAAACTGAATATTTATACCATTCTCGAAACCAGGCGGACCCGATGCATTCAATCAACACTGTTCCCAAGAAGCTCTGCTGCGCACTTTTTTTCACCGCGCTGATTTTCACAGCCGCAATGGCTCATGCGGCCGATCTTTCGGTTGAAGAAAAAATAGCGACCGATAAACTCAGTGACGCGGATGTGGAACGACTGCTCAAGGTGGGTTCGAACGAAGATCGGCGTCGTTTGTTCAGGCAACTGACGCCCGACCAGAAAATAGCGGCCTTTCGGCACCTGGATTTGGAAGAGAAAGTTTTTGCCTTCAAATTGCTCAACAGTACTGAGAAAAAGACGGTTTTTATGGCGTTGGAAGATCAAGTGAAGCCAGAACTGTTTTCACGTCTGGACCATGCGGACCAGGAACTCCTGTTCGTGGTTCTGGAAGACAGTATCAAATCCGAAATCCTGGCCGGCATGAGAGATGAACAGCGTCAAAAATGGATGTCGCGCTATCCGGGACTGCGGCTGATGATGCCGACAGAGACGGAGATCGAACGTAAAACCAAAACAACGATAGCGCCGACCTTGGAAGAAAAACCCTCACGCATCGAGGAAATCTTGTCAGGCGCATTCCCTCAGACCATTGACCGTGAACTGCGGCAATTCGGTTACGATTTCTTTGGGGCCGCCACACCGACTTTCAAGCCCTTTACCGATGTTCCCGTGGGCGAGGATTACATATTGGGGCCTGGGGACACATTTATCATCTATTTATGGGGAAATGTGGAAGATCAATATTCGGTAAAGGTCACGCCTGAGGGTGCGATCATTATCCCGCGCGTTGGTAGTCTCACTGTCGCAGGCCTGACCTTAAGGGAAACCAGGCGACATCTCGAAAGCAAATTTAAAGAGTACTATCCGGATTTCTCCATGAGTATCACCATGGATGAGTTACGATCCATTCAGGTTTTTGTCATCGGGGAAGTCCAGCGCCCGGGCGTTTATCTTGTGAGCGGATTTTCGACGATAGTCGACGCCCTTTTCGCCGCCGGCGGACCGCGCAAGACAGGCAGCCTGCGCGCCGTCAAGGTGGCCCGTGGTGCAAAAGAGCTCGCCACGATGGACTTATACACCTTTTTAATCGACGGCCGCAAAATAGAAGACATCCGTTTGCGCTCAGGAGACACCGTGTTGGTGCCCGTGATTGGCGGGGTGGCCGGCGTTGCGGGCAATGTGCGAAGGCCGGGAATATATGAAATGAAAGGGGCAACCACTTTAAGGCAGCTTTTCGAAATGGCCGGTGGGATTATGCCCACCGGCCATTTGCAGAATGTGGTGGTGGAACGCATGGCCACCAACAGTCGCCGGATTGTCAAAAGCTTCAATATGCAGGAACAACCCGGTTCCGGGCAAGATCAGATGGACACGCTTCTGGTCGATGGGGATGTCGTCAAGGTGTTTCCCATTTACCGCCAAATGCGTCAGGTGGTGTTCCTGGAGGGCCATGTCAAATACCCCAGGGAATACGAGTTCCGAGAGGGCATGCGCGTCGGAGACCTGATCCCTTCATATGACGCCCTTTTACCCGAGCCTTTTTTGCCCCGGGCTGAAGTCGTACGCCTGATGCCCCCGGACCTGCACCCGGAAATCATCGAGTTCGATCTTGGCGCACTCCTCGACGGTGATGCCAGGCAGAACATTGCCCTGCGGGAGATGGACCGCATCATGGTTTACGATCTTGCCGAAAAATCCAACCTTCCTCAGGTGACGATCAACGGCGCCGTGAGACTGCCGGGCACCTACCGCCTGTACCAGGGCATGCGGGTGAAGGATTTGATTTTCAGGGCCGGCAGCTTTCTGCCCTCCGCCTACATGGAGAAAGCATCACTATCCCGGGTCTCTGTGGGCAGGGAAACTACGGATGTGACGGCAATCGATTTTTCACCCTCGAAAGCCATCGCCGGCAATGCCCAGGATGACATCGAACTGAAACCTCACGATAATATCTACATTCGGGAAATCCCACGCTTCAACGAAGTGTTGGAGCGAAAATTGACCGTGGAAGGCGAATTCGCCTTTCCCGGAGAATATACCTTCACCGAAGGCGAACGGCTCAGTTCGGTCATAGAGCGCGCCGGGGGATTGACCAAAGACGCTTATCTTTTCGGTGCCGTTTATATCCGTGAAGATGTTAAAAAACTGCAAAAAGAACGCTTAAAAGAGTATGTCAGCCAGCTCGAGGAAGACATCCTGACGTTGACCAGCCAATCGGCCGAGACTTCTCTGGAACAGGAGGAAACTGCGATTATTTTGAAAACACTGGCGGCTAAAAAGCAGCTCCTGGAAAAGATAAGGAACAGTGAACCCACAGGAAGAATGGTGGTGGATCTAGAAAAAATCATCCATGCACCTCGCTCCGAACATGATTTGAAAGTGCAGCCCGGAGACCGGCTGATCGTCAAGAAAAGACCCGATTATGTCAATGTGCTGGGGGAAGTATACAATCCCACGGCGTTGCTCTGGACGGACAACAGAACAACTGGAAATTATCTTGATCAGGTCGGCGGGCCCAACGATAATGCCGACGAAAAGCAGATATACCTGGTCAAGGCCAACGGTACGGTCATCAGCAAAAAGCAGGAGGGTCTCTGGGGTATTGCGACTTGGGATACGGACAATCACCGCTGGGCATTGGGTAGTTTCGAAAACATCGAAGTCGAGGCCGGCGATACCATTATTGTACCAAAACAGGTGGAAAAATATCCGTGGCTGCGGGTGGTCAAAAGCATCACCGAAATCACCTTCCAGATCGCCGTTTCAGCCGGTGTGTTGATCGCCGCATTTTAAGTAGAGTGCTGGCAGTCTCGTAAAAAGTAATTGCGGGACGGCGTCGAAAGAAGTTCAAGATCAAGGCGCACGAAATTCCGTGTCCTGAGGCGTACTTATTGTACGCCGCCAGGACGACGGGATGAGCGCAACGCAGATATTGGGCTTCTTACGACGCCGTCAATGTTGGCTCCGATGCCATTGCCAAGCGCTCTCGATGATGGCCTCCAGATTTTCATAGACCGGCGACCATCCCAAAATACGCCGGGCCTTGCTTGAATCGGCCACCAGAACAGCCGGATCGCCGGGGCGCCGATCGTGCTCGACGGCTTCAATTGCCCTGCCCGTCACCTGACGCGCCAACTCGATGACCTGCCGTACGGAAAAACCAACGCTGTTGCCGAGATTGAAGACTTGACTCCCGCCACCTTCCAACAGGGTCTGAAGGGCGAGCAGATGGGCTTGAGCGAGGTCACAGACATGGACGTAATCTCGGACGCAGGTGCCATCCGGTGTGGGATAGTCGCTTCCGAATATCTTTATCGGGACCTGCGACAAGGCGGCCCTAAGGACCAGGGGAATGAGATGCGACTCAGGTTCGTGCATTTCGCCGATCATTCCTGACGGGTGTGCGCCTGCCGCATTAAAATAGCGTAAGCTGATGGATTTCAAGCCGTGGGCCGTGTCGGAGTCCGCCAGCATGCGCTCAACGGTAAGTTTTGTGCTGCCGTAAGGATTGGTAGGATTGAGAGGGTGGTTTTCGGCGATGGGTATTTTCTCCGGTTCTCCATAAACAGCGGCTGTGGAAGAGAATATAAACCGTTTGACCCCATGACGGATCATGGTTTCAATCAGGTTGATCGTCTCTGCCACATTATTATGGTAGTACTTGAGGGGTGCCTGGACAGATTCCCCTACGAGCGAGAAGGCCGCAAAGTGCATAACGGCATCGACACGATACTTTGAAAAAATTTCTCCCAAAAGATCGACGTTTCCCAACCTCCCCTCGATGAGTTGACCGCCGTTGACGAGTTGCCGATGGCCTGTGGAAAAGTTATCTAAAATGATAACCGAATAATTCTTCTCGATCAACGCCCTGACCATGTGGCTGCCGATGTAACCTGCTCCACCTATCACCAGGACGGTTGGATTGGAAAGACTCATGTCAACAGCTATGCTCCTCGATTATCCTTCCGGTTGGCGCCTCATCGGCCTGAACGGATGGTCAAGACTTCGCTCCAATTACCGGACGCCCTATTCCGAAATAGGCAAACCCTAAGCCAGCCAAGTGGGATGACGAGAACAAATTACGACCATCGAAAATAATCGGCACTTTCAGCTTTCCCCTGATTTTATTAAAATCCGGATTCCTGAACTGGTTCCAGTCGGTTATCACGGCCAAGGCATCTGCATCGTCCAGCACCTGATACTGGTCGTCCATTATGGTCACCAGGTTTTTGTCCCTTAATGCCTGTCTGGCGTTTTGACCTGCTTCCGGGTCAAAAGCCTTCACATGCATGCCATCGGCAGTAAGATGTTCGATGATCTCCATGGCCGCCGAGTCTCGAATATCATCGGTGTTGGCCTTAAAAGCCAGCCCCCACATGGCAAGTGTCTTTCCGCGAACACCGCCCAGATTTTCGAAATAAGACCTGATCTTTTCTACGATCACAATCTTCTGTCTGTTGTTGACGCTGTCCACAGCGCTGACCAGTTCGGCCGCATAACCATGTTCTTTTGCTGTGTGAATCAAAGCCTTTACGTCTTTGGGGAAACATGATCCCCCATAACCGACGCCCGGATAAATGAAACTGTAGCCGATTCTTCGATCAGAGCCCAATCCGATACGGACATCTTTGACATCGGCGCCCACACGCTCGCAAATATTGGCGATCTCGTTAATAAATGAAATCTTGGTGGCCAGCATGCAGTTGGCAGCATACTTGGTCATTTCAGCCGAGCGCACTCCCATGACGATCATCTTGTCGCGGCTACGCGCAAAGGGCGCATAGAGTGTTTCCAATAGCTTTGCGGTTCGCACATCATCGGTGCCGACAATGACCCGGTCGGGCTTCATGAAATCGCTGACCGCATCGCCCTCTTTCAAAAACTCCGGATTCGACACCACATCGAATTCACTGGTGACCCCGCGGATCTGAAGCTCTTCCTTGATGATGCTTTTGACCGTATCGGCGGTACCGACCGGAACGGTCGATTTATTGATGATAATTTTGTAATCTTCCATGCACTTGCCGATATCGCGGGCGACCTGCTTTACATGCGTCAGATCACAGGATCCATCTGCATTGGGAGGCGTGCCGACGCAGTTAAACACGAACAGCGCATCCTTCATGCCTTCTTCGAGCAAGGAGCTGAATTTGAGCCGGCCCTCTTCGTGATTTCTTTTCACCAAAGGCTCCAGTCCCGGCTCATAGATGTGAATCTTCCCGTTGTTCAGGGATTCCACAATGCTGGAATTTTTATCAATGCAGGTAACGTTGTTTCCCATTTCTGAAAAACAGGCGGCTGCCACAAGACCGACATACCCAGTGCCGATGATACAAACATTCATTTAATTCATTCCCCATTTTCTTATGCCTGATAATAAGAACGATACCATTCGATAAATTTTCCGATACCTTCGCTGAGGGGTGTGCCAGGTTTGAAACCGACATCTTGCGTCAGGGCATCCACATCAGCATACGTGGCGGGAACGTCGCCGGGTTGCAAATCCATGTAATCCTTTTGAGCCTTTTTTCCCAACGCGGATTCAATCTCTTCGATGAAGGTCGAAAGCTCGACGGGATTATTGTTTCCGATATTGTATAGACGGTAACGCGTATAGGAGGTTCCGGGATCCGGGGCGTCGCCGGACCAGTTCGGGTTGGGCTCGGGTTGATTCGCCATGACACGAACAACGCCTTCAACAATATCGTCTATGTAAGTAAAGTCCCTTTTCATCTTTCCGTGATTGAAAACTTTGATGGGACGATCCTCCAGGATGGCCTTGGTAAAGAGAAACAGCGCCATGTCGGGTCGGCCCCATGGGCCGTAAACGGTAAAAAAGCGCAATCCCGTGCACGGCAGGTCAAACAGATGACTATACGTATGCGCCATGAGTTCGTTGGCTTTCTTGCTTGCGGCGTAAAGGGATACCGGATGATCGACGTTGTCATGAATCGAAAAAGGCATCTTTGTATTTGCGCCATATACTGAACTCGAGGAGGCAAACACGAGATGCTTGACCTTGCTGTGCCGGCATGCTTCGAGAATATTGACAAATCCGACCAGGTTGGCATTCACATAGGCCCCCGGGTTCTCCAGGGAGTAGCGAACACCGGCCTGGGCGGCCAGATTGACGACAATGTCGAATCTGTGTTTCGCGAACACCGTTTGGACACTGGCGCTGTCTGACAGGTCTGCCTTGTAGAATTGGAAGGAAGGATGGAGACGCAACTTCTCCAACCGCGCCTCTTTTAGCAAGGGATCATAATAAGAATTCATATTGTCCAGCCCAACGACTCGTTTCCCCTCCGCTAAGAGTCGTTCAGACAGATGATACCCTATGAAACCCGCGGCCCCGGTCACCAGTACCTGATCATAATCCATTCGCATCATAGATCCTTTTAAAAAGCAAAATGAACATCTACCTGTGAATATAGGCGTGGCTTAGACAATTTCATATATTTTCAACTTATTCAACATGGATTTATAGCTGATATTGAGCAGCGCCGCCGCTTTCTTACGATTCCAGTTGGTTTTGTCCAGTGCCTTTTCTATCAAGTTCTTCTCAATCCGGGATGCAAACACACTGCAAATGTTTTTCAACGAAATATCCTTTGCAGTACTCATAAAATTCTCAATTTCCGGAGTTTCGGGCATAGGGGCGGAACTTAATTGAAAATCAAACAATTCGGCTTCAGACTGTGCTGAGACTGGGAAAATATCATCTTTCAGGACAACAGATTCATCGCGGTCATGCACAATGCGACAGATCATAGATTGCAGTTCCTTCAAGTTGCGCGGCCAGTCATAAAGGGAAAATCTCTTTTGAACCTCAGCGGAAAGAGCCATCAAGTTCGATCGCAAATCAGCACACGAATAAATGATATAGTAGTCTATGAGAACCGGTATGTCCTCCCGGCGATCCCTGATCGAAGGAATGTGTAGAGGAATGACATTCAGTCTATGATATACGTCAGGCCTTACCGGATAAGTCTTTATAAACGACGACGGTGTATGGTTCGTTGTGGCGATTATCCTGATCCTTCTATCGGAATGTTGAAAAGTATCAAAAAAGTCTCTTAAATAATCATCAAACACCAGTAGCAGTTTTGATTGGATTTTTCTATCGAGCCTTTCGATCCGATCCAAGTAAAGCACAAGGGGATTTGGTTTACTTCGGGTTTGATCAAAAAAATCAGTGTATTTTTCCTGGATCCGCCGGATAAAAAACCCTTTCAAATCTATTGTCTCTAAACTTATTCCAGAACAATCAACTTTTACGATGACAGCCTCTGGCCCAAGATGATTAAATATTCGCCGAACCAGCAGCTCCTTGCCGACACCAGGTTCCCCGTAAATCAAAATGGGGCTATTGTTTCCAATAATCGTGGGCAAAATTGATCTGATGTGCTTGATATCTGGGTGACTACCAAAGAGTACCGGATCCTGACTCCCGGTCGGCATATTTTGAACACGACCGGAATCGTAGTAACTATCCAGTATTTTATGCATTTCTCCGAAAGAACGGAATACGGAGATGGGCAGGGGGGTGATGCCTATTTCATCACTCAACTGTTGTTCAAACTTTTCAATCAATGCGGCGGCCAAAACCAGACAAGAGAGTTGGTATGCCTGTAGCGCAAATACGAACCGCCTTATTATTTTCTTAGTATGGGCTTTTATTACAATCACATCCGGATCGATGGCTTCGAGATTATCAATACAGGTCAACTCGTTTTCAAAACAGAAAACCTTCAGACCGCGCCGAGCGACACTGTTTTTAAGCAATTCTCTATCCAAAACAGTTTCCGCAAAAATTACGATGCTTTTATTACGGATGTCTTGTGTCTGAGGATTGTCGGGCATCACAAAATCTCGCAGGATTCTATATCTGACAGTCTCGTAAAAAGTCCGAAATTCGCTTTCCCCAACATCCCGGCGAAAGCCGGGAACCGGTATATTCAATATGTTCTGGATGCCGGATCAAAGCCTGCCCCGGACCTCGACCCGGGGTCCGGCATGACGCTTTTTCAATTTTATAAGGTGTCGTCCATATCTGTTTGGTCTCTTTTCGATAATAGGGAATTGAGCAATATGCATGCCCAGCCTATGAAAAGCGATTACCAAAATCAAAATTATGATTAACATGCTATTTTATTTGTCATTTTTTATCATTCTGAAAGGATGCTTATCCAGCTTCCAATTTTAGTTGTGAATAATAATGCTGCTTTTTACACGTGGTTTATGAATTGTGGTTCCACTTATTAGGAATTAATTGCTATATCCCCTATATTTGGTAACGAATTCAGATGCCGCCTCCAAATATACCAAACCATAGCCTAAGGCCTCATTATTCTTGCAAATGAAGACCGTATAGGATATGTGTAATTTATTTCACCCTGATGATGCGACATTCGATTCAATTGTTCACATTCATCGATGAGGAACGAGCCAACGCATTGGAAATGATATGCCCAGGGTCGCTTTAAATGGAATCTGAAGGAGCGCATGATGGGTTCTATGCCAAAAATCCTGATCATTGAAGACACTGAGGAAGTACTTTCCGCATTATATAAATATTTCAGGCAAAAGAACTATGAGGTCATTTCAGCCTCCAATGGACTGGACGGATTAAAGGCGATTGAAACAGAACAGGAGTCGCTGGACCTCATCATCACAGATTTGGTTCTTCCCAATATCAGCGGCGTTGCCGTAATTTCCATCGTGAAAAATAAATTTCCAAATATTCCAGTCATCGCAATTACCGGTTGGGGCGAGCATCCTGAAGCCTTGGCCAAAGAAGCCAAGGCCAATCTCGTGATGGAAAAACCATTTAAACTAAATGAATTGGAAAATGCAGTAAGAGAACTGCTTAAATCGTAAAGATTGGCTTATAATGGGACCTCCAATTATTGGTGTGAGCGAAAATATCAGGCGGGTCAGAGAACTGATCGAACACGTCGCGCATACTGGATTAAACACAGTCATACTTGGGGAAAGCGGCGTTGGCAAAGAGGTGGTGGCTCAAAACTTATATCAATTGTCGCCACGATTGGGAAAGCCGTTTATCAAAATCAATTGTGCCGCTTTGCCGGAAGGTCTTCTGGAAAGCGAGCTTTTCGGTTATGAGAGGGGCGCATTCACAGGGGCGGAGCAAAAACGAAAGGGGAAATTTCAGTTAGCCCATGGAGGTGTCTTGCTCCTAGATGAAATAGGAGACATGTCATTGGCGCTCCAAGCCAAATTGTTACATGTGCTTCAAAGCGGCGAGTTTGCCCCCCTCGGATCCGAAAAAGATTTTAAAACAGATACTTGGGTAATCGCAGCAACCAATCACGATCTAAAACAGGATATCGGTGAAGGAAAATTCAGGGAGGATCTTTACTACCGCCTCAACATTATCACTATTTTCATTTCCCCGTTGCGTGAAAGGTTGGAAGATATACCACCGCTGATCGACTACTATTTGAATGAATATGCCCCCCAACTCAAAGGAGAGCACCTTGTGAGACCGGCCCGCGAATTGATCGAACAGCTCAAAAGTTACCATTGGCCGGGCAATGTTAGGGAGCTACAAAATGTATTGAAAAGAATGCTGGTTTTAGGGGACCCGGAAAAAATTGTTCATGAGCTGCTGAGTGGATCTCTAACAAACAGCCGAACAACCAGTGCACAGGGAACAGGTCATTCAGAGTCCGGTCGCCAGATATTTTCCTCAATTGTCGAGTTCGATAAAGAAAATGTAATTGGAAACAGCTCCTTCTCATTAAAATCAATAAAGAAAAAAGCTGTGGACAAAGTCGAGAAGGAGGTCATAGCTTATATTCTTGAAAAAACCGACTGGAACAGGAGCAAGGCATCGAAAATCCTTAAGGTCAGCTACAAAACACTGCTTAATAAAATTACGGAATTGGCTATTACGCCACCATCTGGAAAAAATCTAAATGACTAGAACATTATTTTCTTAACTTTTATAACACAACATTCATACCTTTATGCCATTTCTCAAGGGTTCCATTGGTCAAATAAAATATGTACAAAACTATATATTTGTTTTTAATTGGATTCCATAAGGTTGAATCTCTTGGTACAAAACAGGCGATTGCAAACTAGACAAGGCACTATTGTTGCATTGAATATTCGTTATTGTCATGGAAAGAGGACGTAATTTCTGATCAAATGCAAACGTGTAAAATGGCCTTTGGAATGGAGCACCTTGTCTCAATGCCAACCCATATTTTAAATCATAAAGATAATTACGGTAGACGAAAGAAACCGGATCGTAGACAATTCACATATACATTTCACATACCTGAAAGACGTGGTGGAGACGACAGGAGGTCTGGTGACGATCGTCGCCAGGAAGATAGAAACCACGATGAGGCGATATCATCATCTATTTGAAATTATTAGGGTTTACAGTGACCGCGCGTGACATTGGTAGAAACCCATGTATGTGAAATGTCCCCCAGTTATCCAAATTTTGCCATTTCAACTGACCTTTTAAGATTCCAACGGCCTGGATCTGCTGGGAATTTAATGAATTGGTGTAGTTGTTCCAGAAACTCTTCACGACCGATGGAAACCCCACCTAAACTCCGTAAGTGCTCAGAAGGCACCTGACAGTCGATCAGAGAAAACTTATTTATTAATAGATAGGCGTTGAGGTGGTACAGGCACACCTTCGAGGCGTCGTTCATGGTGGAGAACATGGATTCGCCGAAGAAGATGTGGCCTAAAGCGATGCCGTAAAGGCCACCAACCAACTGGCCATCATGCCAGGCTTCCACGCTGTGGGCATACCCCAGGGTGTGAAGATTTTTATAAGCGTCCTCCATTTCCGGCGTGATCCATGTACCCTCACCCATTTCCGTCCGAAGGCGGCCACAGGTGTGGATCACCTGGTCGAACGCGGTATCGAAGCTAACCTGATAGAGCTGCCTGCGGATCGTTTTTTTAAGTGATTTGGATGGCTGGAAATCATGTGGGTAGAGCACCATGCGCGGATCAGGCGACCACCACAGGATGGGATCGCCCTGGGAATACCAGGGAAAAATGCCCTGGCGATAGGCAGATAGAAGCCGGCCGGGGCTCAGGTCGCCGCCGACGGCCAGTAAACCTTCTCTGGTAGCCAGATGGGGTGGTGGGAAAACGTGTTTGTCGGATAGTGCGAATACGGGCATGGGAGATGCTTGTGGTGCGAGCGAACGGGTTTCAAGCCCGCGTATCAGCGGTCGCGGTGGGGGGCGGGGATAAACCCCGCCCGCGAGCCAACCCGATTTTTTATTGAATGAACCTAATTAGTCGACCTTGAAAAACAAATTTACCCGTTAATTTAATTGGGAAAAGTCTTCAAAATGTGATATGAAATTTGCAAGCTTTCGATGCAAATACCCTCAAAATCCTGCAAATTTTAGATCACATGAAGCCAAAAAAGCCAGCAAACAAGGACCGACAAAGGGAGCTTTTTCGTGTCGAGCTGGTTCAGATCATCGACCCCGGCCATGGGCTGGTAAGGCTTGCCAATGTCGTTGATTGGGAACAGCTGGAAAAAGCATTTGGAGCCACATATTGTCCTGATAACGGACGCCCGGCGATAAGCACCCGGCTGATGGTAGCGCTGCACTATCTGAAGTACACCCACAGCCTAAGCGATGATGATGTGGTCGCCGGATGGGTAGAAAATCCATATTGGC
>Ga0209270_1000490_pt1 | contig 83040 bp, 63 predicted proteins | sample MTBAKSrepl1MetaG_FD_187456 | JGI IMG/M metagenome (GOLD analysis project Ga0209270, IMG submission 187456) | Enrichment culture microbial communities from Arthur Kill intertidal strait, New Jersey, USA, that are MTBE-degrading - MTBE-AKS1... | ecosystem: Environmental > Aquatic > Marine >...
TGCCCAATGAAAGATTTTGGCAAGGCGAATGGTTTGATCGCTGGTGTCGGGATCGTTATGAAGAGTACGATGTTATTCAATACATTCGAAACAACCCAGTCAAAGCCGGACTTGTCAAACACTACCGGGATTGGCCTTATGGTTCATGGAATGATGAATTCTTCAAGAAACAACACAAATAGTGATTGGAACACTCGCGGCCGGACGTGAATCGGAACAGTAGGCCGCGCTTCGGCCGAGCGCGGACCGTTCCCTCGGCACGGTTGAGCGATTCGCCCACAGCTCCGACTCGCGGTGACGACCTATCGAAATCCCATTACTTCCTGCCTAGTTTCACGGCGCCCGTCCGGCGGACGGGCGCTACTGCGCAGTAGGCCGCGCTCGCCGAGCGCGGCCCGTTCCCTCGGCACAGTTGAACGATTCGCTCACAGCTCCGAGTCGCGGTGAGGGCGTATCGAAATCCCCCCACTTCCTGCCGAGTTTCACGGCGCCCGTCCGGCGGACGGGCGCTACTTCGCTGCGGTAGGCGCTACTTGACCGCAGTAGGCCGCGCTTCGGCCGGGCGCGGCCTATTGGCTCTCCGCTTTCACCTTGGGATAGCTTGTGTTAGACTCGGCCTTCGCGGAGGCGCCATGAACCTGCACCTGGCCGATTTCACCACCAGTTGGGTCATCCTCGTCCTGGGCCTGGTCCTGTGGGCGCTCAGCCGTTCCATCCCCTTGCTCCGCAGGAGTTCCCGCCTCCTGCTGGTCACCTTTCTCGTCCAGGTCTTCCGGGACGCCGCGGCCGCCGGCCTGATCACGGTGTCGTACCACCTGCTGAAGGCCGCCGACTCGGTGTTCATCTTCCTGCTGGTGGCCATCAGCATCTACCTCATCCGCGACCTCACCCAGGCGTGGCTGGTCCGCCGGGGGGTCACCATCGCCCGGCTGATCTGGGATCTCTCCATCGGCGTGGCCTACGCCATCCTGTTCCTGCTCCTGCTCAAGGAAATCTTCAACATCGACATCACGCCCGTGCTGGCCACGTCGGCGGTGCTCACCGTGGTGATCGGCCTGGCGGTCCAGGACACGCTCATCAACCTCATCGCCGGCACGGTGTTCCACTTCGAGGATTCGCTCCGGCCCGGCGACTGGATCCAGGTGGACGACGTCATCGGCCAGGTCCGGGAGCTGACCTGGCGCTCCGTACAGTTGCTCACCACGGACAACGAGCTGGCGGTGGTGCCCAACCAGGACTTCACGAAGAAGCGCTTCATCAACCTGACGCGGCAGAACGCCGCCCGGACCCTGGAGATCGGCACCAGTTACCGCGACGATCCGGATCTGGTCATGCAGGTGCTCAAGCAGGCGGTGCTCTCCACGCCCGGCGTGCGCTGGCAACCGGAACCCGTGGTGTACATCATCAAATTCAACGATTTTTCCGTCGATTACCGGGTCCGCTTCCACATCGAGACGTACACCGGCTACCGCCGGCTGGAAGGCGCGGTGCTGCGCTCCATCTGGTACAACTTCCAGCGCCACCACATCACCATCCCCTTTCCCATCCGGACGCTGCAGATCGAGCGGCGGCCGCCCGGATCCGACGCCGGCGGCAACGGCGAGCGGGTCCGCGAGGCGCTGGCCCGGGTGGACATGTTCCGCATCCTCAACGACGACGAGCTGGACGCCGTGGCGGCCAGCGCTGAAATTCTGGATTATCAATCCGGTGCCCTGGTCACCCTGGAGGGGGAGGTAGGCCGCAGCATGTTCGTGGTCCTGAAGGGAAACGTGGACGTCATGAAAGACGGCAACAAGATCGCCGCCCTGGGCCCCCACCAGCTCTTCGGCGAAATCGCCCTGTTCACCGGCGAGCCGCGCGGAGCCACCGTCATCGCCGCCGGTCCGCTGCAGGTGCTCTCCATCCAGAAGGACGGCTTCGACGTCATTCTGAAGCGAAATGTGAATTTCATCGCCAAGATCGAACGGATGGTCGAGGAACGGCTGCGCGCCACGGCGGACGCGGACATGGACGACGGCAAGTCCGAAGCCAAAGGCAGCATCCTGAGCCGCATCCGGAAGTACCTCCTCGGCTGAGCCGCCGGCCTGCAGCCGATCCCCTGATCCGCATACCCCGGTCAGTTTCCGCCGGCGGCGCCGCGGCGGTATAATGGAAGCGTCCGGGTCCCCGTAAACCGGCATTCGTCCGCGACACCGGAGGTCCCATGAAGCACAGCCTGTCCCTGCTGCTTGTAACCGTCGTCATCCTCTCCATGCCCCTGCTGGCGGAGGATGAATATTTCAATTGGCGCGAGTGGGGCATCCGCGAGGCGAAGTACGCCCCGGATGAGCCGTTGGCGCGGGCGCAGTATATGACCATCCGCCTGGGCCAGGAGCTCAAGCGCCGCGGCATCGACCCCAACTATTCCTACTTCGGCCGGATCTGGTCCGCCGCCAAGCACGGCGATCAGTCGCTGGGGACGTGCCAGGACCTGGCCACGGTGGTCAACGACGCGCTGTCCGGCGCCGGCTTCAAGGACGACCAGCTCTGCACCGTGATGGCGTCCAAGGAAGGGTTCCGGCGGATCCAGAAAGGCTGGCTCTTCGACGTGAACCTGGACCACGTCTGCCCGGTGGTGGTGATCGACGGCGTGCCGTACACCTTCGACCTGTGGGCCCAGGGGGGCACGGACGGCCACTTCGCCAACTTCAAGGGGAGCGTCTGGAACGGTCTGCCGTTGAAGGCCTGGATCGAGACGATGCGGAAATACAATTATACGGCTTTCACCGTCAACCCCGGCCGGAAAAGCGCGTACGGGCCGGAAACCGGCGACAAGGTCATCGCCGAGATCATCCGGCGCGCCCGGGCCACCGGGACAAGCGACCTCACCACCCCGGCGGACAAGCAGGCGGCCCAGCCGGCTCCCGACGATATCGTGGGAACCTATAACTCCATCTACCCGGTCTACCTGAGGACGTTCCACAGCGGCAGCCGGGTGGAAATTCTCGCCAGCGCCGAAAAGCGCGGCGACCAGTACTTCAGCGCCCACAAGGTGTACTGCATCATCAAGGACGGCCCACGCAAGGGCGAGGAGTACTGCTGCGCCTCCTTCGAGCGCCTCCACACCCTGGCCCAGCTCAAGGCCGCCGCCGCCGAGATGCAGCGCTACCTGGACCAGCACAAGTGACGGCGGCTTCCCCTCCGTCCGCGGCGCTGCCCGCCCGTTGGCACCCGTGACGGTCCGTTTCATCCCGATTGCGCTCCGCCATCCAACGTTTTTTTGCCCGGCTGCGTATACAACCGGTGAATCCGCGCTGAATGTGCAGCCGTTGCAGCGCCGATCCGAACGCCGACGGGTGGGGAAAGACTGTGAAGACACATCCGTGCCGACACCGTGTAGGGGCGGCGGGCCCGCTGCTTCTGCTGCTCATGCTCATCATCCCGACGACAGGCCGCCTGCGGGCCGCCGCGACCGAATCGCCACAGGTCGTGAAAGCGACCGCCGCCCCCGTCATCGACGGCAACCTCGACGACGCGGTCTGGCAGGGCGCGCCCCTGGCGAGCGGCCAGTTCGTGACCTACAACCCGGCCTTCGGCGCGATGCTGCCCCAGACCACCGAGGCCTGGCTGGCCTACGACAAGAAATATCTCTACGCGGCGTTTTTCTGCCACGACACGGAACCCGGCCAGATCAAGACCAGCGTCACCCGCCGGGACGGCATGTTCAACGACGACTGGGTGGGCTTCTCCATCGATACTTTCAACAGCCGCCAGAACGGCTACGAGTTTTTCATCAACCCGAGCGGGATCCAGGGCGACCTCCTGAACACCGCCGGCCAGGGGGAGAACTCGGCGCCGGACTGGGTCTGGGACAGCGCCGGCCGCATCGTCGCCGACGGCTACACCGTGGAAGTCCGGATCCCCTGGAAGAGCATCCGGTTCCAGTGCGGCCCCGACGTGACCATGGCCGTGCTGTTCTGGCGGCGGATCAGCCGGCTGGGGCAGAGCGGCTCCTGGCCGGACCTGCCGCCGGGCGCCGGTTTGCTCAACTCCCACACCCCCGTGCGCTTCGAGAACCTGGAGCGGCCGCTGGTCCTGGAGGTCCTGCCCAGCTTCACCTACAGCCGCGACCAGGTTCGGCAGTCCCCAGAGGAATGGGCGCCGGCGGACGACACGCCCGATTTCGGCGTGGGCGTCAAGTACGGCCTCACCTCCTCCATCACCGCCGAAGCCACCGTCAATCCCGACTTCAGCCAGGTGGAAAGCGACGCCTTCCAGGTGGAGGTGAACCAGCGCTTCCCCATTTTCTACAGCGAGAAGCGCCCCTTCTTCATGGAGAACATGGGCATCTTCAGCCTGGCCGCCACCAACGGCGACTTCAACATGAGCACCGCCGTCCACACCCGCACCATCGTGGATCCGCTGTGGGGCGTCAAGACCACCGGCAACCAGGGCCGGGTGGCCTTCGGCTTCCTCGCCGCCGGGGACGAGTGGCCGGGGCGCGAGATCGACGGCGAGTTCAATCCCTACCTGGGGGAACGCGCCGGCTATGTCATCGGCCGGGCCAACTACACCCTGAGCGGCGACAACTACATCGGCGGCATCGTCACCAGCCGCACGTTCGCAGGCGAGTCCAACCGCGTCGCCGGCGCCGACTTCCAGTACCGTCTCGGCGACCGCCACCAGTTCAGCGGCTTCGCCCTATACAGCCGGACCCGGGCCGACGGCGCGTCGGCCGCTGACGGCGCCGCCGCCATCCTGTCGTACGAGTACAGCACGCCGTCGCTCGGAATCTTGACTGCGCTGGAACACTACGACCCGGGTTTCCGGATGGACACCGCCTTCTACCAGCGCACCGGCTTCAACCGGGTCATCGGCTACTTCGGCCCCGTCTACCAGCCGAAGTCGGACCGCTGGGCCTGGATCAAGAGCGTGAACCCGTTCGTCTACGCTCTCGCGCTCCACGACACCGTCACCGGGATGGACGACTACCTGGCGCTCGCCGCGCTCCGGATGAACTTCGTCCGCCAGGGCTCCCTGCGGATAGACTACGTCCATTGCCAGGAGGCCTGGGCGGGCCGGTTGTTCCACCCCGGGATCTTCCGGGTCCAGAGCAGCCTGCAGGCGACCAACTGGTTCCGCTTCGGCTTCAACTTCAACACCGGCCGCGACACCTACTACGACCTCGCCGCGCCCGTGCTGGGGAACTACCTGAGCGTCGGCGGCAACGTCACCGTCCAACCCGACACCAAGCTGAACCTGACCATGGACGTCCGGCGCAACTCCATGGACCACCCCGACGGCGGCAACCTGTACACCGCCGCCGTGGCCAACTGGCGCACCACCTACCAGTTCAACAAGTCGTGGTTCGTCCGCGCCACGATCCGCTACGACAGCTACCGCCAGCGGGTGCTCACGGACTTCCTGGTCTCCTACACCTACATCCCCGGAACCGTCATGTTTGTCGGCTACGGTTCGCTGATCCAGCGCCAGGAATGGGATACCGAACGCTGGCTGCCCGGCGACGGACCGTGGACCACCACCCAGCGCGGCCTCTTCCTCAAGCTCAGCTACCTGTGGCAGAAGTGATCGTGCCGCTGATTCATTCACCGCGGAGACGCTGAGGCGCAGAGATCACTCAATGTTTATGGCGCGCGGATGAATTGTCTTGCTCCGCGCCTCCGCGCCTCGGCGGTGAATCGGACTTCGCATATCGGACTTCGGGCTCAGGGTTCGGGGCTCGGGGTTCGGGGTTCGGGACTCGGGGTTCGGGGCTCGGGGTTCGGGGCTCGGGGTTTGGGGATCGGGGCTCGGGACTCGCTCCCAACCCTCAACGCTCAACTCTCAACTCTTAACTCTTCCTTGGTGTCCTTCGTGCCTTCGTGGTGAATTTCCCCCCTCCGGTTCGCCCGGCCGATTCACCGATTCACCCATTCACCGATTCACCGATTCACCGTTTCGGTTTATAATGGATTTTCGCCGCGCGGACGATCCCCGGACGCCCGACGCTCCAATTCAACGCATTGAGGTATCTTTCATGGCCCAGTCCGACGACCGTCCCGATCTCCCGCCCGCCGAGACCCCCGACAATGACCGCGCCTTCGGCCCCGTCGGCGCCGGCGACGCCGCGCCGCCGGCCGCTCCCCCGGCCGCACCGGTTGAAGCCGATCCGGCCGATGAATCCGCCGAACCCGGTTTCCACCTGGTGGAACCGGACAACCCCCTGCCCGCCATCACCGCCGACGACCTGCCCCCCGCCCAGCGCGACGCGGTGGCCCGGATGGGCTGGACCATCCTGACGCCGGTCCAGTCCCGGGCGATCCCCTATGTGATGGCCGGCCGGGACGTCATGGTCCAGTCGAAGACCGGCTCCGGCAAGACCGCCGCCTTTGTGCTCCCCATCCTGGCCCGCATCAAGCCGGACGAGGCCGTCTGCCAGGCCCTGGTGCTGGTGCCCACGCGGGAGCTGGCCCAGCAGGTCTTCCACGACGTCGAGAAGCTCAGCGCCGGAACCGGCGTGCGGCCCCTGTCGGTGTACGGCGGTGTCGGCTACGGGCCGCAGCTTGACGGGCTGCGCCAGGGCGCCCACATCGTGGTGGGCACCCCCGGCCGGATCCTGGACCACCTGCTCCGCGGCACGCTGAAGCTGAACCGGCTGCAGTTCCTGGTGTTCGATGAAGCCGACCGGATGCTCTCCATGGGCTTCTACCCCGACATGGTGGCCGTCCACGCCTACCTGCCGCCCCGGCGCACCGGCTTCATGTTCTCGGCCACCTACCCGCCCATGGTGCGCAAGCTGGCCGACCAGTTTCTGAACCACCCCGGATTCCTGAGCCTGAGCACCGACATCATCCATGTCGAGGAGACCACCCACATCTGCTACGAAGTCCCGGCCATGGACAAGGACCGGGCGCTCATCCGGATCATCGAGTTCGAGAATCCCGAAGCCGGCATCATCTTCTGCAACACCAAGATGCGCGTGAACTACGTGGCCACGGTGCTCCAGCGCTTCGGCTACGACGCCGACCAGCTCTCCGCCGACCTCGGCCAGGCGGCGCGGGACCAGGTGCTCCAGCGCCTGCGGGACCGCAAGCTCCGGTTCCTCGTCTCCACCGACCTGGCGGGGCGGGGGATCGACATCCTGCACCTGTCCCACGTGTTCAACTACGAGGTGCCCGAGGACCCCGAGGCGTACATCCACCGCACCGGCCGCACCGGCCGGGCCGGCGGCACCGGCACCGCCATCTCGCTGGTTTCCCCCATGGAGGGACTCGAGCTGGTGCGCCTGGCGAAGAAATTCAAGATCCCCATCGAGACGCGTCCGCTGCCGGACGCCGAAGACGTGGAACAGCTCGTGGCCCAGCGCCTCACCGCGCTGCTCGAGGGCCGGTTGCGCCAGCGCGACAAGCTGCAGGTGGAACGGATGCGCCGCTTCCTGCCGCTGGCCCGCAGCCTGGCCGAGGGCGAGGACGAGCTGACGCTGCTGGCGATGGTGCTCGACGACGCCTACCAGGCGGCGCTCCACGCGCCGCTGGCCCCGCCGCCGGACGAATTGCCCAAACCCCGCCCGGCCCCCCGCCGCCGCGAAGCGGGCGAGCCGTCCCGCGAGGGCGGCGCCGACCGGCGCCGTCCCCGCCGCCGCCGATAGTGATACAATAGATCCAGTATTGTCCTCCATGTCGCCCCGCTCGGGGCGGTCGAGAGCGCATCACCGCCGGCCGCACTGCGGCTGGCCGGTTGTGTATTCATGGCAGGCGGCGACGGGCACCGCCGCAAAGGAGAGGCTATGAGGCGTCACCTGGCATGTGTCATCCTGTTGGCCATGATGTCCGCGGCCGCCTGGGGTGTCGTCTACACCGGCACCTACGAGCTGCGCCACGACTCCGTCACCATCACCCTGGTGCTGCAGCAGGACGCTGCGGGCGCCATCACCGGCACGCTCCGCAGCACCACCGGCATGCAGTACACGGTGGAGGGGATGGTGGAACCCGGCGAGGAGGTGGCCGTGGGCGCCTGTTCCGGACCCGACGGCGCGGTCTATTTCGAGGCCCACCTGCAGGGCGACACCCTGCTGCTGGCGCTCATCGAAGCGACGCCGGGCACCAACGCCCCCGACTACGACAAGATGCGCCAGCTCACGCTCAATCGCGTGCGCGGAGCGGCCGCGCCCCCCGCGCCGCCGCCGCCGCCCGGCCACGCGGCGCCGCGCGCGCCCGTCCCCAGCGTGCCCGTACCCAAGGTACCCGGCGCCCGCGCGCCGTCCCCGCCCCCGGCGCCCGTCGCCCCGCCGCCCCCGGCGGCTTCAGACGCCCGCCGGGTCACCGACCCGGAACTCGGCGTATCCTTCGCCCCGCCCTCCGGCTGGATGGCCCAGAAACAGGGAGGCGGCTACCTGATGGGTTCCAACACCCACGCCGGATTCATCGTGATGCTGCCCCACCAGTTCCGCAGCCAGGCCGAGGTCCAGGCCGCCGCCGGCGAAGGGTTCGTGGACGAGCAGCAGGGCATCCAGCTCCTGCCCGCCGGCCCCTTCCAGCCCCTGAGCGGCAATGCCATCGGCGCCGAGTTCAGCGGATTCATTCAGGGCCAGTCGGCCCGCGCCTATGCCGCGGCGGTGCTCTCGCCGCAGGGCGGCGGGGTGACTCTCATCGCCGCCACCACCGCGGCCGCCTATTCGGCCGCCTACGCCGGCTTCGTGCGGGAACTGGCCGGCAGCGTGCGGTTCATCCCCCGCGCCGCGGACGCCGCCGGCGCCGGGGGCGGTGACGCGTCACTGGTCCAATGGATCGCCGGCAAGTACTATTCTTACAGCGGCGGCTCCACCCTGTCGGGCGGCTCCGGCACCGAGCGGCAGATCATGTTCTGCCCCGACGGCACGTTTTCCAGCTCGACGGAATCGGGCGCCTACGGCACCGGCTCGTGGGGCACCGCCAGCCAGTCGAGCAACCGGGCCCGCTTCACCATCCGCGGCGACCGGCGCGCGGGCGTCATCATCCTGCAGTGGCAGGACGGCAGCACCGACGAGTACAACTACCGGGTGACCGGCGAGAGCGGCGTCATCCTGTTCAACGGCATCAAGTTCGCCTACGCCGGCGCGCCGGAATGCCGGTAGGCGGGAAAGAGATAGGAGATAGGAGATAGGAGATAGGAGATAGGAGATAGGAGACAGGAGATAAGAGTTTTAGGTTTATCGTGCTCGTAATCGTAATTCGTAATCGTGATCGTCATCGAGGCTCGAGACTCGAGGCTCGTTCTCCCCATGCGGACATCGGACGGCAGTAGGCCGCGCCCGCCGGGCGCGGCCCGTTCTCTCGGCACGGTTGAACGATTCGCCCAATAATTCGTACAGAATCGCGGCGAGAGTGGATCAGAATCCCGCCACTTCCTGCCGAGTTTCACGGCGCCCGTCCGGCGGACGGGCGCTACTGCGCCGCGACAGGCGCTACTCGACCGCAGTAGGCCGCGCTCGCCGAGCGCGGCCCGTTCTTTCGGCACGCTTGAGCGGTTTCTCCTCATGTTCGAAGTGAGTTGCCGCGAGGGCAGATCGGAATTCCTCTCGATCCTGCCGAGTTTCACGGCGCCCGTCCGGCGGACGGGCGCTACTGCGCTGCGGTAGGCGCTACTTGACCGCAGTAGGCCGCGCCCGCCGGGCGCGGCCCGTTCTCTCGGCACGGTTGAACGATTCGCCCAATAATTCGTACAGAATCGCGGCGAGAGTGGATCAGAATCCCGCCACTTCCTGCCGAGTTTCACGGCGCCCGTCCGGCGGACGGGCGCTACTGCGCCGCGACAGGCGCTACTCGACCGCAGTAGGCCGCGCCCGCCGGGCGCGGCCCGTTCTCTTGGCACGCTTGAGCGGTTTCTCCTCGTGTTCGAAGTGAGTTGCCGCGAGGGCAGATCGGAATTCCTCTCGATCCTGCCGAGTTTCACGGCGCCCGTCCGGCGGACGGGCGCTACTGCGCCGCGACAGGCGCTACTTGACCGCAGTAGGCCGCGCCCGCCGGGCGCGGCCCGCCCTCTCGGCACGCTTGAGCGGTTTCTCCTCGTGTTCGAAGTGAGTTGCCGCAAGGGCAGATCGGAATTCCTCTCGATTCTGCCGAGTTTCCCGGCGCCCGTCCGGCGGACGGGCGCTACTGCGCCGCGACAGGCGCTACTCGACCGCAGTAGGCCGCGCTCGCCGAGCGCGGCCCGTTCTCTTGGCACGCTTGAGGGGTTTCTCCTCATGTTCGAAGTGAGTTGCCGCGAGGGCAGATCGGAATTCCTCTCGATCCTGCCGAGTTCCACGGCGCCCGTCCGGCGGACGGGCGCTACTGCGCTGCGACAGGCGCCACTTGACCGCAGTAGGCCGCGCGCCCCCCGGTTTCGCGGGGCCCGCTCCGCGGGAATCCAGAGCGCAGACGTGTCTGCGCACTCCAGACCAACGCCCCATCACCGCCGCATCAGCGCGAACACGCCCCAGCCCAGGTATTCACGCGTGTGCGCGGCGTAGCGCGCGGGTTCCGCGGTCAGTTGGGCCCGGACCTCGCCCGCCATCTCGTCGCCGGGATTGGCTTCCAGCCACCGGCGCATGGTGAGCCACTTGGCCGCCTCGTACCGGTCCCAGCCGTCCGGGTTTGCCAGAACCATCTCCACGACGTCGTAGCCGAGGTCGCCGAAGGACGCCAGCAGTTCCGGCAGCACCAGGAAGTCGGCGATCGAGTGGGCCAGACACCCCGTGGCGACCTCTTCCGACGGCGGCAACCGCCGCCAGTAGGGCTCGCCGATGAGGATGATCCCGCCGGGGCGCAGGCTCCGCGCCAGCAGCTCGATGGTGCCGGCGACTCCCCCGCCGATCCAGGAGGCGCCCACGCAGGCGGCCACGTCGACCTGCTCGTCCGCGACGTAGCCGGCCGCGTCGCCATGGATGAAAGTGACCTGACCGGCGACGCCGAGTTCCACCGCCCGACGTTTCGCCTGCTCGGTGAACAACGGGCTCAGGTCGATGCCGGTGCCGACAATGCCGTGATCGCGCGCCCAGGTGCACAGCATCTCCCCCGAACCGCTGCCGAGGTCCAGCACCCGGGCGCCCGCCTCCAGCCGCAGCGCCGCGCCGAGCGTGGCCAGCTTCTCCGGCGTGATCGGGTTATGGATGCGGTGCGCGCTCTCGGTGATGTTGAATATCCGCGGGATGTCCATGGTAAAAAATCTCCTTACGAATTTGAATCGACTCGGTCACGGCCGGCCGGCCGGTTTCGCCGACCCGCGGCGGTTTTGGGCGTCCGCGGGTACGCCGGGGTCAGACGTGGGCGCCATCTTCCGAAATCTTGATTTCATAGTGCTGGGATCGTTCATCAAATCGCTTTAAAACCTTCCGGGCGCTGGGCGGGACGACGCACGCCTCATAGTCGTCACCGGCAAACTCTTTTACGGCGTCCAGCGACTCGAATCTCATGATGGTGACGAATTCCACTTCATCGCCCACCCTTCGACGCAGCAGTTGAATGTCCTTGAAGCCTTGAATCTCCCGTTTCTTGATGCCCACAAAGATCTCTTCGTTCAGCAGCGCTTCATAGGCGTCCGCATTGTCCGGTGTCGTCCATCCATGCCAAATCCGCGCGATCATGCTTCCTCCCTTTCAGTGGTTGGTTCCATGGGTTTCTGACATACACCCAACGCCATGCGCACCAGCTGCGCGCCACGCAATCCCTCCAAAAGCCACCCAATCTAACGCCAGCCGACCTGTCAAAGACGCCAGGGTTGTCACACGCGTCAGCTGCATGCACTGGTTGGCTGCATCGACGGAATCGCTGCCGATCCCCCGGCCAGGCAGCCCAAGCTCGGTCACTCTGTGCGCGGATGAAAGATGATCGACCGCACGGTGTCTTTGGGGGTCTCGCCACGGTTGAACGGGTAGACGGAGAACTTTCCGCGTTGACCCTTTGCGGTAGCGTGACCTTCAATTGTTAGACCACCAGAATGTGACAGATACACCCCGCTAGTGGTCGGCCCGGCCCGCAGGAACTCGACGGTGGGACATCGAAGCGGATTGTCCAGTGCTATCTTGCTGCCATCCACAAGCTCGAAAACCACGCGCTCCGCCCGGTTGAAGTAGGCTCCCTCTTGCCTCCAGACGATGTCAATGCGGCGTATTTCCTGACCTGGGATAGTCCGCTCCACCGTCACATCACGAGAGACCTCTTCATAGGGGAAGTCCTCCGATGCAAAGTGTCGGACGGGGCAATTGATACAGTTCGCCTCGCTTCGGTACAACCAGTGGTATACGAACGTGAGATGATCGATCGGTTGCTCGAACCCGTCTTGATAGATCACTGTTGCCCTCAGTCCGGAGGCTTCTTGTGCTTGCGGTGCGGCCTGGCTCATCGGCAACGCAAGTAGCGCCACGAGGCAGATGCATGGAGTAAGAGACGGCCTCTTTGGTTTCATTTGTCACCTCCTCGAGCTCGTCGCCCAGTGTGCATTTCTCTCAGTTTAGCACCATCATGACTGTAATGCAGGTGCCTCCGAAACATGGCTTTCGCTGATCGTCTTCAATTCGAGCCACGTCACATAACCAAAATCGCCCCGATACCGGAAGCGGCAGCGGCGTCGGCTGCACGCGCTGGTTCGCCGCGCCCCCGCCGACCCCACCCGCGGGTTTCACCTTTCCGCCAGTCCATCAGCCGTGGAGAGAACAACCAGGTGATAATCCTGTCCGAGATCCGTGACCTCGTAGTCCAGGATCATCCGCCTGTACGCCGCAAAGTCCCTCTCCTTCCGGTCGATCAATTCGCTGATGAATGCTTGCCCACCTGCGCGCAGTTCTGGCGGAAGGTCTTCAAGCATCAGGTCGATATGTCCCTTTCTTTCTACGGGGGGAAACAGAGCCGTGTTCCAGGCAACCACTGCCGTGGCCATCAACAGGTGGAATGCGTCTTCTGTATCCGCGATGTCACGATATGGCGCAATAAACTCTTCCAGAACTTCCGACATTTTAACGCCATCCAGCGCTTCGCCCGCTATGACCTCCTGATTGGGAAATTGCCGCTGTATTCCCCGGCGCAGCATCGAAGCTGCCTCTCGCTTTCGCCGCTCCCGCATCTTCCGCTTCCGCGGTGATGGTTTCATGCGTTCTCCATATCATGAGGCCCGATCCAGCGAGCGCCGCAATAAGCTGCGAGTGCGTCCGGCTTTAGCCGGGTTGGCACGGAATTGGCTTTGCCGATCCCGTGCCAAGAGAATTCGTCAGCTTCCTTGAAATGTTAGACCGGTTACACACATCCGCGCTGACTGCTATCACGCTATCCGCGTTTGGGCGCCCATCCCCGCAGGAAAAGCGCCGAAAACACCAACCCGGCAAGAGTGAACGCAACCATGATCGGCACAAGCCCCAGTGAGGCTTCGGGGTCATGAAAATGTCCGAAAGCCTGGCTGATCGCGATACTTGCGGTCTCAATGGTCAACATGACCACTGTCATGCCAGCGATCACATAGCCCCATGCGCGTCTCCGCCAAAGCCATACAGCGCCGAGGGCCAGTAAGGGGAAGGTGAATGCAAAGTCGAGTACGTATATGGAAATCTGGTTGATACCGGTCCCTTCGAAACTGCTCGGAAGGACGTTGCGCAGAGTCGCCGGGATGATGTCGCGCAACCAAGGGAGGCTAAAGACAACAACGCATGCCAACATATACACCGCAACGACGCGGACAGGAACGCGAGCGCCGCCCGCCGTCACCGCTGCATAGTCAAAGTGCGACAGCAGCGTCACTAGTGCCCAGAACGAAACTGCCAACAGCGCCGCGAAGAGCAGGAAAAACGAGTTGAACTGCAGCGAGAAACAGAACAACACCGCAGTGTAGGTGACATAGGCGAGAGACCCCAGCCAGACGAACCGCGCTCGTAACGACCCGCGCGAGGACAGGAGCATCGAGCCAATAAGGAGGGGCACCCCTATCAGGAGCATCGCCAGGGCAGCACCCCTGATATTCCCAATCGTCCCAGGTGCTTCCCTTTTGAACACGCTCCAGAAGAAGAAGCTAGTGCCCGAGACCAGGGCGGCAACAATTGCGAGGGCCGCCGACACGCTGTAGGCAACGCGGTCGCTCCGACCCGACCTCTCCCGGTTCGTCATGCCTTCTACAAATGTAGTCTCCGACAACTTCACAGACCCACCTATCCTGCTTTGGCAGTTCGGTCTAACAATGTATGTATTGTTTCTTCATAACACCTTTAGGCTGCAAAATCACAATACAAATCTCAATAGGAGGATATCTGGTTTCTGCATCAGACACCTGCAAGTCTCCTTGACCGCCGGATGCGTCAGGAAGGCGTTGATCTCCGGTTCCGCCATCTCAGCCGGGTGACGTACGGAGTGAAAACAGATGAACCGTTTGACTCCGGCGACAGATGCCTGTTCCGTGCGGCGGCTGGAATGGCGGGTACGCAGTGCCTGGCGCAACCGGTCCGGCAGTTTCGCCGATTGGGCCGCGCACGACGCGGCGGTTTCAGCCCCTGTAAACATGCAGGCGGAATCCACTTCCCCGTCCCCCGTGGATTCAGACAATCCGTGGTATTCTGGGCGTACTTGTAGCAGGAACCTTCCTGACAGTCAAGACCAGACGCGCCGGTCCTTGTTCAATACCGTTTTCATCTTCGCCGGGAACCCAACGATCATCGGTCAAAATCCTGCCGCGCCAGCGGTAGCGGCTTGTAGCCCGAACCCATAGGTCCAGGTCGGCGGAGGGGTGGAGATCCGGGCGCCGCGGGAGCGACGGAGATGGGCGAGTGGGCCGAGTACTCTCCTTTCCGATGGTATAAATATCAGAGCACGTTCGAGTCCGTGCGTTAAAATATGTTCGATATATATCAGAAAAGCTTGAATCATCGGTCATTGATCCCCATCAATTTCTGTCGCCGCTGGCGCGGCTCGTTCACGCCGTTTGGGATCCGCCCCACCCGGGCCTTTCGGCCCGGGCTACACTCCGCGGCCGCTGCGCGGCCGGGCTCCAGTCATGCGGACATCGGACATCGGACTTCGGATATCGGGTTTCGCGGTTCGGGTGTCGGGGTTCGATCCAAAGGATCAATCATCCACTCTTCTCTCTCGATTCGCTGATCCCTCACTCGAACTCCAAATAGCCAATCAAATATAAGCAATCACCAATAACCAATAATGATGGACTCGCAAACAGTCAGATCGGGGTCGGTATCGGGGTTGGAATCGGGGTCGCTATCGGTATCGATACTTATTTTCTTTCAATCGATAGCGATTCTGATACCGATGCCGATCCCGACGTCGTTGGGACTTTTTGCACGTGCATCAATCATCCGCAATGCCCGATGAAAAATGCCAGATGATCAATGACAAATGAAATCCCCCGCGCCCTCCGAGCCCTCCGCGGTGATTCTCTCTCCGTCGCCTCGCCGGTTCGTTCCGTCTGTCCCTCGCGGCGCGACCCGCAACGCGGGTCGAACATGGGTAGCCCCGGGCGCGAGCCCGGGGTGGGCCGAGTCGGTAGGAGAAAGGCCCGACCCGCAAGGCGGGTCGAATATGCGGCGGACACCCGTGCCCCCGTCACCGGCGGCCCGGATCCACATTCGACCCGCCTCGCGGGTCGAACTCCCCCACCGGCCGGTCATCCGACCTCCCCGGGTTTCACCCGGGGCTACCCACGTTGGACCGGCTTCGCCGGTCCGCTTCGAACATCGGACATCGTGGATCGGCCGGCCCCCGTTGCAGGAGAATTCCGGATCGCCCTCCCCGCGGCCTTCGACACAGTAGCGCCCGTCCGCCGGACGGGCGCCGGGAAACTCGGCAGGATGTGGCGGGAGGCTGAACTACCCTCACCGTGCTTCTGCACAAAATCGTGAGCGAACCACTCAATCGTGCCGAGAGAACGGGCCGCGCCCGGCGGGCGCGGCCTACTGCGGCCGACTGCGGCCAAGTAGCGCCTGCCGCAACGCAGTAGCGCCCGTCCGCCGGACGGGCGCCGGGAAATTCGGCAGGAGGTAAGGGGATTTCAATACGCCCTTGCTGCGACGCAACTCGAAGCTGTGGGCGAATTGCTCAGTGCGCGAATCGCTCGATCGTGCCGAGGGGGCGGGCCGCGCCCGGCGGGCGCGGCCTACTGCGGTCAAGTAGCGCCTGTCGCAGTGCAGTAGCGCCCGGCCGCCGGACGGGCGCCGGGAAACTCGGCAGGATGTGGCGGGAGGCTGATCTACCCTCACCGTGCTTCTGCACAAAATCGTGAGCGAACCACTCAATCGTGCCGAGAGAACGGGCCGCGCCCGGCGGGCGCGGCCTACTGCGGCCGACTGCGGCCAAGTAGCGCCTGCCGCGACGCAGTAGCGCCCGTCCGCCGGACGGGCGCCGGGAAATTCGGCAGGAGGTAGGGGGATTTCAATACGCCCTTGCTGCGACGCAACTCGAAGCTGTGGGCGAATTGCTCAGTGTGCGAATCGCTCGATCGTGCCGAGGGGGCGGGCCGCTCGGCGGACTGTCCGCTGCGAGTCGTCGTCAGGCCACAGACAACGGCTTGATCCGCTTGACCTCCCGTCCGATCGATTGGGCGGCATCCCAGAGGTCGACCGTGCGCTGCGCATTCAGCCAGAACTCGGGGGAGTTGCCAAACAGACGCGAAAGCCGGAGCGCCATCTCCGGGCTGACCGACCGGCGCTCGCGCAGCAGCTCATTCACGGTCTGTCTCGAAACGCCCAGCGCCGCCGCGAGACCGGAGGCCGTCAGGCCATAGTCAGGCAGGAAGTCCTCCCGAAGTATCTCCCCCGGGTGGATGGGGCGAACGATCTTCCGTTTTGTGTTCAGGATGCTCATCCTGCACCTCGCTTCAGTGATAGTCTGTCACTTCAACATCGTAGGCATCGCCCTCCACGAACCGGAAGCAAATGCGCCACTGGTCGTTGATGGTGATCGCATGCTGTCCTTCCCGGTCTCCGCCGAGTTTGTGGAGGCGATTGCCCGGAGGAACCCGAAGGTCATCCAGACGCGCGGCCAGAGCGACGGACTCGAGCTTTCTTCTCGCCCGCCGCACCATGTCTGGCGGCAATCGCCTGGACCGGCCGGTCGTGAACAGTTCCGCCGTGTGCTTGTCGACGAAGCTCTTGATCACGCCTCCAGTGTAATGTGTCACGTGACAGTTGTCAAGTCCCCGACCGCGCGGCCTCACAATGGCAGTAGCGCCCGTCCGCCGGACGGGCGCCGTGAAACTCGGCAGGAGGTGGGGAGTTCGATGCGTGTTTGACGCGCTGCGACTCGGAGCTGTGGGCGAATTGCTCGAGCGTGCCGAGAGAACGGGCCGCGCCCGGCGGGCGCGGCCTACTGTTCGCCGAGCCGCAGCCTACGGCGATGCATTACGGGAACGAGCCTCGAGTCTCGAGTCCCGAACCCCGATTACGATTACCATTACGAGCACGATTACGAATTACGATTACGAGCACGAACCATCAACTATCAACCATCAACCATCAACACTACCTGTGCCCTCCGTGTCCTCTGCGGTGAATCAACGGACTTCGGACATCGGACATCGTGGATCGGCCGGCAAGGGACCGCTAAACCTTTCAACTTTCCAACATTCAAACTTTCAAACCTTCCAACATGCGGACCCAGGCCACCCATCCATCCCCACTTGAACTATACAACAACAGCAGATTCCTGATGCTTCCCGGCCGGGCCCGATGATATAATTCAATCCCTTTCCGGATCGGCGCTCCAGGCGGCCACGCCTCCCCGGACCAACGGCCCGGAAAGCGGCACCGTCCGAAATGACTCGATTATTCTTTCCCGGAGGATTCCATATGGGAATGACCATGGTGCAGAAAGTCCTGGCCAGGGCCACCGGCCAGGCCCACGTGAACGTCGGCGATGTCGTGGAGCCGGCGGTGCGCACGGCCATGTCCCACGAGAACGGGGCGCTGGTGATCAACCAGTTCCTCGAAGTGTTCAAGGACACCGGCCTGGAGCCGACGGTATGGGACCCGTCGAAGATCGTGCTCATCTTCGACCACCGCGTCCCCGCCGAGAGCTCCAAGACGGCCACCAACCAGAAGAAGATCCGCGAATTCGCCGCCAGGCAGGGCATCCCCAACCTGCATGACATCCGCGGCGACGAGGGCGGCATCTGTCACCAGATCCTGCCGGAGAACGGCTACGTCCACCCCGGCACGGTGCTGGTGGGGACCGACAGCCACACCACCTCCCACGGCGCGCTGGGCGCCTTCGCCTTCGGCATCGGCGCCACCGAGATGGCCGCCGTCTGGACCCTGGGCCGCGTGCTCAACGTCGAGGTGCCCGGCACCATCAAAGTGAACGTCACCGGCGAGTTCCCGCGCCACGTGCTGCCCAAGGACCTGATCCTGCATCTCATCGGCCGGCTCACCGCCGAGGGCGCCAACTTCAAGGTGATCGAGTTCCACGGGCCGACCATCAAGAAGATGTCCACCTCCGGCCGCCTGGTCATCTGCAACATGACCGTGGAGGCCGGCGCCACCTCCGGCATCGTGCCGCCCGACGAGGAGACGGTCCGCTACCTGCGCGAGGAAGCGGGCGTCACCGGCGAACTGGACCTGTTCGGCCCCGACGCCGACGCCGCCTACGACCAGATGTTCGACATCGACGTCTCCAAGCTCACGCCCCAGATCGCCTGTCCCCACACCGTGGACAACGTCAAGCCCATCGCCGCCGTGGCCGGCACCCCGGTGCAGCAGATCGTCATCGGCTCCTGCACCAACGGCCGCCTCGACGACCTGGCCGTGGCCGCCGGCATCCTGCGCGGCCGGAAGGTCGCCCGCGGCACCCGCATGCTGGTCTTCCCCGCCTCGGCCCGCATCTACCAGCAGGCCATGGAAAAGGGCTACCTGCTCGACTTCATGAAGGCCGGCGCCGTGGTGATGAACCCCGGCTGCGGGCCGTGCCTGGGCGTGCACCAGGGCGCGCTCGGCGACGGCGAGGTGGCCCTGGCCACCACCAACCGCAACTTCAAGGGCCGCATGGGCAACCCCAACGCCGAGGTGTACCTCTGCTCCCCGGCGGTGGCCGCCGCCAGCGCCGTCACCGGCGTGATCACCGATCCCACGAAAGGAGAATGAAGCCATGGCCAAGATCATGCGCAAGCTCGGAGACGACATCTCCACCGACATCATCTACCCGGGCCGGTTCATGGCCACGGTGCTCCCCACCGAGACGCCCCAGTTCGCCTTCGCCGACGACGCCGACCTCAACGGCCGGCTGAAGAAAAAGGAGATCCCGCCGGGCAGCGTCCTGCTGGGCGGCAAGAACTTCGGCTGCGGCTCCTCGCGCGAGCAGGCCGCCTCCTGCCTGGTGGGGCACGGGCTCATCATCGTCGCCCGCGACTTCGCCCGGATCTTCCTCCAGAACGGGATCAACCTCGGCCTGCAGACAGTGATCTGCCCCGACATCGAGGCCAACGAGGGGGACGAGCTGGAGATCACGGAGCATTCGGTGAAGAACCTCGCCAACGGCAAGACCTACAACCGGCTGCCGCTCCCCAAGGCCCGCCAGGCCATCGTGGACGCCGGCGGCCTGATCCCGTACGCCCGCAAGAAGCTCGTGGAAGAGAAAGGCAAGAAGTAAGCCGGTTTCGACCGCTGTTCCGTTATTCCAACGGGCGGCCCCCTCGGGCCGCCTGTTTCTCATTTATATTCACCACAAAGGCACGAAGGGCACAAAGTGTGTTGATGGTTGATAGTTGATGGTTCGTGCTCGTAATCGTAATTCGTAATCGTGATCGTAATCGGGGCTCGAGACTCGAGGCTCGTTCCCGCCATGCGGACATCGGATATCGGACATCGGACCTGGGACCTGGGACCTAGGTTCTGCGCCCTGGGTTCTGGACTCGTGCTCGTAATCGTAATCGTCATCGTAATCGTGGTCGTAATCGAGTTGTTTGATGGAAGGTTGGAAGGTTGGAAGGTTGGAATCAGTTGATAGTTGATGGTTGATCGTTCGTTCTGTTCATCTCCCGTCTCTCATCTCCCGTCTCCCGTCTCCCGTCTCTCATCTCCCGTCTCCCGTCTCCCGTCTCTCATCTCCCGTCTCCCGTCTCCCGTCTCCCGTCTCTCGTCTCCCGATTCACCGATTCACCGACTCACCCATTCACCGCCCTTCAATGACAAATGCACAATGATCAATGACAAATGGAATGACCCCTTTGTGCCCTTCGTGACTTTGTGGTGAGTCTGCCCCCCGGTTCGCCGCTCATTCGACGCGCTTGAGAATCACCAGCGTCATGTCGTCGGACTGGGCGCACCCCATGGCGTGGTCCTGGACGGCGGTGACCACCCGCCGGATGAGCTGCTCCGCCGGCTTGTGGCGGTAGTCGGCGATGGCGCGCACCATGCGCTCCTCGCCGAACTCCTCGTGCTTGTCGTTGACGGCTTCGGTGATCCCGTCGGAGTAGAGCAGCAGCAGGTCCCCGGGCGCCAGCGGCATCGCCGTCTCCGCGAACGGGAACGATTCCATCACGCCCAGCACCACGCCGCCCTCCTCCAGCCGCCGCACTTCGCCGGCGCGGGTGATCAGGTAGGGGTAGTTGTGGCCGGCGTTGACGTAGCGCAGGTGGTGGGCGTCGCGCTGGAGCTGGGCGTAGAACATCGAGGCGAACTTGCCCGGCCGGGTGCAGTGATAGATCTGGGTGTTGGCCCGCTGGACGCACTCGGCCGGCGTCGCGTGCAGCAGGGTCTGGGTCCGGACGGTGGCCTGCACGTTGGACATGAGCAGCGCCGCCGGCATCCCCTTCCCCGAGATGTCGCCGATGGAAAACGCCAGCCGGTCCGTTCCCAGCGGGATGAAGTCGTAGAAGTCGCCGCCCACTTCTTTCGCCGGCAGGCTCTTGCCCACGAGCTCGTACCCCGGCAGCGCCGGCGATTCCGTGGGCAGCAGGTTGACCTGGATCTCATACGCCAGCCGCAGGTCCTCCTGCATCCGGGCCAGCGCCGCCTCCTCCTCCAGCAGCCGGGCGTTCTCGATCACCTGGGCCGACTGTGTGGCGATGATGGCCAGCATCCGCTGGTCCTCGTGGCTGAATCCCTCCGGCGTCTTCTTGTTGAACAGGGCGATCTGGCCGATCATCTTCCCCTTGGCCATGAGCGGCACGCTCAGCAGGGAGCGGATCGACGCGCCTTCGCCGGCGGCGTACTGGAAGCGCGGGTCGCGCGCCAGGTCGTTTACCACGAGCGGCTGCTGGTTCTTGAGCATCCAGCCGGTGAGGCTCACGTCCAGCCGGTAGGGCCGGTCGAACCGCGACTGGTCGATGCGGCGCACGACGGTGTGGAACTGGTTTTCCTGCCGCCCGGTGTCCAGCAGCAGCACCGCTCCCTGTTCCACCTCCATGTGCTTCACGCACTTCTGGGTGATCAGGTCCAGGATCTGCTGCACCGCCATCGCCGAGCCGATGGCGGTGGCGATCTCGTTGATGATCGACAGCTCCTTGACCGACCGGCGCAGCCGGCCGAGTTCCGCCTCCTGGGCCTGGACCTTCGCGGCCAAATCCTCGCTGCTCATGGAACACCCCCGTGCTGCGGCCCGCGGCCGCCGGCGTTTTGCGTGATCGGCTGGTTTGCCTTCAGCATACAAGGGGACCCGCCCGGTGTAAACATCTAACTATCCGATTGACCTTTCAGTTTTGGCTCCGTTACAATGGACATAACTATTTCGTCCTCACCAGCATGTGGCCGGATGCGTCGGATCGGCGGGCGTATCGGAGCGGTCTGTCGCTCCGGGAAGGATGCGCCGGGAGCGCGGACATGGCCATGGAACGGGCTTTCAAAAAGGAGATCGAATCGCTCGAGGCGGTCTTCGCCTTCGTCGACGAGTTCCGCCGGCAGGAACTTATCCCCGACGAGCCCCTCTACGCCGTGAAGCTGGCGCTGGAGGAGCTGTTCACCAACATGGTGAAGTACCACCCCGAGTCCCGCCGGGAGGTGGTGGTCCGCCTGGAACGGGTGGCCGACGAGCTGGTGGGAACGCTGACCGATTCCGAAGTGGAGCCGTTCGACGTGACCCTCGTGCCCGCCCCCGCGGAGCCGCCCCTGGAGAAGCGCCGTCCGGGCGGCCTGGGCCTGCACCTGGTGCGGCAGATGGTGGACGACCTGCGCTACGTCCACACCGGCGGCAGCAGCACGGTGATTTTCGTCAAGAAGTTGAGGTGACCGCATGCTAGACGTGAAGATCGGCATCGACGGCGACATCCGGCTCGAGGGGCGCTTCGACGCCGCCCAGGTCCAGACCGCCCGGGCGGTGTTCGACACGATCACCACGTCCGCCCGCGTGGACTTCAGCGCCCTGGAGTACATCTCCAGCGCCGGCCTCGAAGTGCTGCTGGCCACCCAGCGGCGGCTCATGGGCGCCCAGCACGCGTTGACGCTGGTCCACCTCAATCCGCACATCCGGAACGTGTTCCGGTACGCCGGCTTCGAGCATATCTTCAAGATCGAGTGAGGCGGGGGACGCCCGGACGCCGCGCGGGGGAAGCGGCCGGCCGGATGCTCTTTTGGCTCGGTATTCAGCGGACGGTCCGTCACGGGACGACGGAGGGGTCGTGCGGACAATAAAATTCACCAACCATTGCCGCCCGGCGCGGTAATTGGATCAAGACCGCATCACATTCCGTCCGGAGCAGGAACTCCGGCAGGAAAAAGGAGGTTGCTATGACCACCGGAGACAACGTGCCTCAGGCCGGCAACAAGTACTGGCTGCCGGTAGCGCTCGGACTGGCGCTGGTGGGTGTCGTGGTGTATTTCCTGTTCTTCTACCCGCCGGTGCAGAACCAGGAAGCCGGCGGCACCATCGCGGGGGCCCAGAAGGCGGACAAGTACCAGTCCCAGCAGTTCGGCGAGCAGGACGTGGTCCTGCAGGACACCGAGCTGCAGGCCATCCTGCAAAACGACCAGGTCCAGAAGCTGATCCAGGATGACAGCTTCCAGAAGGCCTTCGCGGCGAAGGAAGTCCAGGCCGCCCTGGCCAACAAGGACGTGCTCGCCGCCCTGTCCAACAAGGATGTGCTGGCGGCGCTCGCCAACAAGGACGTGATGGCCGCGCTGGCCAACCGGGATGTCGCCGCCGCCCTCGGCAGCCGCGACGTGGCCGCCGCGCTGGCCAACAAGGACGTGCTCGCCGCGCTGGGGAGCCGCGACGCTTTCGCCGCGCTCGCCAACAAGGACGTGCTCGCCGCCCTGTCCACCCGTGATGTCCGGATCGCCATGACCAGCCGGGAAGCCATCGCGGCGCTGTCCAACAAGGATCTGTTCGCCGCGCTCTCGAATCGGGATGTGGCTGCGGCCCTCTCCAACAAGGACGTCGCCGCGGCCCTGTCCGGCAAGGACATGCTCGCCGCGCTGTCCAACAAGGACGTGCTCGCCGCCCTGTCCAACAAGGACGTACTCGCCGCCATGGGGAGCAAGGACATGATCGCGGCGCTGTCCAACAAGGACCTGTTCGCCGCCCTGACGAGTCGGGACGTGGTGGCCGCCCTGGCCGGCCGGGATGCGGCGTCGCCGCTGTCGGGGAAGGAGATGGCGGACCTGCTGTCGAGCAAGGGCTTCGCCGTGGCCATGTCAAACCGTGACGTGCGGGCCGCCCTGGACAGCCGGGAGTTGCTCGCCGCCATGTCCAACAAGGATCTGCTGGCGGCCCTGTCCAACAAGGATCTCGTGGCCGCCCTGGGGAACCGGGACCTGCTCGCCGCCTTGTCGAACAAGGACATTTTTGCCGCCCTGTCCAACCGGGACTTCGCCGCCGCCCTGGGCAGCCGGGACCTGCTCGCCGCCATGAGCAGCCGGGACTTCTTCTCCGCCCTGGCCAGCCGGGACCTCTTCGCCGCCCTGTCCAACAAGGACTTCTTTGCCGCCTTGTCCAACAAGGATCTCGCCGCCGCATTGGGCAACCGCGACATGGCCGCCGCCCTGGGCAACCGTGATTTCGCCGCCGCATTGACCAACAAGGATTTCTTCGCGGCCCTGTCCAATAAGGACTTCTTCGCCGCGCTGTCCAACAAGGATGTCGCCGCCGCCCTGGGCAACCGCGACTTCCTCGCCGCCATGGCCAACAAGGACTTCGCTGCGGTGATGGCTGACAAGAACTTCGCCGCCGCCGTGTCCGACCGGAACTTCGCCGCGGCGATGGGCAGCCGGGATTTCTTCAGCAACATGATGAGCCGGGACCTGAGAGCCAACGAGGGGAAGTAGAACTTCCCGAACCTCCTCCGGACCGGGGCGCCGAGCCCCGGTCCGGCTTTTGACGTCTGGCGCGGATGCATGCGTTGATCCGGCCGACGGTTCGCCCGACACGGGAGCGCATCCGGATTGAAGACGGACTTGCTCCCGGTCGGGTTTGGACCGCCGGCGGTCCTGTTTGGCCGGCGCGTCGCCGGCGGCCTGAAATCCACCCGGGGGTGAACCATGCGCAGTTGCCGGCGGGCGTGGATGGTGGCGTTCCTGGCGGCCGTGCTGGCCGCCGTTCCGGTCCGGGGCGGGTTGCAGACTATCGAGACGGACAACCTCCGGCTCATCTACTTCGGCAAGCTGCACGCGTACATCGTCCCCCACGTGGCCCGCTGCCTGGAGAACTCCCTCAAGACCCACCGGGAGGTCTTCGGCTACGAGCCCACCGGCAGGATCACCGTCCTGCTCCACGACTTCAACGATTATGCCAACGCCTCGGGCGGCGCCATCCCCGTGAACCACGTCATGCTGGGACTGGCCCCCTTCGCCCACGACTTCGAGACCATGAGCGTGAACGAGAGCATGAACGCCATCATGAACCATGAGCTCGTCCACGTGGTTGCCTCCGACCAGGCCGCCGGCGGCGACCGCACCAGCCGGAGCCTGTTCTTCGGCAAGGTCCGCCCCGTCGACGACAACCCGCTGTCGCTCCTCTACGGGTACATGACCAGCCCGCGCGAGTACGCGCCTCGCTGGTACCACGAGGGGATCGCCGTCTTCATGGAGACGTGGCTCGCCGGCGGCCTCGGCCGGGCCATGGGGGCCTACGACGAAATGGCCTTCCGCGCCATGGTGCTGGACAACAAGCCCATCTTCGACCTGGTCGCCCTGGAGGCCGCCGGCACCAAGATCGACTTCCTCGTCGGGGTGAATTCCTACCTGTACGGCACCCGTTTCATGAGCTACCTGGCGCTCACCTACGGCCCCGAAAAAGTCATCGGGTGGGTGAAACGCACCGACGGCAGCGCTGCCTATTTCGTCGGGCAGTTCAGGCAGGTGTTCGGCCGCTCCGTCCACGAGGTCTGGGCCGACTGGATCCGCTGGGAGAAGGAATTCCAGGCGAAGAACCTGGCCGCCATCCGGGCCCATCCGGTCACCGCCGACCGGGCGCTCTCGCCGCTCCCGCTGGGCTCGGTCTCGCGGCCCGCCTACGACCCGGCGACCCGGACACTGTACGCGGCGGTGAACTATCCCGGGCAGATCGCCCATCTGGCGGCCATCGACACCGAGCGCGGCACCGTGCGCAAGCTGCTCGACGTCAAGGGGCCGGCGATGTTTTTCGTCGCCTCGCTCGCCTTCGACCCGGCCTCGGGCACGCTCTTCTACACCACCGACAACAACGACTGGCGGGACATCCGGGCCGTGGACGTGCGCACCGGCCAGGACCGGACCCTCCTCAAGGACGTCCGGGTGGGCGACCTGGCCTTCAACCCCGCCGATCGCTCCCTCTGGGGCGTGCGGCACTATAACGGCATCGCCACGGTGGTGCGGATACCCCATCCGTACACCGAGTGGAACCAAGTCTTCACCTTCCCCTACGGCAAGGACATCTACGGCCTGGCGGTCTCGCCCGACGGGGCGTCCATCTGCGCGGCGCTCGGCGAGATCACCGGCCGCCAGACGCTCATCCGAATGGACACGGCCGCCGTGCTCGCCGGCGGCAAGGACTACGAGACGCTGTTCGATTTCGAGAACTCCGTCCCCGCCGACTTCGTGTTCACCCCCGACGGCCGCGGCCTGGTGGGCTCCTCCTACTACACCGGCGCCTCCAACCTGTTCCGCTACGATCTGGCCACGAAGGAGATGGCCATCCTCACCAACTGCGAGACGGGCTATTTCCGCCCGGTGCCCCTGGCCGACGGCCGGCTGCTGGCCATGCGCTACACGAGTCAGGGCTTCCTGCCGGTGGAAATCGAGCGCCCCGCTCCGGCGCAGGCGGCGGCCATCCGGTTCCTCGGACAGGAGGTGGTGGAGACCCACCCCATCGTCAAGACCTGGAAAGCCGGCTCCCCCGCCGACATCGACCTGCCGGCGCTCACGCGCTACGAGGGACCGTTCCAGGGCCTGTCCAACATCCGCCTGGCCTCCGCCTACCCGGTGGTGGAGGGGTACAAGGACACCGCCGCCGTGGGCGCCCGGCTGCATTTCCTCGGCCCCATGGCGCTCCACAACCTGGACGTCACCTTGTCCTACTCGCCCGACACGGCGCTCCCCTCCGACGAACGATTCCACGTGAACGCCCACTACGCCTACATGAACTGGAAGGTCACCGCCAAGTACAACGCCGGCGACTTCTACGACCTGTTCGGCCCCACCAAGACGAGCCGCAAGGGGTACTCCGGTGCGGTGGAGTACCGCCGCAACCTTATCTACGACGAGCCGCGCACCATGGACTACACCCTCGAGGTGGCCGCCTACGGCGGGCTGGACCGCTTGCCCGACTACCAGAACGTCGTGGCGCCCTACGACAAGATGCTGGAATTCGGCGCGACGTGGAACTACACGAACTGCCGCTCCTCGCTCGGCTCGGTGAACTACGAGAAGGGCTACGACTGGGACATCGCCGCCGGGTGCAGCGTGGTGAGCGGGTCGGCCTACCCTCGCGCCCTGACCAACTTCGACGTCGGCGTCCCGTTCGGGCCGGCCCATTCCTCGCTGTGGCTGCGCACGTCGGCCGGCTACTGCTACGGCGGGCGGACCGACCCGTTCGCCAACTTCTTCTTCGGCGGCTTCGGCAACAACTGGGTGGACCACCAGGAGGTGCAGCGTTACCGCGAGTACTACAGCTTCCCCGGCGTGGAGCTCAACGAGGTAGGCGGCAAGACCTACGGCAAGGCGATGGTGGAGTGGTGCCTGCCGCCGCTGCGCTTCCAGCACCTGGGCACCACCCAGTGTTTCGCCACCTGGGCCCGCCCGGGGCTGTTCGTGGCGGCGCTCGCCACCGACTTCGACAACGCCGACTTCCGGCGCAAGGTGCTCGACGTCGGCGCGCAGATGGATTTCCGGATCATCGTGCTGTCCACCATGAACCTGACATTTTCGCTGGGTTACGCCATGGCCTTCGAAGACGGACACAAACCCGTGGACGAGATCATGATCTCGCTGAAGATATTCTGATGATCCTGGCCGTCCTGCCCATCCTGCTGTTCCTCGGCGGGCTGCTGCTGCTCGACAGCTACAAGCTCGTCCGCCTGCCGGCGGTGCTGCTGGCGATCGCCGCCGGCGGCCTGGCCGCGGGCGCGACCTGGTGGGCCGGCCCGCCGCTGTTGGCGCTCTTCGGCGGGGACCTGACCCTGTACACCCGCTACGGTGCGCCGGTCGTCGAGGAGGCGGCCAAGGCCGCGCCGCTGGTGCTGCTCATGGCCGCGGGACGGATCGGTTTCATGGTGGACGCGGCCATCTACGGGTTCGCCCTGGGCACGGGGTTCGCCGTCGTGGAGAATGCCATCTACATCAACGCCCTGCCCGACGCCACCCCGTTCGTCTGGGTGGTGCGCGGCTTTGGCACCGCCACCATGCACGGCGGCGCCACGGCCATCTGCGGGATCATCGCCAAGACGCTGGAGGGTCGCCGCGGGGAGGCGGCCGCCGCCGCGCCGGCGGCACCGGATGCGGCTGCGGCGAATCCCGCGCCGGCCCGGGCCCGCGGCGGCGCCGCCGCGCTGGCCGCCGACTTTCTGCCGGGGCTGGCCGCGGCGGTGGCGCTGCACTCGGTGTTCAACCACTTCTTCTTCTCGCCGGCGGTGTCCACCCTCGTCATCCTGCTGGTGTTCCCCGCCCTGATCTCGCTGGTGTTCGTGCGCAGCGAGCGGGCGCTGCGGCGCTGGCTCGGCGCCGGTTTCGACGCCGACACCGCCCTGCTGGAGCTCATCGAGTCGGGTGAGTTCCCCGACTCGCCCATGGGGCGCTACCTCCAGGCGCTGCGGGCCCGCTTCCCCGGGCCGGTGGTGGCGGACATGCTCTGCTACATCCGGCTGCACGTGGAGCTCTGGATCCGCGCCAAGGGCCTCCTGATGCTGCGGGGCATGGGGCTGCCCGCGCCGGAGGACCCCGAGATCGCCGCCAAGTTCAAGGAGATCGACTTCCTCGTCCGCAGCATCGGCCGCACCGGGCGCCTGGCGCTGGCGCCGGTGCTGCAGGCGCGGAGCCGCGACCTGTGGCAGATTTACATGCTGGACCGGAAATATTGACCGGTTGGACCAACCCCGGCGCTGGTGGGTTGTAATTGAGATGAAGGAACTGGCTGACGCGCAACTCGTGCGGGCGTGCCTGGACGGCCAGCTGGCGGCCTTCGCCGAACTGGTGGACCGCTACCAGGGAGTTGTTTACAACGCCGCCTACCGGATCACCGGCACGGCCGAGGACGCCCGCGACGTCACCCAGACGGTCTTTGTCAAGGCCTATACCCATTTGGACCGTTACCAGCCGCGCCACGAATTCTTCAGCTGGGTGTTCCGGATCGCGGTGAACGAGTCCATCAACTGCCTGAAGCGCAGCCGCCGGCTGGTGGAGCTGTCGGAGGCCAACGCGCCCTTTGATGCGCGCGACCCCGAGGCCGCCTGCGCCGCCGGCGAGGCCGAGGGTCGGCTCCTGGACGCGCTGCGGCGGATCAAGGTGGACTACCGGATCGTCATCGTGATGCGTCACTTCCTGAACTGCTCGTACCGCCGGATCGCCGACGTCCTGGGCGTGCCCGAAAAGACGGTCAAGTCGCGGCTGTTCACCGCCCGCCACCGCATGCGGGACATCCTGTCGCGGCGAGGGATGGAAATTCATGGCTGACCATACCATCGACGACCTGATGCAGCGGGAGATCGACGGCGCCACCAGCGCCGCCGACAGCGCCCGGCTGCAGGACATTCTGTCCCGGGATCCGCAAGCCCGGGCCCGCTACGAGGAGCTGGCGGCGCTGGCCGCGGCGCTGGCGCGCGTGACGCCCGTGCCGCCGCCGCCGGACCTCAAGGACGACATCATGGCCGCGCTCCCCGCCGGCCGCTACCCGACCGCGCCGGCGCGCTGGCTGCCGTGGGGCCTGCACCTCCGTCCGGTGGTGCAGTTCGGGCTGGCCCTGGCGCTCGGGCTGGCGCTGGGCGTCGCCGCGAGCCTGCTGCTCGCGGGCGGACCGGCCGGCGAGCCGGGACTCGACGCCGTGGCCGGCACGCTCCTCGACCCGGCGGCGCGGGGTTTCCGGACGGTGGCCGAGGCGGACGTGGCGCTCCCCGCCGCCGGCGGCCGCGCCCGGCTGTCGCGCTCCCCGGCCTACCTCGCGGTGGGGCTGGAGCTGGCGGCGGACGCGCCGGCCACAGTGCGGCTTTCGGGCGCGGCTGGGCGCCTGCGGAGCGTCGGCGTGGTCCGCTCCGCCGGCGAGGTGGCAGCGCGCTGGACCGGCAACGCGCTGGTGCTGGAATTCACCGGCCCCTGCCGCTGCGTCTGCTTCTTCGCCCCGATGGACCGCGGCGGTATTGGAACCGCCGCGTCCGAGGCCGCCGTGCGCGAGGCGGCCGCCGCTGGCGTGCGGGTCACCGTCTCCTCCTCCGGCCGCACCTGGACGACCATCCTCGCCGCCCCGTAGTCTCGTGCTCGTAATCGGGCATCGGACATCGGAAATCGGACATCGGGGGAGCCGGACATTCACCACGAAGGCACGAAGGGCACAAAGAATCCAATCCATTTGTCATTTGTCATTGATCAATTCGCATTTGTCATTGGACGTTTGAGAGTGGTGAATAGGGAAATGGGGGAATGGGGGAATGGGGGAATCGGTGAATGGGAGTAATTTATTGGTTATTGATGATTGCTTATATTTTATTGGCTATTTGGAGCCGAGTCGGATTTTGCCGGAGCCCATCCGAAGCCCGATTTCCGAAGTCCGATTTCCGATGTCCGATTTCCGATGTCCGATTTCCAAAGTCCGATATCCGAATTCCGATGTCTGATGTCCGACCTTCCAACCTTTCAACCTTCAAACTCTTGCGGGTCCACCGAACCCGAAGTATAATATTCACAAATATTCGGCTGAATTGTGATTTTTACGTCACGCGAATGCCAGGCCCCCATGATCGGCTGATTCAGGGGTGACGGGGCCGAAACCACCGGCCGCAAGGCCGGACCGACGCGAACCCATCACGCGCACAACGACCGAGGCGGGTACGGGTGGAGTGTCCCCGCTCCGCTGGCCTGCCCGCACCGCCGGACCCTCCCGCCGCTCCCGCCCCCATGGGACGATACGACCACCATTGGTTCCAAACCGACGGGCGCGGGCCGCCGCGGCGGCCCGGAAGGAGGGCGCGATGCAGACCGGGCGACAGGTTATCTGGATCGTGGTGTGGGCGGTCCTGCTGGCCGCATCGGCGGCCGCCGCCGATCAGTCCATCAGCGGCTTCGTCCGCGACGACTCGGGCGCCTTCGTCCCCGGCGCCGAGGTGACGCTGACGCACACCGGCATCGGCCTGGTGCGCCAGACGGCCACCGACGACCGCGGCTTCTACCTCTTCACGGCGATCCCCGTGGGCGGGTACACGCTGCGGGTGGACCTGGAGAGCTTCCTGCCGGTGACGGTCACCGGAATCGTCGTCGAGGTGGGGGACCGGAAGGACTTCCCGGTGACGCTGGAGGTGTTCGCCGTCAGCGTGGCCGTGGAGGTAAAGGCTGAGGTGGAGCAGGTGGAGCTGACCACTTCCCAGCTCGACACGGTGATAAGCGGGATCATGATCACCGACCTGCCCCTGAACGGCCGCAATCCCCTGGACCTGTACTTGCTGACCCCGGGCGTGGTGAACGGGTCGGCCAACGGCAACCGGACCCGGAGCAACAACTACATGCTGGACGGGATGGACAACAACTGGTTCCCCGGTTTCCAAGCGACCATCTATACCAACGTGGACGCCACGGCGGAGTTCCGAGTGGTGACGTCCAACCCGTCGGCGGAGTATGGGCGCACCGGCGGGGCGGTCATCGACGTGGTCACCCGGAGCGGGACCAATGCCTTCCATGGCAACGCCTACTGGTTCCTGCGGGACGATCGCCTGGACGCGAAGACTTGGCAGGAGAACTTCTTCGGCGAGCCCAAGGGGGACTTCCGTCGCCAACAGTTCGGGGGGAGCCTGGGCGGGCCCGTCGTCCGCGATAATCTCTTCTTTTTCTTCAATGTCGAACGGCTCCTGCTCCGGATCAACACCATCACCATGGCCCTGGTGCCCACACAGGCCTATCGCGACACGGTGACCAACCCGGACATCGCCCGGATCTTCGCGCAGTACTACCCCCTGCCCAACACCGATATCTCGACGTACATCGATGAAAACGATGTGGCCATCAATGGCTTTCACGCCTTCTCCGGCACGTTGCCTGCTGAAGAGTTGCAACTGATGGCCAAGGCGGACTGGCTCCCCTCCCCCGCCCACACCCTCAGCGCGAGGTTCTCCATGGACCCATGGTCCATGCACGGGCTGCCGGCGCTGCCCTCGTCCGACCTGGGTACCCTCTGGAGAGACTATTTCATCTATCAAGGGACGCTCGGTTGGACCTGGATCGTGTCGCCGGCCTGCGTGAACGACGTCCGGGTGGGGTACACCCGGGTCAGCGGCGAGGAGTGGTATGCCGGCACGGACCAGCCGACCCTGTCGTTTTCGGAGTGGGGATACTCGGGAGGAGACATCACGTATTTCACCGATTTCGGCAACGGAGGCAACGGCGTTGGAATAATAAACACGGGGACCTTCGAGTTCAAGGACACGCTGAGCTGGACAATGGGCGCCCACGCCATCAAGTTCGGCTTCGACTTCCTGGCCATGCAGAACAACAGCGTGATGGGTGCGAACCAGAATCCGGTCTACAATTTCGAGCAGTCGTTCGGCCCGGCTGGGCCGAACACGCTGGCCAACATCGCCGCCGGCCTGACCGGGGCGATGCGCCAGGGGCTCAACGGCAACGGCCGGGAGTTCATCCCGGGGCTGAGCGACGAGCGGGGCTGGCGGCACAAGGAGTACGACTTCTTCGTCCAGGACGACTGGCGGATCCGGCCGTACCTGACCCTGAACCTGGGGCTGCGCTACGAGTGGCAGCCCGCCCCGTACGAGGTCAACGGCCTCATGGCCAACATCGGGTCCGACGCGGTCGGCCAGGGCTACCACCTGCCCAACCCGGACAACTACTACGACCCGGCCAACTGGGACACTCAAACCGGCGCCCCCATCTGGGTGGGGCAGGGTGCCGAGTTCTATTTCCCGGGCGACGGCCGGCCCCTCTACGATGCGCCCAAGACCAACTTCGCCCCGCGGGCGGGCTTCTCCTGGGACCCCTTCGGGGACGGCAAGACGGCGGTGCGGGCGGGCTACGGCATCTCCTACGACCGGATAACCGACCTGGTGCTCTCCATGTTCCAGCTACAGTACCCGTTCTCCCTGTTTGGGTCTTATTCCCCCGCCGAGGGCGGCCACTCGGGGGTCTGGCCGGATGTGGCCTACTTCGGCAGCGGCCTGCCCGTCCCGGCCGTGGAGCTGCACCTGCCGCCGGAGACGTTCACCCAGACCCACATCTTCAACACGGACTGGCGCCAGCCGTACGTCCAGACCTGGAACGTGTCGGTGCAGCGGGAGCTGTGGCCGGGACACCTCCTGAGCGTGGCCTACGTGGGCAGCGCCGGCGTCCACCTGCTCACCCGGCGGGACATCAATCAGATGCGCCACCCGTCGCCGGAGCTGATCCAGTCCCTGGCCGACAACGGCCTCGGCACCGATTCGGTCCCCTGGTCCGTCAACCGGTACCAGCGCCAGAATACCCAGTTTGAAAGCATCTGGCTCATCGACTCCAACGCCCACTCCACCTACCACGGGCTGCAGGTGGAGTTCAGCCGGCGCTTCCAGGCCGGGTTGCAGTGCCAGGCCAACTGGACCTGGTCCAAGGCGCTGGACGACAACTCCGAGATCTCTCCGGGCAACGCCTACACCGACCCCTACGACCTGGCATACGACCGCGGCTACTCGGACAACGACATCCGCCACGTGGTGAACGCCAGCTTCATCTGGCAGCTCCCCGTGGGACCGGGCCGGCGGTGTGGCGGGTCGCTGTCGGGCTTTTGGGGCGCCCTGGCCGGCGGCTGGCAGGTCAACGGGATCTTCCAGGCCCGCACCGGCCCGCCGCTGACGGTCTATGCCCCGCGGGACACCCTGGGCGGCGTGGGGATGCCCCGGCCCAACGTGCTGAGCTACGACGTGAACGCGGAGGGCAACCGGGTGGGCCCCACGGCGGACAACTTCACCGACTGGGACGTGGACATCAACCTGATGACGCCCAAGGGGAACGCGTACCGCGGGGCCTTCCGCGGGGCGGGGTACTGGAACGTGGACTTCTCCATCCTCAAGGAAGTGCGGATGCCGTGGTTCGGCGCCGAGGAGTCGACGCTGCAGTTCCGCCTGGAGGCGTTCAACCTGTTCAACCACACCAACTACGGTGTGCCGGAACTGCGGCTGAACTACGAGACAATGGGGTACACGTACTACACCTTCGCCAACCGCCAGATCCAGTTGGGGATGAAATTCATCTTCTGAAAACGGGGATGGAAGGGAGATGGTTGATAGTTGATGGTTGATAGTTGATGGTTCGTGCTCGTAATCGTAATTCGTAATTCGTAATCGTAATTCGTAATCGTGATCGTAATCGAGGCTCGAGGCTCGAGGCTCGAGGCTCGAGGCTCGAGGCTCGAGGCTCGAGACTCGAGGCTCGTTCCCGTAACGCGGACTTCGGAATTCGGACATCGGCGGCATCGCGCACAGCGCTTTGGATAGTGCGCAGCACCCTGGAGTGCGGCGGCTTGACGCCGCTTTGGATTCCGGAACGGTTTGTCGATTTGCGACGGCTGCAAAATATAAAGACGCTTCGCGTCGATCCAAAGCGCAGTCTAGCCTGCGTACTCCAGAGCGCTCGCGCGCTATCCAAAGACGCGTTCCGCGTCGATCCAAAGCGCGGCTGCGCAAATTTTTTTCGCAAAAACCTGAACACTCGCCGACTCATCCGTTAATTAATTCAGAAGCCGCATGATTCCATTCCTCAGGAGGCCGAGATGAGCCACTGGCCCCACGCACCCGTCCACCGTCTCGTCGAGAAGGGCACGTTCATCGTTACGGGCGGAACCTATCTCAAGCACCATTTTCTCAACACACCCGCCAAGCGCACCTGGGTGCAGGACTGCCTCTTCGAGCTGGCCGATGCCTACAACTGGCTGCTCCAGGCCTGGTCCATCCTGATCAACCACTATCATTTCGTCGCCCTCTCGCCCAGCGATCCAAGCAACCTGGAGGTTTTTCTCGGCCAACTCCACACCTGCACGGCCGAGCACCTCAACCGGCTGGACGGCACGCCCGGCCGCCGCGTCTGGTACCAGTCCTGGGACACCGCCATCACCTATCAGACGTCCTACTTCGCCCGGTTGCGCTACGTGCATGAGAATCCCGTGCACCACGGGCTGGTGCGGACGGCCACCGCGTACCCGTGGTGCTCGGCGGGGTGGTTCGAACGCACCGCCAGCCGGGCGTTCCAAAGCACCGTGTCCAGTTTCAAGATCGACCGGGTGAAGGTGTACGATGATTTTTAGCCGTCGGAGATCTCGCCTTCGCGCACAGCGCTCTGGATAGCGCGAAGCGCCGTGGAGTGCGGCGCTGGACGCCGCTTTGGATAGCACGCAGTGCTTTGGAGTGCGGCGGCTGGACGCCGCTTTGGATTCCGGAACGGTTTGTCGATTTGCGACGGCTGTAAAATCCAAAGACGCTTCGCGTCGATCCAAAGCGCAGTCTAGCCTGCGTACTCCAGAGCGCTCGCGCGCTATCCAAAGACGCGTTCCGCGTCGATCCAAAGCGCGGCTGCGCAAATTTTTTTCGCAAAAACCTGAACACTCGCCGACTCATCCGTTAATTAATTCAGAAGCCGCATGATTCCATTCCTCAGGAGGCCGAGATGAGCCACTGGCCCCACGCACCCGTCCACCGTCTCGTCGAGAAGGGCACGTTCATCGTTACGGGCGGAACCTATCTCAAGCACCATTTTCTCAACACACCCGCCAAGCGCACCTGGGTGCAGGACTGCCTCTTCGAGCTGGCCGATGCCTACAACTGGCTGCTCCAGGCCTGGTCCATCCTGATCAACCACTATCATTTCGTCGCCCTCTCGCCCAGCGATCCAAGCAACCTGGAGGTTTTTCTCGGCCAACTCCACACCTGCACGGCCGAGCACCTCAACCGGCTGGACGGCACGCCCGGCCGCCGCGTCTGGTACCAGTCCTGGGACACCGCCATCACCTATCAGACGTCCTACTTCGCCCGGTTGCGCTACGTGCATGAGAATCCCGTGCACCACGGGCTGGTGCGGACGGCCACCGCGTACCCGTGGTGCTCGGCGGGGTGGTTCGAACGCACCGCCAGCCGGGCGTTCCAAAGCACCGTGTCCAGTTTCAAGATCGACCGGGTGAAGGTGTACGATGATTTTTAGCCGTCGGAGATCTCGCCTTCGCGCACAGCGCTCTGGATAGCGCGAAGCGCCGTGGAGTGCGGCGCTGGACGCCGCTTTGGATAGCACGCAGTGCTTTGGAGTGCGGCGGCTGGACGCCGCTTTGGATTCCGGAACGGTTTGTCGATTTGCGACGGCTGTAAAATCCAAAGACGCTTCGCGTCAATCCAAAGCGCAGTCTAGCCTGCGCACTCCAGAGCGCTTCGCGCTATCCAAAGCGCTTCGCGCGCGGGCCAGAGTGCCGAATCCGTGATGAAATTCGAAAAAGAATTTGGGTTATTTGCCTATTCGCCGGTTCGCCCATTCGCCGGCTCGCCCATCCACCTATTCACCTATTTCACCTATTCACCCATTCACCCATTCACCCATTCACCTATTCACCCTCGTATGGCTTGTCCGGCGGGTACTTCTTCTCCAGCGCCTTGAACCGGGGGTGCGACAGGAGCGGTTTGAATTCCGGCTGAAGTTTGATCATGTTGATGTTCTCATACGGCGCGGGATGGCTGAAATAGTATTCCAGCTGGTCCAGGGCCTGGTCGTTTTCCCCAAACCGGGCGTAAACCATCGCCAGAGCGTATACACATTGCAAGTGGCCCGCGTCGTCCCTCTCCCACGGGATCATCTCCACGGCTTCCCGGGCCATCCGGATGGCTTCCTCTTTTCTGCCCAAGCCACGCATGATTTCACTGCGGGTGGCCAGCAGGCGCGCTTCCTGGCCCTTGCCCCGCCGCTCCTGCTCCAGCTTCTCCAGCCGGCGCAACGCCTCGGTGTACGCCGCCCGCGCCTCTTCCCTCCGGCCCATCCCGTCCAATCCACGACTTACCCACACCGCCTTCAAGGGAATCTCAAAAGCAAAGCTACCCTCATCTATAATATCCTCGAGACTGCGGACGTGCTCCAGAAATCGCTCATAATGAGCGGTCCAGTACAGATAGCGAACATAAAAATACGATTTCTGCACCTTCTGCCGCAGAGCGGGCGTAAGGCTGTTCAGGTATCTCACCGCCTTCGCCGGGTCGCCGTCCCGCCGGACGTAGAGCCATGCCATCTGCAGGTATGGGTAGACCTCTATCGCCTCCGGATCCACGGCCATGGCCCGCTTTAGAGTCCGTTCGGCATCGGCGTAGCGCTGAAATCTGACATAGTAGTAGCCCAGAATATTGTGAGCATACCCATTAGCTGGGTGGAGTTGAACAAGCCGTTCCTTGTACCGGAGCCCTTCATTGAATTTTCCCTGACTCATGGCAAATGAACCGAGATTGTGCAAGATGGCCGGTGCACCCGGCCGGCCCTGCTCGGCCAGGAGGGTTTCCTGCTCGGCCAGCTGGTAGTCGGCCTTGAAGCGGGCATACCACCCGCCTAACGCCATGTGATAAATCGGGTTGTCCGGCTCCAGCTCTCCCCACTTCTGCAAGGCCTTCCAGGCCAGCGCCGCCCGCCGCTCGCTGCGGTCATCAAAAATATATCGGAAATAGTCGTGAACAGTATACTGGCCGTCCAAGGCTTCCCAGAACCCCGGATCCAGCGCGGCCGCCTTTTCGTAAAACTTCAACGCCTCGTCGAGGTTCAAGGCGGTTATCTCTTTCATCTTTTCGTTGCCCTTCATATAGCTATCGTACGCCGCGGCGTTCCGGGTGTAGAGCGGCCGGCCATCCTTGTCCCTGTAACCCTGCCACTCGCCGTCCACCAGCTTCACCACCAGCGCCGCGCCCACCTTCTCCGCGATCAGCGACTGCTTCCCCAGGATGTCCGCCGCCGTCTCGTCGTACTGCTCGTTCCACAGGTGCATCCCGTCGGCGGCCCGGATCAGCTGCGCCGTCACCCGGATCCGCTCCGCCCCCGCCGCGCCGCCCTGCCACCGCACCGACCCCTCCAGCAGGTAGTCCACTCCCAGCTCGGACGCGATCTGAGAGACTTTTTTCGGGCTCTTCTTGTACTCCATCACGCTGGTCCGCGCCGCCACGCTCAGCCCGTACACCTGCGCCAACCGCCCGGTGATCTCCTCCGTCACTCCGTCCGCCACGTACTCCTTGTCCGGCGCCCCCAGGTTCTCGAACGGCAGCACCGCCAGCTTCAGCCGCACCGGCCGCCACGGCTTCTCCGTTGGGCGCCACGGCGCCCAGAGGTAAATGCCGGCTCCAATCGCGGCGAGGAGCAGGACCGCGGCGACCCCGGCGGGCCAGCGCTTCCAGAGCGGCCGCCTCATCGGCACCGCCGTCGCCTGCGCCACCGGCGTCGGGCCCGTCACCGGCGACGGCGTCGCCGGACCGCCCGCCACGACTCGCGCCACGCCCCGCAGGTCCACCGCCAGGTCCGCCAGCGTCTGGTATCTGTCCGCGGGATCCTTCGCCAGCGCCTTGGCGATCACTCCGTCCAGTTGGATGGGCACCCCCGTCCGCAGCCCCGTCAGCGGCTCCGGCGCCTCGTTGAGGATCCCGTACATCACCGCCTGCGGATACTCGCCGGCAAACGGCGGCCGCCCCGCCACCGTCTCGTACAGCACCACCCCCAGCGACCACACGTCCGTCCGGGCGTCCGTGCTCTCCCCCCGCGCCTGCTCCGGCGACATGTACCCGGCCGTCCCCAGCGTCGTCCCCGTCCGCGTCACCGCCGACCCCGCCGCCAGCTTCGCCAGCCCGAAGTCCAGCACCTTCACCAGCCCGTCCGAGGTCAGGAACAGGTTGGCCGGCTTCACGTCCCGGTGCACGATCCCCTTGGCATGGGCGTGGGCCAGCCCCGCCGCCGCCTCCTGCGCGATCCGCAGCGCCTCTTCCAGCGGCAGCGGCCCCTTCGCAATACGCTCCCGCAGCGTCTCGCCGGCGTAGCACGCCATGGCGATGTAGATCTGCCCGTCGGCCGTCTCGGCCACTTCATGAATGTTGCAGATGTTCGGATGGTCCAGCGCCGCGGCCGCCTGCGCCTCGTGCAGGAACCGCCGCTTCGCCGCCTCGTCCCGGCTCAGCTCCGGCGGCAGGAACTTGAGCGCCACGGCGCGCCGGAGCCGGGTGTCCTCGGCCCGGTACACCACGCCCATGCCCCCCGCGCCCAGCTCCTCGACGATGTGGTAATGCCCCACGGTCTGGCCGATCATGGACACCCCCCGCCCGCCGCCAATGCCCTCATTCAACTGATCGTTGTTGCCATCATTTTAGCACAGGGCGCGGGGCTCGAGACTAGCGGCTAGAGGTTCGAGGCTAGAGGCTCGTTCCCGTCCCCGCGTGCTCGTGATCGTAATCGTACTCGTGATCGTAATTCGTAATCGAGGCTCGAGGCTAGAGGCTAGAGGCTTGTTCCCGTTCCCCCGTGCTCGTGCTCGTAATCGTAATCGTCATCGTAATCGTGGTCGTAATCAAGTTGTTTGAAGGTTGGAAGGTTGGAAGGTTGGAAGGTTGGAAGGTTGGAAGGTTGGAAGGTTGCAATCAGTTGATAGTTGATGGTTGATCGTTCGTTCTGTTCATCCACCTTCTCTCGTCTCCCGTCTCCTGATTCACCGATTCACCGATTTCACCCATTCACCCTTTCACTCATTCACGGCTCTCCAATGACAAATGCAAAATGATCAATGGCAAATGACAAATGGAAATGTCTCTTTGTGTCCTTTGTGCCTTCGTGGTGAATAGGGCTGGATCGGGGAGGGTGGATCGATTACGATTACGATTACGATTACGATGACGATGACGATCACGATCACGATTACGAATTACGATCACGATTACGAGCACGAACGTGAAAACGCAGCGCTCAACCATCAACCATCAACGATCAACCTTGAGCGGTCGCGGACCGGCAGCGGTTCCGACGCAGCGACCCATGACAGGAGGCAGCCGTGACCCAGTGGTTTGAGGACGACGCGTTCTGGTCCGATTACCAGACGTTCATCTTCCAGGGCGGGCAGCTCAGCGACCCGATGCGGGACGTGGACCGTTCGCTGCGGCTCGCCGCGCCGCTGCCCGCCGGGGCGGCGGTGCTGGACCTGTGCTGCGGACCGGGCCGGCACACCGTGGAGCTGGCGCGCCGCGGGTACCGGGTCACCGGGGTGGACCGCACTGCCGCCTACCTGGCCGAGGCCGAGCAGGCCACCGCCGACGCAGGACTCGCCGTGGAACTGGTTCAGGAAGACATGCGCACGTTTTGCCGGCCCGGGGCGTTCGACGCGGCGTTCAACCTCTACACGTCGTTCGGCTACTTCCCCGATCCCGCCGACGACCGGCGGGTGGCGGAAAACCTCCACGCCTCGCTCCGCGCCGGCGGCGTCCTGGTGATGGAGCTGATCAGCCGCGAGGTGCTGGCGAGCGGCTTCCGGGCGCGCGACTGGAGCCGCCTGGCCGGTCCGGGCAGCCCCATCGTTCTCGAGGAGCGGCGCCTGAGTCAGGACTGGGCCTGGATCGAGTCGGACTGGACCCTCCTTTTTCCCGACGGCCGCACCCAGACCCGCACCGTGGGTCACCGTCTCTACTCCGGCACCGAGCTGGCGGCGCTCCTTCGGGGCGCCGGCTTCGAGCCGGTGACGCTCCACGGCGGGCTGGACGGCCGCCCCTACGACCACACCGCCTGGCGGCTGGTGGCCGTGGCGCGGAAAGGCTAGCGCGGCGGTGGGCGGGTACTACGACAAGAAGCTCGCAGCGGAGCGGCTCCGGCGCTGCTACGAGCTGGCCCCGCCCCGGGTCCACCAGTACCTGGATGCGGAGATCCGCCATGTCCAGGGCTATCTCACCCCCGACTGCCGGGTGCTGGAACTGGGGTGCGGCTACGGGCGCGTGCTGGCCGCCCTGGTTCCGGCAGCGGCGCTCGCGGTGGGTATCGACACGTCACGCGCCAGCCTCGCCGCGGCCCGACGGTGCCTGACGGCTTTCTCCAACTGCCGCCTGCTGGCCATGGACGCCGCAGCGCTGGGCTTCCGCGACGGTACGTTCGATGTGGTGGCCTGCATTCAGAACGGCATTTCGGCATTCCACCGCGATCCGGCCACGCTCGTCCGGGAAGCCTGCCGGGTGGTCCGCCCCGGCGGCACCGTGCTGTTCTCGAGCTACGCCGGCGCCTTCTGGGAGCACCGGCTGGACTGGTTCCGCCGCCAGGCGGCCGCCGGCTTGCTGGGCCCCATCGACGAGGCCCGCACCGGGAACGGCACGATCGTCTGCGCCGACGGTTTCACCGCCACGACGTTCGGCCCCGCCGACTGGCTCAAGTTGACGGCGGGCCTGCCGGCAGCCGTCCGAATCGTAGAGGTTGACGGATCCAGCATTTTCTGCGAACTTAGTATTGACACCATCTGAACAGGATCACCGGAATGACTGCTGACACGGGGACCCCCGCCATCGGCTCGTCCTCCGCCGGCACACCCGCCTGGCGGACGTACACCATGATCGCAGCGGTCATGCTGCTCTATGCCGGACTGTTCGCGCTGAACGGCCTGAGCTGGCGGTGGGACTTCCAGAGCAACGCGGGGCTCCGGCTGTCGCCGGCTCCGGACGGAATGACCGTCCAGGCCACGGTTCCCGGCGGCGAGGCGGACCGCGCCGGACTCCGGCCCGGCGACCGGTTGCACCGCGTCAACGGACGAATCATCCGGACCCGCGTGGATTACCGCCTGGCGGAACAGAGCCTGCCGGGCGACCGGCCGGTCCGCATCGAACTGGAGCGGGACGGGCGCCGGTTGCCGGTCGCCGTCGGCAATCCCGTGACCGTGCCATGGGTCAGTCTGGCGATCACGACCGCCATCGTTCTGCTGTATCTGGGCATCGGCGGTTTTTCCGTCTGGCGGCGCCGCTCCGACCCGCGGATCCGTGTTTTTTTTCGAGTCACGGTGCTGGCACCCCTGACCGTGCTCATCCCGGATTACTGCGAGGGTCAGGGGGACGCGCTGTCCGTGGTGCTGACCCTGGCGCTGGCCCTGGCGCGCGGCGGCTTGATCGGCTCCGAGATCCACCTGGCGGCGGTGATCCCGGAACCGAAGACAATCGTGCGACGGCACGCCTGGCTGCTACCGGTACTGTATATCACCGGCATCCTGTCCGCCATGGCGGCCCAACTTCCCTATCTGGCCCAACTGGCCGGGCTGGCGGTCTCACCGCCGTGGGCGCTGACCCTGACCCGCCAGTTCCAGATGATGTATCTGGGATTCGGTCCCGCCGGCGTCCTCGCCGCGTTGGCTCACACCCATCTCACCCTGCCCGCGGGCGCGCCGCGACGGCAGACCCGCGTGGTGCTCGCCGGCGTGGTCCCCTGGGCGTTCAGCCTGTTCTTCGCGCTGGGCAGCTGGCTGATCGCCGGCCGGATCACCGAGTTCGTGATCTGGTTCAACCTGATCGCCATCGTGCCGGTGCCCGTCGCCTTCGCCCTGGCCATCTTCCGCCACCGCCTGTTCGACGTGGAGCTGGTGATCCGCAAAAGCATCATCTACGCGGCGCTCACCGGTGTCATCTTCCTCATCTACTACGGCGCCCTCGGCCTGGGCGGCAGTCTGGCGACCCTGCTGTTTCATCCGATCCATCCCGTCTGGCTCATGGTCCCGGCCACCCTGCTCCTGGCGCTGGTGTTCAACCCGCTGCGCGAGCGGATCCAGCGCGGGGTGGACCGCCTCCTGTATCCGGAACGCTTCGAGCTGCGCCGCGACCTGCCCCGCCTCTCGGCGCGGGTGGCGGGCCAGGCCCAGTTGGAGACGCTGATCCCCGCCATTCAGGAAGGGCTGGAGGGGTTGCTGCGCATGCGCTCGGCCGCCTTTCTGCTCGCCAACGCGTCCGGCACGACGTACACCATCTGGTCCACCTATGGGGCCATCCGGGGCCGCGGACTGGAGCAGCAGGTGATGTTCGCCGCGGACGAACCGGTGATCCGGATCCTGGCGCAGGCGCGCCGGCTGCTCCACCTGAGCCAGTTGCAGGACGCCGCCGGCACCGCCGGCCATCGCCGGTTGCTGCGCCTGGAGCCCCAGTTGCTCCTCCCGTTTTCGCTTCAGGACAATCTGGTGGCGGTGCTGACCCTGGGCGGCGGCGATCCCGACAACCGGCTGGATGGCGAGGAACGCGACCTGCTCGACATCTTCGCCCGCCAGGCGGCCGCCATGATCGAGAACGCCCGCCTGTTCCGCTCGGCCACCTACGACGAACTCACGGGCCTGCTGCGGCGCGGCCCGTTCATGGACGCGCTCAGCCGCGAGATGGACCGGGTGCGCCGCTTCCGGCGGCCGCTGGTGGTGGGGATGCTGGACGTGGACCACTTCAAGCGGATCAACGACACCTTCGGCCACGCCGCCGGCGACCTGGTGCTGAAGCAGATCGCCCACAGCCTCCAGTCCGGCATCCGCAGCATCGACAGCCTGAGCCGGTACGGCGGCGAGGAGATGGCGTTTTTCCTGCCGGAGACTTCGGCCGCGGACGGCTGGGCCCTCGCCGACCGGCTGCGGGCGGCGGTGGCGGAGCTGCAGGTGGACGCGGCGCCCGACGAGCCGCCGATCGGCGTGCAGGCCAGCATCGGCCTCTCCTCATGGGACGGCCGCCCCGCCGAACTGACCCCGGACGACCTCATCCGGCAGGCGGACCAGGCGCTGTACCAGGCCAAGAGCCGCGGCCGCAACCGGGTGGAGCGCTGGACCACGACATGACAGGGTTGAGGGTTGAGGGTTGAGGGTTAAGGGTTGAGGGTTCGTGCTCGTAATTCGTAATCGTAATTCGTAATCGTGATCGCAATCGTAATCGAGGCTCGAGACTCGAGGCTAGAGGCTCGTTCCCACCATGCGGACATCGGACATCGGATATCGGATATCGGATATCGGACTTCGGAAATCGGACATCGGATATCGGACTTCGGAAATCGGGCTTCGGATGGGCTCCAGCAAAACCCGACTCGGCTCCAAATAGCAGATAAAATATAAGCAATCATCAATAACCAATACATTCCTCCCATTCACCGATTCACCCATTCACCATCAAAATCGCCCGGCTCCCGCCAAACATTTCTTTCATCTTCTTCCGCCTGTTTACTGTTCACTGTTTACTGTTTACTCCCATCTCCCATCTCCCCTCCCCTATCTCCTGTCTCCTATCTCCTATCTTCAAACTCCTTCAGGCCGTCACAGCCAGAACAGCAGCGCGGCGCCCGTGACGGCCAGCAGCGTCCCGGCGATGGCCGACAGCCGGGCCCGCTCGCGGAAGAACAGGAAGTTGATGGGGATCATGAGCACCGGCGACAGCTGCATGATGGTGGACGCGATCCCGAGCGGCGCGTGCTGCACCGCCACCAGCGACAGGATCACTCCCACCACGGGGCCGAGCACGGCCCCGCCGGCCAGTTCCAGCGCCGCCGTCCGGTCGCGCATGCGTTCCACGTGCTGGCGGATCTTGCCGCCGGCCAGGGCGATGACGGTGATGCCGACGGTGGCCGCCGTCACCCGGATGACGTTGGCCGAAACCGGCGAGAAGTCCCCCTGCAGCCCCAGCTTCGACAGGTACAACCCCACCGCCTGCCCCAGCGCGCCCCCGCCGGCGCAGAGGTAGCCCACCAGCTCCCGGCGACTCAGCCCGCCGACGGCGCCGGCGGTGGCGCCACCGCGCGGTCGGGCGTGCCCGCTGATGACGATGGCGATGCCCGCCAGCGTCAGCCCGATGGCGATCATCTGCCCGGCGGTCAGCGCCTCGCCGAGGAACACCCACGCGAGCAGCGCGCCCAGCACCGGGGCCAGCGTCATCACGAGGAGCGCGGGCTGGGGCCCGATGCGGATGAACGCCTCGAGCAGCAGCGCGTCGCCAAAGACGAACCCGATGAGCCCCGACAGCCCGAGGTACAGCCAGCGCGTGGCGTCGGCGTCCAGCGGCAGCGGCTGGCCGAAGGCGATCCAGTGGATGGCGGTGTTGAGAACGAGCGCCAGCCAGAGCCGGTTGTGGTTCACCGTTTCCGAGCCCACCCGCGCGCCGGCACGGGTGAAGCACAAAGCGGTGAACACCCAGCACAGGGCGGTGGCCAGGGCGGCGATTTGTCCGAGATAAGCCACGGGGCGGCCTCGCGCGTCGGAATGAAACCGGCCATGATAGCAGAACCGGGACTCCGGACGAAGCCGATTATACGTACCGGCAACCCAAAAGTTGTGCCGAGACCGAGCCGGCACCCGGCCAAAGAATAATACTTGACACCATCCGCCTACTGTACTACTGTAATAATACAATGATACAAATTACCATCAACCCGAAATCCCCGATCCCCATTTTCGAGCAGATCAAGGAGCGCCTGCGCCTGCTGCTGCTCGGAGACGCCCTGGCTCCCGGAGACCAGCTCCCGTCGGTGCGGCAACTGGCTGTCCAGCTCACGGTCAACCCCAACACCGTGGCCAAGGTGTACCGGGAGCTGGAGCAGGAGGGGCTGCTGGCCAACCACCCCGGCAAGGGGTGCTTCGCCGCCGCGCCCCCCGGCGGGCGGCGCCGCGACGAGCGCCGCGCCCTCATCCGGAGCGAGGCGCGGGCGCTGGCGGAGAAGGCCCGGGCCGTGGGCCTGTCCGCCGCCGAACTGATCGCCATCATCCAGGAGGAGATTCATGAGTGACCCGGTCATCGCCATCGAGAAGCTGCGCTACGCCTACTGCCCCGGCCGGCCCGTGCTCCGCGACCTGTCGCTCGCCGTGCCCGCCGGCGCGGTGATGGGCTTCCTCGGCCCCAACGGCGCCGGCAAGACCACCCTGATGCACCTGCTCAACGGCTTCATGCCGCCCGATGCCGGCGCGGCGAGGGTGCTGGGCCGCGAACCGTGGCGGGAGCGCGTCGCGCTGCAGCGGCGCCTGGCCTTCGTGCCGGAGCACCCGCCCGCCTACCCATGGCTGACCGTCGCCGCCTTCCTGGCCTTCTACCGCCGCGCCTGCCCCGGCTGGGACGAGGCGGCGGCGCAGCGGCGCCTCGACGAAGCGGCCATCCCCATGGACCAGCCGTGCGGCGCGCTGTCACGAGGCCAGCAGGGGCTGGTGTCGCTGGCCGTGGCCCTGGGCCGGCCGGCCGAGGTGCTGCTGCTGGACGATCCCACGCTGGGCCTCGACGTCCTGGCCCGCCGCCGGCTCTACACCGCGGTGGTGGAGGAACTCGCCGCCCGCGCCGTGACCATCCTGTTCGCCACCCACCTCCCCGCCGAAGTGGAGGGCGTGCTCACCCATGCGGCGTTCGTCGCCGGCGGCCGGATCGTCGCCGCCGGCGCGCTGGAGGATCTCAAAGGGGCGGCGGCAGCCGCCGGCCGCAGCGCCGCCCTTGAGGATATCGCCCTGCATCACTGGGGAGGTGACCATGCTGCTTAAGGACCTGCGCCATCAAGCCTGGAACGTTTCACTCGTGCTCGTGCTACCGCTGGCGGCCGGCATCGTCAAGCTGACGGGCCTGCGGTGGGGCGACTACCGCCCCGCCGACGTCACCGAGATCCTGCTCCTGCTCAACCTGCTGGCGGTCTTCCCCCTGACCGCCGCGCTCACCGGGTTCCGTCTGGTGGGACAGGAACACTGGACCCTGGTGGAAACCTTGCCCATGAGCCGGGCCCGCGTGCTGGGGCTCAAGCTGGGCGCCGCCGCACTGCTGGCGGCGCTGGCGCTCGGCGCCGTCGCCGCGGGCGCCGCGCTGGTCCAGCCGATCCCGATGGCCGGTTGGCAATGGACGCTCGCCGTGTTGATTGGCTTGACCGCCGCGTGGGTGGGCCTGCTCGCCGGACTGGCGGTCGGGTCGCTGGGATCGAGTGTGGTCTGGGTCGTCCTGTCGGCGCTGGCGGCGCTCGGACTGGCCGCGCTCCTCGGACTCTGGCAGGCGCTGGCCCTCTGCCTGAAGATCTATTCCCTCACGACTTCGCTGCCACTCGCCGCGGTCGCCATGATATTGACGGTGGGCGCCGTGGCGGCGCAGTCCGCGCTGCGGCGGCCGCATCGGCCCGTGCGCAACGCCCTGACGGCGGCCGCGCTCATGATCGCGCTGGTGCTGGGTACGCTGGGCATGGCGGCTGTCCTGGTCGCCGGGGCGTTCGCCCCGCCGCACCGGTCGGAGGCGACGTTTCTCGTCGGGGTCCAGCCGCTGGCCGGCGGCCGGCTGGTCGTCGACGGCTACTGGCACCGCCCGGCCTGGCTGTACGGGCTGATGGACCGGCTCGGTTTCCCGGACGCATACGGCCTGAAACGCACGGTGCTGATGGAACCGGGCCGGGACGCGCTCGTCCCCCTCGGCGGGCTGGAGCGCTGGGAATCCGCCACCGCCAGCGACGACGGCCGCTACGTTGCCATGCTGGGATATCCCGGCCCGGCCGCCCGCACGCCCGGCCTGCGGTTCGCCGTGTTCGACACCGCCGGCCGGGCGGTGCTCCGCCGCATCCTGCAGCCGGCTGAACTGGATTGGGCATTCACCAACCAGCTCTTCTGGCGCCCCGGCGCCGCCGAGCTCTATCTGGTCCAGGCCGGCTACCTCCGCCGCATCGAGCTGCCGTCCGGCCGGGAAAACGTGTTGCCGTTCGCAGCCGCCCCGGCCGCGCCCGCCGGAGCCCCCGCCATCGACTGGCAGGATTTCGGCTTCCTGGACACCGACACCCTGTGCTGGGTGCGGCGGTACGGTCCGTCGGCCGTCGAGGGCCTGGTGTGGCAGCCCGACGCCGGCCGCTGGGAGAGCGCGTTCCGCATGGAAGGCCCCGCAGCGCCAGCCGGGCGCCGGGAGGATGCCGTCACGTTCACCGTGATGAATGGTGCATTCCCGTGCCGGGGCATTCCGTTTGCCGGCGCCACGCACTTCGTGGCCCGAGCCGACCAGGCGGTCCGGGTGCTGCGACTCGAGGATCCCCAGGCGGTGGCCGTCCACACCGAGGCCGGCCTGCTCGTGGAAGCGAACGGCCAAGTCGAGCTGCGCCGCTGGACCGACGGCCAGACGGTCTTCCGGCGTCCCTTCCCCCACGCCCTTTCGGGCGGCGTCAGCTTCGGCGACCGCGCCCTGCTGGTGGGCCGGCCGCGAGGCGGGGACATGCCCGCGGACCGCCTGCTCCTCGTGGATCTGGCGGACGGCCGCCTCACGCCGCTCGGCGATCCGCTGCCAGCGGGCCGGGTGTACTGGCTCAGGGGCCGGCACGGCGCCGTCGCCCAGGTCATGCTCTCCGGAGGCGAGACGCCCATCCTGCTGTGGGTGGATATCGCCAAGGGCCGGATCACGGGATCTTTCGAACCGGAATCTTTGGACAGTAAAACAGTGAACAGTGAACAGTAAACGGTAAACGGAGAACACGGCGAGGCTTGACGGAAGCCGCAAGCTCCATTAATCTGGGTACATCATGACATGAGCGCGGCGACAGCGACTGCGCCTGCTCCGGATGCCGCCAGGCCGGCTCATCACCGGCCTGGGCCTGGTTCTGCTGGCCGGGACAACCCGGGCCGGGACCCGGGAGACGCTGCACCGCGAACTGCGCGGTCCGCTGACGGCGTTGACCCGCAGTTATTTCGGCCCCGAGGCCACTCCGTCGGCCGACGGCGGACCCCGGCGCGGCCCGGCCGGATCGACCGACCGATGAAGGTCGTCACGCCGGTTCACCAGTTCACAGGTTCGCAGGTTCGTAACGGTTGATGGTTGATGGTTGATCGTTGATCGTTGATGACTGATCCGTCTGCCGTCTCACGTCTCCCGTCTGCCGTTTGACCGATTCACTCATTCACCGATTCACCCTTCGCCTGGTCCAGCCGCTCCTCGATGAGGCGGATCTTCTCCAGCCGGCGGGCGTGGCGGCCGCCGTCGAAGGGCGCGTCCAGCCAGGCCCGGACCATGGTCAGGCCCGTCTCCACGCTCACGAAGCGGCCCGGCAGGACGAGGATGTTCGTGTCGTTGTGCCGCCGGCTCAGCTCGGCCATCTCCGGCGTGAAGCAGAGCCCGGCCCGGATACCGCGAAACTTGTTGGCGGTGATGCTCATGCCGATGCCGCTGCCGCAGATCAGAATGCCGCGGTCGAATTCGCCGGCGGCCACCCGCCCGGCCACGGCGGCGCCGAAGTCGGGGTAGTCCACGGCGGCGTCCGAAGCCGGCCCGGCGTCGGTCAGGTCGAGGTTGCGGCGGGCGCACTCGGCCCGGATGGCTTCCTTGAGATCGAACCCGGCGTGGTCGCTGCCGACGATGATCCGCATGGCGCCTCCCGCGTGACAAGGTGGCGGTATTGTGGCCCGAAAACGGCCGGTGGGTCAACGCAAAAGTGCTTGACAGGGAAGGGATCCGTCACTATACTGCCGTTTTTGCGAGATCAGCCAGAAGGAGGTGAGTCGTTTGGCGCACATCACCATTCAAGACGGCGAGAGTCTGGAAAGCGCATTGCGCCGGTTCAAGCGGAAAGTACAGCAAGAAGATATCATCAAGGAAGTCAAGAAGCACTCCTTCTTCCTGAAACCCGGCGAGAAACTGCGCATCAAGCAGGCCCTGGCCCGCAAGCGCCTGAGAAAGAAGATGCGCAACATCCAGCGCCGGCTGGACTAGAGCACTCCTCAGGGCTACCGGATCTCCTCCGGTAGCCCTTTTTGTCTTCACGGCAGCCGGCGCGGACGGGCCGGCCCCCTGCCGGAGACGGCGGACAGACGACGGCCCGAAAGCGAGGTCCCCGTGAACTCCCTCGAAATCATCAAGAAGAAGCGTGACCGCGCGGCCCTGGCGGCGGATGAGATCCGCTTCATGGTGGACGGCTACACCGCCGGCGAGATCCCGGACTACCAGGTCAGCGCGCTGCTCATGGCCATCCTCATCAACGGCATGGACACGGCCGAGACCCAGGCGCTCACCGAGGCGATGCTCCACTCGGGCGACGTGCTGGATTTCGCCGACATCCCCGGCGTCAAGGTGGACAAGCACAGCACCGGCGGCGTCGGCGACAAGACATCGCTCATCCTGGGGCCCATCGCCGCCGCCGCGGGCGTGCGCGTGCCCATGATCAGCGGCCGCGGCCTGGGGCACACCGGCGGCACGCTGGACAAGCTGGAGGCGATTCCCGGCTTCGACGTGAACCTGTCGGTGGCGCGCTTCCGCGAGGGCGTCGAGACGATCGGCCTCTGCCTCATCGGCCAGACCGCCCGGATCGCCCCCGCCGACAAAAAGATCTACGCCCTGCGCGACGTCACCGGAACCGTGGAGTCCATCCCCCTGATCACCGCCAGCATCATGAGCAAGAAGCTGGCCGAGGGAATCGACGCCCTGGTACTCGACGTCAAGACCGGTCGCGGCGCCTTCATGAAGACGCTGGACGACTCCCGCCGCCTGGCCCGCTCCCTGGTGGACACCGGCCTGCGGGTGGGCAAGCGGATGTCGGCCCTCATCACCGACATGGACCAGCCGCTGGGCCGCTGGGCCGGCAACGCCGTCGAGGTGGCCGAGTCGGTGGCCACGCTGCGCGGCGAGGGTCCGGCAGATCTGGAAACGCTTTCGGTGGAGCTGGCCGCGGAGATGATCCGGCTGGCCGGCCTGGCGCCGGACATCGACGCGGCGCGGGCCGAGGCGCGGCGCCAGATCGCGTCGGGACGGGCCCTCGAGGTGTTTGCCCGCTGCATCGAATTCCACGGCGGCGACCCGCGGGTCACCGAATCGGACACATACCTGCCCCGGGCTTCGCAACGGCACGTGGTCACGGCACCCCGGGCCGGCTGGGTGGCGCGGCTCGACGCCGAAGCCGTCGGCATGGCCATCGTCGTCCTGGGCGGCGGCCGCCTGCGCAAAGAGGACAGCATCGACCCGGCCGTCGCCGTGCGACTCCACCGCAAGATCGGCGACCGCGTCGAGGCGGGCGAGCCGCTGGCCGAAATCCAGTACAACGACGCGGCCCGCTTCGACGACGCCCGCCGCCGCGTCGAGACGGCGTACACCATCAGCGACACGCCGGCCGAGGCGCCGGCGCTGATCCGGGAACGGTTGGAATAACGGGCCGGAACGAAACACTCCGTCTGGAGGTCACCCCATGCATCTCACCGGCTTGGTCGGCCTGGTCACCATCCCCCTCATCGCCTACCTGCTATCTACCAATCGCAAGGCCATCCGCTGGAAGACCGTGGGGTGGGGGTTCGGCCTCCAGATCGGGTTCGCCCTCATCGTGCTGAAGTGGCCGCCGGGCGTGCGCCTGTTCGAATACCTCGGCCAGGGGATCAACCACCTGTTGTCCTACTCCCAGTACGGTTCCAACTTCGTCTTCGGACCGCTGGGCTCCCGCGCCGCCATGGTGACGTTCCTCGAAACGGTGACAGGCCGGCCGCTGGCCCCGGACGACCCGCTCATGAACGGCGTCAGCATCTTCGCCCTGCAGGTGCTGCCCACCATCATCTTCATCGCCGCCCTGTTCGCGATCCTGTACTACCTGGGGGTGATGCAGTTCATCGTCCGCATCTTCGCCTGGGTGATGGCCCGGCTCATGGCCGCCAGCGGCGCCGAGTCGCTCAACGTGGCCGCCTCCATCTTCATGGGTCAGACCGAGGCGCCGCTCACCATCCGCCCCTACCTCAACGACATGACCGACTCCGAGCTCATGTGCGTCATGACGTCGGGCATGGCTCACATCTCCGGCGGGATCATGGCCGCCTACATCGCCTTCGGCGCCCGGCCGGAGCACCTGCTCACCGCCGTGATCATGACCGCGCCGGGCACCATCATGATGGCCAAGATGCTGGTGCCGGAGACGGGCGAGCCGAAGACGCTGGGCCAGGTGAAGCTGGAGGTGGAGAAGACCGACGTCAACATCATCGACGCCGCCTCCCGCGGCACCGGCGAGGGGCTCCAACTGGCCATGAACGTGGCGGCGATGCTGATTTCCTTCATCGCCCTGATCTACCTGATCAACGGACTGCTGGGGCTGATCCCCATCGGCGGGGAGCCGCTGTCCATGCAGCGGATCTTCGGCGTGGTCTTCGCGCCGGTGGCCTGGATCATGGGCGTGCCGTGGCACGACGCCGCCAACATCGGCAACCTGCTGGGCACGCGGCTGGTGCTCAACGAGTTCATCGCCTACAGCGGCCTGGGCGAGCTCCGGAGCGTGCTGGAGCCCCGCTCGTTCACCATCGCCACCTTCGCCCTGTGCGGCTTTGCCAACTTCTCGTCCATCGGCATCCAGATCGGCGGCATCGGCGCCCTGGCGCCGGCGCGCCGCCACGACCTGGCCCGGCTGGGCCTGCGGGCGGTGATGGCCGGGACCATGGCCAACTTCCTGACGGCGAGCATCGCCGGCATCCTCATCTGAGGCCGTCGCGGGCGGACGCCGCCGCATCCTGCATCTGCGGAGAGACACCATGATGTACGAACAGGTCATTGAGCTCGTCGTCCAGTACCTGTCGGAGCGCGCCCCGGCGCCCCGCCCCCTCGGATTGATCCTGGGCTCCGGCCTGGGAGCGTACGCCGACGCCGTCGAGGACGCGGTGCGCATCCCGTTTTCCGAAATCCCCCACTTCCCCACCAGCTCCGTCGCCGGGCACGCCGGCATGCTGGTGGCGGGGCGGCTGCACGGGCACGCCGTGGCGCTCATGCAGGGCCGCGTGCACTACTACGAGGGGCACGATCCCGACGACGTAATCTTCCCGGCCCGGGTGCTCCACGGCCTGGGCGTCCGGACGCTCATCGTCACCAACGCCGCCGGCGGGATCAACCCGGACTTCCGCCCCGGCGACCTGATGATCATCCGCGACCACATCAACTTCATGGGCTTCAACCCGCTCCGCGGCCGGGTGGCCGAGCGCTTCGGCCCCCGCTTTCCCGACATGAGCTACGCCTACCATCCGGAGCTGCGGACGCTGGCCCGCGCCGTGGCGGAGCGGCTGGGCATCGCCGTTCGCGAGGGCGTGTACATCGGGCTGTCGGGCCCGTCGTACGAGACGCCCGCCGAGATTCGCATGTTCCGCGCCTGGGGCGCCGACGCGGTGGGCATGTCCACGGTGCCCGAGGTGATCGCCGCCAACCAGATGGGCATGCGAGTGCTGGGAATCAGTTGCATCACCAACATGGCGGCGGGCATCCTCGACCAGCCCCTCACCCACCAGGAGGTGCTCGACACCACCGAGCGGGTCAAGGACCAGTTCACCCGCCTGGTGGACCGGATCATCGCGGAGGTGCGGCTGTGAACGACGAGCTGGTCCGCGTGGCTACCGCCGCCCGGGAACACGCGTTCGCCCCGTATTCCCGTTTCCAGGTCGGGGCGGCGCTGCGGGGCGAATCGGGCGCCATCTACGGCGGCTGCAACGTGGAGAACGCCTCCTACGGCCTGACCGTGTGCGCCGAGCGGGTGGCGATCTGGAAGGCGATCAGTGAGGGCGAGCGCCGCTTCCAGGCGATCTGCGTGGTGGCCGACACGGCGGAGCTGACGCCGCCCTGCGGGGCCTGCCGGCAGATCATCTGGGAGTTCTGCGGCGACATCCCCGTGATCCTGGCTAACCTGAAGGGGGATCGGGTGGTATACTCGATGGCAGAACTGCTGCCGCGCCCGTTCGACGGGGGCTTTCTCGGCTGATGCCGTCCCCGTCCGGCCGCCCGGCCGGGACGCCGGCGTGGCGCAACCGGAGGGATGCCCATGACTCCAGAGCGCGTGGACGATCCGCTCCTCGAGGTGCTGCGGCACCTGTTCCCCGCCTGCCCCGTGTTCCGCCTGCGGGTGGACGACCCCGGCCGGAGCGCGCCGTGGGAGTGCGAACTGCGGGCGGGACGGGCACTGCCGCTGGCCCCGCGCGGGGGCAAGCAGGCGGCCCGCACCGGGTCGCGGACCGGCGAAATCCGCCTCGGCGATTTGGAGCGCGGCGTCACCGTCAGTGTCTCCGGGCCGGGCGTCCCCGCCGGCGAGGCGAAGCTGGCGGCGGGCCAGGCGATGCTGCTCCGCCAGGCGGCCCGACTGTTCCTGATCCGGCAGGAGCACGAGCGGCTGGCGCGCCAGTTCGACGTCCTGTGCGAGATCAACCGCGAGATCAACTCCCAGTCCGAGCTCAAGCCGCTGGTGGAGATCATCGCCGAAAACACCGCCCGGCTGCTGGATGCCGACGCCGTGTCGGTCATGCTGTACGACGAGCGCCACGAGCGCTTTCGGACGTTCGCCGGCTGGCGCTCCTGGGCCACCGATTCGGGCGCGGTGGTGTTCTACGCCACCGAAGGCATCATCGGCAAGGTGGCGGCCACCCTGCAGGGCGTGCGCGTGGCCGACACCGCCCGGAGCCCCGACTTCAAGCCGTCGGCGGACACCAGCCAGCCGCCCATCAAGTCGATGCTGTGCGTGCCGCTGGTGGACTTGGCCGTCGCCCGGCCCACCCTGATCGGCGTCATCAACGCGTCGCGGCGCCTCTTCCCCGACCGGCCTTCGAAGGAGGGCTTCTCCGAGGGGGACCTGTCGCTGTTCGAAAAGTTCGCCGTGCAGGTCACGGCGGCGATCCAGCGTTCCCACGTGTTCGAGGAGACCCGCCGGCGCACCCTGCAGCTCCAGATCGTCAACCAGATCGGCACCATCCTGGGCAGCTCGCTGGAACGGAGTGACAACTTCCAGCGCGCCCTGGACCTGCTGGCGCGGTCCTTCGGCCTGTCCTACGCCCAGTTGCTCGTGGTCGGCGGGGAGGAGCTGAAGTACAACGTCAACACCCGGCGGAACCCGGATTTCATTCCGCCCGGCCTGGCGGGACTGCTGCGGCGGGGGAAGTGGAACACCCGCTCCCGGTTCGTCGAGCGGGAGTCGCGCGCCAAGTACCTGTTCAGTTTGGGGCAGAACCCCCGCAGCATGACCTACCTGTACGTTGAGAGCGGTGACGCCCTGCTGTTCGAGGACGAGCACAACCGGCGGGTGATGGAGACGGTGCTCGACCAGCTCTCCATCGCCCTGGAGAACTACACCCTGTTCGCCGACGTCTCTGAGAGCAACCGGAAGATGGCCGAGCTCGACCGGACGAAGAACGAGCTGATCAGCATCGTCTCCCACGATTTCCGGACGCCGCTCACCGTTATCCACGCCTACTCCGAGCTGCTGCTGCTGCAGCCGGAGATGGGGGCCGAGGACCGGCGGGAGTACCTGAACTCCATTTTCGAGCAGATCGGCCATCTCCGCCGCCTGGCCGAGGGGCTGCTCAAGATCACCCGGATCGAGTCGGGCGAGATGACCTACACCTTCGAACCCATCGATTTCGAGGTGCTGGCGGAGAAGTTCGGCTCCCGGCGCCTGCCCCGGCACCAGCTCCGCTTCGAGGTGGAGGCGGGGCTGGAGCCGCTGAATGCCGACTACGACAAGCTGTTCGAGGTGCTGGACAACCTGATCTCCAATGCCATCAAATTCTCGCCCGCCGGCGGCGAGGTGCTGGTGCGGGCGCGGCGCCACAAGGACGGTTGCGCCCTCATCGAGGTGCGCGACCAGGGGATCGGCATCCCGCCGGAGCAGATCGGCAACCTGTTCCGGAAATACAGTCGCGTCTACAACGAGCAGACCAAGCACATCCGCGGCACGGGCCTCGGCCTGTACATCTGCAAAAAGCTGGTGGAGGGGCACGGCGGGAAGATCGCCGTGCGCAGCAAGCCGGGGGAAGGGTCCGCCTTCAGCTTCACCATCCCCTTTCACCAGCCGGTCCCGGTCACCCCGTGAACGGTCCGGCCGGCGGACCACCCGTTTGCACCCTCCGGGCCGGTGTGGTATAGTACCCGCCGGAAGTGGAAGGAGCCCCGATGAAGAAACATTTCACCCTGTTCGCCGTGGTATTCCTGGCGGGTGCGGCGCTGGTGGGCGGCCTGCTGGGACGGAAGGTCAGCGCCGATTCCGGCCAGACCGACGAGCGGAGCGAACTGTTCCGCCGCTACTCGCTCGTGCTGAGCACCATCGAACAGAACGCCGCGGATTACCCCGGCAGCGCCGAGCTGATCTACAGCTCGGTCCGGGGGATGCTCCAGCGGCTGGATCCCCACAGCAGCTTTTTCTCCCCCAAGGAATACAAGGACGTACAGGAGGAGAACAGCGGCCGGTACTTCGGCCTCGGCATCCGCATCCGGGCGCTGATGCCGGGCAGCGGGCGGATCGTGGTGATCGAACCGCCGGCGCCGGGCACCCCGGCGGCCCGGGTGCACCTGCAGGCCGGCGACGTGATCTTCAAGGTCAACGGCAAGCCCATCGACGACTGGGACGTCGACGACGTCATCGACCAGCTGAAGGGGCCCAAGGGCACGAAGGTGCACATCACCGTGAACCGGACCGGCGAGGCCGAGCCTCTCGAGCTGGACGTGATCCGCGACGAGATCCCCAAACTCACCATCAACTTCGCCTACCGGATCCGGCCGGGCATCGGCTTTATCAAGATCGAACGGTTCGCCGAGACCACCCACCGCGAGATGATGGACGCCCTGCAGCGGATGGGTGTCGATTCACTGGAAGGCCTGATCCTCGACCTGCGCGACAATCCGGGCGGCTACCTGACCCAGGCAATCCGCGTCTCGGAGGAGTTCCTGCCCAAGGGCGCGCCCATCGTCAGCACCCGCGGCCGCAACGGCGCCGACGAGCAGCGCTATGCGGTGCGGGAGGGCGGTGACCTGAAAATTCCGCTGGTCATCCTCATCAACGCCAGCTCCGCCAGCGCCTCCGAGATCGTGTCCGCGGCGGTTCAGGACAACGACCGCGGCCTGCTTTTGGGCGAGCAGAGCTTCGGCAAGGGGCTGGTCCAGTCGGTGTACCGGTTGTCCGACGGCTCTGGTCTGGCGTTGACCACGGGGCGCTACTACGCACCCAGCGGGCGCTGCCTGCAGCGGCCGTTCAACGGTTCGGTGTACGACTATTACAACCTTCGCAACCGCAAGGCCGTCAAGCCCGACGAGTCGGCGATCAAGTACACCCTGAGCGGACGCAAGGTCTACGGCAGCGGCGGGGTGCAGCCCGACGTCAGCCATGTCTCCCGCAAGCTGAACCGGTTCGAGCTGACCCTGCTGTCGAAGGACGTCTTCTTCAAGTTCGCCAACCAGGCGGCGCAGGGCAAGGTGCCGTCGGTGACCATCCTGTCCAACGGGAACGGCAACGGCGAGAAGGTTCGCCAGTTCGAGGTCGACGAGGCGGTGCTGCAGGATTTCCGGGACTATCTCGACAACCTCAAGATCACCTTCACCGACGAGGAGTTCCAGCAAAACGCCGCCTTCAGCCGGCGGGGCATCAAGGCCGAGCTGTTCACCCGCATCTACGGCGTGCTGGACGGCTTCAGGATCCGCGCCGAGGGCGACGACCAGATCGCCAAGGCGCTGGAAGTGATGCCGGAAGCCCGCAGCATGCTCGTCAAGACGAAGGAGATCCTGGCCACCATCGGCGACCGGAAGCGCAGAGGGGGCATCTGAGCGACGCACGGCCCGGGTCGGCGGGATGGGGGGGGCTCCGGGATCGATCATCGATTGATCAGTTACTCTCGAATTTCTGCCAATTCTTGGCAGGATTTTGTGACTGATGCCATGAGCAAAATCAAACAGCCGGCAGGCGGGAGGTACCGCGAGCGGCAGCGAGCGGCGCCAGGGGCCAGCCGCCACGACCGGCCGGTGTCGCGACGCCATTCCATCACGTTGGCGGCAGTGCCGCGCATGCATCGCCGCGTGTCGTTTTCGATCGCGGGCGATGGTTTGATCCTTGACCGGACGGGCATTCAAGCGGCATAGACAGAGTAGTGCGGCGCCTGGGGTAAGGCGTGACGAGGGGCTTTCGCGCCGCTCGCTGCCGCTCGCGGTACCTCCACGTTGCCAATCGATGGATCGTGCGCATGTCTCAGGCGCTGGGCCGATCGATGAACGGCTGGTTGGACGAGTGAATTCCGGATACCCTTAATCAATGGATTCCGGCTCCGCCGGGTTGGGAATTCCGAGCACGAAGTCCGATGTCCGCTGTCCGCGTTACGGGAACGAGCCTCCAGTCTCGAGCATCGAGCATCGATTACGATTACTCAGTTACTCCCGTTTTTCTGCCACTTTTTGGCAGGATTTTCGCCGCGCCATCGGACGGGTTGCCCACCCCATCATCGACCGGCACCGTCTCCGCATTCACGACGAAAATAGCCAGGCGCAGCCCCGCGAACGCGGGGCAGCGCCTGGAAAGAAAGATAAAAAGTATGGATCGCGCCCCGCGGCCGCGGGGCGCGGAGAATGGGTTGCCGCGAACACCGCACTTCCCCGCGCCCCGTCCCCGGGGCGCGCATTCTGTAAACACCATCGCTTGTCCAGGCGCTACTTGGCTACGCCGGGTTGCGCCTGGCTATTGTCTTTGAAACTGGAAGGGCTTGCCGGAGACCCGGCCTTGCGGCACAGAGCTGGAGTTCACCATCATGCCCCCTTGGTTCCGGCTCCGCCGGGTTGGGAATTGCGAGCACGAAATCCGAAGTCCGATGTCCGCTGTCCGCGTTACGGGAACGAGCCTCCAGTCTCGAGCCTCGATTACGCTTACGATTATGATTACGATCACGATTACGAATTACGAGCACGAAGGGAGGGGATGAACGAGTCTCCAGCCGCGGGTCACTCGGTGGACAGCCGCTCGATGAGCTGCTTGATCTCCGCCGCGATCCGGTTCTTCTGCTCCTCGCCCAGCAGCTCGCGGGCGGCTTTCATCTGCGAGGTGAGGATGCGGAGGTAGACGTTGTAGACGTAGTCGGTCTTGTACGGCGTGGACAGGTTCATGATGTTGAGATCGAGCAAATCGGGGTCCAGCCAGCCTTTGCCGCTCATCTCCACGTTGTGGAGGAGGGTCTTCTCCTCCTGCCGGATCTCCTCGTAGTAGTTGCGGAGGATCTTCTCGGCCATCGGGCCGGCGCCGGTCTTGAGCGTCTGGAGGACGTTTTCAAAGATCTGGTTGAAGAGCGCCTGCATGCGCTTGAGCTTGTCGATTTCCATGTCCAGCACCGGCTCCAGGACGAAGCTTTGGTGGTGCTGGATCCGGAACAGGTCGATGGTGATCAGCCCGGCCAGCAGGCGGCAGGTTTCGAAGTCGTTGAGCAGGCTGTAGTGGAGCACCTCGCGGATGGACTTGCCGCGGGCGTAGTTCATGATGTCCACTTCCTGGTCCGAGATCTGGATCTCCTGCCGCTTCTGCTCGAACTCGGGGGATTCCTCCAGGACGTTGTCGATGCTTCCGATCATCCGCTCCAAAAAGAACCAGTCGGTGATCCGCTTGATGCCTGACAGAATCAAGTCGGCCGAGGTGATGTTGAGCTTGATGGTCTCGATCTGCTTCTCTTCCTTCTCGAACTCGAACATCCCCTCGATCCATTCGAACACCGAAAAAATGATCTCCTTGACCTGCTGGTGGACGGCGGAGATCAGCTCCTGAGTGCTGATGTAGCCCTCGCGCAGCAGGATCTGGCCGTGGCGCAGGCCGGGCCGGATCTGGTTGGCGGTTTCCAGGTACTGCTCCAGGGTGATGATGCCGTTGCGCAGCAGGATGTCACCCAGCGAGTCCTTGCGCTGGTTGGAGTAGGCGAACGCGATCTTGCCCTCCTCCAGGTAGATCTTCTTCTTGATGTTGAACTGCTGCAGCGTCAGGATGCCGGTCTCTTTGCTGATGCAGATGGAGTGCAGGATCTCGGGAAGGGTGGTGACCTTCAGGCTGCCTTTCAGAAGCATGGGCGTTCCTCGTGCCGGGTGCGGCGGTCCCCTGCGGGCGGGTTCCACCGGCCTCAGCGGAATTCGATCCGCCGGATGGTCTGCTTGGCGATCGGGCGTTCGGCCAGATCGCCGGTGCCCACGGTGGCGGCGGCGATCTTCCGCACCGTGTCCATGCCCTCGACCACGCGGCCGAACACGGTGTAATCACCCTGCCACTCGGGGTGGTTCTTGACGCAAATGAAGAACTGGCAGCTCGCCGAGTTCCGGTCGTCCGCCCCGCGGGCCATGGCCACCGCGCCCGCGGTCATGGGCCGGTCGTTGGCCTCGAACGGGAGGAACTCGCCGGTGGTGCCGGTGCCGTCGTTATACGGGTCGGCGTCGCGGCTCAGCGGGTCGCCGCCCTGGATCAGATTGCCGGCGATGACCCGGTGAAACGTGGTCCCGGTGTAGAAGCCGTCGACGGCCAGCCGCTTGATCCGGGCGACGGTCTGCGGCGCCTGGTCGGGCGCGAGCTCGATGGTGAAGGCGCCGGCCGCGGTTTCGATAACCATGCGGTTGGACTCGGGCAGGGGCGTCGGCTCGGGAGCCGCGGTCCGGGCCGGCGCCGCGGCCGGGCGGTCCGTCTCGGCGGGCGCCGGTCCGCCGCAGGCGGCAAGCGCGGCCGCGAGCAGTCCGATGGCGAGACCATGGACGATGCGCCGGGTTGGGGTCATGGGCGATACCTCGGGGCGATGATGGCACGGGGCGGCCGCGGTCAGGCGGGCCGGCCCGCCGGTCACTGCAGCGTGTCCTGGTCGGGCCGCTTGACCAGCACGCCTTGTTTCTCCAGATTCTGGAAAATCTGGTCGATCTGCTGTTTGAGCTTGATGAAGGAGGTGATGCTCATGCCGAAGCGCTGAACGATGACCGCCTCCAGGTGGTCGTCGGGCTGGAAGGTGCGCGACTGGATCTTCTGGTTCATGTCCAGCACCTGCTTCGGATCCACGACACCGATGTCCACCACGACGTCCGTGTCGATCTGCGCGAACGCGAACTGGTTCACGAACCGGATGTTCTCCCGGCCCTCCGGGTAGGTGAACTTGACCGGGATGTTCTGACGGTTGCTCATCGATCCACCTCATCGCGTTCGGCCGCCGGACGGCACAAACTGCTTTTTAATGCTGGAGATACGGGCCTGTTTCTTTTCTTCCGAGAGGATATTATCGGGGATTTGACCCAGGATTTCAATCGCTTTGTCGTAATCCTCCTGGATCTCCAGAATGTCGGACATCACCATCAGCGCCATGTTGCGGCAGTTGTCGCAGTGGGGTTTTTGAGTGACCGGTTCCAGGAAATCCCGCGCCCGCTGGTAGTTTTTCTGGTTGTAGTAAATCATGGCCAGTTGGATTGTCGCCTGCTGCCGGGTATGGGGATCGGCCACCGTCTCCAGGAGGTTCTTCAGCTCGATGATCGCCACCTCCGGCCGATCCGACTTGACGTAGCAGCGGGCCAGCTCGAGACGAAAGCGCGGGGTGTCGGCGTGCGCCGGATAGCGGGCGATGAGATATTTCCACTCCGCCTCGGCCCGCGGCAGGTCGCCGATGACGTTCAGGTGGATCTCGGCGAACCGCCGGTGGATTTCGAAGTCGTGGGGGGTGGCGGGGTCCGCCGCGAGGGTCCGCTGCCAGAGCTCCATGGCGCCGTACAGGTTGTTCTCATGGAAGTACTGAAGGTTGCCCTGAAGGTAGTACACCTCCGCCATCCGCTCCCAGTGCGGGTATTCCCGCTCGATGGCCCGCAGGGTTTCCGCGGCGGCGCGGGGCTGGTTCGTGCCGATCTGCTCCTGGGCCTGGCGGAAGAGATCCGCGGCATTCTTCTGGTTGAGCACCAGCAGGATGCAGGAGGTCACGAACGCGGTGGCGATCACCAGGACGATGAAGGTGAGGTGCTCGGCCAGAAACCGGACGATGCCGCTAATCGCTTCCGTTCTCATCGCCGTTTTCGTCCTCGGCGCTCAGCAGCGTGATGGATGTGACCGTGTCCTCCGGCGCCAGTTCGATGAGCTTGACGCCCATGGTCGCCCGGCCGGCTGTGCGGATGGTGCCGGTGTTCATCCGGATGATCTGGCCGCCGGCGCTCACGAGGATCAGGTTGCAGTCCTCCCGCAGATAGCGCGCGTCCACCACCGGGCCCGTCTTGTCGGCGACCTTCAGGTTGATGATCCCGCTGCCGCCCCGGGACTGAACACGGTACTCGGTGGTGGGGGTCTTCTTGCCGAAGCCGCACTGGGTCACGCTCAGGAATTCGCCCTCGGCGGTGTAGGTGGTCAGGGAGACCACCTGGTCGCCCTTGCGCAGGCGGATGCCGATCACGCCCTGGGCCGTCCGGCCCATGGGCCGGACGTCGGTTTCAGCGAAGCGGATGCTGTGGCCCCGCCGCGTGGACAGGAAGATGAAATGGTTGCCGGTGGTCTTGGTGGCGGCGATCAGGCGGTCCGTCTCGCGGACGGTCTGGGCGATGATGCCGGCGCTGCGTGGATTGGAAAACTCCGACAGCGGCGTCTTCTTGATGATGCCGGCCGCCGTGGCCAGCACGACGTACTCGTTCTCGGAAAATTCCTTCACCGGGATGATGTCGGCGATCTTCTCCTCCGGATCCATCTTGACCAGGTTGACGACGGGGCGGCCCTTGCCGACGGTGCCCACTTCGGGAATGCTGTAGACCTTCAGCCAATGCACCTTGCCCCGGTCGGTGAAGATCAGCAGGTAGCTGTGGTTGGAGGCGACGAAGGCGTGCTCGGTGAAGTCGGTGGCGTGGGTGGTCATGCCGCGCCGGCCCTTGCCGCCCCGCCGCTGGACGCGGTAGGTGGAGGCGGGGATGCGCTTGATGTAGCCCGTGTGCGAGATGGTGATCAGCGCGTCCTCGTCGGGGATCAGGTCCTCGATCTGGAGCTCGGCCTCCTCGTCGACGATGTTCGTGCGGCGCTTGTCGGCGTAAGTCTTTTTCAGGGCCAGCAGCTCCTCCTTGATCAGGTTCATGAGCTTGAACGGGCTGGCCAGGATCTCTTCCAGGTCGGCGATGAGCTTCAGGGTCTGGCGGTACTCCTCGAGAATCTTCTCGCGCTCGAGGTTGGTCAGCCGCTGGAGGCGCATGTCGAGGATGGCCTGGGCCTGGACCTCGCTGAACTTGAAGCGCGCCATCAGCCGTTCCTTTGCCTCCGCGGGCGTCTTGGAGTTGCGGATCAGCTTGATGACCTCGTCGAGGTGGTCCAGGGCGATCTTGAGCCCCTCGAGGATGTGGGCGCGTTCTTTGGCCTTGCGCAGCTCGAAACGGGTGCGGCGCGTGATCACGTCGCGGCGGTGGTCCAGGAAGATGACGAGCGCGTCGCGCAGGTCCAGCAGCTTGGGCTGATTCCGGTCGATGGCCAGCAGGTTGATGCCGAAGCTGGTCTGCAGGTTGGTGTGTTTGTACAGGTTGTTCAGGATGATCGCCGGCTCGACGTCGCGGCGCAGCTCGATGACGATGCGCATCCCCTCGCGGTCGCTCTCGTCGCGCAGGTCGGTGATCCCGTCCACCTTCCGTTCCTTGACCAGGTTGGCGATCTGTTCGATGAGCTTGCTTTTGTTCACCTGATACGGAATTTGGGTGACCACCAGCGCCTCGCGGCCCTTGGTGAGCTCCTCCACGTTCACCCGCGCCCGCAGCTTGAGAATGCCGCGGCCGGTGCGGTACGCCTCGCGGATCCCGGCCCGGCCGTAGATGAACGCGGCGGTGGGAAAGTCGGGGCCGGGAATGAAGGTCATCAGCTCGTCGACGGGGGCATCGGGGTGCTCGATGAGGTGGACCAGGGCGTTGACCACCTCGCCCAGATTATGGGGCGGGATGTTGGTGGCCATGCCCACGGCGATGCCCGCCGAGCCGTTGACCAGCAGGTTGGGCAGTTTCGCCGGCAGCACCAGCGGTTCGGTCAGGGACTCGTCGTAGTTGGGACCGAAGTTGACGGTCTCCTTCTCGATGTCGGCGAGCATCTCCTCCGCCAGCCGGGACATCCGGATCTCGGTGTAGCGCATGGCCGCGGCGGAGTCGCCGTCGACGGAGCCGAAGTTCCCCTGGCCGTCCACCAGCGGGCAGCGCATGGAGAAGTCCTGCTCCATGCGGACGATGGCGTCGTAGACGGCCACGTCGCCGTGGGGATGATACTTGCCGATCACGTCGCCGACGATGCGGGCGCTCTTCTTGTACGGCTTCGAGTGGGAGTTGCCCAGCTCGTTCATGGCGTGAAGAATGCGCCGGTGGACCGGCTTGAGGCCGTCGCGGGCGTCGGGGAGCGCGCGGCCGATGATGACCGACATGGCGTAGTCGAGGTACGACTTCTTGATTTCGTCCTCGATGTTGACCTGGACGAGGTTTTCGAGGGGCAGCTGGTCCTTGTGTTCCATGGGGATGATTCCTTTGAATTCGGGCCGTTCAGGCGCCGGTTATAAACGTCATATTTTACGTCAAATGGGGCTGAAACACCAGCACCAATCCCACGGGGAACCGAGTCTGGACAGCGGGTGAATTTTTGGTGGAAACGCGCCGCCGGGTGGGCGCCGAAATCCGTTCAGCGGCCGCCGGTTGGCGCACGAGGTTCGGTCCGGCGCTGCCGGAGAGCCGGCAGGAGGTATTTGCCCAAACCGCGCAGGTACTTGACGGCCACGCCGGGGCGCAGCAGGCCGGTCACGAGTCGCCCCAGGCGCCGGGGCCGGGTGTAGAACAGGAAGTAAGCCGTGAAGTACAGCCGCCGGAGAGTGCGCAGGCTGATCTCGCGGGTCTCGATGTGGGGGGTGGTGACGTCCATGTCGTCGGCGAGCATGCGGGTGGCGAGCCCCTGCGCCACGGTGAGGTCATGGAGCTCGGTGCCGGGGTATGGGGTGGCGAAGGCGAAGAAGGCGTAGTCGAGCTCGGAGCGGCGCGCGAAGCGGATGGTCTGCCAGACATCTGCCGTGGTCTCGCCGGGGAAGCCCATCATGAAAAACCCATGGGTCACCAGGCGGTGCCGTCGGGCCAGGCGGAGGAACGCCTCCACCCGGTCGAGGCGGAGATTCTTGCGGATGAGCCGCTGGATCCTCGGGCTGCCCGATTCGACGCCGATGGTGATGGAGTGGGCGCCGGCGGCCGCCATGGCCGCGAAGAGCGGTTCGTCCACCCGGTCGGCGCGGATGCCGTTGGGAAACTGCAGCCCGACGCGCATGCCCGAGTCCACGATGAGCTCGCAGATCCGCCGGGCCCGCCCCAGGTCCATGGTGAAGTTGTCGTCGTAAATGAGGAACTCGCGGACGCCGTACGCGTCGTGCAGGTGGCGCATCTCGGCCACGACATGCTCGGGCGACCGCGGGCGGAAGCCCTTGCCGAACAGGTTGTGACAGTAGATGCAGTGATAAGGGCAACCCCGGCTGGTGAAGATCTGGAACGGCCGCGGGTGGCGGCTGGGGGAGCCGGGGATCTCCAGCTCGAAGTAGCGCTCCATGGGGAAGCGGTGGTAAGCCGGCCACGGCAGGTCGTCCGGCGAAGGGAAGTCGGTCCGCAGCGGGTTGTGAGTGACGATGCCGTCCCGTTTGAATGACAGGCTGCCCACCGCGTCGAGGCCGCTGCCGCGGCCGAGAGCGTCCAGCAGCTCGAGGAAGGGCCGCTCGCCCTCGCCGCGGATGACGAAGCGCACGCCGTCGAGGGCCAGGACCTGATCCGGGGCGATGGACGGATGGGCGCCGCCGAACACCATAGGCGCGTCCGGGGCGAGGGTGTGGACCCGTGCCGCGGCGGCGACGGCCCCCAGGTACTGGACGCTCATGCAGCTTACGCCCACCAGGTCGAAGCGCTCGACGGCCAAAGCGTCCGCCAGCACGGCCTCCCAGTCCGGGTGCAGGATCAGGTCCAGGGCGCGGACCCGGTGACCCGCCGCCTCGGCGGCCGCGGCCAGGTAGGCGATGCCGATGGGGAATCCCGCCGGACGAAACCGGGTGTCGTAATGGGGGCGCAGCAGCAGGAGGTTCATGACAGTCTCATCTCGCGAATCGGTGCAACCGGCCAGCGGAATTCTACCACGGTTGCCGGCCTTGGTCGCATCGTTTCGGGGCGGCGGCGCCGACCCGGAGCGGCGGGCCGGCTGTCCGCGGCGCCGACCGGTGGTATAATGGAGGAAAATTTCCGCGGAACGGACGGCGCGGGCCGCCTGTCCGGGAGGTGGCGATGGCGACGCGCATGCCGGCGGTGGCCGGACGATTCTATCCGGGTGCCCGCCAGGCGCTCCTGGCCGATCTCGACCGGTACACCGTGGCGGCCGGCGAGCGGCTGGCAGCCAGGGGCGTGGTGGCGCCCCACGCCGGCTACATGTACTCGGGAGCCGTGGCCGGCGCGGTGTACGGCGCGGTGCAGGTGCCGGCGCGCCTCGTGATCCTGTGTCCCAACCACACCGGCCTGGGGGAGCCGCTGGCCATCATGGGACGCGGCTCGTGGCGGACGCCGCTGGGCGACGCGGCCATCGACGAAGCGCTGGCGGCGGCGCTGACGCGGGCGCTGCCCGAGCTGGCCGACGACGAGTCGGCGCACCGGTTCGAGCACTCCCTGGAGGTCCAATTGCCCTTTGTCCAGCGCCAGCAGCCCGGGGCGCGGTTCGTCCCCGTCTGCGTGGGCACGGCGGACCTGGGGCTTCTGTTGCGGTTGGGCGACGCGCTGGCGACGGCGGTGGCGGCGGCCGGCGAGCCGGTGCTGCTGGTGGCCAGCTCCGACATGACCCACTACGAATCCGCGCCGGACGCCCGCCGCAAGGACACGCTGGCCGTGGAGCGGATGGAGACGCTGGACCCGGCGGGGCTGGCCGCGGTGGTGCGGCGCGAATCCATCTCCATGTGCGGCTGGGCGCCGGCGGTGGCGGTGATGCAGGCGTGCAAGAAACTGGGGGCGACGCGAGGCCGACTCGTCCGCTACGCCACCTCCGGGGATGTCACCGGAGACAACAGCAGCGTCGTGGGCTACGCCGGAGTGGCCTTCATTTGAACGGTGAATCGGTGAATCGGTGAGTCGGTGAATCGGTGAATCGGTGAATCGGTGAATCGGTGAGTCGGTGAATCGGTGAGTCGGGACGCGGAAGACGGGCAGCATCTGACAAACGGGAAGACCCGAACCGCGAACCCCGTACCGCGAATATTGAACCCCACAATCTGTTGCCCGATATCCGATATCCGATGTCCGATGTCCGATGTCCGCGTTACGGGAACGAGCCTCTAGCCTCGAGTCTCTAGCCTCGATTACGATTACGATTACGAATTACGATTACAAGCACGAACCCTCAACAGCAACCCTCAACCAATCCTATCGTACGAGCTTCGAGATCGCCTTGAACGTGGCGTCGCCGGCGCGGGCCTGAAGCTGGAACAGCGCGATCTCCGTGGTGGTGACCACGGCCCCGGCAGCGGCCAGCAGCGCCAGCCCGGCCTCGTGGTTCTCGGGGCGCCGGCTCAGGGTGGCGTCCCGAACCACATGGACGAAGAAGCCCGCCTGCAGCAGGTCCAGGGCGGTCTGGAGGACGCAGACGTGGGTCTCGATGCCGCAGAGGACGGCGTGGCTGCGGCCGCGGTCCTGCAGCCATGCCGCCAGCGGCAGATCGCCGCAGCAGCTGAACGCCAGCTTGGCGGCCGGCGCGGCCGTCTGGGCGTAAGGGGTGAGCCGCGCCACGGTTGGACCGAGGCCTTGCGGGTACTGCTCGGTGAAGAAGACGGGGCCGTCGAGGATGTCGAATCCCACCAGGAGCCGTTCGGTGTTGGCCAGCACCGTCTCGAAGCGGGCCGGGTCCATGGCGGCGGCCAGGCGCTCCTGGATGTCGATGACCACCAGCGCGGTGTTGTTCCGGCCGGGGCGGAATCGGGTCAGGTCCATGGCGTCGCTCCTTGGTGCAGAAATCGAGAGCCGGGGGCATTACACCCGGAGGATGGTACGATCCCGGCTGCGGGGCATTGTACCAGACAATCCATCTCCCGCCGAGGGGCCGAGGCGCGGACGGGTTAATGGGTGAATGAGTGAGTCGGTGAATCGGTGAATCGGTGAATCGGTGGATGGGTGAATCGGGAGACAGGAGACGGGGGACGGCAGACGGTTCAGTCATCAACGATCAACCATGAACCATAAACCGTTTCAAACCTGTGAACCTGTGAACCTTCAAACCCTTATTGTACCTGCAACCCAACGGAACAAACGCGGCGTCAGAATCGTTATCTGAGTTGATCCTGCGAGGAGGTCCGGCCATGGCCAATCGAAAAGGGAGCACCACCCTGCGCATCGTCACCGTGGTGGTGATCATCGGGATCCTGGGCGGCGTCTACACCGTCTTCAGCATCCTGTTCAGCCGCGACGAGTCGATCCCGGCGGAGAAAATCACCGCGGCAGTCCGGGGCGAGATGGTTCGCTCGGTGGTGGCCACCGGCAAGATCGAGCCGGTGTCCAAAATTGACGTCAAGTCGAAAGCGAGCGGGATCATCCGTTTTCTGTACGTGGACGACGGCGACCGCGTGCGCGAAGGGCAGGTGCTCGTGGAATTGGACCGCGAGCAGCTCGAAGCGTCGCGCCGCGAGGCCCACGCCAACATGATGGCCCGCAAGGCGATGCTGGAAAAGGCCGAGGCCGAGGTCCACTCCACCGCCCTGTCCCTGGAGCGCTCCCGCGAGGAGGCCGAAAGCCGTGACCTGGAGTTCATCCGCCGCGAGTGGGAGCGGATGAAGTCGCTCTATGAGGACAACCTCATCTCCAAGGCCGATCTGGACGAGACCGAACAGCGGCTCCGCGCCGAGCAGGTCCGCGACAAGGTGCTGCAGCGGAATGTGCTGCTGCGCGAGAGCGAGCATATCACCGCCCAGAAGGCGGTCCACCAGGCCCAGGCCGAACTCTTCGCCATGGAGGCCGCCCTCCAGCGATCCGAGGAAGAGCTGGCCAACGCCACCATCCGCAGCCCCATCAACGGCATGGTCCTGAAACGGTACCTGGAGGTGGGCGACGCGGTGAGCTCCATCCTGCAACTGGGGTCCAACGCCACGCTGGTGTTCACCATCGGCGACACCCGCGACCTCTACTTCAAGGGCGAGGTGGACGAGAGCGACGTGGGCCAGGTCCGCGTCGGCCTGCCCGTGAACATCACCGTCGAGACCTACCGGGACAAGGTGTTCCCGGGCGAGGTGACGCTCATCTCCCCCATGGGGCAGGAGCGCGACAATGTCACGCGGTTCGAGGTGCGGGTGCGCATCCCCGGCGAGACGGCGGGCCTGCTCGCCAACATGAGCGCCAACGCCGAGATCGTCCTGGAGAAGAAGGGCGGCGTGCTCATCATTCCCGAAACCGCCCTGGTGTACGACGAGCGGAAGGCGCCGTTCGTGGACCGGGTCACCGGCGCGGGCGACCGCCAGCGCGTGGACCGCGTCGCTGTCAAGGTGGGCATCAGCAACGGCTCCCGGGTGGAGCTGCTCGAGGGATTGAAGGAAGGGGAGCGGGTGGTGCTGCAGTGACGACACCGGCGCCCCGGACATCCAGTCGGCCGGATGCGGGCGCCGCGCGCGCCGGCGCCGGCGGCCGGGCAACGGGGCGCGGCTTCTCGTTCTCGCTGCGGGAGATCGTCCGCGAGACCGTGGCGGACCTGCGGCAGAACAAGCTCCGCGCCTTCCTGACCATGCTGGGCATCGCCTGGGGTGTGGCCTCCCTCATCATCCTCACCGCCATCGGCGAGGGGATGAGCCAGGGGATGCGCGACAAGAACGAGCTGCTGGGGAAGAACATCATCATCATCTGGGGCGGCATGACCAGCCTGCCGGGCCCGGGCATCCGGCCGGGCAAGCCCGTCCGCCTGACGGTCGAGGATTACGAGGCGGTGCGGCGGGAGGCGTACTGGTTGGTCCGCTGCTCGCCGGAGCTGGACCGCGGCGACCTGACCAGCGTCTCGGACCTGAACCGGGGCAACTTCGACGTCCACGGCGTGCTCGCCGACTACATGCTCATGCGCAGCATGCGCGTGGCCAGGGGGCGGCTGCTGGCCGAGCACGACATGCGCACCGCCGCCCGGGTCTGCCTCATCGGCGAGGAGGTGGACCGGCAGATGTTCAACGGGCGGGCGCAGCCGGGCGACCGGCTGGCCATCGGCGGGCTGGACTACCGGGTGGCGGGGGTGCTGCTGCGCAAGGACCAGAACAACAACTACAGCGGCCCCGACAACCGCAAGATCTTCGTCCCGTACCCGGCCATGCGGCGCGACTTCCCGTACGGCGACTCGCCGCTGGGGGACCGCCACATCGCCGACATCATCGCGCAGCCCGCCGGCGTCGAGACGGCCGTGGCGGCGGAAGTTCAGATCCGGCAGGTTATCGGCAAGCGGCAGCTGTTCGATCCCCTCGACGAGGACGCGCTCCCCATCTGGAACACCGCCACCCAGAACCGGCTGATCAACCAGATTTTCGTCTCGATGCAGATCTTCCTGGGCTTCGTGGCGGTGGTCACGCTGCTGCTGGGCGGCATCGGCGTGATGAACATCATGCTGGTGACGGTGCGGAGCCGCACCCGTGAAATCGGCCTGCGCAAGGCGGTGGGCGCCACGGGGCGCGACATTCTGGGGATGTTCTTCCTGCAGGCGCTGGCCATCGCCCTGTTCAGCGGCTCGGTGGGCTTTGCGGGCGCGCTGGCGCTGTGCCACCTGGTCAACCAGCTGCCGCTGCCCGATTTTTTCGCCGGCATGCTGGTGACGCCGTGGGTGGGCGGGGCGGCGTTCGCCTTCCTGTTGTTCGTCGCGCTGGCCGCCGCCTACTATCCCTCCCAGACGGCGGCGGCGCTGGACCCGGTGGAGGCGTTGCGGTTCGAGGAATGACCCGGCCGGACCGAAGGCCGGGCAGACTGGTACTGGAGGCGGTCCCATGCGGTGGCTGGGCATCCTGAATCAGGCGGTGCGGGCGGTCTGGGGCAACCCGATCCGGACGGTCCTCACCGTGCTCGGGGTCACCTGGGGGATCATGTCGTTCATGATCCTGATGGCGTACGGCGACGGCTTCCAGCGGGCGATGAACCTGGGCCTGAGCTACTTCGGCGACTACGTCGTGGTGGTCTGGAACGGACAGACCAGCCTGCAGGCTGGCGGCCAGAAGGCCGGCCGGGCCATCGCCATGGAGTCACGCGACGTGGAGCTGCTCCGCCAGAACGCCACGCTGATCAAAAAGGTCAGCGGCGAGGTGTTCCGCCGCTACAAGGTGGTGAACGAGCAGCGGGTCAACACCGCCGGCATCCGCGCGGTGGAGTCGTGCTATGGCGACATCCGCGGCATGTTCATCGAGGACGGCCGGTTTTTCACCGACGAGGAGAACCGCCAGTTGGCCCGGGTCGCCGTGCTGGGCTACGAGATCAAACGACGGCTCTTCAGCCAGGCGCCGGCGGTGGGCCGGGAGATCCGCATCCAGGGCGTTCCGTTCCAGGTGGTGGGGGTGCTGCGCAAGAAGGTGGCCATATCCAACTACTTCCAGCCCGACGACCAGTGCATCATGATCCCGATCCGGACCATGAACGTGCTCACCGACACCCGCTACCTCAGCGTCATGGTCTGGCAGCCGGTGAGCCCCCTGATGGAGGAAAAAGCCCGGCAGCAGTTCATGACGCTGATGGGCGCCCGCCACCACTTCCAGCCGGCGGACGACAAGGCGCTCACCTATCACAGCTACTCCGAGGTCAAGGCGATCCTCAACGGCATGACCGGCGCCGTGAAGGTGACCGTGTTCCTGGTGGGGCTCATCACCCTGGGCATCGGCGGTGTGGGCGTCATGAACATCATGCTGCTGTCGGTGCGGAGCCGCACGCGGGAAATCGGCACCCTGATGGCGCTCGGGGCCAAGCGGCGCCACGTGATCGCCCAGTTCCTGTGCGAGACCTTCCTGATGACCCTGGTGGGCGGCGCGTTGGGGTTCCTGTTCGCCAGCCTGGTCACCCGGCTCATCGGCGGCATTCCGTTCCTGAGCAACATTTTTGACGACCCCACCGGGCAGGGAGATATCTACCTGCTCATCACTGCGGCCAGCTTCATGGTGGCGCTGGTGACGCTGGGCACCATCAGCCTGGTGTTCGGGCTCTGGCCGGCGCTCCAGGCGGCGCGGCAGGATCCCATCGAAGCTCTGCGGTACGAATAGCCACCCCTCGCCGGACAGGCGGACAGAAACACTCCATTTGTCATTGGTCATTTGTCATTGATTGATTATTGCGTATTGCCCAACCCGGCGGAGCCGGAACCAAACGATGGCGATTGTGAATTTCCACTCTGTACGTACCGGTGTGTGTTTCAGCACGAAGTTCGGATCGCCACGAGAATAGCCAGGCGCAACCCGGCGTAGCCGGGTAGCGCCTGGACAAGCGATGGTGTTTGCAGAATGCGCGCCCCGGGGACGGGGCGCGGGGAAGTGCGGCGTTCGCGGCAACCTGTTCTCCGCGCCCCGCGGCCGCGGGGCGCGACCCATACAATTTGTCTATCTTTCCAGGCGCTGCCCCGCGTTCGCGGGGCTGCGCCTGGCTATTTTCGTTGTGAATGCAGAGACGGTGCGGTCGATGATGGGGTGGGCAACCCGTCCGATGGCGCGGCAAAAATCCAGCCATAAATTGGCAGAAGATCGGGAGTAACTGCTTAATCGTTATTGGCTATTTGGAGGCGAGGTGAAGTGTGCCGGGTTCTGGGTCCTGGGACCTAGGTTCTGGGTTCTGGGATTCGGGTCCTGGGATCCGGGAACGAGGTCCCAGAACCCAGGTCCGATTTCCGATGTCCGAAGTCCGATGTCCGAAGTCCGCGTGAACGAACAGCGCCCGGCCCGAGGTCGATCCTGCTATAATGCGCTCCGGAGCGCCCATGGACATCTGCCTCATCAGCCTCGGCTGCCCCAAAAACACCGTCGACAGCGAGCTCATGCTGGGCCGCTTGCTGGAAGCCGGCCACCGGATCGTCCCGGAGCCGGAGGCGGCCGACGTGGTCATCGTGAACACCTGCGGCTTCATCGACCCGGCCAAGGAGGAGTCGCTCGGCGCCATCATGGCGGCGCTCCAGCTCAAGCGACAGCGGCCGGCCTTGCGCGTCATCGCCGCCGGCTGCTTGTCCCAGCGCTATCGCGCCGAGCTGACGCGCGAGATCCCGGAGCTTGACGCGCTCATGGGCGTGAACGACATCGCCCGAGTGGCGGAGATCGTCGCCGGCGCCCCGGCGCCGGCAGGGGCGTCCCTGTACCTGCACGACGCGCGGGCACCGCGCCGCCGCATCACCCCCGCCCACATCGCCTACGTGAAGATCTCCGAAGGATGCTCCCACCGGTGCGCCTTCTGCGCCATCCCCGGGATCCGCGGCCCGTTCCGGAGCCGGCCCCCCGCCGACGTGATCGGCGAAATCGCCGCCCTGGCCGCCGCAGAGGTCCACGAGATCATCCTGATCGGGCAGGACACCACCGCCTACGGCCGCGACCTCGGCGGCGGCGCCTCGATCGCCGCCCTGCTGGCCCAGGCCGCCGCCGTCCCGGGCGACTTCTGGATCCGCCTCATGTATACGTACCCCTCCGAAGTGGACGACCGGCTGCTCGAGGCGATGGCCCGCCATCCGAAAATCTGCCCCTATCTGGATATCCCGTTCCAGCACGCTCACCGCGACGTTCTCCGGCGCATGGGCCGGCCCGGCGACGGCGACGCCTACCTGCGGCTCCTGGAACGGGCGCGCCGCGCGGTGCCGGAGCTCGCGGTGCGCACCGCGCTCATCACCGGCTTCCCCGGCGAGCGGCCGGCGCACTTCGACTATCTGCTGGAATTCGTCCGCGAAGCCCGCTTCGACCAGTTGGGCGTGTTCGTTTACTCTGATGAGGAGGGGACGCCGGCCCACCGCCTGGACGGCAAGGTCACCTCGCGCACCGCCGCCCGGCGGCGCGACCGGCTCATGGCGGCGCAGCAGGAGGTGCTCGCCGCGGGCGCCGCCGCCTGGCTGGGCTGTACCGCCACTGTCATCGTCGACGGCTATTCTGCCGATGCCGAGATGCTGCTCCAGGCCCGCCTGCCCCAGCAGGCGCCGGAGATCGACAGCGTCGTGTATCTGACCGACGGTTCCCTGGACAAGCTCAAGCCGGGCGACTTCGTGACCGCGAAGCTGAAGCAGTACGTGGGCTACGACTTCACGGCCGCGGCGGTCCGTCTGCGCCGCTCATCGTTGTCTTAATCGTCATCGTAATCGTGATCGTCATCGAGGCTCGAGACTCGAGGCTGGAGGCTCGTTCCCAACCGACGGACTTCGGACATCGGACATCGGATATCGGGTCTCGCGGTTCGGGGTTCGCGGCTCGAGTCTTCCCGTTTGTCTGATGCTGCCCGTCTTACGTCTTCCGTCTCTCGTCTCCCGATTCACCCATTCACCGATTCACCCATTCACCGATTTATCAACCATCAACACTCTCTGCGCCCTCCGTGTCCACTGTGGTGAATCTTCGGATCTTGGTCCGCGACCGGTCACTGCCGGCGCCGGATTTCGCTGGCCTGCAGGAAGGTGTCCACGCGGGGAACGTAATCCAGATCGGTGGATTGAACGTAGATCATCTCCTCGAAAAACAGCGGCACGCGGGGCATTTCGGCCATCACCCGGACCATGATGTCCTGGAGGGCGGCGCGCCGTTGCTTCTGGCTCCAGTACCCGTTCAGGCCCTCGATGAGCCGGTCGATCTCCGGGTTCACGAAGCGGTCGGGGTTGTCCCGGCCGTAGTGTTCGCTGCGGGAATGGATCAGGTCGTCGAACAGGTCCGAGGCGTCGCCCGTGGTGGACGCGCCGCCCAGCAGAAAGAACGGCGCCGTGTCCGACATGGGGAAGAACTGTTCCCGCGCCTGGAGGTCGAGGCGCAGGCGGATGCCCGCCGGCGCCATCTGCCGGTGCAGCTTGTCGCCCATCTCGGCGCGCGTCTGGGGCACCAGCAGGGTCAATTCCACTCCGTCCGGATAGCCGGCCTCGGCCAGCAGCCGGCGGGCTTCCACCGGGTCGTACGGCAGGGCGGGAAGTCCGGGATGATATCCGAACACCGCCGGCGTCACGATCTGGTTGGCGGGGGTGCCGTATCCGTGGAGCAGCTTCGCCACCAGCGCCGGGCGATCCACGGCCAGCGCCAGGGCGCGGCGGACGCGCAAGTCGCCGAACGGCGCCACCCGCGTGTCCAGCCCCAGGTAGCGGACCATCAGGCCCTGCTGGCGGATCACCCGCATCCCCGGCGCGGGGCGCGCGGCGAGCGAGGCGGCAACTTCGGGCATCACGCTCGCCGCGACATCCGTCCCGCGGTTCCGGATGAGGGCTTCCGCCTCGGCGGCCGTGTCGAACCGGACAAACCGGGCGGTGGCAAACGCGGGTGAGTCACCCCAATAGCCGCCGTAGGCGGCCATGCGGATTTCCCGGCCGGGGATCTCCGCGACGAAGCGGTACGGACCGGTACCCACCGGCCGGCGGGCGAACGCGTTCGCGCCCGCCCGCTCGAAATACCGCCGGGGCAGGATGAAGACGGTGCGCAGCTTCTGCAGCAGCACGGGGTGGGGCCGGGTGGTGACAACCCGGACGGCGTGGTCGCCTTCGCGGGTGACGGCGGCGATGGTGGCACAGTTGCTGCGCAGGGCGGAGGCGGGATCGTCCCGCGCCCGCAGGATGGAAAAGACCACGTCATCAGCGCTCAGCGGCGTGCCGTCGTGAAACGTCACGCCCCGGCGCAGGCGGAACAGCCAGGTGAGGGCGTCGGGGTTCTCCCAGCTCGCCGCGAGCAAGGGCACCAGCTTCATGTCGCGGTCGAATCCGGCCAGACCCTCGAACAGGTTGGACTGCACCAGGAACGAGAGGTTTTCCGCCTTCGCGTGGGGCACCAGCGTGAGCGGCATGCCGCGCAGGGCGATCACCACCTCGGTTTTATCCGGCGGCGGCGTGGTGCAGCCCGGAATCAGCGCGGCCACCGCCAGCATAGCCAGCAGCGCCGGCGCGCTCCCCCGGCCCGAGATGAATGCCGTCACTCGACGCATGGTCCTGTGCCGACCGACAAATTTCGTGTGCGCGGAAGATGAGCTGAACTGATTGTAACCGATTACGCCGGGAAACGCCACGCGCCTGAAAACGGACTCCAACTCCGTCCCTGCGTCCCATCGCCGGTCCGAGTGATTCAATCGCGCCGCCGGATCTCGCGAACCAGAACGTAGTTGTCCACGCGGGGCGATCGGACGATGCGGACGGACTGAACGAAAACAGTGTCCTCGGCTATCAGCGGCACGCGGGGCATCTCGGCCATCGTCCGGGCCATGGTCTCCTGCAGGGCGGCGAGACGCTGCGTCCGGTTCCAGAGTTCGCTCAGGCCCTCGATCAGGCGGTCGATCTCCGGGGCGTGAAATCGGCCGCCGTTGTCCCGGCCGTAAGTGCCGGTGGTCGAGTGGATCATGTCTTCGAATATATCGGAGGCGTCGCCGGTGTCGGACACACCGCCCATGAAGAAGAACGGGGCCGAGTCCGCCGCCCGCCAGTAGTCTTCGCGCTCGAGGATATTCAACTGGATGCGGAAACCCGCCGGTGCCATCTGTCGCCGAAGCTCTTCGCCGACATCCCGGTGCTCCCGGGGGAGCAACAGCGTGAGCGTCACGCCGTCCGGGTGGCCGGCCTCGGCCAGCAACCGCCGGGCGCCGTCCGGATCATACGGCAATTCCGGCAGTTTGGGATTGAAGCCGAACACCGACTGGGACACATACTGGTTGGCCGGAGTGCCGTAACCATCGCGCAGCTTGAGCACCAGCGCCGGGCGGTCGACGGCCAGGGCCAGGGCACGGCGGACACGGACGTCCTGGAACGGTTTCACCCGGGTATCCATGGCCAGGTAGCGGATCACCAAACCCCGGTGACGGATGATCTCCATGCTCGTGACGGGTCGGGCCGAAAGGGCGGCCGCGGCGGCGGGGGAAATGTCCGCGGCCATGTCCACTGCTCCGCGGCGCAAAAGGGATTCCACATCTTCCGCGCTCTGAAAACGGATGAACCGCGCGGCGGGAAAAGCGGGCGGTCCGCCCCAATAGGCGTCGTGGGCGGCCAGACGGATCTCGCGCCCCGGGGTTTCTTTGACCAGGCGGTATGGGCCGGTGCCGACGGGAGTACGGGCAAACGCCTCCTCCCCCAGCCGCTCGAAGGTGCGTCGGGGCAGGATAAAGACGGTGCGCAACCGATGGAGCAGCACCGGATCGGGCCGGGTGGTGGTGAGCCGGACCGTGTAGTCGTCGATGCGGGTGACGGTGGCAATGACGGCGCAGTTGCTGTGCCGGACGGAGTTCGGATCGTCCCGCGCGCGCAGGATGGAGAAGACCACGTCATCGGCGGTCAGGGGGCTGCCGTCATGGAAGGTCACGCCCCGGCGCAGCCGGAACTGCCAAGTGAGCAGATCGGGATTCTCCCAGCTGGCGGCCAGCAGGGGCACCAGCTTCATGTCACGGTCCAGGCCGGCCAGTCCCTCGAACAGGTTGGACTGGACCATGGTGGTGATGGTCTCGGCGCGGCGGTGGGGCATCAGCGTCAGCGGCATGCCGCGCAGGGCGATCACCACCTCGGCTTTTTCCGGCTGCGGCGGGGCGCAGCCCGGGACGAACGCCAGCAGCGTCAGCAGCGCCAGCCCTCCGAGCCAGCCGGATAAAGTGACTGCGGTTCGCGACATAATCCCGCGCCGGATGCGATGCGATCAGATTTCCCAACTGAGTGCCTGTACAGATTGTAATCGATCGGCGCGGAAAACGCCAAGCGGAATCCCATGTCCGCATGCACAGTGCCGGGTTTCTCAAGGCGAACGGCACGGTTCCGATCGAGGGCGCCCTGACGGTGGTCGACAAACGCCGGATTCACCGGCCGGCGGGCGGGCGGGCGCGACGTTGGAGTCAAGGTCCGGTCGCGCCGTCCGGCGGCATCCGCAGCATGAGCGCCAGGGGCTGATCCACACCGGCTCGGCGGGCGCGATCGGCCAGCCGGATGATGTCGCCGTAGAAGACCCCGGGTCTGCCGCAAAGAAACACCTGGTAGCGGTCCATCCGCGCCGTCAGCGCCTGCAGTTCGTGCTCGAGCCGGGCCGCCGCCACGGGCCGGCCGTTGATGGCGATGGCGCCGTCGGCGCCGGCTTCGAGGACGATGGCGCAGGGGCCCGGGGGACGGGGCGCGTCCCCCGGCGGCGGCTCCGCGGGCAGGCGCGCCGGGATGCCCCGGCTGGTGAACGGGGTGATGACCATGAAGATGATGAGCAGCACCAGCAGGATGTCGATGTACGGGGTCACGTTGATGGCGCGAAAGTTCATGACCTCCTCCTCCGGCTGGGGCGCGGCGCGCCGGCGGTGCGGCGCCGGCCAGCCGTTTAGTCTGGTTTTAAACCGTGTTGACCCGCGACGCGGCGCAAAGTTCCCGGATGTGCCGTCGGCCGGGACGGTTTGTGCGCTCGCTGGACATTCTGCTGTTGGCGTTTTCGATTTTTCTTTGGGATAATGTGGGTCGAGTCAATATGCCGTGACCTAGAACGACCGCCATCGATAGCCAGGGAGGACACATGGATCGAGATGACCGCCTGCGCAACCGCCGCGATTTCCTGAAGGCCGGGGCCGCCGGCGTGGCCGGCGCCGCGCTGATGCCTCACGTGCTGGGGCAGGAGCCCGCGTCGGGCGCACCGCCGGCCAAACCCGGCGCGTTTCCCTGCCGCGTGCTGGGCCGGACCGGCCTCAAGCTGCCCGTGGTCAGCATGGGGGTGATGAACGCCGACAATCCGAACCTCGTCCGGGCGGCCCTGGACGCCGGCATCGTCCACCTGGACACGGCCCACGGCTACCAGCGCGGCCGCAACGAGGAGATGATCGGCGGCGTGATCAAGGGGCGGCCGCGCGACTCCTTCGTCATCGGCACCAAGGTGCGCGCCGACGGCGAGGACCGCGCCACCGGCCGGTTCACCGCCGAGACGAAACCGGCGGCCTTCGTGGAGAAATTCGAGCTCAGCCTGAAACGGCTCGGCCTGGACTTCGTGGACATTCTCTACCTGCACAACATCACCACCCGCGAGGCGGCGCTGTTCGAGCCGCTGCTAGCGGCCATGAAAAAGCTCAAGGAGCAGGGGAAGGCCCGATTCCTCGGGCTCAGCACCCACCGGAACGAGCCCGAGGTGATCCGCGCGGCGGTGGCGGCCAAGGTCTACGACGTGGTCCTCACCGCCTACAATTTCCGCCAGCCCCACCTCGAGGAGATGCACAAGGCCATGGCCGAGGCGGCCGCCGCCGGCGTCGGCCTCGTGGCCATGAAGACCCAGGCCGGCGCGTACTGGGACAAGGAGCGGCAGCATCCGATCAACATGAAGGCGGCGCTCAAATGGGCGCTGCAGAATCCCCACGTGGGCACCGCCATCCCCGGTTTCACCACCTTCGACCAGATGGAGGACGACCTGGCGGTGATGGCCGACCTGAAGCTGACGCCGGCGGAGCTGGACGCCCTGAAGCAGGGCGAGAAACTCGGCCTGGCCGGCCTCTACTGCCGGCAGTGCGGCGCGTGCGTGGCCCAGTGCCGCCACGGCCTCGACATCCCGGCGCTCATGCGCGGCTACATGTACGCGTACGGCTACCGCAACCTGGGCCAGGCCCGGGTGACGGTGGCCGAGGCGGCTCCGCCGTCCGGCGTCTGCGCCGACTGCGGTTCGTGCACCGTGCGGTGCGCCATGGGCCACGACGTCCGCGACCGGGTGACGGACATCGCCCGCATCACCGCCATCCCCGAAGAGTTTCTGGCCTGAGCCCGAGGAGCGCCCATGAACACCGACTTGGAATCACGGTTCGCTGACATCATCGCCCGCCGGGCGGATTTTCCCGCGCTGGCCCGCGTGCACGAGGGCCGGACGCTGGCCCATTTCGACGGGCCGGGCGGCACCCAGGTGCCACAGGCGGTGATCGACGCGGTGTCCGAATACTACCGCACCGCCAACGCCAACACCCACGGCTTCTTCCCCACCACCGTGGCTACCGACGCGATGCTCCACGAGACCCGGTCGGCCCTGGCCGACTTTCTCGGCGCCGCCGACGCCCGCGACATCTCGTTCGGCGCCAACATGACCACCCTGGCCTGGGGGCTGGCCCACGCCTTCGCCCGCCGCTTTCAGCCCGGCGACGAAGTGCTGGTGTCGAACCTGGACCACGAGGCCAACCGGGGGCCGTGGCTGATGCTGCGCGAGCACGGGATGGTCGTACGCGAAATCGCCATCCGCCCCGACGCCACCCTCGACTACGACGACTTCGCCGCTCAGGTCACCCCGCGCACGCGCCTGGTGGCCGTCGGCATGGCCTCCAACGCCTTCGGCACGGTGAACGACATCGCCCGGGCGCGGGAGCTGGCGTATCGCGCCGGCGCCTGGCTGCTGGTGGACGCCGTCCACTACGCGCCCCATTTCCCCCTGGACGTAACGGCGCTCGGCGTGGACTTCCTGCTCTGCTCCGCCTACAAGTTCTACGGGCCCCACGTGGGGGTGCTCTACAGCCGCAACGGCCTGCTGGATGGGCTGGCCACGGACCGGCTGCGCACCCAGGACCCCCGGGCGCCCCACCGGATCGAGACGGGCACCCTGAACCACGCGGCTATCGCCGGGACGCTGGCCGCGGTGGACTATCTGGCCTCGCTCGGCGCCGGCGCCACCCGCCGGGAGCGCGTGGTCGCCGCCCTGAGCCGCGTGGCCGATTACGAACGGGAGCTGGCCCTGCGCGTCTGGCGCGGCCTGCAGCACCTGCCGGCGGTGACCCTCGTGGGGCCGCCCTTCGGCACCGGCCGGCGGGCGCCCACCGTGTCGTTCACCGTGGCGGGGCTGGCGGCGGACGAGGTCTGCCGGCGGCTGGCCGAACGCGGGATCTGCGCCTGGGACGGCCACTTCTACGCCATCCGCCCCGTCGAGCTGCTGGGCCTGCTGGAGCGCGGTGGCGTCACCCGGGTGGGGATCTCGCTCTACAACAGCGTCGGGGATGTGGACCGCCTGCTGGCGGCCATGGCCGAGATCGTCGCGGGCACCTGAGACCCGCCGGTGCGCCAGGAGAGAAAGCCATGAGTCCGAAACCGAAACCCGCCCCCGATCCCACCCACCTCGGTCCGCGGCTGCGCCTCGGCGTGAGCCGCTGCCTGCTGGGGGACGAGGTCCGCTACGACGGGCAGCACAAGCGCGACGAGTTCCTGGTGGACGTGCTGGGCCCCTACGTGGAGTGGGCGCCCGTCTGCCCCGAGGTGGAGATCGGCCTGCCCATCCCCCGCGAGAGTTTGCGCCTGGTGGGCAATCCGGCGTCGCCGCGGCTCGTGGCGCCGCGCTCCGGCGCCGACCACACGGAGCGGATGCGGACCTGGGCGGCGGGACGCCTCGACGAGCTGGCCGGCCTGGACCTGGTGGGCTTCGTCTTCAAGAAGGACTCGCCGAGCTCCGGCCTCTTCCGGGTCAAGGTGTACGGCGAAAGCGGCATGCCCGCCAAAACCGGCAGCGGCATCTTCGCCCGGGCCTTCACCGAGCGCTTCCCCGACCTGCCGGTGGAAGAGGAGGGGCGGCTCCACGACTGGCGCCTGCGCGAGAACTTCGTGGAGCGGATTTTCGTCGTGGCGCGGTGGCAGCAACTGCTGCGGGACAACCCGCGTCCGGCGGGGCTGGTCGACTTCCACGCCGCGATCAAGCTGACGCTGCTGGCCCACAGCCCGGCGCACTACACCGAGCTCGGCCGCCTGGTGGCTGGTGCCGGCCGGACGCCATGGCCGGAGTTGGCGGCGCGCTACTTCAGCCGGCTCATGGACGGCCTGAAGGCGCTGGCCACGCCGCGCAAGCACGCCAACGTCTTTCATCACCTGATGGGCTTCCTCAAGGACCACCTCGACGCGGCCGACAAGGCCGAGCTGCTGGCGGCAGTGCAGGAATACCGCGACGGCCTGGTGCCCCACATCGTGCCGTTCACCCTGCTGCGGCACCACCTGATGAAGCACCCCGTGGGCGACTGGGTGCGGCGCCAGACCTACCTCAACCCGTACCCGAAAGAGATGCTGCTCCGCAACCACGTCTAGCGGCGGCGGCGCGCCGGCGCCTTCACATTTCCTTGGATAAATCGTAAATCTTTGCGTATATTTGAGGTCGGCCGGACGACGCCGGCCGACGTGCGGCCGCTGGATCGGGGCGGCATTCTCGGTGTGGACGGCAAGGGGTCATGGGTACGGACGTCCACAAATTCTACGGGCTCGAGCTCAAGGCGATCCGGGGCCGCTTGGGCCTGTCGGTGCGCCAGGTGGAATCGGCCAGCCGGGCCATCGCCCGAAAACTCGATGACCGACGCTACTTCGTCTCGGTGAGCCGGCTGTCAGAGCTGGAGAACCGCGGCCTGATCCCGGGTGTCTACAAGCTGTTCGCCCTGTCTGTGGTCTACAACATGCCGCTGCTGGAGATGCTGGCCCTGCTTGGCCTGGACGTGCACAAGCGGCAGGACTACAGCGAGTGCATCCAGTCGGATCGGACGCGCCCCGTCGACCTGCTGGGCGCGCCCGAGACGCTGGAGGTGCCGCTGCGCTTCGACCCGTCGTTCTCGGCGCGCTCCACGGCGCTGCTCAACCGGGTCATCCAGGAGTGGGGCCGGATCCCGTTCGAGATCATCCACAAGAAGATGGAGTTCTCCCGCTTCTTCTTCGTCCAGATCGGCGAGGCGGACAACCTGATGTACCCGCTCCTCCGGGCCGGGTCCATCGTCAAGGCCGAGCGGCTGCGCCGGGCCGTGTCCAACGCCGGTTGGCAGACCGAGTACGACCGGCCGCTGTATGTGATGCAGACCGTCGAGGGGTACCGGTGCTGCTGGTGCCTCGTGGACGGCAAGGATCTGGTGCTCGTGCCGCACCCGTTGTCGAAGAAGTGTCAGGAGCGGTACCGGATGGTCCGGGAAGTCCAGATCCTGGGACAGGTGATCGGGGTATGGACGCCGCTTGTCTCTACCGAGAACGGGCCAGCGCCGCCAACACCGCCGCGAAGTTGATCCGGAAACTCTCCCGTTCCAGCTCGCTCACTCCCACCGGCGCCAGCAGGTTGTAGGACTGGTCGCGGGTCCAGTTCTGGAGCAGGATTCTGCCGTCCTCGGCGCGACCGGCGACGAAGGCGCCCGCCTGCCGCGCCAGCTCCGGCAGCGGCAGGGCGTTCACCTCGCGGAAGACCGTCAGGTGCTCCTCGCGGAGCGCCCGTCGCGCCGCCTCGCGGCCGTGCAGATCCTCCAGGCCCCAGTGGCTGTACTCGTCGGAGGAATACTCCCGCAGCGACGCGAGGTAGACCAGCCGGCTGAAGGCGTCGGGGAGCGGCGCCAGCGTCTGGGCCGCCAGGTCGGCCCGGGCGCGGAGCACCGCGTCGTTCCGTTCGTCCGGCTGGGGTTTGGGTTCATCCATCGTCGCGCCTCTCGGGAGGTCGGTTTTCCTCATTATTAGATAACCCGTTTCCGAAAGCAACCGGTCCCTCGCCGTTCCGGATCCGGAAAATGTTATCCCGATTCGCCGCGTCCGCTCCGGGACCCATTAGACTGACCTCACGATATCCATATTCGGAGGTCTTCCCATGGTACAATCCGTCACGGCGTTCCTGCTGATGGTGGCGATGGTGTTGGCGCTGCAAGCCGGCCCGGCGGGCACGGTTCGGCCGGGAGAGCAGGCGGGCGAGCCCCATAGCTGTTAAGTTAAGAAACACGCGGTAGAGAGCCAGACGGAAACCCGGCAGCGGGACGACGCGAAGAGGGGCTTGGCGTTGGACCTGCCACAGTCAGGCATAGGCCAGAACTTCCGTCCGGGGC